>Ga0307380_10009697_pt1 | contig 12193 bp, 8 predicted proteins | sample UN3MG_FD_202239 | JGI IMG/M metagenome (GOLD analysis project Ga0307380, IMG submission 202239) | Soil microbial communities from Risofladan, Vaasa, Finland - UN-3 | ecosystem: Environmental > Terrestrial > Soil > Coastal area > Acid sulfate soil | place: Finland: Risofladan, Vaasa | collected... | reverse complement strand
TCCTTTCGCGCGACGATCCCTTTGCTGCGTTAGGCGTACTTTATCCCCTGGCCGTCTTCCTCCGGCATGGAAAGGTGAATCTTGAACTTATAACAGGGGAAGGCGGCCCGGGCGATGACGAGCAGTGACAAGAAAACCGAGAATTCCTGCAAAGCAACTCCAGTGGCCAAACACCTGCGGCGCTGGTTTGGCCGGATTGCCATAATCCTGGCCGTTCTGATCGGCATCTACGTATCATTCCATCTTCTCTATCCGGTTTGGATAAATACGCGTTTGCCCGCAGAAGCCCCACGCATCGCATTCTCGCTGGACAACTCGCTTTTGGGTCGAATCGGTATAACAGATGCGACCTATCAGCGTGTAATGACGCCTGCCGGCGGACGCCTTATAACGCTGCGACCCGATGCGGCCGGCGTCCCTGTCAGCCCGGAAAAGATAAAAGCCTTGCTGGAAAAAGAAGAGATCGACGGTGTGCTTCTCACCGGCGGGGGTGACGTGGACCCGAACCTTTACGGCGGCGACCCAAACACGACAATGCTGGTCCATCGGCTGCGCGACGACTTTGAAATCGCCCTGATTCGTGAGGCCAGGCAAAGAGGCCTGCCCATTCTCGGCATCTGCCGCGGCTGCCAGATACTTAACGTCGCACTTGGCGGAACGGTCCGAAACCTTCGCAAAGAACAAGAGGCCAAGAGCTTACACCTGGCCTTCAAGAGCCACTCGGTCGATCTGAATCCCGACAGTAAACTTGCCGAGACCCTGGGTGTCACCCACCTGGCGAAAGTTGTCAGCCTGCATGGTAATTCGGTCGGTAAACCCGCCCCGGAAGTAAGAATTGCAGCAACCGGACCCGGCAACGTTGTCGAAGCTATCGAAGCGGACTCCGCCGGCCAAAAAGGCTGGATTGTCGGCATACAATGGCATCCCGAATTGACGCTCGATGAGCAAGTCCAGCAAAAAGTCTTCAAATCACTTGTGGATAGAGCCCGCACAGTACGTGAACGTCGACGTTGATCCTGGTGAATACTTATCGGGAAATAGAATCTCCCCCCGCTATCTTAATATCGTTCAACACTTCATTAGAGAGGGCTTGCCAGTCACAGTAACCTACACGGTTCGTCCATAACGGATTCTTGTATTGGCTAAGCGCCGTTGATGTATACTGTTGCCAGAAATGTGCCGCACTTGTCAATTCCTGTACGGCAGCATTTTGATGCTCTTTTTTCCGGTTTTCACGGAACAGTGCAAGTTCTGTGGCGCCGCGTATTTTATGCGCGTAATATTTGCCAATATAGGCCATGGCACGGATGTCTCCCAGCGTTAATCGCAGCTCTTTATCGCCGCCATGGTTTAAGCCGCCCAGAATTGCCAGCGCCTTGTCGGCATGGCTGTGAATCCGGTCGGATACCTCGACGGGTGTCGTGCCGGAAAGCGGCTTTGCCTCCTTGACAGCGGTAACATAATCGGGAATGGAAATATTGTCGGTTCCTCCATGAGGCGGCAGCGTGATAAACCGGTTGACATCGTGAAATCCGGTCGGCGTTTGTGCCGGCCCGGGACGGCTCTTGCAGGCTTCGATGTACCATTGAAAATCCAGCGAGCCCCAATGAAAACCCGTGGTCATAGGATAGACCATCGAAGCTTGCTGCCAGGCTTCAAATAAATCACGGCCGGAAATATTGGGAAACCGCTGCTGGATGATATCGATGAAACGCTCGTTACCGAGATCCGGGTCATAACCAAGGCGGCCCCATATCATCCAATGATACCAATGCTTGACGATTTCGATTTGTCGCGGCGTTTCAGGCTCGGTGCTCATAAACTCCCGTCCCCAGATATACTGGTCCGAACCCAGGTAGAAACCCCGGGAGACATCATAGGGAATGTTTTTTATGAACTCGCGCACGAAGTCCGGGGCGCCCCAGCGAAAATGATAAATATCGTCGTTGCGCAACGTCCAGATCGTCTTGAGGTTGCCTTCGGACTGGATATCTTTAACAAAGCCGGGATGATATGGCTGCGTTGTAGAACTATACACGTGCGCTTTGGCATATTTGAAGCTGAAAATAAACTCGATATCCTTGTGATCTATCAAAAGCTTGAATTTGCGGGCAATGTCCTTGGCGCCGGTCTGATGCTGGCGATGGATGAAAGTGAATTTCCGCCCCGGCTGCGCTTGGGCGGCATCAAGCACTCCCTGGGCATAGGTCTTAAACGCCCAGTCCTCTTTTTGCTGGAAAGAGGCTTCCGGCATGTTTTCACCCGTCGTCAGGCCGATACCCGCCAGATCAGGATACGTCAGGAACATCTGCCTGACGCTCTTGCGGAAGTAGTCAATCGTAGTCTCGTTATCGATATCGTCTGTAATGCCGTATTTTCCTTCGGTTCCGTAGACAAAGATATTCCAGGTGACAACGTAGAAATCCACATTGCGGTCCTTCGCGTAACGCATGACTTTGCGCCAAAACTCGTTTTTCTCCTCGATGGTAATCTTCTTTAATATCTCAACGTTGTTCACAATCTCAGGACTGTCAAATCCTCTGCCCGAAAGATTATAATTCTCCTGCCATTTAACCTTCGAGCGTTTCACATCATCCAGCGCCACATCCGGATAATCCGGAACCTTAACCAGCGAAGGAAAAGGATGTAGACTCCAAAGAGAAATATAATTGTACCGGTATCGCGCCAGGTTATCGATGTAGTCCTTCCAAAAATCAAAGCTCCACATCTCGGCTATATTGTTTTGCGCGGCATCGCACAAATCCGTATAACTCGGCGTTCGGACGTCCAGCGGGATATTAAACTTTGTGCCGCGTAAGGCCATGTAGGGGTTGTGGTCGACGTCCTTGATGCCATCCATGCCATATATACGGATAACTTCGGCCAGTTCCAGCCCCCCGTACATGACACCCCCGGCGTCCGCGCCGACGACCCAGCAAGCGGTTCGCCCTGCTTTGGAACTTGTGCGGATACTGTAGCCCTCGCTTCTTAATGTCCCGAGAGGCTTTGCTCCTTCCGACTGCATGGCATGGATAATATCCTCGTTCGAACTTATAGAAAGAACAATGCGCTCGCCATCAGCAATCCGGCTTAGTTGTTTCAGACTAAGCTGTCTTACTTTATGCCCCTTTGTCCTTAACGCCGCTCGAATATCTTCAGCGGCAAACACGGCCTGCGGGCTCTTATCATCGACTAAAAGGTTGACCGAGGCCGCTTTAAGATCAGAAACTATTGCAAGACAGCAAAGTATCAGGACAGTAAAGATTCTTCTTCCAATTGCGCCAAAGATGTACCGGTTTTCCCTATTCATGAATTCTCCTGAAATATCACTATTAAACATTGAATCTAACACCCGAAAAGCCCATAACAGACATGCGGCCGGTCAATTTTACGGTATTATTTCCGGTCTTTTCTTCACAAAATACCAAATCTGCACGAAAAGCTCAAGTTCATAAGAGCTACTTAAGGGAAATATTTAAAAACCCGATAGAATTATAAGTGTGAGATAAGATTTCCCTTGACGGTTAGCGTCTTAATGCGGTACAAGTAAGTTCAGGTAAAACTTGTGGTTTTGGATCTAAAATACACATCAACTCTGGTTTTTTCTTAAAGAAGGAGGTCGTACCAATTCGTCTACATATATCAGTTGTATATGCAAATCATGTGCTTTAGAACTAAGGATGCTATCGGGCCTTTTGGTATGTAGCCAAGGCCTATTATTAACCTTATTTTAACGTAAGATTATTATGTACAGAAAATTGAGTACCATGACGGAGTATTGGCGGATTTATCGACGGAAAATGTATCTGTAGGCATTTCGACACAAGAGTTTCGGATTGGCGCCGACGCCCCCGGTCTTGGCCGTTATGTCAATGGTCTGCTCGACGATCTCCGCATCTATGATTATGCGCTGAGCGAGCAAGAACTTCTGGGGGGCTATGGAAGACGGCGGAGTATATCCATTTGCATTACGCCCCAGTCCTGCTGATGATGACCTGCATGCCGAAACATGGGTGAGCCTTAGCTGGTCGCCGGGAGATTCTGCCGTCTCGCACAATGTGTATTTGGGTGACAATTTTGACGATGTGAACGACGGCACAGAAACTTGGTATAGGCTCCTTTTTTGGCCGGATAGAGAAGCCGACCCCCTTTTTTAGAAACACTAATTTCTTGGACAAAGACTCTCACATCTGCTATTATAGCATAGAGCTTTGGCCTGTAGCATAGCTACCAGAGTGGTAAAGTCCGGCAGCATTTGAATTATGAGGACAAATTCATGATAAGCAGGAGAAGTTTCCTTCGTTGCGTTGCAGGTAGTGCTTTTGCGATGGTTTCCCCCCCCACTGTCTTGTCAGAAACAAAAAAAGCTAACAAACCGAATATCATACTTTGCATGGCCGATGACATGGGTTGGGGCGACCCCGGTTTCAATGGCAATTCTATCATTAAGACTCCCAATCTGGATGCGATGGCAAAGGCGGGAATGCGATTCACTCGTTTTTATTCAGGCGCTCCGGTGTGCTCGCCTACTCGCGGAAGCTGCCTGACGGGCCGGCACCCGTACAGATATGGAATCTTCGGCGCAAACGTAGGACACATGCCAAAAGAGGAAATCACCCTGGCGGAAGCCCTGAAGACGCAGGGATATACGACAGGGCATTTCGGCAAATGGCACATGGGAACTCTTACTACCTCTGAAAAAGATTCAAACCGTGGAGGCCCGAGAGGTGCTGAGCATTACTCGCCGCCGTGGAAAAACGGATTCGATGTCTGCTTTTCAACAGAGGCGAAAGTCCCTACATGGAATCCTATGAAATCGCCGGGGTCCGACAAACCTTATGGAACTTATTACTGGAACCAGGACGGCACAAAAGCAACTGAAAACCTTGAGGGTGACGATAGCCGAGTCATCATGGATCGCGCTGTTCCGTTTATCCGAGACGCTGCGGAGAAGCGCAAACCTTTCTTTACAGTCATCTGGTTCCATACACCACACCTTCCGGTTCTGACCGGGCCTAAATACCGGGCGATGTACTCGCAGTACAGCGAGGATGAGCAGCACTATTATGGATGTATTACCGCCCTTGACGAGCAGGTCGGTCGGCTTCGCAGCGAACTTCGCGGTTTGGGTATTGCCGACAACACGATGCTGTGGTTTTGCAGCGACAACGGGCCCGAAGGAAAAGACGGCAAGTCCGGCCGGTCTCGCGGCTCAGCAGGGCCGTTTCGCGGCCGTAAGCGAAGCTTGCTCGAAGGCGGCGTTCGCGTGCCGGGCCTGCTCGAATGGCCCGCCCGCATAAAAGCCGGACGCATGACAGACATTCCGTGCTCTACATTGGATTATTTTCCGACCGTTATGGATACACTCGGCTTTAAGATGAAAGGCCGGCCCGAACCTGTCGACGGGGTCAGCCTGCTGCCTTTAATCGAGGGCATAATGACCGAACGCTCCATGCCTATAGGTTTCGAATCCAGAAATCAGGTCTCACTCACCGGCAACCGCTACAAAATTTACAGCAATAATAAGGGCAAAAGCTATATGCTCTTTGACCTGCTTGAGGATCCCGGCGAGAATAAAGATCTGGCGGCAAAAAAACCGCAGGTTCTTCAATCGATGAAGGCTTCGCTTGCCAAGTGGCGCAAATCATGTAAAGATAGTCTCGCCGGAACAGACTACACGTAGAAACCTGATTTTTGTAAAAGAGAATGTGATGGCCAAAAAACAAAGAACGATCATTGGTTCACCTTTAACGCCGACCATGTTGAAGGAACTGGATGCCCTGAACAACCTTCCATTTACGCCCGAGGATTTCAAGCCGGATGGGAACTGGGTAAGCACGTACCGGATTTGGACGTGTCATGGATACCGGGAAAGCGGCAACGAAAACTTCGGATTCTTACGAATCGAGCGCACTGCCGACTCAGAAAAGACATTTATGCTGAACGTCCACCAGGAGGTTGTGCAAACAGATGCGATAACAAATATTATCGACGGCACAATAAAGTGCAGGAATAACCAGTTGGCCTCACCCGTTGAATGGAAACTGCAAAGCCGGTTCACCGGCACGGACGGCAAACATATTCCCGAACTGCTTCGCAGTGACAATGGCAAAGCTGTCAGGGGAGCGGAAAGAACCACAAGCGACTTCTGTCTGCTTGAAGCGGTGCAGCGTCTTGCGTATGACAAGGAAAGTTCGGTGAGCTTCGACTTACTTGAAGGCATGCGCCTGTCGAAGCCGCGCCATCGGCTGTTTTACCGTGGTGTCTCACCGATTAAAATGGACGGCCGTGATATACCGCTGCACTGTTTCGTTCAATTAGGAAGCGGGATACTTCCTTATGAATACTGGCTCGACGACCGCCATCGGTTATTGGCCGTCACTTCGATGAACAAGGCTTATATCTTAGACGACAAAGCTGAGCAAATCATCAAACGAGAGGCCGAAGAATCGCGAAAATCCTTTCAAAGAAAAAGGAAACAGGAGTTATGAATAAGCACGCCGCAGAAAAACAATCTGACTGTCTCGTGAACAGGCGGGATTTTATAAAGTTAAGCAGTGGTGCAGTGGCATTGCTGGCCAATAACACTTTGACGAGAAATGTTCTCGCCGGACGTCAAGGCCGTAAGCCGAAGCCCAGGAACATTCTTTTAATCATTACCGACCAGCAGCACATCGATACGATCGCCGCGGGAGGCTGCCGCCACGTACGAACGCCTTCGCTGGACCGGCTCAAAACAAGCGGTGTAAGTTTCACAGAATCATACTCGGCCAACCCGGTATGCAGTCCGGCGAGAAGCGCCGTTTTCACCGGCCGGACCAGCAGCGAGTGCACGGTTTACGTCAACGGGCGGCCGATACGACCGGATATTCCAAACCTTGGCCAGTGGTTCTCTGAGCACACCGATTACGAAACGTTCTATGCCGGCAAATGGCATCTCCCGAGAACGTACACAAGTAAAATCCCCGGCTTCAAAGTCATCAATACGGGCATTGGCGGTTTTGGCTATCTTTGCGATACGGCCATGTCGCGTGCTTGTGAGGGTTTTTTGCGAAACCGCTCGAAATCGAAACCGTTCCTGTTAGTCACTTCGTTCATGCAGCCTCACGATATCTGCGAATGGCTCCGGCTGAACATGAACAATCCTGAGAAACTTCCGTATCCGGAGCTGGCCGGCGAGCTGCCCGAGCTGCCGGATAATTTCGAGTTCGACAAGAACGAGCCGGAGGCTATAAGGAAAACACGTCTGGGCAATGAGCCGTTTAAAGGCAACTGGGGCAAAGAGCAGTGGCGTTACTACAGGTGGAGCTATTATCGAAACATCGAGCATGTTGACGCCGAGATTGGGCGCGTTCTGTGCGCGTTGGAAGACTTCGGACATGCGAATGATACGCTGATCGTGATGACTTCCGATCACGGCGAGGGAATGGGGCATCACCAGATGGTGCGGAAGAGTACTCTTTACAACGAAGCCGCGAGAGTGCCGCTGCTTTTCTCCTGGCCCGGATACGTTTCCGAAAACAGGACAGATACCACACATCTGGCCTCCGGCATGGATATCATGCCGACACTTTGCGACTTTGCCGGAATCAAACCACCTCAAAATATGCGAGGCAGGAGCTTGCGGCCAATCATCGATGGAACTTCCGCGAGAGGCAGCGAGTTCGTTGTCACCGAGGTAAGCACGAATACCGGCAGGATGGTTCGGACGGAAGGTTACAAGTATATCAAATACAGAAATGACTTGGTTGAGCAGCTTTTCGACATGAAAAATGATCCTGATGAAAAAATAAATCTTGCCGCAAGAGCACGTTATGCATCGACATTGACCGAACACCAAAAACTGCTTAGAGGCTTCGAGAACAAGCTGGACGTACCTCCGAATGTCCCCAACGCCGGGGTTTGGAGAGATAACGGATAATTCTGCCAGGCAAAACGCAATCATCTAAATACGAGAAAGGAGCAAATATGAATAAAAAAACAAGAAGAGAATTTCTGAAACGGCTGGGCTATATGACCGGTTCTGCGGCGGCACTTTCGGTTCTGCCAAGCTGCAACAGCATCGGCCAAACGGCAGGGAAAAAACGACCGAACATTATATTCATAATGACAGACGACCACGCCTCGCACGCGATGAGCTGTTACGGCAGCAGGATCAACAAGACGCCGAACCTCGACCGGATCGCCAGCGAGGGCATGCGCTTCGAAAACAGCTTCTGCACTAATTCCATCTGCGCGCCCTGCCGGGCCGTCATCCTGACCGGCAAATACAGCCACCTCAACGGCGTTATCGACAATCGCAAGACTTTTGACGGCAGTCAGCAGACTTTCCCAAAATTGCTCCAAAAGGTTGGTTATCAAACCGCTATGATCGGAAAATGGCATCTCAAGACCGACCCAACCGGCTTTGACTATTGGAACGTCCTGCCGGGCCAGGGTGCATATTATAACCCGGCGATGAAAGAGATGGGCCAGCAGAAAAAATACACGGGGTATGTAACGGACATTATCACGGACCATGCCCTGAAATGGCTCAAAGAACACGACCAGGACAAGCCGTTCTGCCTGATGTATCAGCATAAGGCCCCCCACCGCCGTTGGGAACCGGGCCCGAAGCACCTGACGATGTATGATGACGTGACAATGCCGGAGCCGGACAATCTGTTTGACGATTACTCCAACCGTGGGCGCGCCGCGAAAGAGCAGGACATGAGCATCGCCAAGACGATGACGGAGAATGACCTGAAACTTACTCCGACCCGTAAGGACCTTACGCCGGAGCAGAAAAGGCTCTGGGATGCAGCGTACGGCCCAAAGAACGAGGCGTTTAAGAAAGCGAACCTACAGGGCAAAGACCTGATTCGCTGGAAATATCAGAGGTATATCAAAGACTACCTGCGATGCATCGCCTCGGTTGACGATAACGTCGGCCGGGTTTTGGATTATCTCGATGAATCGGGTCTTGCTGAAAACACTGTCGTGATTTACACCTCCGACCAGGGCTTCTACCTGGGCGACCACGGCTGGTTCGACAAGCGGTTCATGTATGAGGAGTCGCTGCGCATGCCGCTGCTGGTACGGTATCCCGGAGAGGTCAAGCCCGGCTCGGTGAGCGATGAAATCGTCCTGAACCTGGACTTCGGCGCAACATTCCTTGACTTTGCCGGCGTGCCGGTCCCGGCCGACATGCAGGGCGAGTCGATCCGCAAGGTACTGCAGGGCAAGACGCCTCGGAACTGGCGGACGTCGATGTACTACCACTACTACGAATATCCGGCGGTGCACAGCGTTAAACGGCACTACGGCGTACGAACCAAACGCTATAAACTGATCCACTTCTATAACGACATCGACGAGTGGGAGCTGTATGACCTGAAGAAAGACCCGAAGGAAATGAAGAATGTCTTCGGCGACCCGGCATACGCCAATATCGCCAAAGAGCTGAAAGTCGAACTTCAAGCGCTGCGCAAGAAATATAAGGACGATACCGGTTCGCCTGTGTGAGACGAACCGGCAGTCTTTGGTTACTTTTTAAGCAGTTCGCCGGTCTCTTTGTTCCAGCGTATTGTTCTAATGTTGATGCGATGGTGCCGGGCGTGGCAGTCGGTGCAGTATATTTGATTGCCGCTATCATCCGCCGAATCAAAAACCGTTTTGGCGCCCGTGAGCAATGTCTTATGGCTCGCGACATGTTCGATCTCGTGCCGCGGATGGCACATCATACAGGTCGGATTGATTTTCGCCTTAGGGTACATTATCTCGGGCGGCGTAATATTGTCTTCATCGCTGCGGTGACGCTCGGATTCGCCATGACACCTTTCGCAGCCGATCCCTGCCAACTCGTGTGTGCGAGCGAGCTTCTCGTCGCTGAAACCGTAGTGACATGCACTGCAAAATATGTTGGCGACAAAGCCCTTTTCCTCAGAGGCCTCTTCTGTAACATGATGCGAGTCTGAATCCTCTTCGATGTGTTTCTGTTCTGAGCCGCCCACGGTCCCTTTCTCAAGTGAGCAGCTTGCCGCAAGAACCAGCAGCAAACTGCTCACGATAAAACAGACCACGGTCACGACTTGCTGTCCCGTGACTTTCATTCATTCCATCCTTGTCAATAACCCGATAATCGAACCGTTACTTCAGTACAGTCCGTTTGTTACACGTATTCCCAGTTTTTGAGCCACTGGTAGTCGTCCGGCAGCCTGGCCCATGCATGGTCCATAGCCGTCGATAATTCTTCCGCCTCTTCCCTGGCTAATTCCTCGGGCTCCTGGATTGCCTTGGCGACATTGTCAACCTGTTGTGGATTGATAATGCCGGGGATAGGTGCCGTGATGGCCGGATTGCAAAGGATATAGCGGATCGCCATACGGGCCAGCCGGTCGTCTTCCTCGCGAGTGGGACTATCTGGTGAGCTGTCACCTTTGAACAGCGAGGTGCCTGCAAAAGGTTTGATGCCGAAAAAGCCTGTGCCGTGCTTAGTTATCGCATCGAAGACACTGTCCTTAGGCATAACCTTGCTCTTGGCCGTATAGGGCGTGACAACAACCTGGACAACCTCGGGGTAAGTTTCAATCATCTTTTTGATGTGCGGACGATCATGTGACGAGAAGCCACACATCCGGCATTTGCCCTGTTTGCGGGCCTTTTCGAGGGCGCCCATCATTTCATCCACTTCCGCATCAGTATGCCGGCCACTCTGCTCGTGCATGGTAATCCGCCAGAGGTCCACGTAATCGAGGCCGGTCTCCTTCATGCCCTTGTCGAGGGCAGCCATGAGTCGCTCGGTGATCCAGCCGGCCGGCTTCGGCTTGCCTGACTTCTTGGCCTCCTGCCACTGGCTGCTTAGGCTGCGCATCTCCTCCTGGTACCACGAAAAACCGAGATACATGGAATCACGTCTGCCTCTGAGAGCCTCGGAATAGGCCTTGACTTCCTGCATAGTACAGGCGTCGATATAATTGATGCCCCGCTCGATACAGCGGGTGACAATGTCGCGACGATTCTTCTTGAAGCCATCGCTGTCGAGATCCGCGTTGAGCCAGCCCTTGCCCCTGAAAACGCCGGGGACCATTTTATCCACGCGCTTCCAGTGCCCACCCAGACACACAGATGAAATCATAAGTCCCGTTTTTCCGAGGGGTCTGTACTTCATTTCCGAGTTATAGCTGCGGGTTTTGGTCACATCCGCCCCGGCATACACGTCGCTGACGCCCCCAACAGCGAGGCCGGCTGCGACCACCGCCCCGGTGCGCATCAGTTCGCGCCGGTTCAGGTCATCAGCCTTGCCGGTTTGTTTTTGCTTCTGGTCCATACTTTTCTCCTTTATTTCTTAGGTTCAGTTCTCGTTGCGTATTATGTTTCAGATTTTTATGGATTTCCTGTAGCAATCTTTCAGATAATCACGTGCTTTGGCCAGATTGGCCGACATCACGTCGGCTTCCGGGTGCCCGTGCATGAACGGATTGACGTAACCGCGGTATCGGACATCCGCCAGGGCCTTTATCCAGGGTGTCATATCCGTCGGTCCCACACCCGGCAATTGCTCGGAATCCGGATAATGCTGCCAGGCATAAAAGAACAGGAGTTGCCTTCCGCAAATACGTATCGCTTCGGGTACGGAAGCCTTGAGCATCTGAATGTGATACGGCGCCAGCGCAATACCCAGCCTTGGCGACGTGTTGATATCCACGAACGCCTTGAAAGAATCCAGCGAGCAAAGCAGCGCGTTGCCGTGATTTTCAATCGCTAAGTATGAGTTGTGTTTCTCGGCCAGTTCCGCCAGCGGTTTTAGCCGCTCAATGAACTGCCGCATGCGCGTCGTGAGTTCTTCAGGCTTGCAGGCCGGGCCGCTGCCACGAACAGCCACGCCGCCGCCCGCCTTGCCCAGCAACTCGGCGTAGCGCTCATACCCACCACTATAAACCGAAAACGCGAACAACTTGAGCTTGTGTTTCGCCAGCAGCTTTTTCAGGCCTTCTGCGCCCAGGCGTTCGGCCACATCGTCGAGGTGAGGACAGCCCTGATGGGCCGACCAGATGTCTATCGCCTCGAAGCCCAATTGCGAGATTCGCTCACATGCCTGCTCGATAGGCAGTCCCATAAAATGGATCGAGGATGTGGACAGTCGCATCCGCCACTTTTTACCTGCTGTAGATTCTTGTGCCGAAGTCGAAAATGCCGGCGTAGTAATCACCAC
>Ga0307380_10009695_pt1 | contig 12194 bp, 17 predicted proteins | sample UN3MG_FD_202239 | JGI IMG/M metagenome (GOLD analysis project Ga0307380, IMG submission 202239) | Soil microbial communities from Risofladan, Vaasa, Finland - UN-3 | ecosystem: Environmental > Terrestrial > Soil > Coastal area > Acid sulfate soil | place: Finland: Risofladan, Vaasa | collected... | reverse complement strand
ATGCAAAACAAGAAAAAAACAAGCATTAGGCTGTAAAGTGGATTATTACAGCAAAAACGATGATTTGAAATATATCAACATTACATTTCAGGAGTTTGAGATATGGCGACACTAAGAGCGGCGATTGATGCAAGAGGGGCCACGCGGGGAGCTGCGGAGTTCGACAGGGCTGCAGGAAAGATGAAGCGCAGCGCAGGGACAGCAACCAAGTCCATCGATGCCGGCTTCTCAATGGTAATGAGACGGATAGCGATTTTCGGCGGGGCGGGTGGTGCTGTTTACACGCTCAAGAAATTCATCGACAGCGCATCCGACGCTCAGGAAACGACGAATAAATTCAACGTCGTTTTTCGAGACAACGCGAAGGAGGCGGCTGCGTGGTCCGAGCAATTCGGCGATTCGGTTGGCCGTGCAACGCAGGATGTTCAAAAATGGATGGCGGGCCTGCAGGACCTGTTTGTGCCCCTGGGCTTTGCGAGAAAAGAGGCCATGGGGCTTTCGATGGATCTCACAAAGCTTGCGGTCGACGTGGCGAGCTTCAATGACCAGGCAGATGCCGACGTTATACGCGACTTCACGTCGGCGCTCGTAGGCAATCACGAGGTGGTGCGCAAATTCGGCATTATCATCAGCGAGACATCACTTGCCCAGGAAGCCCTTAATCAAAATCTCGGCAAGGCTTATAAAGACCTGACGGACCTTGAGAAGGTCCAGCTTCGGTATTCGCTTATTCAAAAAGGCACAACCGACGCCCAGGGCGATGCTGTCAGGTCGATGGATGATTACGCCAACCAGGTCAAACGCCTTGGTGCAAATTGGACAGAAACCAAGACGGTCATAGGGGAGCAAGTAATTCCGGCGCTTTCTGAGCTGCTCAAGAGCATTAACGCATTTGCCGAGGGCGGCAATCTCAAGGCGCTAATGCACGAAAATATCGCGGTTCTATATGAATTTGGCGACGTTTGTACAAACGTGGATGAACTGTTCAAATCCTTTGGCATGAAAAAGTGGTCTAAAACTTATGCAGAGCTGGCGGCCGAGCAGAGGCTTCTCGCTTCTCAGGCCCGCCGTGGATTTTCAAACGATGTTTTAATGGGCCAACTGCCGGCAGAATCAAATGAGGCGGCATTGAATCGAAGGCTGCAAGAGGTATATGCCGGACCGGCGGAAATCACAGGCCCGACGAATGTCAGCGATAAGGAAAGAGAGGCCGCGGAAAAAGCCGCCGCCGATCTTGCAGAGGCGCGGGTCCGTTTCACGGCCCGCATGTATGAGGACATGGGACGGTTTGACGAAGGATATTACCAGTCCCAGGTTGCCCTGCTCGATCAGCAAAAAGCAGAGTACGGTCAGTATGTCGATGACAAGGTCCTGCTTGATGAATGGTATTTCGATCGGCTTGATAAATTGAGTCAAGAATCCCACCAGAAGGAAATGAACTCAATGGATGAATACATGGACGATCTTGAAAATAGACTGGGTGACATGCCGAAAAAATGGGCGGATACGGCGGCGTCCATTGAAGGCTCTATGGCTAACGCTTTTGATTCTATGATTGCCGGTGGTGCGAGCTTCGAGGATGCGATGACAGGCTTTGCTCGGGATATTGGCAGAGCATTTTCAAGGATGGCGGCACAGATGGCCGCCGAAGCTGTAATGTATGGTGCTCTATCCGGGGGTAAAGCCATTTTTGGTATACCGAGCGCCATGGGCAACGTGTTCGACCGGGGCCGGCTGGTACCTATGGCAAACGGAGCCGTACTTGACAGGCCTACTTATTTCCCGATGGCAGACGGCAAGACCGGCCTGGCAGGTGAGGCTGGACTGGAAGGCGTTTTGCCGCTTAGGCGTGGTCCAGGTGGACGCCTGGGTGTGGAAACTTCCGGGGGCCAGCCGGTCATAAACAACGAGATCAAAGTTAAAATGGTTGTTGTGAGTAATCAACGTGAGGCTACCATTGAAGCTTTGAAGACCGACGACGGCGAAAAAGCAATCATCAGGACTTTGTATAGGAATGGGTTTGCTCGATGAGTGAACAGGACGAATTGCAAGCGGAATTGAAAACTATTGTCAGGAGTGAAAATACTCTTGCCGAGCAGCTCGCTATCGTAATCGAAAACGAGACAGGCTTGGAAGTCGGAACGCGAGAAAACATCGAGGAAGTTATAGTCCAGATCGAGGAACGGATTAGACAAACAGGGTACGCAATATCTTTGCTCGATGAAGAAAGACATATTGTGCCGCTGCAAGCTTTGCAGGACATTAATGAATTTTATCATCTACCCGCCCTGCAGAACGCACGCGAGCGGCTTGAACAGGTTCAATATAATAATTTCGAATAGTCGAAAAAATGGATTATGACCTCAAAGAAACCAGCAGCGACAAAGAAGCCGGACAAAATAAAGACGGCAGCTCTTGTCAGGAAAGCGTACCGAGCCGGATATGCAGAAGGGCTAAACGAGGGTGGCAAACGTCTCAACTGCCTGGCGACATCGAACCATTATCTTTGGCGGGAACTAACCAGTCTGGACGAATTCGAGCCAATAGAAGGCGTTCGTTTATCAACAAAGTTTGTCAAGGAGCTGATAGTCGCTCTGCGAAGATCCAAGCGAAACAAATACTACGTTGACGAACTCAGCAGGCGACTCGTAAATTCAACCCGGAAACTCGACAAGCTTCTCGAAATTTTGAATCAATGCAAGGACTACAAATGAACCGAATCCAGAGCAACACAAACACTATCCATCGCTTATCTCAAATTTCACAGCAAAAACAAAGATCCGGGCTAAAATCTTATTTTTCTCTTGTTAAGAAAGCTTAAAACAATGTCATTCCAGCTCCATACGCTCGCTCTGGCTGACGAATTTTGCGAACAGACCCTACCAACCTACCAACCCGGAGCGTTTCGCAAGCCACGCGGGCAAATAGAAGCCTTCTCGCTTAAAGTACGAGCCCGTTCTAACCGAACTTGTCGGGGCGATTCTGAACAAGAGAAAAATTTTAATAAATTTTCATAAAATTCCGATTTTTTACTTGACAACATAGCGGTATATGGGATAATTAACAGTATGAAATCACAACAGACAATTCGATTAACAATCCAAAACATGGCCGGGGCAAGACTTTCCGTAAGGCAGTCTGCGTTTACTGTTGTGAACGTCATTAATCCCCGGCCACTTTTGAAAGGTTCATATCATGGAATCACAACAAAACCAAACAGAAGCACCGTGGACGGAGCGTGAGCAACAACTCGCTGCAAAGCACCTGGTCGAACCTAAACTCGTTCGACTATTGACGGAGATCGCACGCGAGCAGCAGGAGCCGGCAGATCCGCTCAGTATGGAGCGAAACAGCGTTACCATCGAGGACTGGTTTGAGCAAATCGAATGGACAGGGAAACTTGCCGCGGTCCTGCTGTTCAATTTGCTGACATCGCAATCTGAGCGGTATCGTGACATCGGCAGGCACATCTTGCACAACCTCAATGAGGCCATTTATGAAACCGAAGGCTGTGTAGCAGAGCAGGATATGTTCGTCCGCGAGATCCTCTTTGCGATCGTTGAACGAAAAGCCAGGAAAAGTGCATAAGGGTAGCAGAGTAACCAGGGGCCGGTTCCGCACCTGCCGGCCCCTGGCAGGAAGTGTGCAAAAATCTCATTTTTTTCTTGTGAAATATGTCTTACAGAATGTTCACAAAACGCGGATATGATTTATTCGAAGTGGCGTCGGCGATGCAGAAAAGCATCCGGCGTGGAGACGCGGGAACGGCGGGATACTTTGCGCTCGAGCTATATGCCAGCGGCTTTATCCGGTACGTCTGGAAGCGGCTGCTGGTTATCTCTGCCGAGGATATCGCCGGCCAGGTCACTCAGGAGATCAACGCCCTGCACGACGCCTTCCTCAAGGTCAACAAGGGCCGCAAGAAGCTGGACAAACCGGAAGGCCGGCTGTTTATAGCAAAGGCGGCGATATTACTGTCCGAATCTTACAAATGCCGTGACGCGGATCACCTGATTATTTACCTATACGATCGCAAGGGTATCTCAGACGAACGGGTAAAGGCACTTCTAAAAGAAGTCACGGAATCGGACAGGAAGGCGATCCCTGAATATGCCTTCGACTGCCATACCGCCAGGGGCAAAGCGATGGGCAAGACGAAAGAAGATTTTCTGAAAACAGAGTTTGAGGCTTTGAACCCAAAAATCAAGGGTCTATTTGATGATTTTTTAGATGAAAGAAAGTAGGTGACATTATGAGAGTTTATAAACCAGCATACACGCGGCCGGTTCCTGCAGGTGCGACAAAGCTCACACCGCGGAGCGGCCCGGAAAAAGGCAAGAGGCTTGCGAAATTCGAGGACAAGAGAGGCCACGTAAAGACGGAGTTATTAACGAAGGACGGTAAAAGGATCCGTGTCTTAGCGAAAGTCTGGCACATTCAATTCGAAGACAACCTGGGCATCCGCAGAGAATTGAAAGCATACACTGACTACCAGGCGACGCAGCGGTTGGCTGACAAGGTCCAGGAACTGCTTAACTACAATGCTAACAATGTCCCGCTCACTGATGAATTACAGAAATGGCTTGAGCATATACCATCTTCGGTACGGGATGAATTGGCCGAATTTGGCATGATGGACGTCCAGAGAAATGTTGCATGTAAAACGCTTGCAGAGCTTTTCGATGAGTATGAGGTATGGCTGAAAACAACCAAGGCGCCACGTCATGGCTTCTTACGTGCCAGGAATTACATCAAGACAACGTGTTCTCGCATCAGGACGATCGCTGAGCATTGTAAGTTCAAGTATTGGAGTGATATCAGAAGCGACCTGGTTGAAAAATACCTGAGCGGGAAGCACATTAGTAAAGCTACTTACAATAGTTATGTGGCGGCCATTAAGATTTTCTGCAATTGGATGTATGACAACCAGAGGGTAAGTTCTAATCCCCTCAGAAGCCTAAAGCCTTTGAATCTGGACAGGAAGGAATACAGGCGGGCGCTCGAGCCTGATGAGGTCCGCAGGCTTTTGGATGCCACAAAGAAAGCTCCGGAGCGTTACGGCATGACGGGACGCGAGCGAGCCGTTCTTTATCTTCTGCTCATAGAGACCGGCTTACGCCGCGGGGCATTGATGAGCTTAACGATATCCTCATTCGACCTGGACAATTGCAAGGTCACTGTTGAGCCGGAAAATTTCAAGGGGCGCCGAGAAGCCGTCCGGTACCTAAAGCAACAAAGAGCCAGTGAGCTAAAAGATTTTTTCAGGGGCAAGCTGCCAAACATCAAGCCCTTTAATGTTTCGGATCACTGGAAAAGTGCTGATATGATTCGAGAGGACCTTGAGGAAACCGAGCAACGCGGCTACGATGATGAAGTGCTGCAGGAAGCAATCCCATTTGAAGATGAGAACGGGAGGCGACTCGATCTCCATGCACTCAGGCATACCTATATCACAGCCCTGGACGGCACAGACGCAAGCCTTGCAGAACGAAAGATTTTGGCCGGACACAGCCTGAAAGGTGATCTGACTTTAGGGACTTACACCCACCCACCTGTTGAGCGATTGCGTGGAATCATCGAACAATTACCTGACTACGATTTCCCTCGGCAAGCGATGCAGCAGATAGCCACAGGCACAGACGGTAAACCAGTTGATGAAAGCTTATTAAAATCTTGTTTTCAAGGTAGAGAAAACGACAACTATGTAGAGCAATGTATACAAAAACAATTCGATACAGAAGAAAAAACGCCATTGCGTTCAAATAATGAGGGCTCAAAACACATTCCTTTTATATTGTGCGATGGTCCGAAGCCAGCCGGGCCCATTACACAAAACTTTACAAACAAAAGACTTACAGAATCAAAGCCGACAAACGAACTCCACAATTCTGAAAACCTTATGCAAATCTTGTTTCGTGACCCTCAATTTGTGCAAATCGCCGAAGCATGGCAAAGCTTGACAAACGAGATCAAATCGGTTATGGTTACACTAACAAAAAGTTAATAATAAGCATATCGGGTTGCCAGTTGCAACTGGCTAAGCGGCCTGGTTTTGGGCAAGTCTTGTATCACCTACTTTCACTTGCTCAAAACCGGCCGGCCCGAGGAAAGTAGGTGACGCATGGATAATAATCTAATCGAACTTTTCAGACGCAGGATTCGAAATTTCATTACTGATCTAAAAGTAATTCAGGATAAGCACTTCCGGCAATCCAAAATGACGCCCGATATCCTCGGGGACGTTGAACAGGTACATTTACAGTTTGACTTTTTGAGGGAAGAAAAGAACGGCAATTTCGAGAATCCACAGCTTGTCTTTGGCAATCTGATAGAGCAGCCCTTTTTTGCTGAATGCTCAGAGATCATAATAAACATACGGCTGCAAGCTGAAAGTGCCCTGGACGATTCAAAAGAAGGCAAGGACTCACAGTGGTTCGATGTCCGTATCATGGAAGCGATCAATCGACTGTCTGAAATAAGCGAAGAACTCCACGACAAAGAACCTGCTAAACCTGTAGAAAGTGGCACGCAATCAAACAACGGCAAAACAAAAACAAAACGGCGTGTAAGAAAATGGCCTCCGGAAGTGGTGGGCGAATTCGAAAAACTAAGTAAATCAGGCACGCCAGACAAGGAAATCCAGTCAAAGCTTAAAGAGAAATTTGGACTGAAATTCACAGAAGATGCTTTGAGAAGAAAGCGGAGTGACTTAAAGAAAACGTGAGTTTTGTGAGATTTGCTTTTCTCACATTAGTCTTTTTATATTCAAACAAAAAAATATCCCCTCCTTTTCACCCGCAATCCAACGTTTTTTAAAAATCCTCAGAAAAAATTGTGAGTTGGCGTGACCTCACAAAACCTCACGCCGATAACATCAGCAAATTTTGAGAATGGTGTTTTTTGAATGAGGTAAAACGATGGATGTTGTAAATGAAGAAGTTTTTACGATCGGGGAGTTGGCTGACATACTCGAAGAGCCGCCTGCACGAGTCAGCTACATTACCCGCAAGTTGAGAATCAAGCCAATAGCCCGCGTTGGCACGTTTCGGCTGTTCGGTAAAAAGCAGATCGACATTATCAAAAACGGCCTTCATGGTATTCAGATTCGAGGGTGATATCGTGAGTGACCAGGCCAACATAAAATCACGAAGTAACGACATCGAGCCGGTCCTGGTCGATGCCGTTGGAGCTGCTGCCATGCTGGGGATATCGACCTCGATGTTTCACCGGTTGTTAAGCAGCGGCCGCATCGGTCCTCAAAAAATCAGCTTTGGATCGAAGTGCGTTCGATTCAGTGTTCAAGAAATTCGTGAATATTCGCGGGCCGGTTGCCCTGCCAAAGTGGACTGGGCAAGGAGGGAACAATAAAACCATGGGAAAGGACGGGCTTTTTATTCCGAGGCGGGTTTTAGAGGATAAGTGTACGAACCTTTCTGAGAAAGCAGTTATCAGCCAGGTAGAATACTACAATCACAATGGTTGTTTCGAGAGCAATCGATCTCTGGCAAGACGACTTGGCGTTAGTGTCACGACCATAAAGCGGGCAATCAAGAATCTCGAAACAAAGGGATATTTACATGACACAGAACCCGCAAAACTCAAACGTTGCCTTGTGCTGAATAGGGCCAAAAGCGCCCTATTTGATAATGGGGAAGTAGGGCCAAATGCGCCCCAAGATAGGGCCAAAATGGACCCAGAACAGGGCCAAATGCGCCCTATTGATAGGGCCGAAACGGACCATCCATCTGAAAAGAAAGATGAAAGAAGAGTTAAAGAAAAAGGAAATAAAAGAGGGGGGGCGCGTCACAAATTTATTAAACCGACTTTTGATGAAGTATCAGAGTACGCAAGCAGCATCGAATATTCATTATTGAATGCTCAGCAGTTCATTGATTTTTATGATTCGAACGGCTGGCGAGTTGGTAAAAATCCGATGCGAGATTGGCGGGCTACTGTGCGGACCTGGAAGTCACGCGAGAAAAAACAATCCGGCGAAACAATCGAAGAAAAGGTTGCCAGGATGGAAAAAGAAGGGAATCTCTAATGCTGAGGGCAGAAAAGTTGAAATTCATTCAGAACGTGCTGATAGGTCTATGGCCGGATTGGAAACCTACCGATGAGGAAAGCCGCGTCTGGTTTGGACACCTGGACAAATACGATTATGAGACAGCCAGGACCGCTGCCGAGCAATATTTCTCAGACGCTGGCGGCAACTATCGCAGGCCAAAACCCTGGGGACTTATCATCAAAGCCAGTTTGATAATCCAAAAACGAGGCGGTGGGACAAAGCCTGCCGAGCTGCCACAAACGACATTTTATATCCGGTGTATCATTCCACCAGACGATCACCCGAACAGGACAGACCACATGATCCCTGTTTATCCGGAAGATCTAAAACGCATAGACGATCCCGACTATGTTCGGAACTGCGCTCACGGCCTGGCGGAGCGTTTCAAAGAGCTATACGGAGGGGTGTGGTCTGTGGTCATTGTCGAGAAAAGGGAACCGAGTGGGCTTGTGGGCAAGGCGGCACGTGATAAGGCTTTCAGGGACATTCTGGACGGTCCTGATACGAGAACCAAACGTTGGTTGCAAGGATATTTGAACTGGGATAAATCTGCTCAGAAGGAAACGAGCGGACCCGTACACATTAGCAAAGCATTGGCGGAAAGTGGCGTATTATGAGCATTTCGGGAAGCCAGAAAAAGTGCATAAATGAGGTTATGAAAACAAGATTACAGCAAGCTAAATGCGTAAATGTGGCTTTATCGAGTAAAAACAATGATATGCGACATATTTATACTATATTGCGAGCAAAAGAATGATGATTAAATTCAATAAGGTCATTCTGGCTGGCAGCCTTGTCAGCGAACCGCAACGCCGGCAAACGGCGACGAGTGCCCTGTGCGAGATCTACCTGGCTGTGAGGGATTCATGGGTCGATGGGCAAGGAAACGATCGCGAGGAGCTGCTACATATCAACTGCGTCGGATTCGGCCATGTGGCCAACAGTATCCATAAACATTGTAAGCAAGGTGATCAAGTTTTGATCGAAGGCAAACTCCGTCTCGAGACATGGGAAGATGATGGCGGCGGAAAACATTCGCGGCACTCGGTTCTCATTCAGGGCTACCAGTTATTAAGTCCCAGGGACGGGCAGCAACGTGAACCCGATGGGCGGCCGCGGCAAGTAAAAATAAACAGCAGCAACAAACTATTTTGAAAGGTGAAACAATGGCAAAACGAAAAGTCAGGAAAAAAGCAAAACGCACAGTCAAAAAAAAGGGCAAGGCACAAAGGAAGTATATGTACAGCGGTCAGGTGAATTAACTCCTGCATCCGGGATCTTACCAAAAGTGAAAGAAAAACACACATAAACATATTTTTGAAAGGTAAATAACATGGCAAGGAAACATATTGAATTTTATGCAAACTCAGCTTTCGGTATCCAATTGAAAGCTCAGGCAGGTGTCACACAAGGGCCGATGTTTATGGCTGAAAAATGCCAAAGTCTTTTGTCTAATGTAGCAAAATCCTTCTGTGACGAATGCCAGGCGCTGGCGAGTGACACTCACTTAACACACGAAGGCAAGCAAGAGGGGATCAGAAAAAAAGCAGGTGAGCAGCTTAAACATCTTCGGCGAGAGATACCGCGATTTCTCGGGCCAGTGACGGCGGCATATCAGCGGCTCGGCTCTTCCAAAGCGGCCGGCCCATTTAATCCACCGACAGAAGCATTGGCGGCGATTCAGCGGATGGAGCTACGCCAGCACTTGGGCCGACTCGACGGTCCACAGCGGCGGCAGATTTTCGATACCGCGATCAAAAATGATGATGTCACAACCCTGGCGGTGTATTTCGATCGCTCGGACTTATATCAATTACTCGGCAGCGAAATTATCAAAGCCGGCAAAACGGAATATCTCCGAAGGCATTGCCCGGATGTCCTTGACACAGAAAAAGCCGGTTCTGCTTTGGTCTATCAGATTGAAAAACTTACTGATGACCTGAGCCTTTATGTCACGGCGGGCAATGAAGACGCCGTCGCCATTCACTCTGAGCTGCCGAAACTCGATTGGGAATTTGAGGAAACCGGTGACAGTCTTGCAATTAAGAATAATAGGCTTCCGAGCAATCTGCCGGCAACCATGATGGAGCCGCGATCGAAAAGAGAAATTGAGGATGGCTTAGGACCGGCGGCTTAAATTTTGCCAACGTGCGGAACGGCAAAAAAATGTAAGGCTTTTTAGCTGTTATGAAAACCAATACAGTGACATTAACAATTTACGAAAGGTAAGTCATGGAAAATTTTGCAGAAGGTGAATTAGGTGAGCAACAGAAACGGCAGGATGCGGCAAGGAGCCAAGCTTTAATTTCAGTGGCAAATCGAGTCATCGGAAAGGATCCGCTAACGGGAGCCCTAAGTGGCGGCAAAACCGGTGACAAAGACTACGGAAAAGTCAAGGTCTGGAATCTGAACGAAAAGAAGTACGTCACAGTCCATCCGATCGATGCCGCGGAAATGCTTGCGGGCGGTGGTGTGGTCCTGGATAAACCAGAAAATGAGCCGGAAGCGGAGTAATCTCTTTTAATTCCCAATGCCGGCCTTCCCGCCGGCAACTCGTGCTCCCCGTTCGCGGCCTCAAGCGAACGGGGTTTTTTGACAGGGTTTAGAAAATGTTAGGCAGAAAATCAAAATACACGACGCACATCGAACCGGCTTTCGAGGTTATTTTGGGCTACCTGCGGATCGGCATGACGGAGAAAAGTATTGCGAAAAGCTTGGGTGTTGGTGTCACTTCATGGAAGAAATATAAAACTCAATTTCCGGCTTTTACGGCTCTCTTAAAAAAAGGAGCCCTGGACGCTACGGCTTTGGTGGTCAACGCCCTGTATAAACGGGCTACCGGCTACGAATACGACGAAAAATATGTTGAGGAAAGAAATGTAAACGGCATAGTTGCTACTGTAGTAAAGCAAATCACCAAGCATGTACCGCCAGATACGGCGGCGTGCATATTCTGGCTGATAAACCATGATCCGGATCACTGGAGAAATCGGCAGGATATCAAGCACAGCGGCGAGATTAGGGGGACGGGTGTTTTGCTGATTGAGCCGCCTAAGACCAAAGAAGGATGGTTAGAGCTCCACGAGGAGGTGGAAAAATATCAGAAATCATTGGAAAGTGAGTACAAAAACAAGCTCATAAAATCTAACATTTTGGAAGCTGGAAAATGACAGAAAAAAGCTTATGCAAAACAAGAAAAAAACAAGCATTAGGCTGTAAAGTGGATTATTACAGCAAAAACGATGATTTGAAATATATCAACATTACATTTCAGGAGTTTGACTTATGGCGACACTAAGAGCGGCGATTGATGCAAGAGGAGCGACGCGGGGAGCTGCGGAGTTCGACAGGGCTGCAGGGAAGATGAAGCGCAGCGCGGGGACCGCGACCAAGTCCATCGAGAGCGGTTTCGCAAGCGCCATGAGGCGTATCCTGATTTTCGGCGGTGCGGGTGGCGCGATATATACGCTCAAGAAATTCATCGACTCGGCTTCCGACGCTCAGGAAACGACGAATAAATTCAACGTTGTTTTCAAGGACAATGCAAAGGAGGCGGCCGCGTGGTCCGAGCAATTCGGCGATTCGGTTGGACGGGCTACTCAGGATGTTCAAAAGTGGATGGCGGGCCTGCAGGACCTGTTTGTACCGCTTGGCTTTGCGAGAAAAGAGGCCATGGGGCTTTCGATGGATCTCACAACGCTTGCGGTCGACGTGGCGAGCTTTAGCAATAAAGTTGACGACGAAGTGATTCGGGATTTTACGTCGGCACTTGTAGGCAATCACGAGACGGTCAGGAAGTACGGAATTATCATCAGCGAAACATCGCTTGCCCAGGAAGCCCTTAATCAAAATCTCGGCAAGGCTTATAAAGACCTGACGGACCTTGAGAAGGTCCAGCTTCGGTATTCGCTTATCCAGAAGGGCACAACCGACGCCCAGGGCGATGCTATCAGGTCGATGAACGATTACGCCAACCAGGTCAAACGCCTCAATGCAAATTGGATAGAAACCAAGACGGTCATAGGTGAGCAAGTAATTCCGGCGCTTTCTGAGCTGCTCAAGAGCATTAACGCCTTTGCTGAGGGCGGCAATTTCAAGGCATTGATACACGAAAATATTGCCGTAC
>Ga0307380_10009694_pt1 | contig 12195 bp, 9 predicted proteins | sample UN3MG_FD_202239 | JGI IMG/M metagenome (GOLD analysis project Ga0307380, IMG submission 202239) | Soil microbial communities from Risofladan, Vaasa, Finland - UN-3 | ecosystem: Environmental > Terrestrial > Soil > Coastal area > Acid sulfate soil | place: Finland: Risofladan, Vaasa | collected... | reverse complement strand
TCACTGAAGGTGAAGCTCGGGAGACTTGCATTGGCTTCAGACCAATTTCTCGTTGAAAGACCACAATCGCACGGGAAAAAAGGCATGACCATGATTGCGGGATATCATTGGTTTGGAGAATGGGGCAGGGATACCATGATAAGCCTTCCCGGACTGACTTTGTGCACCGGACGTCCGGAAATAGCCCGGTCTATTTTACTTACATTCTCAAAATATATTGACAAGGGGATGCTGCCTAACCGATTTCCTGATGAAGGGGAATCCCCGGAATACAACACGGTCGACGCAACTCTTTGGTTCTTCCAGGCCATATATTCATACTACCATGCAACAAAAGACAAGGGGTTCTTAAAAGAAATATTCCCTGTTTTAGAAGAGATAATCGAGTGGCATAAGAAAGGCACTCGTTACAACATTAAAGTTGACGCAGACGATGGGCTTCTTTACGCCGGGCAGCAAGGAGTGCAGCTTACATGGATGGACGCAAAAATAGGTGATTGGGTTGTAACTCCTAGAATCGGTAAACCAATTGAGGTAAACGCGCTTTGGTATAACGTGCTTCTCATTATGTCTGAGTTTGCTAAAAAACTTAAAAAAAATCCAGCAACCTACGAATCTTGTGCAGAGAAAACATTTATTGGTTTTAAGCGTTTCTGGAATAAAGATAAGGAATTTTGCTATGATGTTATAGACGGACCTGACGGAAACGACTCTAGCTTGAGGCCAAACCAGATAATAGCTGTTTCTTTATCTCATAGTCCTCTTACAGAAGAGCAGCAGCAAAAGGTGGTTGAGGTCTGCAGCCGTAAATTGTTAACCTCTTACGGATTGAGAAGTCTTTCGCCCGATCATCCGGATTACAAAGGAACTTCTATGGGAAATCAGAGTGAACGCGACGGGGCATATCATCAAGGAACAGTTTGGGGGTGGCTCCTAGGACGCTTCGCTCTCGCTCACTTAAAGGTTTATAAAAATCCGGGGAGAGCGATTGAATATTTAGAACCTTTACTCCAAAATTTAAATACGCATGGTATCGGAAACCTGAACGAAATATTCGATGGAGATGCACCGCATAATCCAAAGGGCTGTATCGCTCAAGCATGGACAGTGGCAGAAACACTGAGAGCTTACGTTGAAATCAGTAAGTCTATTTAAACTAAGCGATGTACTGCTCCCCTTTTGCCAAGAAAGTTTTAAGTTAGAATCAAAGCTTTAATCTAAAAAAGATTGAGATTTGTAAGAACGTGAATAGTACTGTTTTTATCTTGCCACTATTCCACTAGAGAACACTCCTAACCTATATATATTATTGTATAAATTAAAATGGGTCCCCTGGCTGGAGGAAGTTAGAACCTCTTTGATGGGAATTTAGCAATTATATGTGTAGATAAACAAACAAAAAAGAGAGCTACTGGTGGCACCACCGCCACCAACACACGCATTCCTCGCAACACCAAACATTTCCACATTCTGCGCGTACGAGATACCGTAGGATAATATTAAAATAGGTAACGATGAAAATGTTAATTTTAAAAAGCTCATCCTTCATTCCTACTTGCAGGCGCTGCCTGCGAGCCCACCTAATTCTTTATTCCAACCCCTTAGACATGCTCAGGGCAGGTTCCCGGAGAAATCTATTTTTTGTTTTCCTACCGCCTTAATTCTTTTAATCATTCCGTCCGCTAAACGGAACCTCGTCCTTTACTCACATCCTTCCAATATTAAAACCCTTCCCCCTTATCATTTAATGGCGGTAGAGGGAGAAGGGTCGTGAAGGGGATACTACTTTTTAGGTTCTATTTTTCTTTGTCATATATGTTTCTTGCCCGTTCTTTCAAGAAAAACACGTATAGGTTCAAGACTTATAAGACAAATGGGAGGGATTTCGGTATTTATCAATAATGCCGTTACCCCTCCCATATGTATCTGAACTTTTACATTAATTCTCACAACCAAACTGAATCTCACCATTTATGCACTCATCAAAGCCCCTACCACCCACGATTACATCCCTACCATCTCCCCCGTCTGCTATGTCATCTCCGCGGCCCAAAAATATTCTATCGTTTCCGCCTCGTCCATCGATACAGTCGTTACCACCGCCGGCAAAAATGATATCCCGTCTATCTCTTCCACATATGATATCGTCTCCATTTGTTCCGAAGGTAAATAGTCTTGTAGCAATAATCGCGTTGGGATCTTCACAATTACATGTTGATTCCAGTTCACAATTTGCTGAACATCCATCGCCATCATCATTATTCCCGTCGTCGCAACCCTCTTCCTGGTCCAGAACACCATCACCGCAGAAAGGTGAAAGTTCATTCCAGAACGTGCAGGTGATATCCTCTCCGGGGTCAAGATCAATCAATGCCTCAGCCATCACCAGGTCAACAACCGTTCCATCATCGGTATCATTCTCGCATATGATATTGGTAGCTTCCCAACCTGGAAGGAGGACTTCTTGTATCGAATACACGCCGGCAAGAACTGCGGTAAACGTTTCCGTATCAGGCACGCCGTCGGTATCTTCAGATTCGTCGTTGAGCGTAAACATGCCTGAGATGTCGCCAATACCGATACAAGCTCCCCCGGATGAATCAGTACATCCAAATAGGAAGTCCGTGCCGTCATTCGGGTCAGCCATTTTTACGATTGTTATCATGCCGTCAAATACGCACCCGAGATCTATACAAATGCCCTCCGGATCTTCACTGCATACAGCGCCGTCTTCGGGGGCAGTACCCGTTAGGCAGCCTGTCGCAGCATCGCAAGTCTCGGTACCATTACAGAAAAGACTATCATCGCAATCGAGCGCCGTACCTGCCGTACAGGTCCCGGACTGACAGGTCTCATCTCCGTTACACTGATCTCCGTCAGCGCAAGCGGTCCCGTTCGCCGCCGGGGTATTCACACATCCGTTCACTGCATCGCAGCTGCCTGTAGTACAAAAGTCTACATCAAGGCATACGAGCGCCGTACCTGCCGTACAGGTCCCGGACTGACAGGTCTCATTTCCATTGCAAAGATCTCCGTCACCGCACGCGGTCTCGTCCGACGCCGCGGTATTCACACAGCCGGTTGCTGAATCACAGGAGTCATCGGTGCAAAGATTGTTATCATCGCAGTCTGAATTAGTCATGCAGTCCGTTCCACCTTGAACTGGTCCGCCATCTGGATCAATTGGAGGAAGTGGAACACCCCCATCACCTGGAGGAAGTGAACCGCCGCCTGTATCAATTGGACCATCATCACCTGGAACATTTGGATCAGCAGATACTCCACAAAAGTCATTTACACATACAGCAGGCGCAACACAATCTGCATCTGTGGTACAACTACCCTGTGCTCTAACCTCTATAGCGCCTATAGATATAAAAATGAACGCTAGCGCCACGCAAAAAACGCTGAAAAATATTGATTTTTTTAAAAGATCTAACACATTACTTAAATCCTTATAATCGAGATTCCACTTCATAATAAATACCTCCGCCATTCAGTTTTATTTGATTTTTATTGTGTCGGGATACCTATTTCTGGGCAAACTGCTGTTAGCTGTAGGCAGAAATATAGTTTAGAATAGAACAAGTTCTGCTCATAGCCCCCCTGCACATATAATTAGGCAAACAACCTACTTATGCTTTATAGTTCGCCTTTTCCACATCTCTAAATTTTTTGTTGGCGACCCAGTAATTAGTTGACAGAATCCGCCATCTTGAATTCTATAACTATAGGATATGGTGCAATTAATGGGCCACTTGTTGACTGAATAGTTGATAACTGCGTTAAGTGACACTAATAATTGACTTATTTGTCATTTCGCACAGTTGTAGTTTGCTGGAAAGTGATAAATTTGCATGATATAACTACGATATATAGTAGGAGCTACGATATATCGGAGGATCGGCGCATTTTTTCCTATGTGTTTAATTGCTAAGAATCGGGAAGCTCTCCACGCTTCCTACCGTGCAATTACCCGAATCTATGGTCTGCAAATACGCAAGATTTACTCCAAGAAACGGTATATAGATAGATGTGTTTATATTTCCCTCGCCATCAGCTTTCAAACTTGCAAGGAGTTTAGGGGGGGTTATTCCGAGCTGTATTCCAGGGCAAAGGTTTCCGCCCAGATTGAATAAGCCTTTTGAGAAACCCCATATTAAATAAACTTTTTTATTAGGGGTAGCCCCGCTAATGGAGATGGAATTCTGCTGATTGCCCAAAAGGAATGTGCCGCCATTGTTCACATCTTCTATAGTGACCGGAGCATCGAAGTTAAAGAACGTGCAAGTAATATCTTCCCCCGGGTCAAGGTCAACTAAAGCCTCGGCCATAAGGAGATCAACTACCGTCCCTTCGTCCGTATCGTTCTCACAGACTATGTCCATTGCTTCCCAGCCTGGCGGGAGAAGCTCCCTTACAAAATCATTACGGCCAGATTACAATTATGTAATATTTTAAATAGTCCCGGTAAAATCGTAGATTACAGTTTCTTAATATAGTAATATCGTAAGAGAAAAGCGTTATTTCCATCAAGGTGATAAATGATACGGAATCCGAACTATTTATATTTTTCAGTACTAATAATTGTGCTTTCACTCTTGTTACAGGCTGCAGAGTCTAGTGGACAGGCTCGAAAAGCTAGATCGGAAGGTTTTGATCCAAATGAGCCGCCTGAGACAAAATACCAGATACTTCCCTATCTTACTTTCGGATCACAGATTGAGTTTGAGTATAAGCTTCTTAGAAATATTGATTTAGATAGTTCAACAAATGAAGACTTATCTACTATAGAGCCGGCGATAATATTGGCATTCTCATTTGATCCCTTCAGTTTCCTTCAGGCATTTTTTAACTTCAAAATTGGGGGCGGATTTGAAATAGAAGATGGCCGCTCTAAAAAAGATAGAGCTATTTTTGAAGTGGAAGAAGCCTTTCTATTTTTCAAGGATTTGTTTGAAGACCGGTTTTCATTTCAAATTGGCCGCCAGCAGTTCGATGATGAAAGACAATGGCTATACGATGCAGAGCTCGACGGAGCTAGAGCATTCCTTCTCCACTGGGGTATCGTAGCTCAGCTATCGGTCAGTCGCGGAGGCATTATAAATAGAGATCTATTAAGAAAGGACGCTGGAGAAAAGACCAACAACTATATCGCCTACTTAACCTACTTCTTTAACGAGGATACAAACCTGGCGGCATATTTCTTAGCACGTGATGATACTACGGGCGAGAATGACAGCCCGATATTTCTTGGCGTTCATTCAGATGGAGAGGTGGCAAGTGATTTTGATTACTGGCTTGAGCTTGCATATGTAACAGGTAAAGAAGGGAATAACAATATTGGCGGATTTGGTTTTGATTTAGGTTCAACTTATGCATTCGACGTTACACTTGAGCCTTCTATAACTTTGGGCTACGCGTTTGGATCTAGAGAATTCAGGCAGACGGGGCTTGAAGGTAACGAAGGAGATTTTAACGGAGTAGTAGATTTTCTATATTACGGAGAGCTGTTTGAGCCTGAGCTTAGCAACATGTCTATTATTACAGCGGGTACCGGCATAAACCCAACTGATGAGACCTCGATCGACCTCGTTTATCATTATTATTTCCAAACTGAAGCATCAGACGAGCTCAGAGATTCTAATTTAGATGTTGAACCTAACGGAATAAACAAAAGCCTTGGGAATGAAATCGATCTCATACTCGGTTATGAACAAAAAGAAGAGAAATTAGCTATAGCGCTTTCGTTTGGTTACTTCATTCCAGGAAGCGCATTTCCTGATGATGCTGTAAATGGTTTTTTGACCAAACTGATATTGGCATATGAGTTTTAATATCAGATAACGACTTAGTGAGGAGTTCGGATATGAAAATATTGGTAATAGAAGACGATAAGAAAATAGCATCATTTATAGCTAACGGATTTAAACAAGCAGGCTTTGCGGTAGATATTGCTTATGATGGAGAAGAAGGACTCAATCTGGTTTTGGCAGAGCCTTATGATGCTGCTGTAATTGATATAATGCTTCCAATTCTAGATGGGCTTAGTGTTATTGAAGAGCTTAGATCTAATAATATTAATACTCCAGTCATTATTCTGAGCGCAAAACGTAGTGTTGACGATAGGATTAAGGGTCTTGAGAGAGGAAGTGATGATTACTTAACAAAACCCTTTTCTTTTTCAGAGTTGTTAGCCCGCGTATATGCTCTAATGAGGAGATCGAGCGGGGCTGCTGAAAGCACAAAGCTCAAAGTCGGAAGCTTGTCGATGGATTTGCTTAATAGAGAAGTAGTTAGAGATGACAAGAAAATAAATTTGCAACCTCGTGAATTTGCATTGCTAGAATACCTCATGAGAAGTGCGGAACGAGTTCTTTCTAAAACGCTTATTATGGAGCACGTCTATGACTATAATTTTGACCCGCAGACCAATGTGGTTGATGTGCTAGTTTGTAGGCTGAGAAATAAAATCGACAAAGATTTTGAGAAAAAAATGATTCACACAATAAGAGGGGTGGGCTATGTTCTTAAGGAATCCTAAACTATTACTTAAATCAAACAGCTTCAGACTTATAACATGGTATACAGTTCTCTTTGTTCTAAGCTCTCTGATAATTAACATTTATGCTTATACTGTAATTTCTTCCTATATATATGAACAAAGCCGGGCGGAAGTTGAAGAGGATATTCTAGAGCTTAAGGAAATTTATGAGGAAAATGGAACTGAAGCACTCACTGTAGAAGTGTTTGAAGATGCAAACGACCCATTTTTTGTAAGGCTCGTTACAAGCAACAACGAATCTCCGGTATTAAGGATCCCTGAAGATTGGGGAAACATAAACCCTGAATATGTAAAGCAAAATATTCTACTCTCTCAAGATGGTTGGGTTAGTCTTGAAGATGAAGTTGACGGGGAACAATGGGAAATTAGGACTCTTAAACTTGCTGAAGGTTCTGCTCTTCAGATCGGTCAAACAATGGGGGGTCGAGAAGTACTACTTAGTAAAATAAGAAATGTATATTTATTTGCTATCATTCCTATTGTGCTCCTAGGATATTTAGGCGGATTATTTATTGCCGACCGCGCATTAAGTCCGATTAGACAACTAATTAACACTCTCGATTCTATAGTTAGTAATTCGAAAATTGATGTTAGGGTTCCTGAGCAGCATGTTGATAAGCTACATGACGAACTTATATCTCTTTTTAATACAATGTTGGATAAAATCGAGACTTTAATAAAAGGTATGAGGGATGTTCTAGATAATGTAGCGCACGATCTTAGAACTCCTATGACAAGACTTAGAGGTACGGCAGAGATCGCTTTACAATCAGATAACAAAGAAGATATTAAAGAGGCTTTGGTCGATTGTATAGAAGAATCAGAACGCATACAAATTATGCTGGATACACTTATGGATGTATCGGAAGCGGAAACCGGCGCTATGAAACTCAATCCTGAAAAAATTAACGTAGCGCCTATAATTGATGGCGTAGTTGAGCTATATAGTTACGTAGCCGAGGAAAAGGATATTGTGGTTCAAACAGGTTTTCCACAAGAGCTTTATGTTACAGCTGACAGCAATCGACTTCGTCAAGTATTGGCTAATCTGCTCGATAATGCGATAAAATACACACCGGAAGGTGGCAAAGTTGATATTGAGGCTAAACAAGGTGAAAACGAAGTTAGAATAACTATTAGGGATACTGGAGTTGGAATATCCGAGAATGAATTAGACAACATATGGGATCGTCTTTACCGAGGCGACAAGAGTCGTACTGAAAGAGGGTTAGGACTCGGTCTAAGTCTTGTTAAAGCTATTGTGGGAGCACACAGAGGATATGTTGAGGTATTAAGCGCTCCCGGCACAGGCTCAGTTTTTTCTGTTCATCTCCCAGCATAACAAACAATCAGAATCTCTCAGAGTTTCTAAATACCCTCCACTCAACTTCATCAATCTTTAGCTTTGTATTATCAAAACGAACCCTTTCATTATTAAAGCAGACCTTTTCAAATTTGTAACCATCAGGAAATATCCACGTAATTTTAGAAGTATATGATGAACACATATCAAAATTAAGGAGGTTTGTCATGAGAAGTAAAAAGCTTTCAGTTTATTAGTTAGAGGTATAGAGGATTTTTGCAGTGATTTATATATAAAGACATTCTTTATCGCAGCATTTCTTGTACTGGGACTTACGTTGGTTAGCAGTGCCCAGTCCAAGTCGGATAATGATGAGAATGGAATACCGTTTACAGCAACAGCTGTAAGAATTGAGGTGAACTCGACAGACGGCGATGCGGGGTTGCAGATAGAATTTGACGCCGAACCGTGGACTAATGTCAGGGTAGAAGGTCCTGACGGTCGAGTAGTATATTCTGTGTCCAACAGAAGTAAATTGAGAAGGCTCGGAAGCACTGAAAACTTTATGGAGAGTAACGAGCCAAATTTTGAAGATGTCCCGCTTCCCGACATTTTGAAACTCCTGCCCGCGGGAGAACATGAATTTGAGGGTCGAACGATAGACGGATCAGAGCTTGACGGGGCCGCCATCCTAACACACGACCTGCCGTGCGGACCTGAGTTAATATTCCCTGAGGAAGATGAAACTCTTAATCCTGATGATACTGTTGTTATTGTCTGGGAAGAGGTTACGAACAAGCTCAACCTCACAACGGGAGAATGTGGAGACTCCTCAGATCTTCAGATAATCGGATACCAGATAGTTGTTGACATAGTAGATTCAGACCCTAAACAGCGCTTTGATATAAAGGTCCCTGCTAACGTCACAACTATAACAGTTCCACCCGAATTCATAGCGCCTGTTTCCGAGTATACGGTTGAAGTACTGGCGATAGAGGCAAGCGGCAATCAGACAATTACAGAAAGCAGCTTCCTAACTTCAAATTCTCCAGTTTCTCACAGTCTAACTTAATCCACCCTTTGCTATAGCAAACTAGCATTACCGAATTGTAATGCTCTAGAAAGGTTGGGGAAACAATCATTTGATATTCTGGAAGTAAACTCAAAATTCAATAGGAGGTTTTGTATGTTAAAGAGAATTGGAGTATCAATCATTTCACTAGCAATTTCATTTTTAGTTATCGGCGGATGTAGCAGCAGTGGTGGTGGATCATGTCCTGATACCACTTTAAACATTTCTGTCTGTGATCCTTCAGCAGGCCCATTCTCAATTATCATAGATAACGAGTTTTTCCCGCTCTTTGTAGGAGATGAACTTGTGCTTGAGGGAGAGGAAGACGGCGAATTTCTTGAAGTCATTATCACTGTGCTTGATGAGATTGAGGTAGTTGCTGGTGTAACTACCAGAGTTATAGAAGAAACAGAGTTTGTGGATGGCGAACTTCTTGAGATATCCAGAAACTTTTTTGTTCAAGCCCCTGACGGTACTGTCTGTTATTACGGTGAGGATGTAGACGTTTATGAGGATGGAATAATAGTGGGCCACCCAGGTGAATGGCGAGCGGGAGAAGACGGGAATCTACCTGGTATCCAAATGCCTGGAAATCCCCAAATTGGAGATATATATGCTCAGGAAATTGCGCCTGGTATCGCCCAGGATCAAGCTGAAATAGTTGCTTTGGGTGAGACTATCACAGTTCCTGCCGGAACCTTCAGTGACACATTAATCACAGAGGATTGTAATCCGCTTGATAACGGAGCACTTGATGATAAAGCTTATGTGAGTGGAATAGGTCTTGCTATAGACGCAGCCGCAGAGCTTGTCTCTTTTTAATTGGGCACTAAAAAACTCAAATATTTAAGTAAAAATCCTTACACCATCTTTACCCTGCACCCTATTTACAGAAACCCCAATTAACTCATTCTAGTTAATTGGGGTTTTTCACAGTGGAATTTGTAGGATACAATCTAGAGTAATATGTGCTGATGTTATAAGAAAGATATATAATATGCTAATGACTTAAACAGAACTTCAGAACGTTACTTGGGATAGCGCAAGTCTCTATATTGTTCAAAGTAATGATATTCACCTAACACTTTCAGTATAATAATTTTGAACCATTTTGTAGAAAAATTGAAGCACCTTTACTTTTTGACTTTCTCTTACGTTCAATGATTTATATTATTAGTACGAGTAGGTAATTGCGGTACTTCAATTCCAGTCTTTTCAAATTGTCAGATCTTCGGACATCTGACATTCCAAACATCAAATACATCTAATAATCATTAGGGAATACACTGGCATGATTATTGCCATTAACTGTATTATCTACATAATAATAAGATAATGAAAAACACCACATCTTCGCCTGGAATTCCTATAAGTTTACCCGAAGCCGCTCACTGTCTGCATTGTGGGGAGGAACTCGGTCTATCCAATACGGTTTATTCCAATGGCGATTATTTTTGCTGTACGGGATGCAGTTCTGTTTACGAGCTGCTTAATACGTTGGGACTCCAAAATTTCTACAAAATAAAAGAAGAGCAAAATATAGGGAAAACCGGGCGTCCAATTGATGCTGAAGCTAAGGAAGAATACGGATACCTGGATCAGGACAACTTTATAAATCAATACACGAGTCCAGAAACCCCGCTTACCATGAATTTCTATATCGAAGGTATCCACTGCGGAGCATGCCTCTGGTTGATTGAGAAAATCCCTGATTACTCACCTCATATAGAATCGGTTTCCCTAAACATGTCATCCAACGTCGCTATCGTAAACTTCAGAAACAAAAAGAAATTCTCAAGCTTTCCTCAGATAGTTAAACGTTTCGGCTATAAAGCACATCCGATTAAGGTTGACGAAGAAGCGCAAGAACTTAAGCAAAAAGAGAATAGAAAATCCCTGATTAGGATATCCGTCGCAGCAGTTTGCGCCGGTAATATAATGCTGCTGTCTGCAGCAATATATTCAGGCGCTGAGGGAATATTTGCAGAGAAATTCGGACTATTAAACCTTTTATTAACCTTGCCTGTAGTAACATATTGCGCTTTCCCGTTTTACAAAAGTGTTGTCAGTTCACTTAGGTCTAAACGTGTTACAGTAGATATCCCTATTGTGTTTGTAATCTTGGTCGGTTTTTTACTAAGTTCTTATAACTTTGTAGAGGGAAATGACCAAGTCTACTTTGATTCTGTCACTGCATTTGTCTTCCTGCTCCTCTCGAGTAGATACTTTTTGAAATCTATTCAAGATAGAATTTCAAACAACAAGCCGTCTAGCAGATCACTATTTAATCAAAATAAAATACTGATTTGGGACAACCGGAACAAACAGTTTTTTCTCGAACCCTTAGACGAAGTTAAACCCGGACAAAGGGTGAAAATTAACAATGGAGACCGTATACCTGTAGACGGGAAACTCTTGTCACACAGAGCTGAGCTTAACCTGTCTGTCCTAACAGGGGAGAACATACCTCAAACGTTACTCAAGAACGATTTTATATACGCAGGTTCTATCCTCAATTCGGATCAAGCAACAATTGAGGTTATAAATACGGGCAGTTCCACACGAATCGGCAAATTACTGGATGAAGTTGAGAGAAACTATAAAAGCAAAATCAGTAGTTCAACATACAGTGATAAATTTGCCGCAATGTTCACACTAATAGTGGGCATAACAGCTGCCATATCGTTTCTTGCTATTTTTACCGTTCTAGGTCCTTCGGCTGCCTTGAATAGAGTCATGGCGTTTGTATTAATAGCCTGTCCATGCGCATTCGTTTTTGCTCTTCCACTAACATTTGGATTATCTCTAAATAAAGCAGTTGAGAAAGGAATACTTGTAAAAAGCTCTAATGTCTTTGACAAAATTCCACATATCAAAAATATTTTCTTTGATAAAACTGGAACCCTGACTAATGGGGTTTACAAAATCTTAAAGTGGAATACAGAAGCGCTTTCTAGAAATGAAAAAGCTGCTATTTTAGCAATAGAAAAAAAGTCGAGTCACCCGATAGCTCGAACTTTAGTAAGTCATATAAATGAGACCGACATGACACTGCCTGAGGTCATAGACTTTAAGCATATATATACAAAAGGTGTATCTGCTAATGTCGACGGCAATGTTTACGAGATATTATCAGACAAGAACGTAGATGATACAAATGAGATCAATGAAATCATTACTACAAAAACTGTAATAAGGAAAAATGGACAGACAATATCAGAACTCTACCTAGGCGATTCCTTAAAGGAAGACGCA
>Ga0307380_10009693_pt1 | contig 12195 bp, 9 predicted proteins | sample UN3MG_FD_202239 | JGI IMG/M metagenome (GOLD analysis project Ga0307380, IMG submission 202239) | Soil microbial communities from Risofladan, Vaasa, Finland - UN-3 | ecosystem: Environmental > Terrestrial > Soil > Coastal area > Acid sulfate soil | place: Finland: Risofladan, Vaasa | collected... | reverse complement strand
TATTGCAGCTTGGGAGCGTTCGAGAAATGAAAACAAAACAGGCATAGACTGGCAATTCACTACAGCTAATGCCCGAATAAAACTGAGAAAGTTATACCCAACAATGTAGCGTGGACTGAGTACTAGTTTCTAAGATCTGAACGATTAATGAATTTAAGATTAACAACCGCATCTTCCGCACCGACGGTAACCGGGCCGTGGGAAAGACAGACACTTTTACATGCAGAAAAAAGGTTTGTGAATAAAGCGATTGTCAAAGCCTCTTAAAGAATATAACGCATAATCTGATAGCGAACAGACGTCCAAAACAAACAGGGCTCAAGAGCTTTAAATACTCCTTTTACCTCTCAGCCGCTTGAAAATGGCCATATGCTGTAAAGCCGTATTTTCCCATGTCCAGTTAGCCACTAAACGCTGGGCTTCTTCTGCAAGTCTTAAACGTCGAGGTTCATCACTGAGCAAAGCTTGCAATAGCACTCCAAGATCATTGTCGCTTTTGATAACTTCATAATGCTCTCCCGCCTTGCCCATTCCATCAATTCCCGTGCCATGCCGGCCAATGACAGGCAAACCCTGTTTCATCGCTTCGACATAGACCAAACCGAAAGTTTCAGTATAGCTGGGTACACACAGCAGTTGTGCCTGTCGCATCTGCTTTCGAACTTCGTGAGGGCTGATATTGCCAAGGAACTTGACTTGGGAGTGTCCTTGAGCAAGCTTTTCCAGTTTAAGTTGGAAAGAACGGTCGCCATAAAAATTTTCGCCTACGATAATTAGCTCAAAATTGACACCAGCAGCAAACAGTTTTAGCGATGTCTGCAGCAATGCCTTGATGCCCTTGTTAGCATCCAGCGTGCCGACAAAAAGGACACGCCGCTTGCGCAGCAAATTTGAAGGCGGTTTTTCATCGAAAAGAGTGTCGGTTCCGCTCGGTATTATCTCAACCTCTTGCCCCGTAGCACTATAACACTTGGCCGCAAGATGTACCGATGGAGAGACCACTGCGTCAGCCATTTGAACAGCTTCGAACAAGAGCTTCTTCTTCCAGGGGGGAAGATTATCGGGATCGTTCATCTCACGCTGCAATTCAAATACAACCGGAATTCCTCGCTTTTCACCTGCAAGAACCGCTCCATACGACAAGCAGTTACACATATGTACAAGTATAAGGTCACATTCGATATTCTCTCCGATCTTGGGCAAAACATGTCTTTGCCAGAATGGATTTGTAAATCTCGAGAACATGTCCTTTGGGAAGACAGGCATGGTTCGAAAATACAGGCCTGGTTCATAAGGCCCGTTCTTGAGCGCGTTTGCCTTGATGCGATATTTTGTTGAAAATTTGGCGAGTGACCGTTTGCCTATCGGAGATATGAAAAGATATACGTCGACCTGATGGGACGGGAAACACTTACGCAAAGCATACGCAAGTTTCTGTACGGCATGTCCATTATGCATCTCCCCCGGTAATGGATACATAGTTGTCCAAATAGCAATACGCACTTAGTTTATCTCCCACAGGAAGAATCTACTGTTACAAACGGGACATGTAAAAAAACCTCTGAACATTTCATAGTACGCTGTACCGTTTGAATCACAATATGACCTTTATAAAGACTTCCGCGATACGGCTATTGGACCTGAGTAATCCAAAGGAGATTTTTTCCGCAGAATTTCCTGCAAAATATTACCTGAATTCATTGCCAAATCCTTAAAACCGGGGATACACTGGCCCAGAAACCTCTTTATATCCTTCGAGTCCCGCAACACTTCAACAATTCTTCCCGAGACAGTATCAGGTGTTAACTCATCTGGAGAAAGACAATAGCTGGTGTGGCCGAAAATATCCTTATTAAGTCCCTTTGCTTTCATGCTATATGCAAAACTCAAGGTAGGGACACAAGAGGATAAGGATGCAATTGTAGAATGTGTGCGAGCACCTGCAAATACAGACATTTTGCTAATAATCCACTTGGTTTCAGAGGTATTAAATATCGGTGGTATCAAAACTACTTGGTCTTTATGATTTGGAATAGTTGACAGGACATTCTTCAGAAAAAGGTAATCGTTATTTCCTATACTTCCTAAAACATGAGGAATTAAATATATAGGCCGCCCCGTTTTCTGCATTATTTTGTTGATAATATCTGCGGAAAGTCCTGTCCACCGCTTTAAATTATTATGAACTAAATAACGCGCCATGATAGGACTTAGGTTCAATCCAATCGCCCCTTCCTCGATTTTAAGGTCGACTCCTTTCTGCTTCGGCTCGTTCGGTTCCAGTAGAAATGCCGGGTCGGCGACCCGGTAAACATTGCTTGTTAGTCCCTTGCCGGCAAGGTATTCGATAGTTGACGTTTCTCTGGCAAAAATATGAACCTTCCGTAAGTGATTTATCATGTATCTTTCGTAGGCGGGAATCTTGCTGAATGGGCCAACGGATGCTCCCCATATAACCAATGGCTTTCCTCTTGCTACGACAAGATCATCCAAATTCGTACACTTATGTGGTAACAGGTCATTATAACCAAGGGAATAATTGTCACCCCCGAGTGCCAAAACCACCTTGGCTTCACCTAAATATGGCTTTAGATCTTTGTAGGTGACATGCTTTATTGCTTTTGGATATGTTACTCTCAGAACTTTCGTCAGAAACCATAGAAAATCAAACCTTTTGTAAATCCGGTACATTTTTTTATGTATTATCGATGCGTCTGTCTCATTAAGACACTGCTGCTTAAACTCCTCATCGCTCTGGTACGAACTGACTACTAAAAACCTTGGATTGTCAAAATGGTTGCGCAATATACGAACTGTCCCCCTGAGGATGGCCTCACAACCGCGGTTATAGATGGAACCATTACCCGCCAAAATAAAAAGTGAATTGTTGTCTGACATCTTTACAATTTCTTATCAATTAATCAGGATTCTCACAGGAGCGGTCTTCCAGTCATACTCTTAAAAACCTTCGTAACCGCCGTACCATTCCTTTTGGAACGCGACTTACCCTGTCAAAAAGTTCTGCCCTTCTAAGACGTATTATATATGGCTCAAATCTTTTATGAAAATCCGGCAACTGTTTTTTCGCCAAAATCCATTCTTTGCCGCTTTTCTCGGAAATTATCCACGTCATTTTAACAACTCTTTTTCTCCCGAAAGACACTCTTGAATGACAAAGATGTATCCTCTTTTTCGGTACTAACAGCCCTGCCTTTTTAGCAAGATGATATCTTACTCTCATTTCGCCACGTTTTATGTCCAGTCCTCCCTGCTGACTTAGAATCACATCGCTGATATTCAAATTTTTTAAAAATAATGAACCCTCTTCCATCGAGCTTTTGAAAAGGCTCCAAAGTCTCTCACTTCTTACCAAAACGATACTGTGCCCCCTCCAATCGGAAGAATATTCAGGTAGCCAAGCATCCATAAAACACACATCAGCTACTTCAGCAAATAAATCATCACAAAAGTTGCAAGAATTGAGTGTAAAATAGCGGTTGCACCAGATTGGCGCTATCCCCTCTGTCCAAAAAACCACATTCTCATAAACCTGCTTTGTCCCGGTCCGACATACAGATTTCATCCCAAAATCTGGTGCTGGACGGCCTGAATCTTTGACACGAAAGGTAAACTGACATAGGCAATTAGGGTCACCGCCGCCCAGTGCACATATATATTCTGCGAAAGATTTGCTCTTTGTCTGACCACATGTCAACCCTAATACAAACTTCACTCTGCCTCGAAGTTTTGGACTCAGTTGCATTGCTAAACGAATGGCTTTACAAAAACACGGCAAGCCAATGATGGCGTAGCGTCCTTCATTTGATAGAATATGCTTAATAACTTCACTCGTTTCAACCGGATAATAACAAGAACGGCTGCAACTGCGAACTTGCTCAGGTTCGCTCACAAGAACATACTTAAAAAGACTGCCGGCTTCCTGTGTGGTTGACACGCAAGCCACGTAATCAACCATATTCTCTTTCAACAGCGTTTCCAGCATCCAGGTTGCCATACCACCTGAAGCACCGTTTTCTCGATGACCCCCAATTGTTGAATACCCGACTAACGAATCAAGGTAATATCCGGTTTCAGGCCTGTGTTTCATCCCGGAAACATTCGCGAACAATTCGTTGCCAAGCGTATCTTCGTCTTGGTCCTCAACGGCAAAAGGGCATACTTTGAGACAAAGCTCGCATGAATCCGGACACTCCTCACCTTGCTTTAATGCTATATATTCCCCGAATTCATTGAACTCGATTCTTAAGTTATTATGTGGGCAAATTGCTGCGCACAGGCCACAGCCAATACACAGATTGTTTGCGACAACCATCTCGCAAACATCGTCCCGATTACGAACAGACATCAAAATTCCCCTTCTTGATATAACCGACGATAATAGATCTAACGAATTCCTTTTCATCTTTGTTGAGTATTAGATAATAACACAGCAAACAATAAACCACAGCCATTAATGCACATGTTGCCACCAAACGCGGAATAGTAGCTAAATCATATATATTGCTCAGGAACCACGCCCCTAAAGATAATATCGCTGCCAAAGCTATCCCTGTAACAAGCTGTTTGAAAAACGCTGTAGAAGGTTTTTTAATTATTAGTGCTGTATAAATGGGAGTGAAAATCATGTTCTTACTTGTTAGACAAAAAACTGTTGCTAAGGCGACTCCATATATACCCAAATCCGTATATTTAACTAACAGGATTGATACGAAGAGATTTGCCACTCCACCAGCAAGTGTAACTATTGCTGGAAGCCGAACTTTGTTCATTCCTGTAGAGATGGGAAACATCGGCCTGACAACAAGATTCACTATGCAAGGCGCGACCAATAACCACATCAAAGGGCTCAGTTTTATAAAGGCAGGCCCTAACCACCTTTCAAGTAACGGTTCGGACAAACCACAAATTAAACCTATAGGCAATGCCATTGCCATTGCCATAAATTTAATAGAACGCTGAGTTTGAAAAGCCAATGCTTCCAGGTCCTCCTTTGATATGTATTCATAAACTATCGGTGCAAACACGCTGCTTATAGCTGCTCCAAACATGGTTAACAAAACGACCCATTGCGTTATTGGGGCATAGTAGCCGCCTTGTGTGGGACCCAGTAATATATTAATAACCACTAAATCTATGCTTAAGTATAAAAGCGCGCCTATCTCATTAAGTGTAATCCACCCTCCCATCTTTACCATATCACGGAATGCTTTGAACTTAAATAAAACAAGGCGCAAATGCAGTTCCGGTGTGAGAAACTTGGTAAAAAAAATGCCTGAGACTAACAAAACCAATGCTGCTCCCACACGCGATAAACCAAAACATGTTACTGAAACTGATAAAAATTTAAAACACAGGACCAAAATCGCAACCTGCAAAACCCGGCTTATAATTGTAGCAAGGTTACCCAAATCAAACCGATGCTTTACGAATGTGCTTACCATAAAAGGGGTGGATGTCCCAATCATGAACGATGATAGTATGACCAGAAAGAAAAAGATTCCTGCCTGGTTTTCATAGCCTCCCGGTATCTGAAACAGCTTCGGTAAACATATCGCAATGAAAATAATTGGTACCAGCAGAAATAAATAAACTGTCAGTAAAGAAAAGAAGGCGGTACTAAAATATATGCTCGCTTTTTCGAAAGCGTTTCTGCCAATGCTTAATGCCACAAACCTGCTGACAGTTCCTCGAATTGTCAGGGTAAATAGTTCAGAATAATGCGAAATCATGAGAAATAAAGGAATAATACCATATAACTCAAGTCCGAGATTTCGTATCAAATACGGAGTTAGCCAAATCCCTACCAGTGCGCTTACTGCAACTACCAGTATGTTGGTTCCAATATTGGCTAAAAGCCGCTTTTTAGCTTCATGAGTCGAACTTTGCATTGATGATTTACAGGATTCTTTTGAATACTTCTAATGTTTATCACAAATCACATGCAGCAGTATAACAATGCCGTTGACAAGGCTGGAATGGGACTCTCAAATTGATGTCTTCTTTTCATATGCATGCTAAATATATTATTGGCATTGATAATAGTTTTCTTCCAGTGCCTGTCTGGATGAGCCGCACAGCAGTCCAATGAATGCTGCGAGTATGGCACTGGTTTCCACGCTCCAGAAAAAATCACCCGTTAACTCAAAAATCATATGGTTAATCAGCACTATGAAAGATGTTAAGAGCACCGTCCTCTGATATGGTCTCTTCTCTATGCGAAGCGCTTTTACGCCTCGAATGAACAAAGCCGCTAACATCGAAATGTAAATACTCAAACCTATTATTCCCATACGAAGAAGCATAATAATGTAGCCGTTATCGGTTGTTTGGTAGATCGTTTTGCTTATGCCAACGCCAAAAACAATAGATTCTTTGGCTTCTCTCATACTTCTCTCCCACAATAAATACCTGGCCTGTAAGATTGAACCCATTGATTCCTCGTCGCTGACACCAATAACGCCCTTTATTCTGGGATTCAGTGGTAATGTATCAGCATGTGTGCGAATAAATATCAATATACCGAACATCAACACCGTTAATAATACAACCGGTATAATTGCTTTGCCGCGAAGTGATAATAACAGCGAAATAGCGGTTATCATGAAAAAAGCAATAAGTGCCGTTCTTGATGCTGTGGCCATTAGCACGGCTAAGCCTAAACTCACGAATGTGCCGGTTGCTAGCAGTCTTGTGAATCCCTTCATATTTATGGCAATTGCCAATGATACCGCCGCCAGCATGACTAAACACAAGCCGAACTGATTAGGATTACCAAAGGTTCCAACTACTCTTGTCCCTATTCCGGTTTTTTCGAGCCTCGTCCACTCTACTGCATAAAAACGCTCCACTAAGCCGGATACATACCAAAATCTAAATCGTTGAATAAACGCCAGTACAACCGACATTAGCGAAATAATGAGGATGCCCATTGCGAATTGTTTGACTTGAGTTTCGCCAAAATAAAACGAAGCTGTAATAGAGGCTATAAGGATCATGCGTATAAAGACGATCGGTTGATAAAGGTCTTTTATGAAGAATTGGTATCGGCCCACAGCTACGTTTATCATTGTCGAAAACAACAACAGAAATGCCAACGCCAACATAAACCAACTAAAAATACGGTTACGGTACGAAAACACAAATCCCCCATAAAGCTGGTTCGACTTTATCCATCTGCTTATTAAAAGCAGAATTATTATTATATCAGCCAAACGCATAGGTGGTAGCATCCCAACTGGTTTGGCCCGAGGCCCAAAGATTAATGAAAACAATAACAGGGCTGCTAACCACCCATCGTGCTTGCCAACGTTAACCAAACTGTCTTCTTCGTAGATGGCATCCGGCCCCAGAAAACCTTCTTCCCTATATTCTGTCTCGGTTTCATAAAACATTTCTGTTTATCACCTTAATTGACGATGACGGGCTTCAACTTTCGAAAAATACCATAGCATAACATCTATTCTATTCTTACCTTGTAAATATGCGTCCCTAAAGGTTCGAAAGTGTCTGTAAAATAACCACCAGATAAATCTATTGTACGCTCTTCGCTTATAACGTGAATTTTCGAAGATTTGCTATTGACAGGGCCAAACTTAACTGTAACTCTACATGTTTTCCCTCCATCTTCTACTGCTCTGAGTTTTTGAGCTGTATTCACCGCAAAGATGTATAAATACTTTTCATATTCACGTCCTTTCCATTGTATAGAGCTAAGTTTTAGCGATGTTCTGACACCGGTCTCATATTTATAGTCGTCGTGAAAATACGCAGGGCCTTTGACTGCTTGACAATTCAGCAATCTCGGCTTTTTGCCTGACAGAATAACTTCTCCAAGACGCTCCGGGCCGTTGAGTTCAGTGGCCACGTCAAGAACCGCTTCTACAAGTTCCGGTCGCTGCTTTGCATGAGCATAACCATACCACATTATACCTTTGGCGCCACTGATCAGGGCCAGGTATGCATCGAAGCGTACATCTTTGGGTCTTGTCCAGTTGTATTTTCCTTTGAGTGCTTCAAGGGCAGCAATCACCACCGATACACCGCTTTGATAAGCGTGTTCGATTCTACGCTTAATATGTATCCTGGGCCGTGTGCCATGATAACTCGGATAAGCCCCAAAAACCACTGCATCTGTAATGCTGTTCACTCGCCTTAAATAATCAGCGTGCCAATCCACAACATAGGTAATAAGTGGTCGCTTTCTGGAGTCGGTATCACGTATAATGTCACTAATCTGTTTCAGTTGGTCGAGGTCCTTTTCCTTGGTCTCTTCAGGCAGATACCATACGAGTATTTGGCTATTGTCCACTAAGGCTGATATATGTCGCTGCCAAAATTCCCTCCCCCTCGTTTTGAGATATTTGCTCGGAAGGTTCTGTAAAACAGCCACACCTGCTTCTCGGGCGGACCCCAGATCTTTCAAGGCATTATCCACAGATTGCTCACTATGGTATTTGTGAAATAGAATTATCCCACGACTACCAAGGGCTTTAAGCTTTTCTGAATCTCTAATATCATGCACCATTGCATAAAAGCCCAGGGGGATGAATTGCTGTGTGGGTGTCTTGAAAAATTTAAGAAATGCCTGAGAACTCATTTCTGCTCTTTTGGCCAATTCTAAAGGTATTCGAGGCTGACTAATTGGTATAAGCCGGCCACCGATTTCATTGCTGACCACATCTTTCTTGCCCTCGGCTTTCTGCTCAAAACAAAAAGCCGAAAGAGCAATTAGAAATGAGCTTGTCGTAATCAATGCCAAAACAATCAAACCGTATTTAAGACCTGTCTGCTTCATTTTGTATAGCCATTCAGCCATTTATCCTATGAACTCCTCAATCTCGCTCGCAACGTACTGGAGCTGCTCTTCCCTCAACTCCGGATAAATCGGCAGTGCAAGTACCTCTTTTGCTGCCTGTTCCGCCTCCAGCAAGTCCCCTTCTTTGTATCCGAGATAACTGAAACACTCCTGCAGGTGCGCCGGGACAGGATAATATACCTCACAGCCGACGTTATTGTCACGAAGATGCGCCATCAACTCATCTCGCCCGGGGACGCGAATTACGTATTGATTGAAGATACTTATACAATCGGGACTGATGTGCGGCGTTTGCACAACTGTTCCGGAAAATTTCTTGTCATAGTATGCAGCGTTGCGTCTTCGCGCCCGCGACCATTGGTCCAAATACGGCAGCTTGACTAACAACGCAGCAGCTTGGATAGGATCAAGCCTGAAATTACCTCCGATATGCCTGTGGTAGTATTTTGGTTTGCTGCCGTGGTTGCGCATGATGAAAAGACGCTGATAAAACTGCTCATCGTTAGTAACAATCATGCCTCCGTCACCGATACCTCCAAGATTTTTGCTTGGGAAGAAACTGAAGCAGCCGGCCCTTCCAATACTGCCCGCTTTCCGGCCCTTATAAGTACTTGTTATTGACTGGGCTGCATCTTCAATCACGGCAAGGTCGTGCTTGTTCGCGATTTCCATAATCGGGTCCATATCGGCCATTTGCCCATACAAATGGACCGGCATAATCGCCTTGGTCTTTTCTGTAACCGCCGACTCGATAAGTTCCGGATTAATATTAAATGTCCTGGGCTCGATATCCACGAATACCGGCTTTGCACCGGCGCGGACGATACAACCGACCGTGGCGAAAAACGTAAACGGCGTAGTAATGACCTCGTCTCCATCGCTGACATCCAGACTCATCAGGCTGTTCAAAATCGCATCCGTACCGCTGGAAACTCCCACCGCGAACTTGCTGTCGCTTATCGCCGCTATTTTCTCCTCTAATTCAGCCACTTTCGGGCCGCCGATGCAACGCTGGGATTCCAGCACTTCCGACACCGCTGCCAAAACCTCATCTTTTATAGTTGCGTACTGTGCTTTCAAATCCAGCAGAGGCACCTCCATATTTATTCTCCTAATTACCGTCATGATAGTTCTTTATTTCCTCTTAAGTTCATCGTACGAAACTCTGCCAATGGCTTCATCCGGTGGCAAGGGAGTCTCCTCATCCAAATCGAGGCACCTCATCACACCCGGCTCGACTTCTTTATAACGATAGCCGCTCTCGGCGCATATCATAATGCCCTGTGAATCCGGCCTGGGCAAACGGATACCGTGCCGGCTCATCCACCCAGCCTGTTGTGCCGGAACACCCAGCATCAGTGCATAATCCGGAACGTCCCGGGCTACAACTGCACCGGCGGCTATAAAGCAATAACGTCCGAGCTCAATTCCGCAGACAATTGTTGCATTGGCTCCAACTGTTGTGCCCCGGCGAATAATCGTCTTCTCATAAAGACTATGACGCACAATTTGAGAGCGAGGATTCGTAATATTTGTCAAAACACAACTCGGACCAAGAAAAACGTCATCTTCTACTATCGTTCCCGTATAAATTGAAACATTATTTTGAATCTTGACATTGTTGCTGATGACCACCCCGCCGGCAATATTTACATTCTGGCCCAGTATACAGTTTCCCCCGATCCTGGCGTCTTTCATTACGTGTGAAAAATGCCATATCTTGGCGCCCTTACCTATTTCGCAGGGCTCATCAACATACGCCGTCTCATGGACAAAATAATCTTCATTCCGGCCCATTAAAAATCCTCCACCTCAATGGGCTCACCATTACCTTTTAATGACTTCTGGCCTGCCTCCAGAATCCGAACGACCCGCAAGCCGTCAATGCCATCACTGCGTATCGCTTTATTATCGAGGATGCAATCTATAAAATGGCAGCATTCCAGAGAAAGCGGTTCGCCGCCCGGTATCTTCGGAATCACAATATCACCGAATCGCAGCGATATTACTTCAACGTATGACGTGGTTATGTCCTGCTTTATCGCTACAGCTTTGTCATACATCCGTACTTTCTCCGTGGCTTCCATATCATCAAATGTCAGCATCTTCTCGGAGCCGACAACCGTTACCTTCCTGATTTTGTGCGGATCGAGCCAACTGCAGTGAATGTTTGCCATCTTGCCGTCGGTAAATTTAATCGTGGCGAAAACCACGTCTTCGATGTCCTTCTGCAGATAACATTGTCCCTGCGCAGCCACGGATTCGGGCTCGGAGCCAAGAAGATAACAGATTATGGAAATATCATGCGGCGCCAGCGACCACCACGCGTTCTCATCTTTACGAACGATACCTAAATTAACCCGCTGCGTGTACACATAGTAAGGTTGGCCAACCTTGCCCTTATCTATCGCTTCCTTGAGGAAGCCGACCCCAGGATGATATTCCAGCAAATGACCCACCATTAATTTCAGACCCTTTTCTCTCGCCAGTTCAACCAGCACCTTGCCCTGATCAGCTTTTGAGGTCATGGGCTTCTCGACATAAGTATGCTTGCCAACCTCCAGAGATTTTTGTGCGATGCTAAAGTGAGTGGGAACATCGGTAGCAACTACAACTGCATCTACTTCACTATCATTCAAAACTTCCTGAAGATTAGTTGAAGTCTCGATAAAAGGGAAACTCTTTTTTTGAACAGCCAGCAACTTCTCATCCAGGTCACACACATATTTCAGATTGCATCTCTTTGCTGTGGCAAAATTACGGATAAGGTTCTTGCCCCAATATCCTGCGCCAACAACCGCAACGTTCAAAAAATCTACGCCCATACTTTTATCTCCTTCTATTAAATCGCCGGGAACACAGGGCAAACTCTCTCTGTGTCCTTGTTTCGAGGCTTTGTGACTTGATGATATCCCCTTTTGCTAAGCTTGGCCCCACGGATTTGTTGAAAATTGTAAATCTGTTTGGACTCCGTCCCCGTCGGCTGCGCCAAAAATAAACACAGCCTAAGCGCTATACGCCTGGAAAAAGCGTATCTATCGATATCTAACTTCCTGCCGGAAGCTTCTTCTGTCTCCCATCTCCTCCACTGTCATAAGTATCGGCAAATAAAGGACATAGCTTTAGTAAAGACATGTCTCTAATGGACTCTGACAGCCGATTTCACGTTAAAATTCAAACTGACCGTTCTAGTGCAGCGGTAAACATAAGTATTGTATCAGCAGTAACATAAGACAGTTTATGTTCCTGAGCAGGCCCAGCTCGCCGGACGCAAACCGGGGCGGGATTCGCTTAAAACGAAAATCTCAAAGCCGTTGCTATGGCTCATTCCCTGACAAGCCCCATTCCTTTGGCTTCGT
>Ga0307380_10009690_pt1 | contig 12196 bp, 7 predicted proteins | sample UN3MG_FD_202239 | JGI IMG/M metagenome (GOLD analysis project Ga0307380, IMG submission 202239) | Soil microbial communities from Risofladan, Vaasa, Finland - UN-3 | ecosystem: Environmental > Terrestrial > Soil > Coastal area > Acid sulfate soil | place: Finland: Risofladan, Vaasa | collected... | reverse complement strand
CTCCACGGATACTCCGGGCACGCCTGGATGCCGTTGGTGTCGCGGACCTTGTAGGCGAAGTAGAACCCGTCGGGCGTCCAGCGGACGCAGATGCTCGGCCCGCCGGCGACCTTCTCCAGGCTGTCGCTGCGATACTGAAGCACCAGCGGATGCCGCAGCTCGCCCCAGTCGGACAGGTCGCCGTCGATCTTGACGGGCTTGTCCATCATGGCCGCCCCGCCGAATGCCTTGTACGGAAAGTTCGGCTCGGGGATCTCGCGCCGAGCGTTGGCGTCTGCGGCGGCGGCAGGAAGGCTCTCGATGAAGATGGCGGCCGCCCCGTCGCGCCGGTTCACGCGCGCGATCGAGCCAGGATCGTTCGGCTCGTCGGCGGCGCCGTAGTAGTTGTCCGGGTTCAGCCGATGGCGGACGTCCTTGACGAACTCCTCGTAGGCCTCGCGATTGAATCTCGACAGCGTCCGGCGATATGGCAGGCCCCAGTTGTTGCCGCCGTCGCCGCCCAGCAGCCCCGCGCCGACGCCCGGGCCGATCAGCCCCAGCCCGGCGTCCTGGCCGATGCCGCGGCCCTCGGCGAGGTTCTCGACGACCTGCTCGAGCTTGCCGTCCAGCGCGTCCATCTTGGCCAGCGCCTGGGCGTCCTCGGCCTGGCCGAGCACGTTGCGGACCTCCGTGGTCCTGGCGGCCGACTCGACCGCCGGCTTGACGCGCTGCTTGGCGGCCTCGTCGGCGGCTTGGCTGGCCTTGGCGACGGCCTGCTCGGCCTGCTTGGCGCCCAAGGCTTCCTTAAGGTTCATGTGCTTGCGCGAGCGGGCCTTGACCTGGTCGGCCTCCTTGGCGAGTTCCACATCGACGCCCGTGAGCTTCTCGGCCGTCTTGCGAAGGATCGCGGCGACCTCGGTCATCTTCTGCTTGCCCTCGTCCACCTGCTTGCGCTCGACGTCGGCGGCCGCCTGGCGGGCCTTGTCTTCCGCCTGGGTGTTCCGCAGCTCGTTCGTGGCGACGGCCACCGGCACGTCCTGCGTAACCGTGGCCTTGCGCACGTCGCCGAGCCGCTCGGCCAGCCGCTCCTTCGTGCGCTCGATCTTCTGCGCCATGTCGCGCTGGCGCGCGGCATGGACCTTGGCGTGTTTCTCCGAGCTTTCGTCGCGAACCTTCTCCTGCTCGGCGGCCAGCTTCTTGAGCTCCTCGGCGACCTCGGCGATCTCCTTGCGGGCCTCGTCCAGGTTTTTGCGGTCGCGCAGGTCGAAGCGGTCTTCCGTTCGCAGCAGCGCCTGGCGGTGATCGGGCTTGCGGCGGTTCAGCTCTTCCGCCAGGGCCAGCTCGATGTCCTTCTGGAGGAACTTCTTGAACTTCTCGGTGTTGAGCTTGCGTTTCTGGAGGTCCTTGTCCAGCGCCTGCACGATCCGATCGGCGGCCAGCGGGATGGCGGTCTCCTTGACTTCCTTCTCGACCTTCTCGCGGACGGCCGGCTCGACGTCCTTCAGGGCCACCTGGACGACCTGCTTCTGGATATCGTCGGGCTGGCGTTTGCGCTGCTCCGCGGTGAGCTTGTCGGAGAGCTGCTTCAGCTCGGCGGCGCGGGCGGTGAGCTTCTCGGCGGCCTGGGCGGCTCCCCCAGCGGCGGCTTCGCGGTCGGTCTTGGCGGCGGCCTCCGCGGCGGCGTGGGCCTGCTTGGCCTGCGGGGTCTTGTCCTTGGCGGCCTTCGCACGGGCCTGGCGGGCCTGCGTGTCCGACTCAGCAGCCTTGGCGATGGCGGTCGTCGTCTGCTCGATGTCCTTGGCGGCCTGCCGGTCCAGCTTCGAGTCGGCCAGCTTGCGGGCATCGGCGACAAGCTGCGGAACGCTGCGCTGCACGTCCTGGAGCACCTTTCCGACCCGCTCGGTGTTGGCGGCCTGCCGCTGCTTAGCGGCAGCTTGCTTGTCGGTGGCGTCCTTCATCTGGCGCCGTGCAAGATGGTTCTGGACGGCGGCCTCGCCGCTCTTGAGCGAGCTCAGCTCGCGGATGGCCGCCTGGAGCTCCTTGCTGATTTCGCCTATACGGCTGCTCTTCTCCGCGGCGGACTGGCGCTCGGCCTGCGTCTGGATGGCCCTGCCCACGTCGTTCTTCAGCCGCTCCTCGATCCGCCGCTTGATGTCCGGGGCGATCACGCGGCGGATGAATGACCGCACCTGGGACAGCAGCAGGTCTTGTCGCATCTGTTGGAGGCTGAGCCTCATCTGTTCGAGTGACATACCCCGAAGCTGCTCGGCCAGCGCGGCAAGCTGCTCGTTGGTGAGCTGCTCCAGCAGCTCGTCGTAGTTGATCTCTTCCATGCGATGGTCGATGTCCTCGCGGGTCTGATCCGAGAGCTGCTCCTCGTGATTCGGCTCCAGCTCGCCGGCGATCAGGGCGTCCATCTCGGTCTTGAGCTGGTCGGCGAGCAGGTCCTCGACGGCCTGTTCCCGGGCCTCGCGCTCCCGGTCGGCCTGCTTGGTCTCCTCGGCCTGCACCTCGGCGATCCGCAGAGATTCCTGCCTCGCCACGCCGGCGCCCTCCCAGAGAATCGCCGCGGAAATCAAGCCGAAGACCAGCGCATGGATCACCAGCGACTTGATCAGGTGCGGACGCAGGGAGGCAGCCTGTGGCAGATCGGGCCGATCACGCATTGCCGGTCCTTGCTCGCGAGATCCCTTGTCGTGCCGTCTGCGACATCATCGCCGCAGCGGGCGAGGTTCAAAACCGCCCCACCTGCGGCGGCCTGAGCCACAAACGTCGTGTCAGTGCATGTAACCCCTATCGGCCGCGCGGGTGTCGATTGCTCCAGCGACATCATCCTCCCGGCCGTCGGCGCCCAAATCCCGCATTGGGCGGCGGCGGGGAGGCGGTGCCGGCAAGGCGGGCGCTTCCACCGGAGGCCGCTTGCAGATCGCGCGAGGCGGCCTTAGAGTCCTGGGGCTGCCCGGGTGCGGGCCGCCCCCGGATGCTAGTTGAAAAAACGAACCCATTTTGGCCGGCCCGGGCTTGCAAGCCTTTTCATCAAAGGGTCTTATAGCTTGGCCCTCCCGGGCGGCTAAGCGGTCGAAGGTAAGTCTTTTGCTGTCTGGGCGCGGCGGGGCTCCTGTCCCGCTGCGGTGGGACAGCCTGCCCTGCGAAGCCTTGGCGAAGCGGGGAGCCCCACCGCGCGGGACTTATGTAGTGCCGCTTGGCCGCATGTGGCCAGGCCAAAGGACTGAGACGCACATGAACTCAAATCGCCGCGAAGCTGAACTGTCGCACCGCCGGCGAGTGCGCCTGGCCCTGGAGCGCGGGCAGACGGACCGAGTGCCGATCGCGATGGTGTGCTCGGGCCTGAACCCGCCGGTCGAGCGGGCCGTCCGCCGGCACTTGAAGGCCGCGCGGGGGCTGTCGCTGGAGGAGTACCTCGACCCGCTGATCGACATCAAGGCGGTCTGGCCGCCCGAGGTAGGCCCGCCGCGCCCGCCCGACACGGACATCTGGGGCGTGCGGCGAAAGCGCGTCAGCTACGGACCGGGCGAGTACATGGAGATCGACCACTACCCACTCGCGCAGGCCGACGACGCCGGCGACCTCGACGCCCACGCCTGGCCCAGCGCGGACTGGTTCGACTACTCGGCGCTGTCGCAGCAGGTCCGCGCCGAACGCCGGCAGGGCGACCACTGCCTGATGGCAATGAACGGCAACCCGTTCGAGACTTCGTGGTACATGCGCGGGCTCGAGCGGATGATGATCGACCTCGTTGACAAGCCCGAGCTCGCCCGCGAGGTCCTGCGGCGCGTGACGGACTTCTACGTCGAGTACTTCCGGCGGATCCTGTCGGCGGCGGAAGGCGAGATCGATCTGGTCTTCACGGCCGACGACATCGGCGGACAGCAGGGGCTGCTGGTCTCTCTGGAGATGTGGGCCGAGTTCATCAAGCCCTGCCACGAGAGGATCAACAAGGCCGTCCACGAGTTCGGGGCGCGGGTGATCTACCACTCCGACGGCGCGGTGATGCAGGCCGTGCCTGGACTGATCGACATGGGGATCGACGTGCTCCAGGCGCTTCAGTTCGACGCCAGGGGAATGGACCCGGCGGTGCTGCAGGAGCGCTACGGCGAGAGGCTGTGCTTCTGCGGCGGCGTGAGCGTGCAGAGGACGCTGCCGTTCGGGACTGTCGAGGACGTGCGCGAAGAGGTCCGCCGGCGGATCGCGGTCCTGGGCGCCGGCGGAGGATACATCCTCGGTCCGTCGCACGCCGTGCAGGCCGGCACGCCGCCAGAGAACGTGCTGGCCATGTTCGACACCGCCGCCGAGACGCCCGTCCCGCCCGCGTGACGCACCAGCCTGGAGGGACGCGCTCCGTCGCGTCCACCGGAGGCCCCAGGCGCCAAGTTCATACCTGCGACTCGTACCGCCTCAGCGTGGCCAGCTCTCGCGGCAGGTGCACCTCGTGCGGCTCCCAGCCGATCCACTCGCCGCTGATGAAGCCGTCGTATCCGTCGGCCTTGAGCAGCTCCAGGGCGCGCTTGTGATCGACTATCCCATCGCCGATGGGCTTGAGGACGATCTTGTCCTGCTCGCGCGTGCCGTCGTGAACGTGCAGGTGGCGGACCCACGGCCTCAGCTCCCGGTAGGCATCGTCGATGGTCCAGCCGGCGGCGCGGACCGGGTGCATGATGTCCCAGTTGACGGCGACGACCGGGTGATCGGCGCGGCGAACGACCTCGGCCAGTTGCGACGGGTCGCACCAGTCGTCGTGCGTCTCGATGCAGACGGCGACGCCGCGGTCGGCGGCATGCCCGGCCACAGACTTGAGCGCCTCGGCGATGCCTGCGGTGGCGTCGGCACGCGATACGCTCTCGGGAATGGCCCCGCCGAAGACGCGGATTCGGGGCGCGCCGACGTCGGCCGCCAGGTCGATGCAGCGAAGCGTGGCCTGCACCATCTCGTCGCGCGTGGCCGGGTCGGCGTACTTGCAGCTCGTGGCGACGCAGCACAGGGCGATCCCGGCGTCGGCCGACCGGCGGGCGGCGTCCTTGCGGGCGGCCGGTCCTGCGTCCAGCTCGATGCCGTGAGCGTGGCCGCTGTCGATCCGCGGCTCGATGCCGTCATAGCCCAGTTGCTTCGCCAACCCCAGCATCTCGGCAAGTGTCAGCTTCGGCGTGGAGAAGCTCATGAACGAGTACTTCATGGTGACCTTCCTCTCGATGGGTTGTCCGTCGACCCGCCCGGCGGCGGAACGCGAAACGGCATGATAGCACTCGCGTCCGCCACCGACCAGCGGCTGAGTGATCACTTGTGCCGGCGGCACTCGCCCGGCAGCGACGGCGGGTCGAGCAGATTCCAGACGGCCTCGTAGAAGTTGCCGGCACCGCGATAGTCGCTCGGTACCCGGTCCACAACCGGTTCGGTCCGGCAGACTCCGTAGAACGGACGAAGGAACCAGGCGCACTGACCGCCGACGAAGAGGCTGACAGCCAGCCATGCCAGCACGATTCCCACCGACCGCGCCACCGCCAGGCGGTGGACCTTCAGCAGCGAGCGCGCCTGGCGAACCAGCGCCACCGTGCCGCTGGTCGCGATGAAGACCACGTTCAGGCCGAGAAACAGCGGATACTCGTTCAGGCCCCGCCCGTCGGGGCGATCGATGGCCTGGCCAAGGAACAGCACCACCGGGCTCAGCGAGGCCAGCAGGATCGACGTGTCGGCGAACGCCCCGAGCGCCAGGGCCAGCGAATGTCGGAACGACAGCCGCGTGAAGAGCTTGCCCATCGCGTAGTACGCCAGCGCGCACAGCCCCGCGGTCATGAAGACCAGCAACGGGAACTTCAGCAGGTTCCAGCTCGCCAGGCGCAGGCTGTGAGAGGAGCCCGCGGCGAAGCCGTATAGCGCCGAGCCAACCGCGATAGAGAGGACCGACCGCAGCATCTACACGATCCCCAGCAGCCGGGCCATGCGGTACGTGATGAACGCCAGCAGCGGCAGCCACAGCACGATCAGCAGGGGCAGCCACCGGTCGTCCCTCGCGCAGCCGTTGCGATGGGCAAGACACCGGCCCATCTGCACGACCCCCAGCACCAGCGCCATCGACAGCAGCATCACCGAAAGAGACGTGGGGCTAACCCGGGTGCACTCATCCGCGGTCATGGAGTAGTCCAGGAACCAGATGATCGGTGCAAAGGCGAAGGCGAACAGTCCCGCCGCGGCCGTGATCACCAGCGACAGGGCCAGTGTGCGCCCCAGGTTGATCTGGAGGCCCAGGAATTGGCCGAACGCGTGAAGACAGGGAAAGCAGATCGCCAGCGAGCCGACGTACAGCATGGCGACGCGCCATGCGCTAGCCGTTGGGCTCAGCAGCCCGTACGGCACCGGCGCCGCCAGGCTGACGGCAAGCAGTATCGCCACCAGCAGCCAGACCGCCCTGCCGGCGCCCAGCGTGACCGCCAGGCGGTCCTTGCTTCCCAGCACGGTCTCGAACAGCAGGTGCGGCCTGGTCAAGGCCCGCCGCAGCTCGGCCGGCTCGAAGGGATCAGCCGGCGGCGGCGCGGGCCTCTGGGCAGGGATAGGAGGAGGGCACGGGCCGCGCGCCACCGGGGGTGCTGCGGGCGGCTCGTCTCGGCGGGGAGGCTGCTGCTGGGAATCGTTCGGGCCTTCGGTCATGCGGTCCATGGTTCTGCCCTTTCATCAACAGGTGGCGGCCTGCGAGGCGGACGCCGCGGCCGGCGTCAATGCCGCCCAGTCCACGTGCCCCTTGCCGCGCCGCCCTTTGCCAGATGACTGCCGGAGCCAGCCGGCCGACGCGACCACGTACGCGATGGACTTTGTACTACAAAGTACTTTGCCCTACATCGGCCCGATGTTCAAGGTAAATCCGGAATAATTGGCGGGTCCAGCGGGCCTGTCGGAAGCGGCCGGGCCGACGTGGTACATCCGCTCGGGCCGGTTCGCCGCGACGCGGCGCGCTGCCAACGCCGGAAGCCTCGGGCGTCTGGCGGATCTGCACGGGCAGCTTGCGTAGTCCGGGACGGAGTAATACCATCTCCACGTCACCGCGCTGCCTGGAAGGTCCAGCCGATGTCGCGAGCCGAACGCTGGCTGAAGTTGCTGCTCCGCGCCGCAGGCGGCCTCATGCTGCTTGCGATCCTGGCCGTCTCCATGCCCACGAGCTGGATGGCGGTCTGCCACGAATGGCTGGGCCTGGGGGCGTTTCCCGACCAGCCGGTGGTCGAGTACCTCGCCCGCGCCACCAGCGGCCTGTGCGCCGCCATGGGCGGGCTGCTCGTGCTGGCGTCCGCCGACGTGCGGCGATACGCGGCGGTCATCACGCTGCTGCCGCTTGCCTACCTGGCGATGGGCGCCGCGATATGGGTTTACATGCTCGGTGCGGGCAGGCCGGCCGTCCTGTACGTGACCGGCGACTTCGTGTCGGCCGCGGCCCTGGCGGTGGCCGTGCTTGTACTCCAGGCCATGCTCCGCCGCGCCGACAGGCGCGCCTGACCGTGGCGAGCCGGACCGCCGCGCGAGAACACCGATCCGATGTCGTGGCCTTGTCGCGGCCGCGGCCGGAATGAACAATCCAATAGAAGACCTGTACGGAGGTGTGCCGTGAAATGCGCAGCGGCCCTCGTAATGCTCGTTGCCGTGCTTTGTGCCTCGTCGGGATGTGCCGACGACATGAAGCTGATGCGCTACCGGCTCGTGGATCTCTACACCGGCGCGGCGGGCGGGCACGAGGGCGAGCACCGCAAGGCCGCCATGGCGTCGCTGGAGGCAGGGGTCCGGGCCTCGATGGCCCGTGCGCCCGCCACGCCCGAGCCGGACCCGTCAAACCCGAGCGCCGTGGCTGACGACGTGGTGCGCATCTTCTCCGCCGTTCTGCCGATGGCCCAGGCCTATACCGCACAGGGCTGTCCCTTCAAGGGCTCGCCCGAGCTTGGCAGGAGGATCGAAGCCGAGCTGGCCCGCGGGGTCAAGTGGATCAAGCCCGGCGCCGAACGGCCCGGCAACTGGCATCCGTGGCTGATCCAAATCCCGCAGCGGCTTGGCCCGGCCCTGCTGCTGCTTGAGGGGAAGATCAACCCCAGGCTGTTCGCCGACTGCCTCGCCGCGATGGAATCCCTCATGGGCGAGCCCATACTCAACGGGGCGAACGCCGTCTGGGAGGCCCGCAACCACGTCTATCTCGCCCTGCTGAGGAACGACCGCCGGCGGATGAGCCTCGCCTTCGGCTCACTGCTGCCCGAACTGACCGTCCACGAGGAAAGCGGCATCCTGGAGGACTACTCCTACCAGTTTCACGGGCGTCTGCTGCACACTTCGGGCTACGGCAGCGCACTCGCCCGCAGCGCCGCCGAGATGATCTACCTAGCCGCCGGCACCCAGTGGGACGTCGGCTCGGACAGGCGTCGGCTGTTCGAGGACCACCTGCTGGAGCACGCGCGGTGGGTGGTCGTGGGCGACCGCTATGACCTTTCAGTGAAGGGCCGAGGCGTGCTCGGCAGCGGCCCGGCTACACCACACCTCGAGGCGATGATGTTCATGGCCGCAGCGCCGCGAGCGCACCAGGACCAGCAGCACGCGCGCCGGCTGAGGCAGGCCGCCGCCGAACTGCTGCTGCGACACCCGGTAGGCCTGCCGCTGACCTGCGCGCCGCTCGCCGACGGCGCCGGCGGCACTTCGGTCGAGCCTCCGGGGGGCTTTCGCCACTTCTACAAGAGCGACTTCGCGGTGTTTCGCGGTTCGGACTTCTACGTCAGCGCCCGCATGTACTCCAGCCGCCTGATCGACTACGAGGGCAACTGGGGGCAGAACCTCAAGGGCTGGTTTCTGTGCTACGGCATGACGTATGTCTCGCGCACGGGGCGGGAGCTTCATGCCGACCGGCGGACGATGCGCACGGACTTCGACTGGGACCGCCTGCCGGGAACGACCACCCGCGTCGGCGTGCACCCGCCGGCGGCGTACAACCGCGGCGCCAGCGACTTCGCCGGCGGCGCGGGGTTCGAGGCGCTGCCGGGCCTTGAGGGTGAGCCGAACTTCGCCGGCGGGGGCGTCTGCGGGTTCATGCTCAAGCCGGCGGCCGGCGACTTCGTCGCGCGGAAGAGCTGCTTCTTCTTTGACCGCGGCTTCGCGGCTGCCGGAAGCGGCGTCACCTCGACGGGCGACCACAGGGAGCACGTCGTAACGACCGTCGCTCAGTGGGCCGCACCGACGCCCGACGCGCCGCTGCTGCTTTCCGGCGGCACCGTCGCCAAGACACCCGGCCAGGAAGGCTGGCGCCCGGGCGTCCGCTGGGCCTGGTGCGACAACGTGGGGTACGTCTTCGCAAAGCCCGTGATACTCCACTACCGCCGCCGCGGGCGGCTGGTAACGCTCTGGCTGGACCACGGGGCCAACCCGCGGAATGCCGGCTACGCCTATGTCGTCCTGCCCAGCGCCACGCTGGCCGAGACGAAGGCCTTCGCCGAGAACCCGGCCGTGAGCGTGAAGGCCTCCGGCGAGACGTGCCACGAGTACCACGGGCGCGGGACGTATGACACGTGCGGCCTGGTGTTCTGGGAAGCGGGCACGGCCGGCGACGTGACCGTGGACCGGCCGGCCGTTGTGTACGTCCAGGGCAGCCCGCCCATGCGCCTAGCCGTGCAGAACCCGCTGCACTCCGAAGCGAAGCTGAACCTTACCCTGCGGAAGCTGCCGAAGCTCGTCTCACCGCAACTGCCGCCGGAGGCCGAGGCGCAGCCGCCCGACGGCACACTGCGCGTCGCGATCAACACGGTGGCTGGCCGCGTGTACCGAATGGGGATCGGCCCGTCTGACTACACCCCAGCCCAGCCGCGGTTGGACAACATTGCATACGAGAGCTTCCACGCGGAGGCATCGACCACCGGCGACGTAACGTACATCACCGCGCACATCCCCGAACCGGCGATGAGGGAGGGCTACCGCCTGCTGATTCGCGGCGACAAGGGCCACCTGCGCGCGGAGCTGGGCTCGGCCCAGCGAGTGGGCGCGCCCGACGGCGGCACCGTTCGGTACAAGTGGGTCCGCAGGGACGAGAGGGTCCGCAGCGGCGAGTTCAGGATCATCCTGCTGACCAAGTTGCACATGGCCATCGACCACTTCTCCGTTCCGCCGCAACCCTAGGCAGCCGAACGCGCAAGTCATCTGGCTCGTCGCGCCCATGGTCCGCGGCTTGGATCCACATGCTCGTCGCGGGTCACCTCTGCAAGGAAAGCCGCCTTGCCGTGCTGATCTCGGCGTGGGGTCCCAGACTTTCCACGTGGCCGTCGATGAACACGAAGTTCCCCCGGGCGTGGTTCGGGTCGCTCTCCAGAGCTGGCTTGTCAGTGTGTCGGAAAGCGAAGGCGCCCTTGGCGGCGGACCACGGCGGGAAGTCAGCCGAATCGCCCAATCTCACCCGCCCGTCGCGGTCACCGCCCTTGCGGTAGTAGATCTCGTCCACGGCAGCCTCGCTCTCGCAAATGAGGAACTGCTCGGCCGGCTCCGGAAAGACCTCCGCTCTGGTGCCCAGCGCGTACCTGTCGTAGTCCGGGTGGATGGCCCGTGGTTCGAGGCGCCTGCCGTAGCGCCCATGGAACGGGAGGTCGGCGTTGCCCGGGTCACACCCTCCGGCGGCGTCTCGGCTCATGGCATAGGGGCGCATCCGCCGAGCGGTGCTTCCATAGGGCGTAAGAGAGGGGCAGGTCAGCCACCTCGTGCGCGAGGTGTTAGGATCTGTCTTGCCGTCCCACCAGCGGAGGATCGGGCCCTTCACCGCCTGGGCGCCCTCACGGGTCGGATAGCAGTCCCGGTCGTTGTTGTGGAAGTACTCCCGGTTGAGGATAAGCTGCCAGGAGACGTACTCCGCTTCGACCGTGGAGTGGGCCCGCCCGGGGAAACGTCCGTTGTGTTCCACCGCGAAGCCGTGACAGGCAATGCCTACGCTCTTGAGATTGCTCTGACAGAGGGCCTCCCTCTTGGCCGACGTCAGCGGCCAGTTGACTTTCGACGATGGCTGAGTGCCCGTGTCCAAGGACGGGCGATCGGCCCTGGAGCAGCCATGCGCCCAGAAACCGAGAATCGGGACTGCTACGGCAGCAATCGCAAGAACTACCAGCAGGTCCACCAAGGCGAATCCTCGAACGGCTGTCGCTCTTACGCACACGGGTTGGCCCCTTACACCTGCGGAACCCCGACGAGACGGAGTCGAGAGTCCCTGGACCGTTTCCTTGGATCGACGCTCAACCCCAGGCATTGTCGGCGCCGCGGCTGCGGGGTCAAGCGCTGGCGCTTGACCCGCGAACCGGCAGACGGGAAGATGTGCGATTCCCGTCCCTGTGGACAGGACACCTGCAAAGGAGAAAGCCATGTTCAACGGCATCTTCAACATCCCCAAGCCCGTCAACGAGACCGTCCTGAGCTATGCACCGGGCACGCCCGAGCGCGCCAAGCTGAAGGCCTCGCTCAAGGAGATGCTGGCCCAGCCGACCGAGGTGCCCATGATCATAAACGGCAAGGAGGTCCGCAGCGGCAACCTCGTGGACATGGTCTGCCCGCACGATCACGGGCACGTACTCGGCCAATACCACCAGGGCGATCAGTCATACGCCGAGCAGGCCATCCGGGCCGCCAACGAGGCCAAGGCCGAATGGGGCGCCATGCCGTGGGATTCCCGTGCGACGGTTCTGCTGAAGGCGGCCGAGCTGCTGGCCGGCAAGTACCGCCAGGTGCTCAACGCCGCGGCCATGCTGAACATGTCCAAGACGGCCCACCAGGCGGAGATCGACGCGGCCTGCGAGCTGATCGACTTCTGGCGGTTCAACCCGTACTACATGCAGGACATCTACGGCGATCAGCCCCTGTCCACGCACGGCGTGCTGAACTACATGGACCACCGCCCCCTGGACGGGTTCGTGCTGGCGCTGACGCCGTTCAACTTCGCATCGATCGCGGGCAATCTGCCGACGGCGCCGGCCCTCATGGGCAACACCGTCGTCTGGAAGCCCGCCTCCAGCGCCGTGCTGCCCGCCTACTGGATCATGCGCATTCTCCAGGAGGCCGGCATGCCGCCCGGCGTGATCAACATGGTGCCGGGCCCGGGGCCCGTGATCGCCCCGCCGGCGCTGAACCACCTGGACCTCGGCGGCGTCCACTTCACCGGCAGCACGTACGTCTTCTCGACGATCTGGCTGGCCATCGGGTCCGACATCCGCAAGTA
>Ga0307380_10009688_pt1 | contig 12198 bp, 12 predicted proteins | sample UN3MG_FD_202239 | JGI IMG/M metagenome (GOLD analysis project Ga0307380, IMG submission 202239) | Soil microbial communities from Risofladan, Vaasa, Finland - UN-3 | ecosystem: Environmental > Terrestrial > Soil > Coastal area > Acid sulfate soil | place: Finland: Risofladan, Vaasa | collected... | reverse complement strand
AGGCGTCCCTTCCCCCGGTTCGAGCACCCAGCGCACCGCCTTCACCTTCTCGTTTTCCACGACCGGTTGGGGCTGAACCACTTTCTCGCTGGCCAGGTGCTGGGCCATCAGCGTCAGCCCGGAGAGCAACACTCCCGCGAAAACTCCGGCAAAGAATCGTTTCATGAAAAACCTCCTGATGTTGAAGCGGCTTCCTGCCGCCCTCAGACTGCTCCACCCTGCGTTGCTTCACTCGAACAACTTCCGCAGCGCATCCGCCTGGCGCGGATTCTTGCGCAGGATGACACGCCGCAGGCGTGCGAACTCGTCGGCGTCGATCTTCTGTACCGTGCCGCGTCCGCGGTGCGGGCTGAACGCCAGGATATGGTCGAGGTCGGGGCGTCGCGTCAAGGGGTTTTGCAGGCGGACGGCTTCGCGCGGCGGGCAGAAATCCACCAGCGATCCCATGCCCACGTCGCGCCCGTCGGAAGCGGCACGCGCCAGGCCCACCACACGCTTGCGGTCGGTCTCGTAGCAGAGAAACAGATCGCCGCGCTTCACCTCCTGGCGGAGGTAGCGGAGGCTCGAGGCGCTGCGAATCCAGCCTTCGTCACCCATCTCGAAGATGCCGCGGGTCCGCGAGCGGAAGTATTCGTCAAATTCCCAGCCGCGCCGCGTGTTCACCTTGAACACCCAGACTCGCCGCTTACGCGATAGCTTCATTGAGAATCCGAATAACCAGTTCAGCGGGTTTTTTGTTCATCGGGCTAACCGAGAAGTCCGCTCTCCTGGCAAAGCAAATCAGCATACCACCGGAGCGGGCGGCGCAACCCAAATCCCTCACGAGGCGTCCGCCCGCCCCGAAGAGACTTAAGCCGCGTGGCGGCTACCGGCGATCCGCGGCCTCGCAGCAAAGAAATTGCTTCCCGAACGGAGATGTTGCAGCATATGAGCGGCGCCCACAAGTCCGTCCGGGGTTTCTCAGGGTAGATGCAAACCGGCCGGGGTCCGCCGGAGAAAAGCGCGCGGTGATCGAGTTTCGCAGCGTCTCATTCCATCTCGACAACGGGCGGAGGCTCATCCAGGACCTGAATCTCACGGTCCTGGAGGGGGAAACGCTGGTCCTGCTGGGCCAGAGCGGGTCGGGCAAGACCACGACGCTCAAGCTGATCAATCGATTGCTCGAGCCGACCTCGGGCGAAGTCCTCGTCAAGAGCTGCGCGACTACGGCATGGGATCCGATTCGACTTCGCCGCGGTATCGGCTACGTCATCCAGGAGATCGGACTCTTCCCGCACTTCACTGTGGCGCGCAACGTGGGGCTGGTGCCGGCGCTGGAAGGTTGGGAGCCGGAGCGCCTTCGCGCTCGCGTTGAAGAATTGCTCCTCCTGGTAAGCCTTGAACCGAAAGAATTCGGCAGCCGCTACCCGCATGAGCTTTCCGGCGGACAGCGGCAGCGCGTGGGCGTGGCGCGTGCGCTCGCCGCCGACCCTCCCATCCTGCTGATGGACGAGCCGTTCGGCGCGCTCGATCCCGTGACGCGCGCCGAACTGCGCCGCGAGTTTCAGCTTCTGAAGCAAAGGCTGAACAAAACCATTGTCTTCGTCACTCACGAGGTGCGCGAAGCACTGGCACTCGCCAGCCGTATCGCTCTGCTCGACGAGGGCAGGCTCGTGGGCGTCTATCCGCCCGAGGAATTCGTGCGCGCCCGCCAGCCCGAGATCAAGGCATTCCTCTCCGCCGTCGACGAGTGGGAACTCGACCCCATTTCTTGACGTGAGGTGATGGGTGGACGTCTTCGATTTCATGATCCGCAACCGAGCGGAAGTGTTCAAGCTGACGCTCGAGCACTTGATGCTGGTGACGGTCTCCATGCTTCTGGCGGCGATCATCGCCATCCCCCTGGGGGTGTTGTTGACGCGACGCGTGGCGCTGCAACGATGGGCGTTGGGATGCGCCAACATCATTCAAACCATCCCCAGTTTGGCGCTCTTCGGGTTCCTCATTCCCATACCGCTGCTGGGCGGGATCGGAAACCGCACGGCCATCGTCGCCCTCACGCTTTACGCCCTGCTGCCCATCCTGCGGAATACTTACGCAGGCATCATGGGCGTTGACCGTGCCGTCATTGAGGCCGCTCGCGGCATGGGCATGACCGACCGCCAGATGCTCTGGCAAGTGCAGCTGCCGCTTTCTGTGGGAGTGATCCTGGCGGGCGTGCGCGTGGCAACGGTCATCTCGGTGGGCATCGCCACCATCGCCGCGGCGATTGGCGCGGGAGGACTGGGCACCTACATCTTCCGCGGCTTGGCGATGGTGAACAATCAGGTGATTCTCGCCGGAGCGATTCCCGCCGCGCTGCTTGCCCTCGGTGCCGACGCCGGCCTGGGCTTGCTCGAAAAGCGCCTGGGAACGAGGTTTGGATGGACCGCAAAGCCGCAGTCCTCCTGAGCTGCGCGCTGCTGCTCCTCTCGGGCTGCGGGGCGCGCCGCGAGCAGCGCATCGTCATCGGCTCAAAGAGCTTCACCGAACAGATCATCCTCGCCGAGCTGCTCGCCCAGCAAATCCACGCGCGCACCGGGCTTGAGACCGACCGCCGCCTCAACCTGGGCGGCGTGCTCATCTGCCAAAAGGCGATTATTTCGGGTGAAATCGACCTCTACGTCGAGTACACCGGCACGGCGCTCACCGTTATCCTCGGCGAAAAACCTTCGAACAATCCGGCCGATGTGCTCGGGCGCGTAAAAGCCGGCTACGCTTCGCGATTTGACTTGCAGGTGGCGGAACCGCTCGGGTTCAACAATACCTTCGCCATCGTGGTTCGCGGCGAGGACGCGCGGCGCTTGAAACTGAAGAAAATCTCCGATATCGCGCCCTACTTCCCCCGCTGGCGGGCGGGCTTCGGCTACGAGTTCATGGAACGGCCGGACGGTTTCAAGGGCCTTGCTGAAACCTATCACCTTCGACTTCTCGAACCGCCGCGAAGTATGGAATTGGGGTTGCTCTATCGCGCCCTCAAGGAAAGACAGGTGGACGTGGTGGCAGGGAACTCTACCGACGGCGTGATCTCGGCGCTCGACCTCGTGGTGCTCGAGGATGACCGCCACTATTTTCCCCCTTACGAAGCGGTGCCGATTGTGCGTCGGGAGGCTCTGGAGCAACACCCCGCGTTGCGCGAAGCGCTCGCTGAGCTTGCGGGCAAAATCTCCGACGAGGAAATGCGCCACTTGAACTACGCCGTGGACGGCGAGCACCGCGACGTCGGATTATTGGTTCAGCAATTTCGCCAAGCCAAGGGACTTTGAGAAACAAATCCCCCCGCCAACCTGGGTATCCCTCACGGAATTGTGTCGCGGATTAAATCTCGATGACTTTCGCCGTGCGCACGGCGGGGATGGCGCGGATTTCTTCCAGCACTTTTTCGGGGATATGGTTGTCGACGTTCACCAAGCCCAGAGCTTCCTGCGCCTGCTGATTGCGTCCCAGCGCGAAGTTGGCGATGTTGATGTTGCGGTCGCCCAAGAGCGTGCCCACGCGCCCGATGACGCCCGGCACGTCCTGGTTGCGGATGAAGAGGATGACGCCTTTGAGCGGCGCCTCGATATCGATATCGGTGATGCCCAGAATCCGCAGCACGCCGCGCATGCCCACCATGCCCAGCACCGAGGCCGAATCGGTTTCGGTGCGCAGCGCCACGCCGAGTGAATTCGAGAATGTCGCGCGCCGCGTGCTGCTCATCTCCACCACCTCGACGCCGCGCGCCTGCACGAGCGTCGTGGCGTTCACCAGATTCACCGGCTCGGAAAGGATGCGGCTCAAGATTCCCTTGAGCACGGCGTTTTTCACCAGGTTGGTGTTGAGCTCCGCCAGGCCGCCGTCGTAACTGATTCGGACTTCATCGAGACGCCCGCCGGCGATCTGCGCCAGAAAGCTGCCCAGCTTTTCGCCGAGCTGGAGGTAGGGCTCGAGCTTCTTGTATTCCTCGGGCGAAACCGAGGGCATGTTGACGGCGTTGCGCGCCACGCCCAGCAACAGGTAGTCGCGGACCTGCTCGGCGATGCGGATGCCCACCAGCTCCTGCGCCTCTTCCGTCGAGCCGGCGATGTGCGGCGTGGCGATGACGTTGGGGTGGGCGGCCAGCCGAAAATCTTTCAGCGGCTCTTCCTCGAAGACGTCGAGACCCGCGCCCGCCACCTGGCCGCTTTCCAGCGCCTGGAGCAGGTCCGGCTCGTTGATGAGCTCGCCGCGCGCGCAGTTGATGATGCGCACGCCGGGCTTGGCGAGCGCCAGAGTCTCCGCGTTGATTAAGTGATGCGTTTCGGGCGTCGCCGAAGCGTGCACGCTGATGAAGTCGCTGGTCTTCAAGAGCTCTTCGAGCGAGACCAGGCGAACGTTCTGCTCCCGGGCCATCAACGTCGAGACATAAGGGTCGTAGGCAATCGTTTCCATCTGGTAGGCTTGTGCGAAGCGCGCCACTTCCATGCCGATCTTGCCCAGCCCGATCAGTCCCAGGGTCTTCGAGCGCAGCTCGATGCCCACGAGCTTTTTCTTTTCCCAGCGGCCCTGTTTGAGCGCGGCGTCGGCCTGGGGAACGCGCCGCACCAAGGCGAGCATCAGCGCCATAGTGTGTTCGGCGACGCTGACGGCGTTGCCGCCCGGCGTGTTCATCACCACAATGCCTTTTTTTGTCGCCGCATCGAGGTCAACGTTGTCCACGCCCACGCCCGCCCGGCCGATCACCCGCAGGCGCTCCGCGTGCATGAGCAGTGCGGCCGTCACCTTCGTGGCGCTGCGCACGAGCAATGCGTCCGCGTCGCGAATCTCATCCGCAACCGAGGCTTGCGGTTTCTTGGGAAGAAAAACGACCTCGAAGGACTGTTCACCCCGCAGCACTTCCAGGGCGCTTTCGGAAACGTTATCGGCAACCAGGATTTTCATGGCGATGAGTCCGGATTGGGAGTCGGGTGCAATGCGCCCCCGTGAAATCAAGCGGAATGCTTCAGATAAACTTCTTGCGCGGCGCGCACGCCGCTGCCCAGTTCAACTTTGTGCCCGATCTTGAGCAGAACGATCTCCAGCGCCGCCAGCACCGCAAACAGGTCCGCCGTGTCGTAGTAGCCGAGGTGGGCGAGGCGGAAAATCTTGCCTTTCATCGACCCCTGACCGTTGGCGACGATGGCGCCGAAGCGCGCGCGCATTTCCTTGACGATTGCGCCGGAGTCCATGCCCTCGGGTGCGCAAACCGCGGTGACGCCGTCGGCGGGCGAGCAGGGGGCGAAGAGTTTCAGTCCTAACGACGAGGCGGCGGCGCGCGTCGCTTCGGCCAGCAAAGCGGCATTGGCAATCAGATTCTCGCGGCCGACCTTGCGGATGTAATCGAGCGCCGCGTGCAGGCTCACCATGAGCGTTGTGGCCGGCGTGTAGCTCGCTTCTCCCTTGGCGAGGTTCTTGCGCTCCTTGGCGTAGTCGAAGTAGTAACGCGGCAGCTTCGACTTCTCGATAATCTTCCAGGCCTTCTCGCTGACGCTCGCGAACGCCAGGCCCGGCGCAATCATCAAGGCCTTCTGCGAGCCGCCGATGACGATGTCCAGCCCCCATTCGTCCGGCCGGAGGTCGGTGGTGCCCAGGCCGGTGATGGCGTCCACCACCAGGCAGGTCTCAGGATAGGCGCGCACCGCCTCGCCAAGCGCCTTCACGTCATGGCACACACCCGTCGAAGTCTCTGTGGCCTGCACGAACACGCCGCGGAAGGGACCGTCGTTCGCGAGGCGCTTTTTCATCTCTTCGATATCGAGCGGCTGGCCATACGGCGCTTCAACCTTCACCGCCTCGATGCCGTAAACCTTCGCCAGATCCAGCCAGCGCTCGCCGAATTTTCCCGCCGTGCCCACCAGCACGCGCTCGCCGGGGGAAAGCAGATTGGCCACCGCGCCTTCCATCGCCCCCGTGCCCGAGCTGGTGAAGATCAGCATGTCGTTCGCGGTGTTGAAGAAGTATTTCAGGTTCTCCAGCGACTCGCGCATGATCTGGCGGAAAGCCTCGGTGCGATGATGGAGCGTGGCGGTGAGCGCGCGCGCCTGCGCCTCCATCAGCAGGGGAGTGGGACCGGGAGTAAACAACCGCTCTTTGATGATTCCGGGCATGAGTTCCAGTCCTGGTGCGAGCAGATTTGCTTCGGGAGGATCTTCCCTGGTGGACAAAACGCGACGCGTACAGGAAGTCCGAGCCTTTCGTTCCGAAGCAAGCCAGTCTAGGAGAAGGGAAAATATTTGTCAAACCAGGCGAGGACGTTGGAGTGGGAACACAAGTCGCCGCGCTCGCATGACATTATCGGACACGCGTGTGGCGCGCAAACGGGCTACCTAATACTAGTTCGTCTCCGCCTCGCCGTGCAGGACGCGCACCAGGGCGATGCGGGTTCCGCCGTTCCGTCGTTCGAGGGCCACCACCTTCTCCAGGCCGCTCTTCTTGATCTCGAAGACGGTTTTCCCGTCCTGGTCCTTCTCGATGAATTTGGTGACCTCGTCGGCCAGTCGTTGCCTGTAAAACTCCTGGACCGTCGCGGGCGCGTCGGGCGTCTGGAATGTCGCCGCCAGGACGCGGACGCTCTTCTCGCCCGCGATGTCAATGTTTACCGCGGCGGACCCCTCATCTCCCTTAACGCGCACCGCCCCAGGATAGAGGGGCAGTCCCAGGCGGGATTCATCGACATCCTGAGTGACTTCGAGGGAGCCCAGGGGCGTCTTGATGGAAACGCCTTTCTTTCCCGCCTCACCTTCCTGAACGCTGACCTCGACGTTCCGGGAAATGAGGCGCAATCCCAGCCAGACGGCGGCGACGGAAACGGTAACGATGAGCGCCAGAACCAAGAGCGCGATGGCTACGATGTGGCTTGCCCGTCGGCTGACGGGCGGCGGAGGTGGGACGGGCGGCCGCGGCGGATGAGGGCTTGTTCCCATGGCACACTCCTCCTCTGTCCTTCTACCGAGACTTACGCTTCTGCGCGGCATAAAGTTCCCGGAATCCGTCCTGCAGGAGGAGGGGTGGCGGCCCCCCAGCCCGGCGGTTCTTCTCCTCACTTGAGCAGCTTCAAACCCGGGTGGTATGCTGCAGCACGCCATGACAATTCAATCCAGATTCGGGAGGACGGACTAATGCAGCAACGGCAATTGGGTCACCCGTCGGCTGACGGGCTTAAGGTATCGACCCTTGGGCTGGGGTGCATGGGGATGTCGGATTTCTATGGGCCGCGAAGCGACGAGGAATCCATCGAAGTCATTCATCGCGCGCTGGACGCGGAAATCAACTTGTTCGATACCGCCGACATCTATGGCGTGGGCCGCAACGAAGTGCTGGTGGGCAAGGCCCTCAAGGGGCGGCGCAATGAGGTGGTGTTGGCGACGAAATTTGGGAACGTCCGGGATGCAGAGGGGAAATTCGTGGGCATCAACGGCCGGCCCGAATACGTCCGGCAGGCGTGCGATGCCAGCCTGAAACGACTGGGCGTGGAGACCATCGATCTCTACTACCAACACCGCGTTGACCGCACGGTGCCCATCGAAGAAACCGTGGGGGCGATGTCGCGCCTGGTGGAGGAGGGCAAGGTGCGATTCCTGGGCCTCTCAGAGGCCGCGCCCGCCACCGTTCGCCGCGCGCACAAGACTCATCTCATCAGCGCCCTGCAAACCGAGTATTCGCTCTGGAGCCGCGACCCGGAGGGCGAATTGATCCCCACGTGCCGGGAGCTCGGGATCAGCTTCGTGGCTTACAGCCCGCTCGGGCGCGGTTTCCTCACCGGAAAGATCAAACGAGTTGAGGATCTCGCTCCCGACGACTGGCGGCGCAACATGCCACGCTTCAAGGGAGAGAATTTTGAGCGGAACCTGGAGCTTGTCCGGCACGTCGAGCAGCTCGCCTCAAAGAAAGGTTGCACGCCCGCCCAACTGGCGCTCGCCTGGGTGCTGGCGCAGGGTGAAGACATCCTGCCCATCCCCGGGATCAGCCGCCAGTCCCACCTCGAGGACGACCTTGGCGCTTTGTCTGTGAGCCTCACCAAAGAGGACTTGGCGCACATCAACGAAATCGCGCCCCAAGGCGTCGCCGTGGGTGAGCGCTACCCGGAAATGGCCATGAACGTGGTCAACGTGTAAGACGACCCGCGTGGCGGCGGGCCCGCAGCCGCGGCCCCCCGGCATGCCGGGGTGGAGCGAAGCCGAAAAGAAGAGGCATCCGCCGGGGCGCGCTATCCTTTTGCTGGTGGCCTCGGCCAAAGCATCGGCGTGCGGGCTTTGTAATCTGCGTAGGATTGGCCAAAGCGTATCTCGAGTTCGCGTTCCTCGTAGAATCGGACCAGCAGCAACCATACCGGGGAGACCAGGAAAGCGACCCAAAGGAGAAACAGTATCGACTGGAGCCAAAGCCCCCAGGCCGCCAGAAACGCCAGTGTGCATAGAACCATCGGGTTGCGACACCAGCCATACATCCAATCGGTGGCCAGCCGCCGGCTGACCGAAATCGCGAAGGGCGCGCCCAGGCCACGGACGGCGAGGTTCACCACCGTCAGCAAGAGCGCAGCTCCAGTCACCACCATCAGCGCCCTGCCCACATCCGGCGGGATCGGAATGCGCCAGCCGGGCCAGTTCTGCCCAAGTTTGAGGGCTTCGATAATCGCCGCGCCAAGCGGAACCATCGCAGCGTAATGGATGAGGATCGTCACCCATGCCGTGCGCGCGACTGTTGGCCGGGCATTTAACAAGAAGCGGCCCAGGAAGGTGATAGGCACGAGAATCAAAGGTCCACCGACAATCAGGGCGAAACTCGCTTCCGGGCTCCAAGACCGGTCCTTCACCCAACGCCACACGAGCAGTGTGAGAACAAAGGGAAGAACGCGAAGAAGAAACCTCATAACTGAATGCCTCCGCGGGACGGTGCCACTGTTTACCGGTCCGACTGGGAGCGCAAACCCAAGTTAAGGACGCGCTGGATGAGGTCTTCGTACTCGATGCCCGCCACTTGTGCCGACTTCGCGAAGTCTTCCTCGCGGCCGAGGTCAGGGTTGGGGTTGGGTTCCATCAGATAGATTCTCCCATCCTCCGTCAGCCGGAAGTCCATCCGCGCGTAGCCGTTGAGTCCCAGCATGCGATAGACGCGCTTGCAGAGCTGCGCCATGCGGCCCGCGACGCCGTTGGGGAGGTTCTGGGCAAGTTCGGTCTTGATACCGACCTTTTTCTGGTAATCCAGATCCCACTTGATTTTCGCCGTGGCGATCCGTGGCGTACCCTCGGGAAGATTCCCGAAGTGCATTTCCCAGACGGGAAAGGTCACCAGGCGATTGTTCCCCAACACGCCCACGTAGAATTCCCGGCCGTCGATGTACTCCTCGGCCATGGCATCGGTCTGAAGGTTTTCGTGGATGAACTCCACGCGCTCCTTCAGCTTCTCATCACTGGTGACCACGGACGCCTGGGCGATGCCCAGCGAACTGTGCTCGGCGGCCGATTTCACGATCAGCGGGAAGCCCAGGCGCGCCGGCCGCTTGATGTTTCTGCCGCGGGGGAAGTTGACGAAATGCGGAACTGGGATGCGATGATAGGCAAGGATCTTCTTGGTCATCGGCTTGCTGTCCGTAAGAACCAGGCTCGCTGGATTGCATCCCGTGAAGGGCTGGCGGATGAGCTCGAAGTATCCCAACACGTAGGGGACGTAAATGTTTTCGCCCAGAAATTCCTCGAGCTGGTTGAAGACGATGTCAGGTTTCCAGCTCATCACGGCCTCTCTCAGGACTTTCATTTCCGAAACGTCGGCCAGGATGTGCGTCTCGTGTCCCAGCTTCTCGAGCGCGGTGACGATCTCATATTCCGTCTTCCAGTCGGCGATCTGCTTCGGCTCGAGTTTGGCGATGTCCTCGGGCATCTTGAAGTCCTGATGGGTCAAGAGCAGCACGCGGAGCTTCACCGCTGGTCACCTCGGAGTCGCAAATTTCTGTTCGTCATTCCGTCCGCTCCCGAATGGCCCGCGCCCTCAGATGGGCAGGTGGTGATCCTTGCTGTGCAAGTAATTCATCGTCTGCATGGTGAGCAGGATGGCGGCTTCGAGCTTCAATTTGCTCTCCGGACGCGACACCCGCAGGTTGAGTTCGCGGCAGCATTGAATCATGTCCTTCAGAGCCAGGTTGATGGTGTAGGCATGTTCCCCCGTCCAGCCCGCCACCCGCCGGCGCAGTTCCGGGCTGATGCGCCGCAGAAATGCCGACGCCGGTGGATACTTGCGCTGGTCCTGCGTGGGCGGAAACAGCCGCCTCAGATCGAGATCGTAAAAACCGGGATAATCAATGCCGTACTTTTCCTGCTTTTGCAGATAGTGCTCCCGCAAGGTCTGCCGCAGCCGATGAACCGGATCGACCGGCGTCCGAAACTTCACCAGCGAAGGCTTGCCGGCAAGCTCCGACATGAGTTGGTCGACGTAGCGGAGCTTTTTCAGCGCCGGCCAATCCTTGTACCGCTTGCGCCACTGGGAACCGGGGCGCAGCCAGACCGCGAAGGTCTCGGCAAAGTCCTCCACCGGGTGGCTCTGCGCATACCACCAGTCCAGGTGTAAAACGAAATTCCTGCTGAAGGGTTCGGGGCTGTAATACTCGGGATACCGTCTCGCGGCGCGGCCGAAGACCCTTCGCCATCTTTTCCTTCGGCTTAGGCGGTAGGCCGCCTCGTAGGCATGCCCCGCTTCGTGACGCAGCAGCTGCATGCACCAGGCTTTCGTACCGCCCTCCACCTCCTTCATCATGCGAGCCTCGAGTTTCCCTAGACGAGGGTGGGCCAGATAAAATGGGATCGCAATGCCCGGGATATCGTGCGGGGAAAACCATTCGCTGGAAAGCCAGCAGCGCGGCAGCAGCCGGAGACCGCGCTCCTTGAGCTCGTCATAGAGTTGCTGAATCCGCAGCTCGAGCTCGGTGCCCTGGACCTTCAGGCCCAGGTCACAAAAGCGCAAGCTCAGAAGATTCTCATCGGAAAGCCGGACCCACGAGGGCTCGGCCCGGCGGTGGCGGCCGTTGCTGTGGCGTTCGGGCATAGGCGCTGGCCGATCATGGAGAGGAAACTCACCCTTCAAAGGCCAGCATACGTGTCACTGCAAACGATGTCAACGCGCGGCACAGCAGCGAAACGCGCGGGGCGGCAACGATATTGCGCCCAAGGCGTGGTGGCAGGCGAGTGCAAGATTGCGATGAAGGCGCCAAGCTTGTAACGGGAAACTCCCCTCCTCGCAGAGGAGGGGAATTCGTCATCAAGCTCCCCTCCTTGATAAGGAGGGGCTAGTGTCGCGTTACAGAAGAAAGTGAAACAGTGTAGTGGCTGTCATCCTGAGCGCCAGCGAAGGTTCTGCTTTTGAAGGCACTCAACCCAAACGAGATGCTTCGCTGCGCAAGGCTCCGCTCAGCATGACAGGTTCAGCCGTCGTGTGTCACCTATTTCGGTAACGCGACACTAGGGGGTGGTTGCTGGTTTCGACAGATGGTCTTTGATGGCTTGAAGCACTCCCTCGGGATGTTCGAACACCGCCCGGTTCTCGAACCGCAGCACGCGGATGTTGTTTCGGCTCAAGAACTCCGTGCGCCGCAGGTCGTATTCCGAAGCGATCGTGTTGAAATGCTTTTCCCCGTCAAGTTCGATGGCCAGCTTGCACTCGGGGCAGTAGAAGTCCACCACGTAGTTCCCGATGCTGTGCTGGCGGCGGAACTTCTTGCCGGCCAGTTTCGAACCTTGCAGGGCTTTCCAGAGGGAGGCTTCAGCGGGGGTTAGTGAGTGTCTGAGATTCCTGCGGATTTCCTTCATTGATTTTTGGTTGTGGATTCTTTGGGCGCTCACGCTCACCACCCCCTTACCCCCTCCTCAGAGAGGAGGGGAATTAGTTTTCAGACTCCCCTCCTAGTTTAGGAGGGGGGTGGGGGGTGGTCAACCCACTGCGGAACTCCCCTCCTAGTTCAGGGGCCGTTGTTCTTGAACTCCCCTCCTGGCTCAGGAGGGGTTGGGGGTGGTCGGGTCTGCGGATTGATTTCTCATCATCCCTGACCCGCCGGCCTGAGGAGGCCCGCGCCAGCCTGTGGTGCCGTTACTCGGTGTAGAAGAATGGCATAAGGTTAGCACTCGACACGAAGCGTGAGGCTTGGCGCAAAATTGCCCGGCTGATTTCGATACTCTGAATTGGCCCCACCGTGAAGGT
>Ga0307380_10009686_pt1 | contig 12199 bp, 10 predicted proteins | sample UN3MG_FD_202239 | JGI IMG/M metagenome (GOLD analysis project Ga0307380, IMG submission 202239) | Soil microbial communities from Risofladan, Vaasa, Finland - UN-3 | ecosystem: Environmental > Terrestrial > Soil > Coastal area > Acid sulfate soil | place: Finland: Risofladan, Vaasa | collected... | reverse complement strand
CATGTATCGTAAAGAGATGAAGAAAGCGCACAAGTATCAAGTACCTCTTCAAAAGACGTTTGTGCTCCTTTTCAATATTACTGTTATTGTTTTCTGCATGACGTTAGCATCGTTATAATACATTTTTTCGGGAAATGGAAAGGTAATGACCCTTTTGGGATGTTTCTCGAGAGTTCAGGCTGTTATGTGGTAAGTTTAGGGAGTTTTTCTGCTGTTTTTTGTGTTGTCAAAATAACCACACTTCCAAAAACCCTTTCTAGCTGCCTTTTTTCGTACCTGCTTCGGATGTCAGGGAGATAGTTTAGATCTGGTGCATAACTACAAGAGTACATATTAGTAGGTATAGTAGAATACCGCCTATAAGTACACGTGGTTGCAGTAGTGAGTAGTATGGAGCGTTTAGTTTGTATTCACAAACACCCTGCAAAACTACCGAAACCATTATCAAGTGCAAAAATGAATGATGCATAGATAGCGTAAAAATGAATAATGCACTCGGAGTAGGATTAGTAATAGCGATCATAGCAATTACACTTTTTACAGGGTGTATAGATGAAGTACCCATACCCCCGCCTACGCCTGTAGCCACACCTACTCATTCTCCTACTCCATCGCCTATACAATCTCCGGTTCCGGATGCCAATCAGAGCGAAGAAGAGAAACTACGAATAGGTGCATTTAACATACAGGTGTTCGGAACCACCAAAGCTTCCAAGCCGGAAGTAATGGAAGTACTGGGTAACATAATTCGTACTTATGATGTAGTCGCAATACAGGAGATACGGGATAAATCCCAAACAGCACTTCCAACACTGGTCGATACAGTTAATTCAGACGGGTTACAGTATGACTATGTAGTGAGTGAGCGATTAGGACGCACTACAAGTAAAGAACAGTATGCGTACATTTACAATACTGAAACCGTTGAACTCATGGATACACCTCACACATATCCGGAACCAGAGGGTACTGATCCGTTTCACAGAGAGCCGTATATTGCTTCGTTCCAAGCACTCAATGGTAACTTCGATGTTACTCTTATCACCATACATACAGACCCTGACGAAGCAACGGAAGAAATCAATGCACTGGGTACAGTAGTCGAGTATACACAAAGCATGTACTCTGATGAGCAAGACTTTATAGTGCTGGGCGATTTGAATGCAGATTGTTCGTACTTCGACGAAGATTCAACTTCTACATTAAGTAGTAGCGACTACTATTGGTGTATAGGCAACAGCGTAGACACTACTACAAAAACCACTGATTGTACTTATGACCGCATCATAATCACTGCTTCAGCAGTATCTGATTTCACAGGTGATGCTGGCATTTTCAGGTTTGATGTAAAGTATGGATTGACAGGAGATGAAACGACTGCTGTCTCAGACCACTATCCTGTGTATGCGGAGTTTTGGATTGATAGAGATACGGATTAAAGGTGATTCGGATTCGGCGGGATTAGTACTTAATTAGGTGCGAATCCTATTTCAATCCGCCCTTTCGCTTCTTCCACACCGCTTTGCCTTATTCGTTTTAACGCTTCCTTTCATAGCTGCTTTGGATTTCTCTGCTCGTTTTAGTTGGGTGTGGCGTTAACCACGGAAACCCGAGCTTTTGTAAAGCTGTATTAAGAGCGTCACGGAAGAGGTGGTGCATGAAAGGGATAGGAGAAGGGGGTGTTTAAGGGGGCTGGAAAGGCGTACGTCGATCGAAAGTAGCGGAAAGCCTGAAGAGAGATGGAGATTATCCCGAATTAAGAGTAAATAAACGGTTTAAAGGATTATTTTTGCAGCCACCTGTAATTTTTTACAAACAATATCCGAGCTATAAAGCAATAAAAAAGAAAAGGAGGAAAAGTTATTTCTTTGCTGTTTCAGCAATTTTAGCTATTTTGATAGTCGTATAAACAGCAATAATGGTGACAAGAACTGCGTACACCAACATTGCGACGATTGTCTGTGCTGGACCAAATACGGCGGCAAAAATTGCCTTAATCGCGTCATTCCACGCAAGAGCTGCGATTAATCCGAAGGCGGCGGTAATCAATGCAGCTAATTTTTCAACCACTTCGGCTTCCAATTATATCCCTCCCAAAAATATATTGAACGCTTGGACTATATAAATTTTTCCCTCATACCGGCTTTGCACGTTTAATCGCATCTGCACTTTTAATCCGTAGGTTGCACTTTTATTCTTAGTGCGTGATGAATGGAGATGATTAGTAACTGTAAAAAGGATGGTGGTAGGTTTTTACCATATCTGATTTTTTACCTAAGGGGGTATTGAAGTTGTAGTGCCCTTAGCGCTATCTTGGTGGTTTTGCTTTTTCCAAACGTTCAATAGCTCGTATATCATCTAAACCTAATATTGCGATTGCTTCATTTGTCTCATTTTGTTTGTTAATAATCTCTCGCTCAAATTGTAGTAATGAACGGCAAAGGTCGCCTATGTATTTTTGTTTTGGATATGGCAATAAAGGAATACGTTGATTTTTTATTAGTTCCCAATCAACATAATGCCTACCAAAACCCGTAGTGTGCGAAAGCCATTCAGCGGTAATAGCAGGACTTCTTAAAACAGACCAAACATACATCGTATCAATACTTTTTTGCATGGACGTCTTAATACGCAAGATAGTAAATGCTGGAGATATTAAGCAATCAACCAAATCAGGGGGCATGATTGCTATCGCTTTATTAACTGCGTTTATATTGCTGATTATTATATCATTTGCTTCTGCTTTGTAAATTTTAGAATAAGAAACTTCTTTACCAAGAACTTTATCACCTATTTCAGCCCGGCCTTCATACGTAACTCTTAAAAAAGTATACCTTTTATTGGCTTCTATTTGAACTTCGTCCTCTTTTAAATCAGCGATTTTATTTATTATATCAGAATTTGCGCCAATTTTTTCCCAATTACTTTCAAGCTCGGAAACAGACCACGGTGTAAGATGTTTTGCATCTAATCTGTTATCTAATTTGTCAGGCAAAACAAGCCAAGGTCCAGTTTGACCTTTCTCAAAAGACTGAAAAGAATTTAATATTTCTTCAATTTCTTCAATAGCAAGTTTCATGGCCTTTTCTGCATCACTTGGCCTTGTTTTTGGTGGGACATCATCTCGACCAATATATTTGCTTTCGTAAACAAAACAAGCACCCTGACTCTCGTTGTTAGATTTTTTTATTAAGTATAAAATTGATGTTTTTGCCCTTGCACCAGACCTTCTAAAAGCATCACCGTGAAGACTAATAACTGCTTTTATGATAAAGCGATCTCTTAGATAATCTCTAACAAATGGGAAGTTTTTACCGGCGAGAACGCTATCATCAATAACAGTTAAAATTCTACCACCTACTCGAAGCAACTTCCAATATCTTTCGATAAACATCACTGAAGAACGAAGGCTGCTACGTTTTTTCCCACCAAAAGATAAAAGTTCATAATCTTCAATTACTTCTTTTTCATCGGGAACTAACAATGAGTAATCCATAGAAAATGGGGGATTTGTTAAAACAACATCAAATTTGGTTTCTTCAAGAAGCTTTTTTAATTCGTTAATTTCTTGAACATTTTCTGGATTATCTGCACCTGATGCTTGTGGTATATTGCGTAAAGCATCTGTTCTGTATATTCTGCTGCCGCCATCTCCGTGCAGATACATATTTATTCTTGCAATTCTTGTTATGGGTGGATTCTTACCAGCATCAATTCCAAATATGGCTTTATTAGCAACTTCATCTAAAAGTTTGGTTCTTTGTGTATTAGTAAGCGATCTGTTGTTATAAATTTGTCTTCTCATTTCTGTAAGGGCTTCAATCAAGAATCCACCAGTGCCACAGCATCCATCAATAACTCTTTCTATTGAATTTGGCTGTGCTTTTAATTCTGAAAGCCTTGTCATAAGTTTTACGATGCTTCTTGGTGTGAAATACTGTCCCAATGCTTGACCACGCATTGTTGCTGTTAAAAAGGCTTCAAACATTCTTCCATTTAAGTCTTCATCAATACCGAATAAATAATACTTTTCTAATACTTCAACAACTCTTCTAACTGTACTTGGAGAAAGTTCGAGGCGTTCATCAGCCTCAAAAATTCTTTTTCTTTTTCTTTCTTCTATCTCTTGCTCCAGATATGTTACAAGTTGATTAAATAAAATCATATCAATGGGATTTGGTGTATTGTTTTCCTGCATCTTGATCCAATGTGAAGAAAACCTGACTTCTTCCCTGGGCAAAGAATCACCATTACTAATTAGGGCAAGCAACTGTGGATTATCCCTTAATCTTCTATCTTCCCACAATTTTACAAATAAGAGTTTAGCAAATTCAACAAAAGCTGCTTGCGGACTCATTTTTTCTGATTTCCAGATAATTTTATGACATTTTAAAAAAGCCTTTTTGATAACATCCATTGACGGTTTTGTCAGAAGATGACCAATCGCTGGTTCGTTTTTATTAATATCGGTAAAAGCATTTCTTACATTTATTGCTGATAAAAGCTTTTTCAGTGCTTCATATTTGATATTGCCATTCTTAAAATCCGAAAATCTTAAAGACATTACCGCTTCTCCTTTGTCCCAATGATATACTCTTGTAAGTAATCCGTTTGTAATCATATAAAATTTGAGAGGATTATCATCATATTTCTGATTGATTTGCAAAGAATAGTTAGAGCATTGGTAAATAAAGGATTCAATTCTTTCATTTACTCCTTTTGCATCAATAATCCACCGTGGCTTTTCTTTGCCCAAAACAATGAAATCTGGTTTATATGGTTCACCACGCTTTCTACCTTTACCTGTATTAAGACTTTCAATCGAGTGCTTAGTCTTTATTTCGTTGTCATCATAACCGAGGTCTTTTAATAACCGTAAAACAAAAAAAGACTCAACACTTGCTTCATTTGTTAGATCTATTGAACGACAATACTTATTCTGCGATGAACTTTCTTTTTCTTTCATATTTTCTTCCCTAAGACGATAATGATTGTAATAGGGTTTAAAGGTTGCCCCATTCTTCACCTACATCATCCTTCGTTTTCATCCCTCTCTCAACCACCAGTATATCGCATTTCCATGATGAGTGTAATGCACATATCCGCCTCTGTTGAGGCTCATCAGGTATTTCTTCACCGTATTGTATGAGTGACCCGTATACTTCGCTATCTTGCTCGTTGACAATGCCTTGTGGTGCTGGTACAACACTTTGATTATTCGCTTTTCTGTGTTATTAAACACCATCCTTTATTACCTCTATCGTTAGCTTGGGTTCCTCATCTGTCCTCGTTTTCGCTCTTATAAGCGTGAATCGAACCTTATGCTCCGTACTCAATCCCACTTCCTCCGCAATCTCCTTTGGGAACCGAACCAGATATTGCCTTTTATCAAATGTGATGTTAGCCGTGAGCGTTATCTTTGCCCGTTCATCGTCAACAACATCCTCCACTTCGCTTGGCAGTTGCCGATATTTAAGCTTCTTCGGCGGCATGCCTTCGCTTTCATCCGAATTATCTATCATTCTACATTATATATTCGTATGATGAGTATATAAATACATCTTTTTATTTATGAGATTCATACGAAAAACCTATAACCTTTATATAGGGGCACCACCAATATACAATTAGTAGGTGATAATCCTACGAAAAACGCTTAAAAGCGGAGGTAAAAAGATGGATAGAAGAGAAATGAAGGGGATGCAGATGGCGCATCTCGGAAGGATAAGCGAAACGCCTAAAGGGTGGATTGTGCCATCGGAAAGTGGACATGGCGCTTATCTCGTTTACAATGAAGGAGAAGAAACGCAGTGTAACTGTCCAGATTGTCAGATGAGGAAAGTTAAGTGCAAGCATCAATGGGCGGTGGAATATTTCACAAAAGAATCGGTGGATGAATTGGGCAATAAGACCGTAGAGAAAGTTGTTAGGATGGCTTATACGCAGAATTGGCAGGCATATAATGAAGCGCAAACAAACGAGATAAGGCTGTTTGATGAGTTATTAAAGGACTTAGTAGCGAATATAGAAGAGCCAGAGCAGGAGAAGGGAAGGGGAAGACCTAAGCGGAGTTTAAGTGATGAGTTGTTTTGCTCCATCCAAAAGGTCTATTCGCAGCTATCAAGCAGAAGGGCACATACGCTTTATCATAACGCAGAAGAGCGGGAGCAAGTAACTCATGTACCTCACTTCAATGTTTCCAGTAATCTCCTTAACAGAGAAGATATAACGCCTTTACTACATCGCCTTTTGCTGCTCTCTTCGCTGCCGTTAAAGGGAGTAGAAACGAGTTTTGCACCTGATAGCTCAGGGTTTAGAACGAGCCAGTTCGACCAATACTGCGTAGAGAAGCACAATACGAAAAAAGAGCATAAATGGGTAAAGGCGCATATCCTCACAGGCACAAAGACAAACGTGATAGCAAGCGCGAGGATAACGGAAGGCGAAAGCGGCGATTCACCGCAACTCAAACCAATGGTAAAGGAAGCACATGAAAACGGCTTTGATATAAAAGAGTTAGAAGCGGATGGCGCGTATTGCAGTCGTGAAAATTACGATCTGATAGATGAGATAGGCGGTAAAGCGTACATACCTTTCAGCACAAACGCAACAGGCAAGTCAAAAGGCTCAAGGGTGTGGAATAAGATGTATCACTACTTCATGCTAAATCGGGATGAGTTCAATGAGCACTACCACCAAAGAAGCAACGTGGAGACTACGATTATGATGGTAAAGACGAAATTCGGCGATAAGCTGAAGTCAAAGAACTGGACGGCACAGAAGAACGAGCTATTGTGCAAGCTGATAGCGCATAACATCGTGGTGCTGATACATGAGATGCATGAGTTGGGCATCACACCCACTTTTTGCTCTTCCTCGTGATACCATCGCCTTCTTCTTCTCCTTCTTCTTCGTCGTCATCGCTTTTTAAATAAATAAATTTCGATAGAAAATCGAAAAATATCGAAAAGCTTATATATACCCAAAAGAAATATCACAGGTAACTAAAACGACGGGTGGTAGGGCAAATACCTTTAGCGGGTAAGTTTTTACCCGCCTACCACTCGGCAATTAAACTATTTTCCATTCCAGTTTTATTTGATCAACAACTTCAGTTAGATTAAACCATTTATCTGGGATTCTTTTTATTTCTTCTGCGCAGGAATGGTTGAAAGCGGCAGCATATACCTTTTTCCCTAAATCTTTTACAGCATGTACCAGAGGTATGAAATCTTGATCGCCACTACATAAAATAGCACAATCATAGTTCTTGTTATATCCAAATTTCAGTATTTCAATCGCAAGCTTAACATCCACCCCTTTTTGGATGTTAGTAGTACCTCGTTTTGTAATATCCACCAATCTCACGTCATAACCAAACACTTCTAATAAGTCAAAGAATTTTTTTCGCTGGGGGGCTCTATCATCTGCGGTGTAATAATAAGGTCTAATTAGCTGATAGCCCTGCTCCTTTAACCACTCCTCTAAAAAAACCTTTAACTTCTTGTAATCAATTCTAAACCCAAGATCCTCCGCGGAACGGTTTAAGTTCGCACCGTCTATAAACGCCATACCTTTTTCTTCAGGCATAAATGACATAAAATCTTCAGGAAGTTAAAAGCCTTCCGATTTTCTCCGTTTTTTTCATCCAGCTCCTAAACCATTCCATTTTTTCAGTCTGCACTTTTAATCATGTGTCTGCATTTTTATTCAGTCAAAATCAGTATTTAAAGTGCAAAGCCCCTCATACCCATTAATTAACGGGAGGAAGGTTAAGGGAGGTGAAGTTTTGATCTCAGATAGTCTTCTATACCATGCTTTTGGATGTAACATCTCCAGAGACAATGTAAAGGGATTTATTCATTTGGTTTTCCTTTCATTTATATCTATCCAAGGAGGTATTAGTTAGCTATGACTAAGACCATGAACGTCCCCAAAAAAGTTATCATTATGGGCGCAGCCGGCCGGGATTTTCACAACTTTAACGTTTATTTCAGGGATAATCCCGCGTACCGTGTCGTCGCATTCACCGCGACCCAGATACCTGATATAGAAGGCAGAACGTATCCTGCGGAACTGGCAGGTCGCTTATACCCGGACGGCATACCCATTTTCCCTGAAGAAGATCTGGTCAGTCTGATAAAGGAACATGCGATTGATCGTGTCGTCTTCGCGTACAGCGATGTGCCTTATGAATATGTGATGTCAAAAGGAGCAGAAGTAAATGCCGCCGGTGCGGATTTCACCATGCTGGGCCCGCTTGCGACCATGCTGCGAAGCCGCGTGCCGGTGATTTCCGTCTGCGCGGTGCGTACCGGCAGTGGCAAGACCTCGGTAAGTAAAAAGCTCTGTCAGCTCCTGCGAGCACGTAACAAGACCGTGGTCGTGGTACGGCATCCCATGCCCTACGGCAACCTGGCACAGCAAGCCGTACAGCGGTTCTCATCCTATAAGGACATTGAGCGTATGGGGTGCACGATAGAGGAGCGGGAAGAGTATGAAACGCATATCGATGTGGGCTGTACCGTCTATGCCGGTGTGGACTACGAGAAGATCCTGCGGCAGGCGGAGACCGAAGCGGATATTATCATCTGGGACGGCGGCAATAACGATTTCTCCTTCTTCAAACCTGATCTGAACATCGTGGTTGCAGACCCGCACCGTGCCGGCGATGAATTGACGTACTACCCGGGTGAGATCAATGCACGAATGGCAGATGTGGTCGTGATCAATAAGCAGGATACCGCGGAACTGGAAAAGATCGAGCAGGTACGCCGGAATATAATGAAAGTGAACCCGGATGCGAAGATCATTGATTCTGCATCGCCGATCACCGTCGAGCACCCGGAGCTCATCAGGGGCAAGCGGGTGCTGGTGGTCGAGGACGGCCCCACACTGACACACGGCGGCATGAAGTACGGTGCCGGACTCATTGCTGCTCGTAAGGCGGGCGCAAAAGAGATCGTTGACCCACGACCGTTTACCACCGGCACGATCACGGAAACCTTCAGCGAGTATCCTGAGATCGGCCCGCTGCTGCCTGCTATGGGCTACAGTGATGAGCAGATCAACGACCTGGAGCAGACCATCAACGCAGCCGATTGCGATGCGGTGGTTATTGGCACGCCTATCGACCTGACGCGTGTGATTACTATCAACAAACCCGCAACACGGGTGCGGTACGGTATTAAGGAGATCGGCGATGCCAATCTGGAAGCTGTGATAGAGGAGTTCTTAGCGCGGTCGGAGGCATGAATGGCTCTGATAGTGGCTGCACTTGGCGGAAATGCAATAATCAAAAAGGGCGAGCAGGGCACCTTCGCACAGCAGTTCCGCAACACCTATGAGAGTATGGGCTATATTGCGCATCTGATCAGAGCAGGGCACCAGGTGGTGCTGACCCATGGGAACGGACCCCAGGTGGGGTTTATCATGATCCAGGTAGAAGCAGCCTCGGGTAAAGTCCCGACTGCACCGTTACATGTGGATGTTGCCCAGTCACAGGGCAGTATGGGGTACATGATCGCCCAGAGCCTCATTAACCAGTTAAAAGAGCACAGCATTGATACCTGCGTGGCCGCCGTGATGACGCAGGTGCTTGTGAATCGCGATGATCCGGCTATGACGCATCCGACAAAACCGGTCGGTGCGTTTTATACCAGGCAACGAGCCGCGGAGCTGGAACGCCTTGGTCATACTGTCGTCGAGGACAGCGGACGCGGCTGGCGGCGTGTCGTACCTTCTCCCAGACCGATCAGGATCATTGAGACGGATATCATTAAAGAGCTCGTACAGGCTGGGACAATTGTAGTGGCATGTGGCGGCGGCGGCATCCCGATAGCAGAAGAGAATGGTGCGCTTAACGGTGTGGATGCGGTGATCGATAAGGACCTGGCGTCCAGCCTGCTGGCGGTCGAAATAGAGGCTGATGTGCTTATTTTCCTGACAACCGTGGATAGGGTGGCGCTGAACTATAATACGCCGCAGCAAATAGACTTGGAACGGCTGAGCCTGGATGAAGCCCAACAGTACTTGAGAGAGGGGCAGTTTCCGCCCGGTAGTATGGGACCCAAGATAGAAGCGGCGGTGGAGTTCGTCGAAAACGGCGGCGATCGAGCAGTGGTATGCCGGCCCGAGTTGGTCGTTGATGCGCTTGCAGGACGGGCTGGAACGGTGATCGAGTGAAAGTAAATTTCAGAGTGAAAATTGCACGTGTAGTGGTTTTTGAAAAACTCACATCAAACAAATATGAAAATCAAACCAAGTTGATACTATGGACGAAATAGCCGAATTTGAGGTAAAATGTTTACAAGCATGGGGAAAAAGTGAGAGGGATATTAATCAGTTACTCGATCTAAATTTCCCAAACATCCGAGATATATTAAATTCACAATTTTGTGATCTATCTCCGGCTCTAAAAATCCATATTGCCGAAAAGATTATAAAAGAATCAACTAGTGGTGGTTCTGTTATTGATTCTGGCGATGGAATCTGGTATCTTAGGAATTTTGGCAATGAAATCGAATGGAGAAGGGGGATATTTGACTTTAATAGATTACGACCAATTCAAGCGGCAATTTTATTGTTTAGTTTTAGTTTTATCCCTGTAGGCATCGAACCAGAATTTGAAAAGAGAAAAGAACTTGATCACATTATTAGCGGTGGGGCACCATTAGCCACCTCATATTTAGTTTCTCAATTAGAATATATCTTTAGAAAAAAATCCAGGTATTTAGATGAAGAAGGGCATATACTTAGAGAAATTCCAGACCAGCTATTACAAAAAATTGGTTTAAATAAAACCCCTAGAAGGATCAATCAAATAAACCAAGAATTTCTCTTGTTTTTATATAGAAATAATGACACTATAGCGCGAAAATTGAAGAAACTTGAACGAAAAATAAAAATTTCTGAAAGATTAAAGCACAGACATCTAATATTGCATGGTACTTATCCTGATATTTCTTCGCTAGGATTCTTATTCTCATTGGTAATTGCGATGTTTTACTATAATGAACCTAAAACAGACTAAATATACGAATATCTTATCCATAAAACTATTACCAAAACATGAAGCAGATTCTTAAGAATTGTTGAGTAAGTCAAAACTTAATTATAATGCCATATCCAGTTAGTTAACTGATAATCTCCCGTCAACTGCAGATTAACAAAAATCCTCTATAAAATTTGTGAAATAACTTAGCGTCCTCCCAACCACATCGGAGTATCAATCGAATCCCTAAGAACTCAGGCAAAAACCTTTTTACACACCACTTTGAACCTGTCCAGACCCGTATCCGCCTCCTCCTTGGTGATGACGAGCGGCGGGCAGAACCGTGATCGAGTGAAAGTAAATTTTACGGTTACGAGTATAAAGCGGTTTTCGAAAACCCCCCCCTCCAAAAACGTATAAAGGGTGGAACAAAAAAGAAAGGGAAGGAAAGAGAATCAAAATTCTCTACAACCTTTGTTTCTTCTTTTTTATTATTGGAGATGGATGGTATTTTTCAGAAAATATCTCATACCTAATCATTGCTAACCTTTTTCTCGCTTCGGCTAAATCGGAGTCATATTCTTTTTCTTTTTCTTTATCTACTCCTAATACCTCATCCTTTTTACTTTTAGATCTCATTTCCACCATCTCAAAAAGGCAAATTTTTAACCAATTGACTTATTTCTTCACGCTCGGGTTTGGTTTTTTTTTCATAAATCTCTCCCAATTTTGTCATTTCATCCATTGAAAGGTATTTAATTCCTTCGTTAGTTATTAAACACATGTCCGTTGATTTTCCTACTCCCTGGGATACTTCTGCATTTCTCTTTGCTTCATAAACTAAATATACTGCATGATTTAGAGAGTTTTCAGGCGTATAATTGTTTAACATAAATGTTGAAAGGGCATGAAGTTCACCAGACCCAATAGCATGGTATCCTAATGAATCATAACAGTCTGAAACACCTGGATCACGAACACCATGAATATGTGCACCTTCATTATCTAATCCTACAATTAGAATCTCTAAGTCATATTCTGTCGCTTCTATTTGTCTATCTATACCGATAACTATCTCAGCAGGTAATGAATTTGCATACTCTTTATAAAATGACTCCAAAGTCATCCCCTTTGGTTTGAGATATATCTCTTCTACCCTATTTTTTCTTTGTTCCACAAAACTATCCTTAATGCTCTTGGTGATTA
>Ga0307380_10009684_pt1 | contig 12203 bp, 16 predicted proteins | sample UN3MG_FD_202239 | JGI IMG/M metagenome (GOLD analysis project Ga0307380, IMG submission 202239) | Soil microbial communities from Risofladan, Vaasa, Finland - UN-3 | ecosystem: Environmental > Terrestrial > Soil > Coastal area > Acid sulfate soil | place: Finland: Risofladan, Vaasa | collected... | reverse complement strand
TAATTAAATATTTAGAATCAAATAATATTGAAGCCATCATTAAAAAAACAAAAAATGCTTGTGATGAATATAATACACTTCACCAAAAGAAAAATGTTGTCGCAGCTTTTCATTTAACCTGTTAACAAACAATCTTGTTAAGTTAACACTAAAATACTACATTTTACAACCGCATTTATTATAATTTTAACCTTTATGCTTACTTGAAACTACACGCGATTAAGAACGTACATCAGGAGCAGGGTAGGGGATTGTATTGAAATAAGCTTTTAAAAAGGGTTCTCTTTAAAAATATTTATTATTTAGCATAATAAATAAAAGCAAAATATATTAATATAACTAAATATACGTAAATATAACTATAAAAAAATAAAATAAATAGTAATATATTATAATTTAGTCGAAACTATATGTTTATAAAAATAATAGAAGAGGATTTAAAAAAGAGTAATTAAAGCACAGAGTATATAGTTAGTATTATCCAAAATATAAAGTTATTTATTAAATTAGAAGATAGTGAATTCCTTTTATTTATCCTGCTAAAAATATTTATTGCTAACAAATATGTCTTAAAACATTAAAATAGCACGAAAATATCTACTTTTGTTTAAAATATTAAATAACTTTACATAAGATATATTATAGGACGTTGTAAAATTATAAAAAAATATAAAATCCTCCGACCGCCCTATTTTATTATTCTTTTTCTGTCATTGCGAGGAGCATAGCGACGCGGCAATCCCATCATTCCCTTTATGTCATTCCCGATTCCCCTTATGTCATTCCCGTGAAAACGGGAATCCATCTTTTGTATTTCTTTTCGTTTTTCTTCCTCCCTCTGTCATTGCTAACTTGCCAAAAGCAAGTGTGGCAATCTCATTATCCCTTTATATCTTTCATCTTTTTCTGTCATTGCGAGCACCGCTTTGGGTGCGCGGCAATCTCGTATAATGTCATTGCGAGCTCAGATTTATCAGGGTGCGGTAATTTCATTTCCCTTTATCCTTCAATATTCCTCATTTTTCCGCTACAAAAACTATAAAAAAACTATAATTATTATATATATTACTATATTTACTCTATAAAAAGAGATTCACCAAAAACGCTGTAACTCTTACAAATAAAGGCTTTGAAGGATTTCTAAAAATGCTCATATACTGCGTATATGAAGGAATTTTGACCTACCCCTTATGATTTTGTACCTATTTAGAAAAGGACCCCCCTTAAAAACAAAATTACGAGGTCTATTTTTTGCATTCCAATAAAAAACCCCCTCTCTTTTGGGGCAAGGGTCTTAGGAAGTAATTTTTTGTTTTATTTGATTTATAATTTATAATTACTTATCTGTATTTAAGTTCTTCTAATTAAATTTTTTATTTTAAATATTAAAAAATATTCTAATACATATAGTTACTACACCAAATACATAAATAAAAGTTATTACTGAATATTTAATAATAAAATTTATCACAGAAAACTTAGAAATTAAAAATATGATTAAAGTCAAAACTATACAAAAAATTGTAACGTAGTTTAAACCGTGTATTTTATCGACAATATGTTCATTAATAATTTTTGGAAAAATATATTTTAAAAAAGCTAATAAACCAAAACCACAAAATATGAAAATGCCAGATATGTTCAATACGCCTATCATTTTTAAATCAGCCCAAGTTATTTCCAACTTCATAAAATATGTTCACCCCTTTTATTTATTTTATGGTCTATATCTCTTTAAGTTTTAATCCCTCATTTAACATTTTATCTTCATCTTCGGACCATTTCCCAGTAATTTCCATTTCATATTCTTTTTCTAATGACTTAAAGTTTTCTCCTGCAACAAGAACTTTTATCTTATATATGCCTGGTGCTACTAAATAATATAAATTATTATATCTTCTTGCTACATTAAAAGAGAAAATTGTTTCATCTTTTATTTGTATGGGTAATTTTGAATTATTTTCAGATGGAATTAAATATCTTTTTTTTGGATCAAGAATATGTCCTAATTCACAATGTTTAAATGTATCAGGGAAAATAAAATCATAATATATCTTTGCTTCTGTATTAGGTCCTAAAGAAAATGAATTCCAATTCAAATTATCAGATAAGAAAGAATCTATTAGATAAAAATTTCCCCCTTTTTTCTTCATAATATCTTGAATAATTACTTCTACATTCTTTGCGGGTCTTGCGCCTTTATTAATTATTCTAAGCCTATATTTAAAAAAATTTATTGTATCTATGGCTTTTCCTTTTTCCACTTGTTGTAATTCATTCTGATAACAATCAGACGAACTTAAATCAAATTTAATGTCGATATTTGGTTTGAAAATATATTGCAAAATACTATCTTTAAAAAGTGCAACAAAAGCTAAAAATAAAGTTGAAATCACTAAAAACCATTCAGCTCCCATATTTTATCTATACCCCCTCCCCCTGTAATCAAATTTGTATCAAATTAAACTATTGATTTTTCTTATAAAGTATAAGTTAAGATTGTACCATTTTATATATACTACATAAATCTAAAAAATCATCTTTTTTGAAATCATTTTAATTTATAGTATTTGTTAATCGTTTAGAAGTAGTTTTCCCTCCCCTGCCCTTTTGGTTGATTTATGCATTTATTTTGTATTTTTTGTTCTATTTCTTTTAATTTTTCTGTTATCATTTTTTTATTTTTTAATTCACACTGCCAAATGATAATAATTTTCCAACCAAGCTTCCTTAATACTAGTTGATTATTTTTGTCTCGCTCAATATTAGAATTGATTTTATTTTCCCAAAATTCTTTGTTTGTTTCGGGTAGTTTCGCTGCTTTACAATGATGCCCATGCCAAAAACATCCGTGAATAAAGATAATAGTTTTATATTTCGGCAAAACGATATCCGGTCTTCCCGGTAAACGTTTATCATTTTTTCTATAACGGAATCCTTTTTCAAACAAAAACTTTCTCACTAAAATTTCATATTTGGTTTCTTTACCGAAAATTTTGGACATAATCCTGGAGCGTTTGTTTTTTGAATAAATATCAGTCATCTCTGTTCTTCCGATTAGATATTTTTCGAATCGTCTAAACGTTTATACAGATGGGATAACAAACTTAAAGAATCCAAACAATCTTTTTCTGAAAATAATCCCGAATCTCTTAAATCGCAAACTTCCTCATGGGCAATTGGGCAACGGCAAGCTGCCCAAATTCCAAGAACCAACATTCTATGGCCATCAGTAATATTTTTTATTGTAGTATGTTCGAAATTATCACCATTTGGTTTTCTGAATTTATCAGTAACAGACAATTTTGGATTGTTTAATGCAAAAACATTTTCCAATAAAATTCTATCCGTAAACGTTGAGTTAGTTTTATTTTTTACGGCATTTATGTATCTTTTTACGGCTTCAAAAAAAGCCGTGAAATAATCTTGACTAATATAATATTGTTTGGAAATTGCTTGAATCTCTGGATGTAAATTTCTCCAATGATATTTTGGATATTCCGGAACAATATCATGAATCTTTTTGACCGTCTTTTGATACGTCTCTTCCGGCAATTCGGAAGACCTTATAACCCATTGTATAATAGGCTTAACATCTTTTCTAACGTCTTCCGGCAATTTACTAAACCAATCGGAAATATTGATTCCCGTTGCTTCACTTAGTTTATTTTTTCTTATTTCGAATCTTTTTTCACGCCAATCTTTCTCTAACCACTTAATCATTTCTTGTAAATATTTCTTTAGATTTTGCGTTTCAGGATGGTTCCAATTTAAGGATTGTCTGCCTGTCGCAATTACATCTTCCTTAAAATCGTCAATAAAATCTACCTCCAAGCCTCCTGTTAAATAAGAAAAGAAGTGACTTGAAGTGCTGTCTGTAAAATATTCCGGAGCATTTACTAATTTGTTTCTAGAAAACAGGGTAATCCCTCGCATATTTGTTTTTGGCGATATTGGTTTTTTCGTCGCTATCAATTGACCGGTAATTTGCTCTTTTTTGTCATAATCAGATTCAAATTTTAAATCTTCCGGGATTTTCCATTCGACTTCTATTTCCAAGTCCTTATATTTTCTTTTATTATCAACAGTTATTGGTTTTTCCGAGTTGCGTTGTATGATAATCTCGAAATCTAAATCAATAATGAATAGCTTAGAAATGCTATCTGCGAGATTTTCCGCAGAAAAATCGCTTTCTCTTTGAATTTCTTTTAAAATTATTGTTGTACCGTCATGATCATCCGTTGAGTAAAGTTCATCTTTTATTATTATTTTAGGATTATATTCTTTATCCGTCGTATTCTTTATGTCTTCCCAACACATCGAAAACATATTTATTTTTCTTTCCTTTTTTGTAATTATTTCTATCTCGTGCGCAATACCAAAAAAGGATAGTTTCCCCAGACCCTTTTTTCCTATAACTTTTCTTCCCTTCGGAGTAATTTCGATGTTTTCTACGATTCTGCGAGCCCTTCCGATTCGTAAAAATTTATCGTTAATTTCGTCAAAAGACATTCCCATTCCATCATCTTTTATAATGATTTCTTTTTCTTTGCCTTCGTCATTTAAGTTCAACCGGACATGCTCGGCGTCCGCATCATAGGAGTTTGCAATTAATTCCGCCAATACCGGCGGCAATGTAGAATACATCCGAATTCCGAGGTGTTCTATTGTATTCGGATCAAAACTCATTTTTAATTCTTCCATATTAACCCTCCATATCTGAGTTATACTCTTTTATTATTGTTTCTCCTATTCTTTTTGCATATTCGGGAGGCACGGCGTTGCCGATCATTCTTGCTGTTGCTTCTATATTTTTCGTATAAAACACATAATTTTTCGGAAAAGTTTGCAAAGTAGCTCCCTCCCTAATGGAAATTGCTCTGTTTTCTTCCGGATGTCCGAAACGTCCGTTTGAGATACTGATAAATTTTGTAGTAATGGTGGGAGCCGGTTTATCCCATGACATTCTTCCATAATTATCTTTAAAACCATTACCATTATAAAAATCTTTTTTTAGAGTACTATCATTTGCCCAAACCAACCAAGAACCTCCATTTTTCGGTGTTTTTTCCAACCGTAATATATTTTTCTCACTTAACCCTGCAACTGTGTGGTTAAATTTCGATTTATCTCTGAATCCGGCATTTACTTTGGCAAAACCATTATGCGTTCCTATAAAATCTTTTACAACAGGTTTATTAATTTTATACGGTTCCGGAAAAATAGGTTTTTCTGTCACCCTTGATGCTATCAGAGAAAATCGTTTTCTTGTTTGGGGAACGCCGTATTCATTTAAATTTACAATCTTATATTGTATTTTATATCCTCTTCTGTCCAAGTCTGAAATAAATTCTTGCAAACCGCTTTCTTCTTTCTTTTTAAGAATTCCCGGAACATTTTCCACAACTACAAATCCCGGATTAAAATATCTGACAAAACGATGAAATTCTGCCAATAAATTTTTTGTATTTTCTGATTTTGTTTTATTAGTTCTGACAATTGACCAATATTGGCACGGACTACATCCTATCAAAATTAAATCATCATCATTTTTTTTTAAATTAATATCCTTCTCAAGTTTTTTTTCTTCCAATTCAAATATGTCTGCTAAAATGAATTTCGAATTAGAATTGTTTTTTTCATAAGTATCTTTGCAATTAATATCAACATCTATCCCGGCAAATACATCAATACCTGCTTTTCGCATCCCATAGGTCATCCCTCCTCCGGAACAAAAAAAATCAACCGCTTTTATAGTTTTTCTTTTTTTCATTTCAATCTCCTCCACTTTCCTTCACCCTCCGATTTTGCATACCCATTTCTCTTCAAGCTAGTTAAAACGTTTCTAACTATATGCATCCATTTTGGCTTGCCGTAGTATAGAATATAATCAACACAGATATCAGGATATCTCCTTCGTATAGCCTCATAAATCTCACTTCTTAAATCTCTTGTAGTAGAAAATGTTAGAACATCCTGTAAAATAAATTCTGACCACTCGTGATAATATCCTTTTGATTTGAAATCTTTCTTCCAATCGTCCAAGCTTGAATATTTTTTAGACATTTCCATTCCTCCAAATTTTGAAAGATCGAGTTTTTTTCTTTATGCTAACCCTTTTGCTCACGATTGCGTATAACGTTTCCAGCATATACGATGTTGCGACCAAAGGGAGCAATGTCCCGAAGGGCAAGCACCGAAAGCGCGCAGCTATATACTGTGTTAGGCGAACTAGCCTTTCATTCTTTTTCTTTTTTAGATTTTTGATCAGCAAAAATATCTTGTATAGATTTTGGCATAACTATAATATGTAACAAAACACCAAAAGCGATACCCAAAGTAGACGAAAGCAAAAAATCATTGAACGTTCTAATAAAGAAGTAACTGTACAGAAATGATGTACCAGAAAAAACTAAAAAAAGTATTATAAAACCCACCACTCTTGTAGAGATACATATTTTCAATATCCACAGAAAAACGAAACCCACTAACGTACCGAGAATTACACCACGTAGATTCAGCTCCAAAGTCCTATCTATTATAATCTCAGGTACTTGAAATGAAGGCATTTTATAGATGAAGTAGATAACAAAAAGAACAAGGCCTGCCCACCATCCAGCTCTGGCCGTGACTTTATTTTCCCCTTCGACCGCTCTTTTTACTATTGATCTACCCATTAAAACAAGTCCAGCCATGATTGAAGGAATAATCAACCATAAAAGAATAAATGTAAGAACATCTCCAACGCCCATGAGAACTTCTTTCATCTTTTGATATCTCCTAATATTCTGGGCTGGTATCGCTTAACTAGAAATAACCGAACTACTTCGTTACAGTAATATAGATTTCTATATTCATTATACGACAAATCTTTTAAAAATCCTCTTTTTCAAAAAACTTATTTATACCCCCCCTGCTCTTTTAATGCAAAGATTCCGGAAAGTTATTTAGTATTTTATTTAATTAATATAGGATGTTCATTTAGAAAATTATCTTCTATGCCCTTCTCTGCTCTAGTGGTACCAAACCCACTTCTAGTCTCAAGTAAAGTAAGTTGGAAATGGTAATCTAAAATACACCTAGAGTCTAAAATAAAAATTCATCTTCCCTCTCAACCCTTCCCTTATAAAAAATTAGAAAAATTTAACCAATTATTTAGTTAGTACAGCCTTGCTCTTTGTGCTTAAAAAGTTCGAATCCTATCCGGCTCTCCGAGAAGATCAATAGGCAGAACTTTTCATATTTTCTTTAAACTTCTAAACCCTAAAGGAAAATTGAAAATATCAATAAGAGAATAAAAATATATTATAATCTTATTTCTTTATACCCCGCGATGTTAAGTATATATTTTTATCCCTTCTTTCTTATGGCATATTGTAATAAATATTATTTACATCGCTTTTTATATCCGAAACATCAGAATATATCCACTTTAAATATTTAACAATTTGCATTGGATAATATTCGTCAATTTGCTCGGCAACAGCCGGCGCCATAATACCCCCTAACATCATTCCAATTATTATTCCTATTAGTAGAAATATAATTAATTTAGCTTTCATTTATTAAACCCCCTTAATTTTCTTTAACACCCTTCTCTTTCTTAAATGATTATTTTCTTCTTCTAAATCGTTGATTCTTGTTTCTAAAAGATCATTTCTATCTTTTAAATATTTATTTTCTTTCTGTAATTCCGCTATCTTTTCTTTTAAACTAGTACTTTGTTTCTCCCAAAATAACCCTATTATAATTAAAACTACTGCATTTATAGGACTAAGAAAATCTATTAATGCTTCGAGAAATTTTAATAGCATTTTTTTAACCCCATTCTTATTTAATAATTCGTATAGTCTAAATCTTCACAAGTGCGATTAATTATACATTACTTGTTCTGGTAAAAGTTATTCTATAAACGGATTGCTTGGCTCTACCGAGCTTGGCGGCAAATTCTTTTCTTTTCTTTTTGCAATATAAAGCCCAACGAGTAGTCCAATAATGGGACCGGCACTCCTCGCTCCAAAGGACATCTCTACTCCGCTTTTCACTCCTAAAAAAATGCACCAATAGCAAACATTGTATATAAAACTGCTAGTGTAATTGCGGTTCTAAATTTATACATCGGCGCAATTTCAAATCCGACTAATACAAAGACAATTGCAATTACAAATGGATAAAGCGCGTATTCAATGGAAATGTTTGCTCCTGGTGGTAATTCTATGAAACCTAAAATAGTCCCATCGTGAGCAAAGGCTAAGTATAGTAACCAATGCAAAGGAAAGGTCGCAAGGAAACCTGCAATTAACGCTCCTGGAAGTACAGCAACCCAACGAAGCCAGTATGTAAAATCTTTTTTCATTTTTAATAACCCTTTCTGATATAATATATATCATTACTTCTGCCAACCTTTGATATTTAAATATTTTTTAATCTTCAATAATTTGCTTATATAAATAATGCAAGAAATACTTATTTAAGCTTTTCTGTTATTAAAAATTTCAATAAATTAATAGGTATTGCAAAATTCAAATTTTGAGCATCCCATTGTGAACCTATAGATGTTATACCGATTACTTCTCCCTTCATATTAAAAAGTGCTCCACCGCTACTTCCAGGAGAAACCGGAGCGGTTATCTGCAAAAGTTTAAAATCAGATATCTCACGTATACCACTAATTAATCCATCTGAAATTGTATTTTCGAATCCATAAGGATTTCCTATCGCTAATATTTTTTCGCCAGTCTGTAAATTATCTGAATCGCCAAGAATTACCGGTAAAAATGTTTCGTTTCCTTTAATATGTAATATTGCAATATCATAGGTAGGGTATCCCGCAATTAAAGATATTTCTTTATAAGATTTCCCATTAATAAAGTTAATTAAAACATTATAAGCTGATTTAACAACATGGTAATTTGTTGCAATTGCCCCATCTCCACTGATTATAAAGCCACTTCCCTGCCCCAATATATTACCTTTCCTATCTATTGATATAATTACCACAATAGCTTCATTCCATTTTTCAAAAATCTGAGGTGCTGTGAGAGCCATGGGTAGAGTAGATTTTTTTTTACTTAAAAAATTATCTCGAAAATTATTTCTTACAGATTGACTAGCCTGTTCCAAAAATATATCTGCTTTTTGCGTACTAAATAATTCTACAATTTTATCTTTTGGCGAGTAGTAGAAAGGACTTTGAGTGAGAACACTATAAACAAACCATGAACCAAAAAGTATTGTAAATATAACCTTCCAGGGTATTTTAAATTTTGAGCCAGCCCATAATAGCGTAATTCCAAGAGGAGGTAAAATTAAAATAATTAAAAATACAAACCATCTCTGGTAATACCACTTTGTATCTTTTTCCTTAAATTTATCCATTACCCAAGTTCCAATAAACCAAAAGATAAGACATATGCCTGTTACTAATAAAATATAATTTAAGGTCAATACGTTTGCTAAATACCTATTTGCTAATAATAAAAAACATAAAGATACGATTAAACCAAAGAAAAATGGGTGATTTTTTATCTTACTAGAAGAAGCTTTTTTCTTATATTTCTTTTGTGTTGGATATAAAAATGATGTTCCACATTTTGGGCAATTAACTCTTAATGTATCCATTGTTTTAGGGATCCCTAACTTTTGCTTACAGTTTTTGTTCGGACATTCAATTATGATTTTTTCTTTAAGATTTTCTTCGGACATTGTAATACCCATATGAATTTTTTATAATTTAGTTATACTTATCCTTGTTATATTTTATTAGCAATACTCATTTACTTTTATAATTTTATTTTCGTTATAGTTATATCATCGGTCGAAATAAAATAAAGTTTAAAAAGCTTTAAATCTCTTCTCCTTCTACTTCTTTTATATTCTCTCCCTTATTTTTTTCTGTTAAATTATATTGCTGCATCATCTTCATTTGAGCTAAAATCTTATCTATTTTTCCTTCTAAAATTGTACTTGGAGTGCCAAACAGGTAAAGTAAGGAATAAATATTTATACCAGGAATAAGGCCGAAAATTGTCCATAAAGTAACATTTTTACCTTTCTCTTTTGCTATACTACGGCAAATAAACATAATTGGAATGGATATTATAATTAACGGAAGAAATTGTTGGATGGTTTCCATTTTTATCACCTCCTTTTAAATAAAACATTTATAATTTTAAAACTACTTATTATATATTTTTTGCATGTATATTTATAATATTCTTATTGCAAATATAAAAAGAATTGCAGTCATAATGTCTAAAGGTATCCAGGTACTTCGAGAAAGATATATGGGCGCTAAAGGGTTAAAAAGTATAGCAATAACTATAAAAACTACTTTTGCCCAATCGATATTTTTCTCAAACGCTTGAAAAGCTACTAAAATAGATGTTATACAAGTTATCCATCTTAAAAGAATATAGTAACCATAGGGCCATTCGGCTATTGCTCCAAATAACATAAAAATGCTTAAAATGACAAAATATTTTATAAATCGACTTTTCATTTTCCTTTATCCAATTTATGAATTTTTCCTTAGTTTCTCAACACACTCCATAATATATTTTTTCCATTTCTGGTATTCTTGTTCAATTTCTGCTGGTTGAGCATTAATTTTTTGTAACTGTAGGTTAAGCTCTGCTTCCCGGCTAAGAACATTTTCATATTCAAAGATTGCCCAAATAACGTCTTCAAGTTTTTTATTGGTATTTTGCAATATGGATTCGTAATGTAAACGTTCCTCGTGTTTTGTAGATGGACTAAGAGGAGTATTGATCCGAGACATAATAAGAGAATTTATAATATCGTTTTCAGCCGCTTTTGGAAACTTTTTTTTAAGGCGTTTATAAACAGAAATTTGTGTATCAATCAATCCCTTTGGACCAAAAGAAGGAAATATTTTTAATAATAATCCTTTAAGAAGTAGTGACATATAATTCTACACCCTTTCTTTTTTAAAATATAAAGAATCAGATATTTACTTTTATTAAATTATAGTTCTTTAATTAATCAGATGTTTCTTCTCAAATATATTTTCGATAACTATCAATATTCTTAATATAATAAAGCCGAATAAAACACTTCCCGAAGAAATAAAATCATACTCTGAGGAAGTCGAAAAAGATAAAATAAGTCCTATCGCAAGTATAATTACGCCTATCAATTTAGATATTGAATTTCTTAAAATCGGTATCCTTTTCCCCACCGAAACAGCCAAAGAAGAAATTGAAATATTATAAAATATCAAAAAACATCCTAAGGTTATTAGCCCCATCTTTATATTAGAGGTAAAAACCAAGAATAATCCTACGATAAGTAACCCCCAATAAATTACCTGTTGAAAGTAAAAGAATAAATTCCTTCCATTTGAGTTAAAACGAGACCGCAATTTAGTGGGGCAGGTAAAAAAGAATCTTAAAAAAATAAATGCTATAGAGACTAAAAAAATGCCCATACTCTATGCTCCTTCTTGAAATTTACTTAGATTTTTATCTTATAAACAATAAATTTTATCTAGCTGCATATTCATATTTACTGTTTATTCATAATTATTTATCTCATCAACCCTTTCTGCAAAATAAAATCCCAGCATTCTTGAACCATAAGTTAAAACTAAAAGTAAAATAATTTCCCCTGTAATTATCCATTCACCCTTGAAGGCAGTTGCAAGTATAGCAATGGGAATAACACCTATGCCAGCAATAAATAAACCAATAAAAACAGCACGGGTACCCCAAATCAAGTAGGTAAGTAATAACGCCCAAAACCAGAGAGTCAAACCATAAACGTATGATGATATAACAAATCCAAAAGCCGAGACACTCCTAGTCTTTTTAAATATTCCAAGCGGAAGAAATATAATAATATTAAGTATAAAAACAAGCCACATCATTATGGAAAGCCAAGGAAGCACCATTGCCCCTAACCAGACACCACCTTTAATGAAGAAGACCAAAAGGAATATTGATCCTAGCAAAACTCCTATTCCTATAATAATTCCACCAATTGATTTTAGAAAATCAACCATATTTACCTCCCTTTATTTGATGCATAATTATTGAAGTTCTTCCGTATATTTTCAAAATATTTAAGCGATTTACAAAATATTCTTTTTTAGTTCCTTATATACTCCAATAGAGATAATCAATGTAACTATTTCACCTATTAGTTCTTTAAAAAAAATCAAATCATATATCATTTCTGTTCCT
>Ga0307380_10009681_pt1 | contig 12204 bp, 9 predicted proteins | sample UN3MG_FD_202239 | JGI IMG/M metagenome (GOLD analysis project Ga0307380, IMG submission 202239) | Soil microbial communities from Risofladan, Vaasa, Finland - UN-3 | ecosystem: Environmental > Terrestrial > Soil > Coastal area > Acid sulfate soil | place: Finland: Risofladan, Vaasa | collected... | reverse complement strand
GCTCAGAGGGTTGTCCCGCAGGTGTCAATGCCCAGAGCTACATAGCTCTTTCGGTGATGGGTCAGTATAAAAAAGCTGTGGACCTGATCCGTCAAAGCAACCCGCTGCCTGCGATTTGTGGAAGGGTGTGTGTGCGGAAATGCGAGGTTCTCTGCCGTCGAGCTGACGTGGATAAACCTGTGAACATAAATGCTATCAAACGGTTTGTTACAGACGCCCCCGGCACCTATGACGGTGTGCCTCAGTGCGACCCCCCGACCGGCAAAACTGTGGCAATAATAGGTGCAGGGCCCGCAGGGCTCACCGCCGCCTGGTTCCTGGGAAAAAAGGGACACAAGCCGGTCTTATATGAGGCCCAGGCCCATCCCGGCGGTATGCTGCGATACGGTATTCCCGCTTACAGGCTTGCCGATGATGTGCTGGACGCCGAAGTTGAGTACATCTGCAGAACCGGCGCCGAGATCAATTACAATGTTGCCGTTGGAAAGGATATCACGCTTGATGAACTTAGAGAAAAGAACGATGCGGTCTTCATTGGAATAGGCGCTTGGGCCGGCAAGCCCATGAGGGTCGAAGGTGAGTTTGATACCGAAGGTATTGTGACCGGAACCGATTTCCTAAAGGACAATGCGGAAAATCTACAAAACCTTAATGGGAAAATCGTCGTCGTCGTTGGCGGGGGAGATGTCGCAATTGATGTTGCAAGAACTGCATGGAGACTCGGCGCTGAGAAGGTGATAGTCCTTTACCGAAGGACTAAGAAAGAAATGCCCGCGGATGAGATGGAGATTGAGGATTGCCTCCAGGAGGGTATCGAGCTCATGGAGCTGGCCGCGCCCGTTGGCATTGTTGCTGAAAAGGGAAAGTTAAAGTCGCTGCGATGCATCAGGATGAAACTCGGCGAACCGGACGAATCAGGCAGGTGCCGCCCGGTGCCACTTAAGGGCTCCGAGTTCGATCTGCCCTGCCAGATGGTGGTATCTGCCATAGGACAGACTCCTGTACTTGACGGGCTGATCAGGGTGAAAGACCAGGAGTTAGAGCTCACAAAATGGAACACCATTGTGGTAGAGACCGAAACCATGAAGACCAACATTGAGGGTATTTTCGCCGGCGGCGATGCCACCGATGATGGTCCTACTATCGTCATTGATGCTATCAGAGATGCCCAGAGAGCAGCAAGGGCCATAGACGCTTACCTGACCGGCAGGGAGATTGCGTCGAAGCCGTTTGCTGTAAAAAAGGATTTCTGGACCAAGCCCGGCAAAACCGAACTGGGCGATGTGAAGGAAAGTCCGCGTCACGAGGTCCACATGATTAACGTTGAAGCGAGAAGGGGCAACTTCACCGAGGTTGCCACCGGCTTTGAGTATGAGGATAATATACACGAATGTGAAAGATGCCTTTCCTGCGGATGCATCAGACTTGAAGAGTGTGACCTGAGACTTTACGCAGAGCAATACGGCGTAGACATTGATAAATTCAAGGGCCACGTCCGCAAGCACAAGGTGGACGAACGCCATCCATACATCGTATACGACCCCAACAAATGCATTCTCTGCGCAAGATGTATCAGGACCTGCGCCAGGGTACTGCCGATTTCGGCTCTTGGGCTTGTTGGGCGGGGCTTCAAGACGGAAATGAGACCGGCGATGAACGACCCCCTTGTTCAAACAAGCTGCGTGAGTTGCGGAAACTGCGTCGATTCTTGTCCCACCGGCGCTCTTACAGTGAAATATCCTTTCCACGGACGATCGTCTCTGTATACAGAGGATATACCTACAAACTGCGGCTTCTGCTCCCTGGCATGCCCTATAATTGTTAAAAAGTTTGGTGCAGACCGCTACTATATTGAACCCTCCGGCTCTGTAGGTCAATACCTCTGCCGGTACGGACGGTTTGGACAAGAGCTCTTTATAAAACAGAGGAGAATCACCTCGCCGGAGATTCGCAGCGGCAGCGAAAGGCGTATTACCCGGATACACGAGGCCCAGCAACTTATCGTCGACCAAATGAGGAAACTCGCTGACAGGTACGGCTCAGATAAGGTCGGTGTATTTGTATCTCCTGAGCTTACAAACGAAGAACTGTACCTTGCTGGGAGAATAGCCAGAGAAGGTCTTGGAACAAATAATATCGCTTCGCTTACTATTTTGGGTACCGGCAAAGAGGCAGGGCTCCTTGACGAAGCCCTCGGATTCACCGCCTCAACCGCCGATATGTCCTGCCTTGATGATGCGGATTTGATAATCTGTAACAACACCGCGATGGAATCGGACCATCTCATCCTCGCCATAAAGGTAATGCAGGTGGTAAGGGCTGGAGCAAAACTCATTGTTTCTAATTCCACTCTTGATACGGCCGACCAGCTCCTCTCAACACTGGCGATGGATCCCATGCGGGGAAGAGCCGCGATTCTTTGGAACGGAATCCTACAGGTCCTGTTGGACCAAGGCTACTTCAAACCGGAAATCGTGAAAAATATCCCCGGCGCGGCGCAGTTCCAGGCAAATAGAAATTTCCAGATCAAAGAGGTGTCCGATTTGTCGGGTGTCGACTCGCAGAGTATCCTCAGGGCCGCGGAGATTATTCGTAATGCCCGCAGGATAGTTTTCATTCACAGCCCGGACAGACCTCAGGATCAGGCACCGGGGGATATGGAGACATTAGCTGATTTTGTTGTTCTGCTGAAAGCTGCTGGATTGCAAGCGAACCTTCTGCTGCCACGAACCATCTCGAACAGTGCCGCCTTGGAGATAACCGGTGCTGACCCTGCGTTCGGGCCCGGTAGAGTTCCGAGCTCCGGCAAGATTACTGGAGCTCGAAGTCATGAGCAGTTGCGGAAACTGCTGGCCAACGGCGAACTCCGGGCGGCCTTGGTGATAGGAGAAGACCCCATGGCATGGACGCAGAGCGGCTCATGGTTCCAGAACATAGAGTTCCTCGCAGCCATGGACTGGGCCGGTACCGAAACCACCCAGTATGCTGATGTGGTGCTGCCCGGCTCGACGTACCTCGAAACCAGCGGAACGAGGTGTAACTTCGAAGGGAAGGTCATCGAGTTCTCCCAGGCAGTTGAACCACCTGCCGGTGTTTGCGGAAAGGAAATACTCCGGACCCTTGCGGCGAAGTTCGGCATCGAGACAGCCCCGGATATATCCAAAGAAATTCAGGGTATCATTGAGAACAAGCTGGGCGCTCTGAGTTGCTTCTACTGGAATACGGGCCAGCAGCGTACCTATGACAAAGGCAAGATGCGTCTGGTTGCTGTGGATACCGGTTTCCGCACGGGCTCGATTCAGCCCCCGCTGACACAGCCGGAAAAGTACAAAAAAGGCATCAGGGACGTAGGTACCGACAGATTCAGAGTCGCCCATTGATCATATAGTAAGGTTCCGGGCAGAGATTAGATTAACCTCCTTGACACAGGCTGGTTTTTCTGAAAGGATCTGAGTATGCTCAGGCGCGAAAATCTTTACGCACTCATGGAAGGCAACTTCGACTACCTTCTGGTAGTGGATGACCGGGAGCAAATACTCTACGTGAACCGGCCTTTCAGGAAGAGCTACTTCCAGAAAAAAACTTCCCTTAAGAATAAGCATCTAAACGATGTCCTTAGCACCGCTTCTTTGAGTACCTTCAGGTCTGCAATGGATCAGGCCCGAAAGCATGTCCGAACCATTGCCGTTTATACTCCGGCAACAGAAAAGGCCCGCTCCATCCCGTTGAAGGCTGGTTACGCAGATACTGAAAGCGGGGAAGTCTTCCTGTTCTTCGGTAACAAGTTCGAAGGTTTGACCAGACAGGCCGAATGGGAAAAAGACGAGAGAATAAAAGAGCTCGCCTGCCTTTATGAGGTCACCGAATGGGTCGACGCCGCCGCCTCAATCGACGAGTTTTTTACACATCTCCCCCGATACCTCAGCCCCGGCATGCTCTACCCCGAAGAAGTTGTCGTATATTCGGTCTATCAGGGAACCGAGTACGGGCAGAAACCCTCTTCAGAAAATTGCATATCCGTTAAGCTTAAAGTCGGAAAACAGGACAGGGGCCAGATACGAGTCGGTTACTTCGACAACGAAAAGCAGCTCCTCCCCGAAGAGCAAAAGATGCTCGATGAAATAGGCAGAACATTCGTACTCGCTCTCGAGCGCAGGGAACTCTCAGAGAAAATGGACCTCATGCAGGCAGAGAAAGCCGATTACAACCGGCGATTTCAGGAACTTCAATCTGAGATAGATTCCAGAAACAAGGACCTCGAGACACAGAAGAACAATCTAAACATCGTGAACTCCTGCCTCGAGCGGGTCAATAAGGGTTTTGAGGAAGCCAAGGTCTGGCTCGAAACAATATTCAAGGCCATCCCCGATGAAGTCGCGCTGATAGACAAAGAGCACAAGATAATTATGACCAACAGGGAGAATGTGGAACCCGGAAGCTATTGTTACCGGGTCTTTTTCAACCATGACCGCCCCTGTAAAGCCTGCCGTCTCGAACAGATCCTTCGGGACAAAACGCCCGTCGTAGTTACCATACAGCATGGTGGCCGATACCTCCAGGTCCACACCCTCCCAATCTACAACCGGAACCAGGAGGTCGACGGAATACTATCGTTCTATCATGACGTCACCGTGGAGAAAACATACGACCAACAGCTTAGGCAGGCCGACAAGCTCGCTTCTCTCGGACAGCTCGTCAGCGGCATAGGCCACGAAATCAACAACCCAAACCAGTTCATCCGCGGCAACATAAAAATCATCAGGCAGTCACTCGAAGATATGCTCCCTATCGTGGATGAGCACTACAAGAAAAATCCCGACCTGAAAGTTGCCAGGCTCGATTACGATTTCCTCCGGGACAACATCATGAAACTGGTTAACGATATGGCCTACGGCTCCGAAAGAATAACTAAAATCGTCGAGGGACTAAGAGGATTTGCGCGAAAAGACGAAGGCCTGCTCGTAGACAACATTGACATAAACACCCTCGTTGAGGCCAGCACCAGACTCGTTCGCAATGAAGTACACAAGCGCGCCGACATAAAACTCGACCTCGCCAAAAAACTCCCCAGCTTTACCGGAAACTCCCAGAAAATCGAACAGGTCCTCGTTAATCTGATAGTCAACGCCAGCCAGGCAATGCGGGACGGCGTCAGGGGACTGATTACTATCACAACAGCCGCCGACGGCAGGGACCTGGCAGTCAAGGTTCAGGACAATGGTGTTGGAATGAGCGAAAGGACCATAAAGCAGATTTTCAACCCCTTCTTCACCACCAAGAGGGCCAAAGGCGGTACCGGCCTCGGTCTGGCTATTGCATACAGAATAATCGAGGAGCACGGCGGGGAGATTTCCGTTACCAGCAAACCAGGCGAGGGCTCCGAATTCACTATCACGATACCCGCGGGGAAAAACGCCCCTGCCCCCGCTGAAGGAAAGCACTGAAAATGAAAAAAATCCTCATTATGGACGATGATGTCGCGATGACCAACTATCTAAAGGTCTTCCTGACTCAAACTGGCCTCTTCGACATGGTCGTGGTGAACGACTCAAGGCAGGTAGCCGACCTGCTCGCCCGAGAGGCCTTCGACATAATCCTGCTCGACATGGTCATGCCAAATGTAAGCGGCCTGGACATACTTAGCGATATACGGACCAAAGGAACGGATACTCAGGTAGTTGTACTCACTGGCATCAGCGATGTCGACCTCGCCGTTAACGCCATGAAGCTCGGCGCCTTTGATTACCTTATTAAACCCGTGGACGAGGAAAAACTACTCGAGGTACTACACAACGCAACAAACTGTTAGCCCCTTGCACTGCAGGGGGTTCTTAATTAACACTTTTAATTTTTCTTCGCTACGACTCGGGGGTTCTATTTACCCACCACGCGCCCTTGGGGTCAATTCTTTTTGATTTTCAATCTTTAATTTTTCTCCGCACTGTCGGCGGTTATTCTTTCCCCCCGTCTCCTGCTTGCCTGCCCCTGCAAGCTTTAGGCAGGGGTCCCTGCGCAGGCAGGGATCCAGTCTGCTTTCTAAATTTTATTTCCCTGTATCCTGTCTCCCCCGTCCTGCGTGCCCCATTTGTTCGGGGGGGGGGTATATTTTTTTATTGGAAAAAGGCTTGACAAATGGTAAAATAAAGGTAATCTTTTAATTTAAGGCAATAGCAAGGTTGTTCCGAAGGGGTAATTCCGTGAAAGGATTCGAGGAGTTAACGTTAGAGCTAACGGATTGGTGCTCATCCGAGTGTCTGCATTGTTCATCCGTCTCCGGCCCTAGTTGCACGAATTCGTTACCGCGCGAACTCTTACTACGCTTGGTCGATGAGGCTGGACGATTGGGTGCAGCAAAGATCAGCCTTGGAGGAGGCGAGCCTACTGCTAGCGACAGTTTTTTTCCCGTAGTCAAGCGAGTCCTCGAATCGGGAATGCTCCTTGAAGTATTTACATGTGGCCTAGCTAAAACTGCCCACGGCATTACTAGTCTTCCCCCCGCAATCATCGAGAATTGTGCCGGACTCAAAGACATCAAGTTCATTTTCAGTTTCCACGGTGCAACCGCTCATACGCATGACCATATTACACAGACTCCTCAAAGCTACAATTGTCTATTCACTTCTTTGAAAGATTGCCTTCGGGCCGGAATCGAATGTGAGATGAACTTCGTTCCGTTGCGAGTCAACGTTCATGAGTTTACGCATCTTGTCAACTTAGCACAGGACCTGCAAATCACCAGAATCAGTGTTTTGCGGTTTGTCCCCCAAGGCAGAGGAGCCCTCAACCGCAAAGAGCTTGAGTTATGCCCTGAAGAAGAGGCCTTGTTTGTGAATGAAGTCCTCCGTTTGCGCGCACAAAGCAGCGTCGACATCCGTACAGGTTCGCCATTCAATGGCATCGTACCCGGAAACCAAATTCCTTGCCGCGCGGGATTTAGCAAACTCGTCGTCCAGGCCGATGGCAACGTCCTCCCTTGTGAAGTGTTCAAACACCACGAACGCTCCCAGTGGAAACTGTCCGTTCATACAACGACTCTCACAGAGATGCTCCAGAGTCCGCAAGTCTCAGTCCTTCACAACTTTCTCCAATACACAAACTGTCTCGAATGCCCAATCCACAGGGCGCTGAGGAACATCCAAAAAGCGGAGGTAAGCGATGTCCTTTCCGAAACCGCCGTTCAAGCTAAATGACGAAGGCAAGGGAGATCAGGTTCTTCTAGATTACTTGAAGCAGAACACTTCAGTTAGCTTCATGTCCAAGGAAACTAGGAAGCTTCTAAACGAAATCCCCACAAATGAGAACCTGACCAAGGCTCGGGACCAATTACTAAAAAAGGTTTGGCCCGCTGTCCTTAAAGACGCGCTCAAGGTCCTCAAGAAAAACGACCCGCGCGAATGGCCAAAAGGCAAGGATGAAACAATTGGCACCTTCTTTGACGAGGCCTCTTTGGGTGTAACCGAGCTTCAGGAGGTCCTCAGAGGTTTCTCTGACTTCGAAGGAGTGATGTACGGTGCATCCCCGGAAAGCTACAGGGATCACGTTGTGCATTCATTTCGAGTCTGGATCATTGGTCAAGGTCTTCTCAAAGAGTGCTTTGACGGTAAGCTCCTAACCGACGCCAAGTTGCGGAGTGTGATTTCTCAACAAGAATGGGAATGCATGTGGGCGCTCGTCGCCCTATGTCATGATATTGGATATCCCCTTTCCCAACTTGAACGGCTTAATGAACTCGCCCGCAATGCACTTACCAAGCAGGGCCTGTTACCCCAGGGTGATCTACGATTCACATTCTCACAACAAATGCAGCCTTTTCATGACACTCTGATTCGCTTGATGGCTTCCAAACCGGTTATACTTGCTAAAAGCGTGAGACCCCCGAAGGGTGAAGACAAAAATAAAGAAGAAAAAATTTACGTCACACACCTGCAGAATAAGTACTACATGAAGTTTCTAAAGTCCTTTGACAATCTTGATCACGGTGTCGTTAGTTCCCTGCTGATCAGTAAGGCCCTCGTATACTTTCTTGAATCAGATTTGTGCCGTGATTGGTGGTCTCCTCTCACTGAGGAAGACGCTCGGCAGTTCCTCATTCGCCGGGAAATGCTACGCGCGATTGCCAGCCACACATGCCCAGACATCTACCACTTGGAGTTTAACACTTTGTCTTTCCTGCTCTACATGGCAGACGAAATCCAATGCTGGGGAAGACCAACCCTTATAAAACTCCAGGAAGAACCCGCCGGTATCATGAATGGCCAAGTTGAGGTCAAAGAATTTAGTGACACCCGAATAGCTATCATTATTACCACAGATGACGAGGCCCCATGGGATGACAAACAGAAAGAAGCCATCAGTAAGAATTGGATTGGCAGACTCCGCAAGATGCTACGCTTAGCTGTTGGAACGCCGAAGCTCGAGAAATCGTACCTCCTTTTTCAGGCGCAAAACAAAAACAACCAAACGTGCTGTTTGGAGCTCAAAGACGCTAAGTTAAGAGGCCCGTAGTTGGAAGGGTAACGGCAACTTCCCATGTTACGTACTCTCACAGACGCTCATGTTAATCCCCCATTTCGGCGGATACCAGTACTTAATAGATTCGGCATTCATTTTATAAAGTCGTTTCAGACGCACGCGTTTACTCCTTCCCCTGATTTCCGGATGGGCTAACCGCGAATATTTGTCTACTTCGCAGAACAGGTTCTGGCAATCAATTAACTGCAGGCGTCTGCCCCACAACGATCTGAATTCCAAACCAAAGTGCTTGAATTCTTCTTCCTGTTTATTTGCCATCAATTTAATAATTTCTACCTCACTAAGGCTACCCAAACTAAAAAAACACTTTTGAATTCCATCTCTGGCTCCTGGCCCGGGTACAACGAAGTCCATCTCTGAAAAGTTTGTTATATTGCTATAATTAATGTCTGTAGCCCATTGATAAGCCAGAAAATCACCAATCATAGGATATGATCGTAACAACTCAAAAACCTGCTGCATATTAGACATGTTGGCTATTCTCAAATGAACGTTATCTTTCATCATCCTTTCCACTAGTTTAAGAAAATTACGATGTTTTTTGCCATGACCAAAACTACGAGCTCCCGACGGCATAATATAAGCTCCAGAAAATATTCTTCCGCTTTCCAACGCCATAGTAAGAATCTTGTCATAACTTTTGAAAGAATAATCTTTGTAACTTATAGTGCCAACTATATCTTCCAAAAGTTCCCACGTTTCAATTCGGTTAAACAGTTTGAAGAGAATGATTCTAAAAAAAACTTCCCTGGCGGAGGGATCACCTTTATAAATTACATTCTTGATTAAGTACTGACTTACACGGTCAGAAGCTCGATATGTATTTGTAAATTTATATTTTTTTAGAATTGGGTTTTCAGTCCAGGGAAAATCCTCACCTTCGATCCTACGAAAAAAAATGGCCTGTCTTTCTGCAGCGAATCGCCAATAAGTTTCATAAACAATTGTCGGTTTGCAATGTGCCAAACGCATTGCAACACTGTGAGCCTTATTCTCAGTAGTTGTTTCCTTCTTGTATGTCATCTCAAAGCCACCTGTTATGTGCAAATTCTATTTATGTTCAAGTTTGACCAATATTTTTTCAATCCTTTCAGCAAGTTTTTTTATATGACTATTATATACTTCTAGTTGTCCAATTCCAACCATGCAATTCATTTGGACCAGTTCAAGATCAAGCTCGTGAGCAACAAACCTTCCCAGACGACATAGGCCTAGGTAGTTACCGTAGGCCCGTTCAAAAAGATATTGCATTGCATAGAATCCGTTGACGTCCATATTTCGACCGTCACCACAAGGAGCAAACGTTACATGCTGGAGGCATGGAAACTTCAAATATGGCCTGGTAGAGTGATCACGTCTTGGATCAAATATTGATGTTTGAAGAACGCTGCGCCGAAATCCTTTCTTCGACTTATAGGCCAGAATGATTTTATCGAGCTGATTTGATTCATTGGATGCGTTCAGAGTGTTTTCGTTCGGATCATAGGCAACAAGGCGTTCGAAGTACACCCCATATATATTTTTCGGACACTTCATAATTTCTGGCATAATATTGAAGTACCGCTTAAATAACTTCTCTCTATCCACTTTTGGGTTCCACAAAGACTCCGGAAAAATAGTGTTCGCCACAGTGTTGCATGATTGTTTCCCCATCTTTTGAAGGCTAGTGTCCAGCAACCTACGAATCTCCATATCTTCCCAACCAACTCCATTATTAAGTTCAGTGACCATGACAACAAGGGGAATAAGCTCTTTCTTTGGTGACATTGATTCAAGAAAAGCCCTTGCCCACGCTACCGACAGATTCTTTTCAGTAATAACCCGAGCTATACATTTACTCATCTATTGGGTCCTCCAAATGTTTATACTGATACAGCCCTACATATTCTTTCCGCGAAACCCTTACAAATTCAGCCCATTTTCCCTTCTTACTAAAACATCGACCAATCCCCGGTAATACAGCCTTATATACACTTTTGGGTGTTGAATACCTCACAGGTTCGATACAATTTCCCTCAAATACAACATCTGGCTCAAACAACACCGTATCGCCAACCTGTATATCTATAGGTCGACCAAGCCATTCTTTATCAACCACAACAAGGTGATCTTTTGATTCTTTTTTGAGTATGCCCCGCCGAATCTTTCTGAGTGGAACCTTAGCCAGCCCTTCCGCATGTTTTGAAGGCAGGATTTTCAAAGAACTCGACATATGTCTAATGAGTGTGGTATATCCCACGCCGAGCCATCCCGCCACGATGTACAACTGCTCCGGCGTGCATTCTAAAATACTCCACCCACGCTTTGCAAAGCCATGACTCACAGCAAGCTTTGGCATAAGCAAAAAGCCTGCAAAACACTCAGCGGTATATTCCTCATCATCCAAACGACCAATATCAACATCTGCTAACTCTTTATCCACGCGTGCACCATGGCCAAGGATATCATGTCCGATCTCATGAGCACACGTATAAGCCATCCTTCCTGCAGGTCGAAGTGCCGATAGAATTATTGTAGGTGGAGACAAGTTCATATACATACCTTCCATACTCGGCACCGCATTAAAGTACACCCTTAATCCCAATTCCTCTGCCAAATCATAAATACATATAGCCTGCCATAATTGCAAATCCTGTGATTTACGAAGCCTCAACGCCTCATACGCTGCCTTTCGAGCAAGTTCAATTCTTTGATTCATTTCCTCTCTCTCTTGTTACTTCGAAGTATACTTAACAAATGTATCACACGCTCATAATCCTTCGGCTTCAACTTAGCTAGTTGACGTGCAGCCAATTTTATCTTTTCATTCTCTTTATTGTTTTCTCCGGTATCTAAACCCATAAGCCAATTCAACTTCACGTCGTAAATTTCTGCCAACTTAGACAACTCTTCCGCCGAAACTTTCCTCCGGCCCGCCTCTATTTCAGATACCGAAGGCCGATGCAATGAGAGCATTTTTGCTACCTGCGCCTGTGAGAGTCCTGCCATGTCACGTGCCAAGCGAAGTCTTGTTCCAATTGCACCCTTTTTTTTATTTTTATCTTTGCTCATATTCCTAGTTCCTCACTCAGACTAATTTTCCACCGACAATAAGCGATCCACAATCTCACCAATATTCAATGCCCTTTTACCATCATTTGAAACACATAGATTTCTTTCCTCCCATTCAATTTCGTCTGGAAGCATCATAGTCAATTCCAATCCATTTAGGCTATCAAATCCTTGTAATCCTCCAATGGGCTTTGTTCTTGAGCCCATATCTGGAGGCACCTCCCGCCCACTTATATCTTGAATCTGGACTAATATCTGGATTATCAGCTCCGTTAATTTCTCTCTATTCATAGCTAATTATCCTTTCATTTCTTACCCATGGTAAGGATTTCTTACCATATTACAGATACTATTTCAACAAAAAAATATAAAAATTCATAAATTTCTGTAAAATTTCCTGCCCACCGTGACCTCCGTGACCAAATTACTTAAATTAACCATCCTACCCATTTTAAAAAATCGCTCACCCCCCATAGACTCAAAAGAGAGAGAAAGCGCGAACTTCGCCCAAAATTGTCAAAAAAAGCGCAAAAAATACGAATTTTTACCAAAAAATCACAAAAAGTGCGCGCTTTTTACAAATTTTTACCAAAAAATTGCAAAAAATACACCTTTTTCTTG
>Ga0307380_10009680_pt1 | contig 12205 bp, 14 predicted proteins | sample UN3MG_FD_202239 | JGI IMG/M metagenome (GOLD analysis project Ga0307380, IMG submission 202239) | Soil microbial communities from Risofladan, Vaasa, Finland - UN-3 | ecosystem: Environmental > Terrestrial > Soil > Coastal area > Acid sulfate soil | place: Finland: Risofladan, Vaasa | collected... | reverse complement strand
CGAGGCAGGGGTCGACGGCCTGGTGGTCGAGGGCGGCGAAGGTGGAGGGTTCAAGAACCCGCGCGACGTCGCCACGATGGTGCTGCTCCCGCTGGTCCGGGCCAATGTCGAGGTGCCCATCGTCGCGGCCGGGGGCATCCTCGACGGTCCGACGATGGCCGCGGCATTCGCCCTCGGCGCCGAGGGCGTTCAGCTCGGCACTCGTATGGTCTCGGCGGCCGAATCACCCGTGCACGACAACTGGAAGCAGGCAATCATCGACGCAGCCGAGACCGACACCGTGTTCCTCAACCGCCATTCCCGACCCGGCCTTCGCGCCCTGCGCACCGAGTTGACCAGTCGGCTCGAGCGTGACGAGGCGGTCGACCTCGGCACTGCGTTCGGCAACACCATGGACCTCTACTTCGGAGGCGACATGGAGGCCTCCGTCGCGCTGTCAGGCCAGGTGGCGGGGCGCATCGACGAGGTCAAGCCGGTGGCACAGATCATCGACGAGCTGATCGACGGGTTCCACGACACGCTCACGTCGTTGGCGGACGCCTACCGATGACCCGAGCCGGATGACCGAGTTCACCGCACCGCAGTTCTCGCCCGCCCAGCAGGAGATCCTCTCGCTGCTCGGAGCCAAGCCGGCCGATCGACCGCAATTCGACTTCGCCATCAAGCATCAGCTGCGGGCGACGATCGAGCACCATCTCGATCCCCTGGCCTCCGACATCCCCGACGACACCACGCTCTGGGTCTCCAAGCACGCGCTCACGACGGTGCACGGCTGCGAGGTCAAGTGGCAGGCCGAGGAGAACGAACCGTTCGAGTACTCGGTCCCGGTCGCACGCGGAACGGTCGCCCACAAGGCCATCGAGCTGAGCATCCACGCCAAGGGCGACTGGCCGCCGGCCGAACTGGTCGACGAGTCGATGGCTCGCCTCACCGAGGGCACCGACCGACTGGCCGAGTGGCTCCAGGGCATCGACGAGATCGAGCGCGCCGAGCTGCGCGCCGAAGCGGTCGACCGGGTCAGCGGGTTCGTCGAGCTGTGGCCGCCGCTCGAGGCCCGGTGGCGACCTCGCACCGAATCGCGGGAACGTCAGGAGTTCTGCGGCGGCAAGGTAGTGCTGTCGGGCAAGGTCGACCTCACCGTCGGGATCGCCGACGGCGACCGGGCCGGCAAGGTCATCGTCGACCTCAAGACGGGTCGCCCCCAGATGGCCCACCGAGACGATCTGCGGTTCTACGCGTTGCTCGACACCCTGCGGGTCGGCATCCCGCCTCGTCTGCTCGCCAGCTACTACCTCGACGCCGGCAGGCCCGAGACCGAAACGGTGACCGAGGAGCTGCTCGACTCGGCAGCCGCTCGGGTGGTCGATGGCGTCAGGTCGATGATCGAGGTGCGCAGCGGCGGCCGCGACCCCGTGCTCCGGCCGGGGCCACCTTGCCACTGGTGCATCGCTCAGAGCCAGTGCGAGGCGGGCCTGGAGTTCGTGTCGAGGGACCGTGACGATGGCTGGTGACGCTCGATGACCGACGAACTCCACCCCAACTACCGCCGGCCTGACGCCCTGCCGGTCGAGCTTCGTGACGCCGACGTCTCAGATGACGCGCAACGCTGGATCTCCGCCGCGCTGCGCCGCCCGATCGTCCGTGCCGTGCGACTGCCCGGCGCCTCGTCCACCACGGTCCACCGCGTCGAGTTCGAGGGTCGCGACCCGGTGGTGGTCAAACGCTACCTGTGGCCCGGGTTCCTGACCGATGAGCCGATCGCTCCCCGGCGCGAGGTCGCAGCGCTCCGCTATGCGGTCCAAGGTGGACTCGACGTGCCCGAGGTGCTCGCCACCGACCTCGACGGCGCAGGGGTCGGTGACGGGGTCCCCACGATCGTGATGTCGCTGCTCGAGGGTCGAGCCGAGCGCTCCCCCGATCTCCACCGCCTCGCTGCCGCAGCTGCCGCCGTGCATGCAGTCCCGGCCGCCGAGTTCGAGTTCGAGTGGTTCGGTTGGTACGCCGACGTGGAACGTCGCCCGCCGCCGCAGGCGACTCAGCCCGAACTGTGGGAGCGGGCGATCGACGTCTGGCTGCACGATCAGCCCGCCTTCGACCCGGCGTTCATCCACCGCGACTTCCACCCTGGCAACGTGCTCTGGACCCACGGGCGGGTTACCGGCATCGTCGACTGGGCCAACGGCTGCCGCGGTCCGCGGGGCTGCGACATCGCCCACTGTCGCGACAACCTGTTGCGGCTGTCGGGCGACGACGCCGCCAACGAGTTCACGGCCGCCTACGAGGCCACCACCGGCATCGCCCATCACCCCTACTGGGAGGTGACGTCGGTCCTCGAACACGACCTCGGCACACTCGACGCCCGCGAGATCGCCCAGTCCGAAGCCCGCCTCGGGGCTGCCCTCGCCCAACTCTGAGTCACGTGGGGGGAGCCACATCGCGATCGACGAGCTCGTCGTCCATGCGCAGGATCGACTGGCGTCCCCATCGCAGCCACACCGTGATGGCGACCATCGCCACACCGGACGTCGCGACGACGGGTCGAGGCCCGATCAACTCGACGAGCCAGCCCTGGATCAGCGATCCGATGGGCGTCGCGATCGTGAGCCCCATCACGTACAGCGACAGCACCTTGCCGCGCATGTCCTCGTCGACCTGGAGCTGCACCGCGGTGTTGAGCGTCGAGGCGATCGCCAGATAGGCCGCCCCGGCCACGAGCAGGGCGACGAGCGCGAGCGCGAACGTCGGTGACAGCGCGAAGGCGAACACCGCCGTTCCGTAGGTGATCAGTGCGCCGGTGGTGAGACGGCTGCGGCGGACCGCACGTCCCCTCCCGGCGATGAAGGGAGCACCGAGCACGGCGCCGGTCCCGAGAGCTGCACCGAGGAAGCCGTACGCCGTGTCGCCGATGAAGAACACCTCGTCCTTGAACACGACGAGCAGGGCGAAGAGCGGGCCACCGAAGAACGCAATCGTCATGACGGCCTTCACGCACACCGAGATGCCGGGTCGGGCGCGGACATACCCGAAGGTGCCACCGAACTCCCGAAGGATCTTCGGCCGATCGGCGGTCACCGAAGCAGGCGGCCGGCCTCGAATCGACAGCAAGGCGCCGATCACCGCAATGAAGCTGATGGCATTGATCAGGAACGCCGAATCAGGTCCGAGCGTCGCGAGCACGACCCCTCCGACAGCCGGCCCCACCGCCCGAGCGGCGTTGAACTGGGCCGAGTTGAGCGTGACGGCGTTGAGCAGCACCTCCCGTGGCACCAGCTCGCTCACGAATGCCTGCCACGACGGGATGTTGAGCCCTCCGAACACGCCCTGGACCGAGACGACGAACAGGATCAGAGCCGTCGAGCGGACACCGGCTGCCCACGTCGCCCACAGCACCACCGCGACGAGAGCCATCGCCGTCTGGGTGACCAACAGGACGCTCCGACGAGAGAACCGGTCGGCAAGCGATCCACCGAGTGGACCCATGATCGCGGCAGGGATCAGCTGCAGGAATCCGGCCAGACCCACGATCGCTGCGCTGCCGGTGAGGTCGAACAACACGAACGGAACCGTCACCCGCTGCATCCACGACCCGGAGTTCGACACGAGGGCACCGAGCCAGAACCGGAGGTACTCGGGGTGGGTGAACGCCTCGGTCGCACGCCCCGTCACGGCGGGGGTGGAATCGACCTGGCTCACGACTCGAACAGGGTAGGCCTCTGCCCGTTAGATTCGTCAGCCGTGGCACCCCGCAAGGCAGCTGAGGCCGAGAGCACCGGCGGCGAACTCGTGCACCTGCCCCGCCCCGCCGACCCGGGCCCAGAACCGGGAGACCCGCGACGCGGCGACGTCGACGAGTGGGGACGCTCGGAGAGCTTCCGCGCCATGGTGCGACGCGGCTACGACCCGATCTACCGAAACTGGTTCCGAGCCGAGTGGGAAGGGCTCGAGAACATTCCCGCCGAGGGCGGCGCCCTGCTCGTGTCGAACCACGCGGCCGCCCTGCCGTCGGACGCACCGGTCATCATGCACGGCATCGAGACCGAGCTCGAGCGGCCCGTCTACGGGCTGGCCGAGTACCTGTTCAAGAGCATGCCGGTCGTCGGCACGCTGTGGGCTCGCGGCGGCGGCGTCGTCGGCCACCCCGACAACGCCTATCGGCTCCTGCACAACCAGAAGCAGCTCGTCCTGGTGTTCCCCGAGGGCACCAAGGGCACCTCGAAGAACTACCGGGAGCGCTACCAGCTCGCCCGGTTCGGTCGAGGCGGCTTCGTCAAGATCGCCATGCGAGCCGGAGTCCCGGTCGTGCCGATCGCGGTCGTCGGTGCCGAGGAGTCCATGCCGATCCTGTTCAAGATCAATGCCCTCTCCAAGTTGCTGGGCGTGCCCTACTTCCCCGTGACCGCCAACATGGTCGCCTTCGGCCCGATCCTCGGTTCGGTGCTCTACTTCCCGGCCAAGTTCAAGCTCCGCGTGCTTCCGCCGGTCACCTTCGACGTCGCACCCGATCAGCCCCGCTACTCGCGCAGCCTCGTGATGGAACAAGCCGAGAACATCCGGCAGATCATCCAGGAGGCGCTCTACGACATGCTCCGCCAGCGCGAGAGCGTCTGGTTCGGCTGAGATGGCCACCCACCGCGACAAGCGCCGCGTGCTGGTCACCGGTCTCAGCACGTTCTGGGGCAGTCGGGTCGCCCAGGCCCTCGAAGCCGATCCCGACGTCGACGTGATCATCGGACTCGACCGTGAGGAACCCACGGTCCGACTCGAACGCACCGAGTACGTGCGCACCGATGAGAGCTACTCGATCCTGAGCCGGATCGTGAAGGCAGCCCAGATCGACACGATCGTCCACACGTTCCTGATCGTCGACTCGACCAAGATGGGCAGCAGGTCGATGAACGAGATCAACGTGATCGGCACGATGAACCTGTTCGCGGCCGCGTCGGCCCCGGGCAGCACGGTCCGAGACGTGGTCGTGAAGTCGTCGACGCTTGTGTACGGCTCGGCCGTTCAGGACCCTGTGTGGTTCGACGAGGACATGGCCCGCTCGTCCCTTCCGAAGAACCGGGTCGAGCAGAGCCTCGTCGAGGTCGAGGGCTACGTCCGCGACTTCGCCATCGACAACCCGCACGTCCAGGTGTCGATGTTGCGGTTCTCGAACGTCATCGGCTCCGACATCTCGACCCCGCTCAGTCGCGCGCTCGAACTTCCGCTGGTGCCGTCGATGTTCGGATTCGACCCACGGTTTCAGTTCGTCCACGAGGACGACGTCATCCGGGCGATCATGTTCGTGCTCCGCGACGAGGTGCCGGGCATCTTCAACGTCGCCGGCGACGGATTGCTGCCCTGGAGCGAGGTGGCTGCCATCTGTGGCAAGAGCACCTTCCCACTCCCCCCGATCGGGTCGAGCCTGATCACGACCCCGCTCCGCCGGTTCGGGGTCGACTACCCGCCCGAACTGATCGACCTGCTGCGCTTCGGCCGCGGCGTCGACAATCGGCGCCTGAAGCGGACCGGGTTCGAGTACGAGTACACCTCAGCCGGAGCCGTGGCCGCCTTCGCCGAGGCCGTTCGGCTCCGCGACACGGTCGGGTCGAGCGAGCCCGAGTACCAGTACGAACGTGATGTCGAACAGTTCTTCCGGCACTCACCGGCGGTGGTCCGCAGCTCCGACTGAGGTCTCGGACGGTTTCAGGAGTCCTGACGAACTGCCTGCAGCTCGATGGCGATGGTGACGGTCTTCCCGACCAGCACCCCTCCGGTCTCGAGGGCCTGGTTCCAGGTGAGGCCGAACTCCTCGCGCTCGACCTTGGTCGAAGCCGAGAAGGCGATGCGCTGTCCGCCCCACGGGTCGACACCGGCGCCTTCGAAGTCGACGTCGAGGGTGACGGGTCGGGTGACGCCCTTGATCGTGAGTGATCCGTCGAGCTTCCAACCGTCGCTGTCCCGACGGACGGCGCGGGTTTCGAAGTCGACCGAGGGATGGACCTCGACATCGAGGAAGTCTGCAGACTTCACGTGGCCATCGCGGTCGGCGTTCCCGGTCTCGAACGACGCGGCCTCGATTCTCACCGACGTGGTCGACTCGGCGACGTCGTCGGCGATCACGACCTCCCCGTCGAACGAGACGAAGCGACCCTTGACCTTCGAGAGCCCGAGATGACGGACGGTGAACTCGACGCCCGAGTGAGCCGGGTCGATGCCATAGGTGCCCGGCGCCGGGACATCGCTGCCGCTGACGGTCCTGGTGAGGGTTTCGGTGGTGTTCATGGGGTTCCTCCTGAGAGAGCATTCCGATGTTGTTGCCGTGACAACTACCGGAGTTCCTTTGTTGTTCCCACAACTATCCGATTCTTCGTACGCTGCCGGTCATGACCGATCTCGGTGACCCGCGTTTCGAGCAACTCGGCATGCTCATCGAGGCCCACGACTCGGTGATCGCTGCCCTCTCCACCGACCTGGCTGACAGCTCGGATCTCCCGATCGCCTTCTTCGGCGTCTTGATCCGACTCGGTCGGTCGCCAGGCGAGCAGCTGCGGATGACCCAGCTCGCCCATGAGATGTCGATCTCGACCAGCGGACTGACCCGCCTCGTCGACCGGATGGAGACGGCAGGCCTCGTCGAGCGGAGGCCGTGCCCCGGCGATGGTCGCGGGCTCATGGCTGCGCTGACGCCGGGAGGGCGACGTCGACTCGACGACGCCGTTCCGCTCCATCTGGCCCAGATCGAGCACCGCTTCACACAGCATCTGTCCGCAGCCGACCTGGCGACGCTGACGTCGTTGCTCCGCACGGTCAGGGATGGGGTCCGCGAGCAGAGCTGACAGAATCGGCGATGTGAGCCTCATCGAAACCGAAGTCCGCGACGGCGTCGCCATCGTCACCCTCAACGATCCTGAGCGGCGCAATGCCCTCAACCTCGACATGGTGACCGAGATGGAGGCCGCCTTCGACGATCTCGAATCGCGCCCCGATGACGTCGGGGCCGTGATCGTCACCGGCGCGCCTCCTGCGTTCTGCGCCGGCGCCGACTTGTCCCACCTCGGCGACAGTCGCGAAGCCGGTCTCCGACGCATCTACGAGGGGTTCCTCCGGGTCGGCCGCTCCCCGCTGCCCACCCTGGCCGCCGTCAACGGTGCCGCCGTCGGCGCCGGGATGAACCTTGCGCTCGTGTGCGACGTCCGCATCGCCGGTGAGCGGGCCCGGTTCGACACCCGGTTCGTCGACCTCGGGCTCCATCCCGGCGGTGGGCACACCTGGATGTACCGAAACATCACCGGACCCCAGGCCGTCTTCGCCACGGCGGTGTTCGGCGAGATCATGAACGGGCGCGAAGCCGAGCGCACGGGTCTGGTGTGGAAGTGCGTCCCCGACGGCGAGCTGGCCGAGGCGGCCTTCGCGATGGCAGCACGGGCAGCCGGCGGACCCCGCGAGCTGGTCCGGCGGGTGAAGGAGACGATCATCGACATGGCCGACGTGAAGACGCACGATGCCGCCGTCGACCGGGAGCTCGTTCCTCAGGTCTGGAGCCTCGACCAACCCGACTTCGCCGAGCGCATGGCTGCACTCCGCAAGAAGATCAGCTCGAAGTAGCCAACACGAAGGTGGCGCCGATGGCGTCGGCGACGAGGTCGTGATTCTGGGTGTCCTCGCTGGTGATGATCATCGACCACACCGCATCGGGAGCCCGATAGACGAACTGGGTGCCCTGTGCTCGCTCGGTGCTGCCTTCGGGCCCAGGGGCAGTGAAGCGAATCCGCGCGATGCCCGCCTCGGCGTCGATCCCGACCGAGATGTCCGCGAGATCGGTCTGGCGTTGCACCGCTTCGACCACCTCGAGCACCAAGGCATCGGGATCGTCGGTCGGCTGGACGTCGAGCTTCACGTCGGTGACCGCGCCATCAGGGGTGAGCCCGGCCGCGTAGAACAGGGCCCCTGATTCGGACGCGACCAACGCCGCTGAGACGAACCCGTCGTCCGCGACCTCGGCCGTCTCGAGCACCGCAACGGCATCGGGGGTGAGGAGCGAGGCCTCGAAGCCACCGGGGAGCGCGAGCCCGAATCCTGATGCGGGAACGGGCACCGCGAAGAACCCCTCGGGGACCTCGAGCGCCAGACCACCGAGGTCGATCGAGGTCGAGGTCGTCGAGGCAAGGCCCGGATCGGGCGGGGGCGGCACCGCAGTCACGGTGTCCGATCCAGCGTCGCCGCAAGCAGCGAACGCAACGAGGCCCACGAGCACCAGTGAGCGAACGATCCTCATCGGGGTGGCCTCGTCACGACAGCCAGTCGACCTCGAACTGGTCACGACGCTCCTCCCACTCCTCGTGGGTGATCGCGTATCGGATGTGGTCTTCCCAGGTGCCGTTGATCTCGAGGTAGCGGACGGCGAGGCCTTCGTCGCGTATCCCCAGCTTGGCGACCACACGGCGGCTCGGCTCGTTGCGAGGGATGATCGCGATCTGGATGCGGTGCAGGTGGAGGTCGTCGAACGCATGGCGCAGGACGACCACCACTGCCTCGGGCACATAGCCCTCCCCTGCGACGCCCTCGTCGACCCAGTAGCCCACGTAGGCGTTCTGGAACGGGCCTCGCTGCACCGACGACAGATTGACCTCGCCGCAGAACCCGCCGTCGACGAAGATCCCGAAGCTGAACCCGGTGCCGAGCTGGCGTTCGCGGGCCCGAGCCGCGCACCGGGCGGCGAAGGCCTCGCGGCTCTCGACCACGTCGGGTTGTCCTTCGATGCGCTGGGGTTCCCATCGCGACAACCACTCGACGTTGCGACGCCGCACCACCTGCCACGCACCGAAGTCACTGGTGGTGAGCGGGCGCAGTAAGAGGCGACGGCCGAAGAGCGTCGTCGACTGAGCACCGATCGTGGTCATCGGGCCAACACGGTCGCCAGCGCACCAAGAAGCGTGGTGACGTTGCGCGGCCTTGCCGTGTGTCCCATGCACCCGATTCTCCACACCTTGCCGGCCACCGGCCCGAGACCGCCCCCGATCTCGATGCCGTACTCTTCGAGCAGGGAGCGACGCACGTCGGCCTCGTCGGTGACACGGTCGGGGATCCGGACGGTCGTCAGCTGGGGCAGGCGGTACCCGTCGGCCGCGAAGAGCGAGAACCCGAGGTCTTGCATGCCCTCCTGCACGAGTGCGCCGCAGGCTGCGTGGCGGGCGATGCTCGCATCGAGGCCCTCGGCCAGCACCGCATCGAGGCCGGCGTGCAACGAGGTGATCATCGAGATCGGAGCGGTGTGGTGATAGGTCCTCCCACCGCCGTCGCCCGCACCGGTGTACTCGGCGATCAGTGAGAGGTCGAGGTACCAGCTCTGGCAGCGGTCGACGAAGCGGTCGCGGGCCCGATCGCTGACCGTCAGCGGGGCGAGTCCCGGGGCCACGCCGAGACACTTCTGCGTGCCCGCATACGCCAGATCGACGCCCCATTCGTCGACGCGGAGATCGAGCCCGCCGATCGAGGTGACGCAGTCGACCAGAAAGAGGGCCTCGCCCTTGCCGGCGCCGATCTCGGCCAGGTCGGTGCGAACGCCCGTCGAGGTCTCGGCGTGGACGACGGCGATCACGGTCGGGTCGGGATGCGCTTCGAGCAATGCGGTCGGGTCGATGGGGTGACCCCACTCGGCCTCGACGACGACCACGTCGGCTCCGCAGCGTCGGGCGACCTCGCACATCCGGCCGCCGAACACCCCGTTGACCCCCACGACGACGGTGTCGCCGGGCCCGACGACGTTGACGAAGGCGGCCTCCATCCCCGCCGATCCCGTTCCGCTGATGGGCAGGGTGAGCTGGTTCGACGTCCCGAAGACCGTCCTCAGAGCATCGATCGTCTCGTCGAGCAGCGCGATGAACTCCGGATCGAGATGACCGAGCATCGGCCGTCCGAGCGCCTCGGTCGCCTCGGGGTAGGGGTTGCATGGACCGGGGCCCATCAGGAGACGATCAGAGAGCGGCACGGCGACCGATGGTAGGTGGTTCAGGCCTGCGACAACACCAGCCCGTCGAGGATGTCGGCCTCGCTCACGAGACACTCCTCGAATCCGAGGTGGCGGAAGATCGCGACCAGGATGCAACATCCTCCGACGATGATGTCGGCGCGGCCGGCCTCGAGCCCGGGGTTCTGCACCCGGTCGGCCAAGGGTTCGGTGGCGAGGGTACGAAACACGTCCTCGACGGCATCGACACCGAGTCCGAAGTGATGGATCCGGTCACGGTCGTAGGTGGCGAGTCCCAACTCGACGGCAGCGACGGTCGACACGGTCCCTGCGAGACCGACGAAGGTCTTCGCCGCTCCGGCGCCGGGGAGAGCCGCGATGACGTCGTCGAGGTGCGCCCGTGCGATCTGGATGCAGGCCGACAGCTCCTCGGGAGCCGGAGGGTCACCGTGGAGGTAGCTCTCGGTGAACCTGACCGAGCCCATGTCGACCGACGTGCCCGCCTCGAAGACATCGGTGCCGACCGCGAACTCGGTCGAACCACCGCCGATGTCGACGACCAGAAACGGTCCGTCGACGCCCGAGAGGTCGGCGGTTGCACCGAGGAAGCTGAGCTGGGCTTCGTCGGTGCCCGACAGCAGTTCCGGGCGAGCCCCGACGGCCGCCTCGGCACGGTCGAAGAAGTGATCTCGGTTCGCCGCGTCGCGTGCCGCCGACGTCGCCGTGATGCGTGTTCGTCCGACACCGAGCTCACGCAACGTCTCGCCGTATTCGGCCAGAACCGCCACGGTGCGATCGACGGCGGCGCCGCTCAGCCGACCGGCAGCGTCCACCCCCTCGCCGAGGCGGGTGATCCGCATCTCACGATGCTCGGTGAGCACCTGCCCATCGCTCACACGCGCCACGAGAAGTCGAGTGCTGTTGGTCCCGCAGTCGATCGCACCGAAGACCGTCATGACAGGTCGCGGACCTCGTCGAGATGCGCTTCGACCCAACGCCCGACCGGGTCGTCGCCGCCCGCGAGGAGGTGGGCGAGATGGGCATGCAGGCACTTCACGCCGGTGCGGGTCCCGCCGACCCCGCCGAAGGGTCGCGGACCTCGGTGATCGGGATCGATCGCGTGGTCGCGTTCTCGTGCGTAGGCGAGGTGCGCACGTTCGAGCGCAACCGGGTCGACGTCCGCTTCGGCGCGTTGCACGCCACCGACGGACTCGAGCCGGCCGACGAGCCGCCGCAAGGTCGCGTCGACGAGCCAGTAGCGAGTGGGCATCGGGCGACCGTCGTCGAGAATCGGGGCGTTTCGCAACACCGCCGGCCCGCCGGCCGAATCGCGCACCACGACGTCGAACGCGCCCTGCGGGCGACGGCCGAGCAGTCGCTCGACGGCAGCGAGATCGTCAGGATCCACCCGAGCCCCGGCGACGCCGGCGGCGGCGTCCGAGGAACAACACCAGGATCAGCGCGGTGATGATCGGCGCGAGCCGCTTGAACATCGGTGCCGAGGCCGTGTCGAGCAGGTCGACCGGCTCGGTCTCGCGTGAGGCGATCGTGCGCACCCCTTCGGCCCTCGCGGCGACATCAGGATCGGGGGCACCGACGTGGTCCGCGAGCACCTTGGTCTCGAGGCATGCCACGAACTCGTCGAGCAGCTTGGCACTGACGTCGACCAGCACCCCCCGTCCGAACTGCGCCACCTTGCCGGTGATCTTGAGGTCGGTGGTCACCAGCACGTCGGTGCTACTGCCGTTCGCGGTCAGCTGTGCAGTGATGTCGGCCGCCGCGTTGCCCTGACCTCGGGTGTCACGCCCCTCGGCGTGGAGCACGACCGTGCCGCCATCGCGGTCCTGGCGGAGGAAGGTCGCTGCCCCCTGGTACTGCGCGGTGATCGGACCGACCTTGACCTTCACGATGCCCCGGTACTCGTCGCCTTCGATCTCCTGGAGTTGCGCGCCGGGAAGGCACGGGGCGATCAGTTCGACGTCAGTGAGCACGTTCCAGGCGGTCTCGACCGGGACCGGCACCTTGAATTGGTTGATCAGCTCCATCGGGCGAGGTCCTCCACGGTGTCGATGTCGATCGGGTCGCCTGGGCACGGTATCGCCTCGACCAGGTCGTCACGATCCCTGACGAGGCGCCGCGCGCCTTCGTCGCCCGTCCGCGGCAGGAGATCCCAGACCGCGGCAGCCAGCCGGACCGGGTTGCGCGGACGGCCGTCGAAGGTGGCGACGGCGATGGGGGAGGTCGAGGCAGCGA
>Ga0307380_10009679_pt1 | contig 12205 bp, 10 predicted proteins | sample UN3MG_FD_202239 | JGI IMG/M metagenome (GOLD analysis project Ga0307380, IMG submission 202239) | Soil microbial communities from Risofladan, Vaasa, Finland - UN-3 | ecosystem: Environmental > Terrestrial > Soil > Coastal area > Acid sulfate soil | place: Finland: Risofladan, Vaasa | collected... | reverse complement strand
CGTGACAGCGAGCCGCTTCGGGGCGTAATGGCTGATGAACAGCGCGACCGCTACCGCCACGGGCAAGGCGATCAACAGCGCCAGGAAGGCCGCCCAGATCGTGCCGAACAGCAGCGGGCCGACGTACTGCAAGAAGCTGTCCTCTGCGTCGAACTCGGAAGGATCAGCGCCGAAGGTCGGCCATGCCTCGGTGATGAGGAACAGCGCCACCGCAGCAAGCGTGACGAGGATCAAGATGCCTGCGCCGAGCGAGAGTCCGCCGAAGATGCGGTCGCCGAGCTTGCTGGTCTGCTCGGTCGGCGAGGATGAGTGCCCGGCACCGGGCGGCGTTTCGGTGATGGTCACGTGGAGGGCCTCCGCCGTGCTCCGGGCTGCACGGGTGTTGAAGGGAGTCGAGGAACGAGCGGATGACCCGAGTCCGGGCCCACCGTAGTGGACCCGGGCCCGTGCCTCTTCAGGCGGTCATCTCGGGAGGAACGGGATCGGCGCGCCGCGACGGCGCACCGACAGCATCAGGATGCGACCGAGATCTGGGCAATCGAGTTCAGGATCTCTGCCTGGACCTCGGGTGAAATCGGAGCAGCACCGGCGGACTCGGCGGCAGCCGCCTGACCCTCGTCGGAACCGACATAGCTCATGAAGGCCTTGACCAGATCGACCGTCTCCTGGCTGTCGTACTGCAGGCAGACGATGTGGTACGAGACGAGAGCGATCGGGTAGGTGTCGGCGGTGTCCGGCGTGCGGTTGACCTCGATGGCGAAGTCGAATTCGCTCTGACCACCAGTGCGCTCGGACGAGTCGACGATGCGACCGGCCGCCTCGGGCGAGAACTCTACGAACTCACCGGCAACGCCGACCGCGGCGGCGGGCAGGTCACCGATCTGGCTGGCGTCGGCGTAGCCGATCGAGCCCTCACCGACACCAACCGCAGAAACGACGCCGCTGGTCTGCGGGGCGCCTTCACCACCGCGCGGGCCTTCATCCCAGATCTCCAGCGCGCCGAACGTCCACACGTCAGGTGCAGCCTGCGCCAGGTAGTCGGTGAAGTTCTCGGTGGTGCCGGACTCGTCGGAGCGGTGCACCGGATTGATCGTCGTGTCAGGAAGTTCGAGGTCGGGATTGTCGGCGGCGATCGCCGGATCGTTCCACTCGGTGATCTCGTTGGCGAAGATGCCGGCGATCACCTCAGCGCTGAGGTTGAGCGTCTGCCCCTCCAGCGATGGGAGGTTGTACGGGAGCGCAATCGGCGAGATGTAGTGGGGCAGGTTGATCGCGCCCTGGTCGCCGGCGCAGCGCTCGATCGACTGCGTGAACTCCTCGTCCTTGAGCGCGGCGTCGGAGCCCGCGAAGTCCGAGCCGCCCGACAGGAACGTCTCGCGTCCGCCGCCCGAGCCGACCGGGTCGTACTCGATGGTCGAGTCGGGGTTGAGCGCCTGGAATCCAGCCCGCCAACCCTGCATGGCGGCCGCCTGCGACGACGCGCCGACGCCGACGAGCGTTCCGGAGACTTCGGCCATGTCCGTGCCGCCGTCGGCTGTCGCCGAGGTCTCGCCGGGGGCCGACGGCTCCTCGGTCGTGGAGTCGTCGCTGCCGCACGCGGCGGCGACGAGGGTGAGTGCAAGGGCACCTGCAACTAGGCGGCGCTTGGGAGTGTTCACGCTTCAACTCCGTTCGGGGGTGGTTGATCGGTCATGTGGTGTTCACACGACACCGACGATCGTCGATGTCGGTAGGGACCGTAGACACCTCAGGTGAACCCGAACCCCGCCTCAGGTGAACCGGAGGTGAACAGCAGGCGTCGATCCGGCCAACTCTGGCCGGATCGGCTCAAGAACGCCCGGCGAGTTGCTGCTGCACCGTCCAGCGGTACATCCGCTCCTGGCTGTGCGGCTCGAACGAGTTCGTCGGACCGACACGTGTCCAGGTGTCGTCGGGCTGCAGCTCCCAGGCGACGATGTCGTCGGCCAGTGCGAACTCGAGCGCCTGGTCGAGCGCGGCGGTGTGGCGCGGGTGCTCGATGGGCACCATCACCTCGACCCGGCGGTTCAAGTTGCGCGGCATCAGGTCCGCCGAGCCGATCAGGAACACCGCATCGGACGTCGCGGTCGGCAGACGTTCGCCATGGATCACGTTGCCGTGCGCGAACCGATAGATGCGGCTGTGCTCGAGGTAACGCCCGAGGATGCTGCGCACGCGGATCGTCTCCGACATACCGGGCACTCCTGCGCGGAGGCAGCAGATGCCGCGCACGATCATGTCGATACGCGTCCCGGCCGCGCTGGCCGCGTACAGCGTCTCGATCAGTTCGTCGTCGGCGATCGAGTTGCACTTGAGCACGATGTGCCCGTCGGCGCCGAACGACGCCTCGTGCTCGATCAGGTCGACGAGCTGACGCCGCAGGTCACGGGGGGCGACGAGCAGGTTGCGGTAGTCCTCCGACCGGCTGTAGCCGGTGAGGTGGTTGAACAGCTGGGTGGCGTCGTCGCCGATGTCGGGTGAGCAGGTGAGCACACCGAGGTCCTCGTAGATCCTCGCCGTCTTGGCGTTGTAGTTGCCGGTGCCGATGTGGACGTAGCGCCGAAGTTCGTCGCCGTCGTCGCGGACCACGAGCGCCACCTTGCTGTGGGTCTTCAGCCCGACCATGCCGTACACGACGTGGACGCCGGCACGTTCGAGCTGGCGCGCCCACTGCACGTTGTTGGCCTCGTCGAATCGCGCCTTCAGTTCCACGAGCACCGCGACCTGCACGCCGCGCTCGGCGGCGCGGATCAGGCTGCGGATGATCGCGCTGTCGCCACCGGCGCGGTAGAGCGTCATCTTGATCGACTGCACCTTGGGGTCGACGGCGGCCTGGGAGATGAACGCCTCGACGCTCGTGACGAAGCTCTCGTAGGGATGGTGGACCATCACGGCTCGATGGCGCATCACGTCGAAGATCGGACGATCGGTCTCCTCGGCGGCCAGGATCCGTCCTGCCGTCACCGGTGGCCACGGCTCGTCCTTGAGGTCGGGTCGTTCGAGGTCGAGCAGCTGCCACAGGAAGCTCAGATCGAGTGGGGCGCGATGGAAGGTGACGTCGTCCATCGTCAGGTCGAGCTCGCGCACGAGCAGCTCGAGCACCTCGGCGCCGATGTCGTGCGACACCTCGAGACGCACGGCCTTGTTGAACCGTCGGCGGCGCAACTCCATCTCGACCGCTTCGAGCAGGTCGTCGGCCTCCTCCTCCTCGAGCGTGAGGTCGGCGTTACGACTCACCCGGAACGGTGCCCAGTCCTCGACGATCATCCCGACGAAGAGCCGATCGAGTTTCGCCGCGATCAGCTGCTCGACGGGGAGGTAGCGACCTGGCGCCACGGGCACGAGGCGCGGGAACAGCTTGGGGACCTTCAGCCGGGCGAACCGTCGGTCGCCGGTCTCCGGATCGGCCACGTTGACCGCCAGCGACAACGCAAGGTCGGAGATGTAGGGAAACGGATGGCCGGGATCGACGGCGAGCGGCGTGAGCACCGGGAAGACCCGCTCGTCGAACCAGTCGTCGAGTTCGGCGCGTTCGTCGTCGGTGACATCGCTCCAGGCGATGATGTCGATGCCGGCGGCGCGCAATTCGGGGACCAACCGGTCGACGAAGGCGCCGTCGAGACGGTCGACGAACTCGAGCACGCCGTGGCCGACCTCAGCGAGCGTCTGTGCGGGCGTGCGTCCGTCGGGCGACGGCCGGTCGATTCCCGCAACGATCTGGTCCTTGAGCGCGGCGACGCGCACCTGGAAGAACTCGTCGAGGTTGGTGGCTGCGATCGCGCAGAACTTGGCTCGCTCCAACAGCGGGATCCCTGGCTCGCTCGCGAGTTCCAGCACGCGGTCGTTGAACCGCATCCAGCTCATTTCTCGATTCGTGAACCGTTCGTCGATCATCGCGGCTGGCCCCTCAGTCCGCTCGACTTGCGCCCGGCGATCAGGCGTCGTCCTCGGCGTAGCCGAGATCCCACTCGATGGTGATGAGCTCGCGCTCGGCATCGCGCACGATCCGTTCCCGGTTGCGGCGGAACTGCGGGTCGTCGCGGGGCAGCAGCACGAGGCGGGCGAGCACGCGGGCGCGGAACTCGTCGAGCGCCTGACGGTCGCCCCAGTCGCCGTAGACCTCCCAGTGCGGCGCCACCGGACCGTGGTACACGATGCGGGCGTGGGCCCGCGGGGCCTGGGTCTCGGCGAGGTCGGTCATGAGCGCTGACTCTATCGGCCCCGGCGCCCTCCGGTCGGGTGCCGGATACTGGCATTAACATTACGGACGTGTTACGGTTTGCTGTCGGAAACGCAACGAAGCGTCCCCAACTTCCTCTTACCTCCGACATCCACACTGCATCGGGTCCTCGCAGAAGAATCCGGGAACCGAATCGGCGTGGCGAGCGTCGAATACATCACTCCACACGCAACACCTCCCGCAGGAAGGGTCATCATGGCCAAGTTCACCAGTCGCTCCAAACAGATCCCGCTCGAGACCGCACACGTCCCGCACGACCCCGATTCGGCGACGGCCTGGATGGCCGACGGCAACTGCCGCTTGCACCCACCGGCCACGTTCTTCCCGAGCGATGGCGTCGGCGTCGACCGTGCCCGCAAGATCTGCAAGGACTGCCCGGTCATCTCCACCTGCCTCGAGTTCGCGCTCGAGGAACGGATCGACCACGGGGTGTGGGGCGGCTGCAGCGAACGCGAGCGTCGCCGGATCCTCAAGCGCCGCCGGGTCGAAGCAACCGTCTGACCGGACCCCCCGCTCATCGCCAGCGATGAGCCAAGTGACGCCATTCGGGCGGTTCGCTCATCGCTGACGGATTGCCCCGGCGGCGGCGGTCGAGCGACTACTTGGCGTCGTCGGAGGGCGTGTTCGACGTCGTGGAGTCCGTGTCGGCGGGCTTGTCGGCCTCGGCCATCCCCTCTTTGAACTCCTTTTGAGCCTTGCCGAGGTTCTTGGCGAGCTTGGGCAGCTGCGAGCCGCCGAAGAGCACGAGAACGACAACGAGGATGATGATCAGTTCGGGGCCACCTGGCATGACCGTCAGGCTACCCCATGGTCGAGGACCTGCGGGGCGCGGCCCGCGAGGAAAGCTGCCGGAGGCTCAGGCCGTGATCGTGCTGCGAGCGACCTGCGCACGCTGGCGGCGGATGCGACGACGCTCGCGCTCGGACAATCCGCCCCAGATCCCGAACTTCTCGCCGTTCTGCAAGGCGAACTCGAGACAGTCGTGGCGAACCTCGCAACCACGACACACTTCCTTGGCCTCACGAGTCGACGCGCCACGCTCCGGGAAGAACAGGTCCGGATCAACCCCCAGGCAGTTCGCGTAGTCGTGCCAGTCGGGATCGGGCTCGACCGGAACGGCGCTGACCGTGATGCTGGATGTGGTGATGAACTGCATGTGGAGAATCTCCCTGCGGGCCCGGAGGCGTCGAATGTGTCCGCAATCAGGCGCCCCCAAACGACTGATCGACAGCGACGTAATTACAGTGGCGTCATTCTGCCATAGCACACGCAGATTTCGCAAGGGCGGATTTCCAAGAATTCGCGCGGTACGCGCGAATCAGCCGGCGCGACGGCCGCGGCGGGCAAGTTCGCGCTTGCCCTGCATGAAGTCGACGAGCACGTAGTCGCCGAGGTGCTCGGGTGTCGTGAAGAACGCCCGCCCGCGATTGATCTGCGTCATCTGCTCGATGAAGTGCCGCAGCGACCCGTCGGCGCCGAGACCGAACGTGTTGATGCGGATCTGTTCCTTCGTGCAGCGAACCACCTCACGCAGCGTGGCCTCGACCGTCTCGCGCACCGGCGGGTAGTTGAAGAACGGCATGCCGTTCTCCATGATGTGCGCGGTCGGCTCACCATCGGTGATCATGATGATCTGCTTGGTGCCCGACTCGCGAGCGAGCAGCTTGCGCGCCAGGGTGAAGCCGTGGTGCATGTTCGTGCCGTACACGAAGTCCCACGACACCTCGGGAAGCTGTTCCGCGGTCAGGATTCGCGCGGTCTCCGAGAATCCGACGATGCCGAGGTAGTCACGAGGGAACTGCGAAGTGATCAGGCTGTGCAGCGCCATCGCCACCTTCTTGGCCGGCAGGAAGTTGTCGCGCATCGGCATCGACAGCGACAGGTCGAGCATCAGCACGGTCGATGATCTCGTGAGGTGCTCGGTGCGCTCGATCTCGAAGTCCGCCGGGTCGAGCTGGATCGGCGTGCCCCCGCCACTTCGTCGCAACGCGTTGCGGATCGTGCGGTTGAGGTCGAGCTGGAACGGGTCGCCGTATTCGTAGGCCTTGGTGTCGTAGGTGCGCTCGTGGCCCTGGCCGAGGTTGCTGGTGTCGTGCTGGCCGAGCGTGTCCTTGGCCAGCTTCGAGAACAGGTCGCGCAACGCATTGGCCCCGATCTTGCGGAGGCCCTTCGGCGTCATCTCCAGGCGCCCCTCCTTCTGCTCGATCAGGCCGGCCTCCTCGAGCATCTTGGTGAGCTCGGCAAGCCGCTCGAGTGACTTGGCGGCGTCGTCGCCCATCAGATCGCGCACGCGGTCCATGTCGGCCTCGGCGAGCGCCCCGGGGCTCGACGCATTGCGCAGGAGGTTCTCCAGCTGGTCGAGGTCGCCCATGTCCTGCATGGCCTGCATCGCCTGCTGGAACCCCATCGGATCCTGGCCCTCGAAGTCGTAGCTCTGGTTCCAGTTGAGCTGCGGGAACATCTGTTGGAGGTTCCCCGACAACTGCTGCATCTGCCACTGCAGATCCATGTCCTCCATCAGCTGGTCGGACAGCTGCTGGAGCTGCGCCCGTTGCTCGGGCGTCATCGAGTTCATCATCGCCTGCATGGCCGCCATCCGCTTGGCCATCTGCTCGAGCAGTTCTTCGACCGTCTCGGGGTTCTCGGGGAAGAAGTCGCCGTACTCCTCCATGAACTGTTCGAAACCGGGATCCTCGCCGCGCTGGTGCTTCTCGAGCATCTCGTTGAGCGCCGCCATCATGTCCTTCATGCGCGCCATGTCCTCGGGGGTCATGTTCTGCATGGCGCCGGACATCTGGTCCACCATCTGCTGCATCAGCTGTTCGCGGAGCTTGTCCATCAGCTGGTCGAAACGCTGCTTGGCTTCTTTCGACTCGAAGTTGTAGGCATCGAGCTCGCGGACCTTGCCGGCGAGGTCGTCGGGCATGAGGTCGAGGCGCATGTTGCGCTCCTCGGCGGCGGCCCTGGCGTTCTCGGCGCGGCGCTCGTCACCGGAGTTCTCGGCGTCGCGACGGGCGTTGTCGATGGCGTGACGTTCCTCGTCGATGATGTCGTCGAGCTGCGCCTTGATCTCGTCGTACACGCCGCCGAGGTCCGAGTTCTCCAGCCGCTTCTGGCGCTCGGCGCGGAGTTGTTCGAGCAGCTCGCGCAGGCCCTGCAACTGCTCGCCGTTGCGGTCTCGCAGCCCCTCCTGCATCATGCGGCGCAGCGCGGCGTTGACATCGCCGTGATAGAGCAACTCGTCGGTCAGTTCGTCGAACGCCGCGTCGGCATCGAACTCGAAGCCGGTCTGGGTCCCATCCCAGCGGGAGTACTCGAACCGCTTCGCCATGACTGGAACTTAACGGGTCCTCCCCCGGTTCGCCGCTCGGAGCCCGTAACATCGTCGCCATGCGTGTCCCCCGCACGTTCGTCTTCGTCGACCTCTCCGGTTTCACGAACTACACCGCTGCCTTCGGCGACGATGCTGCCGGGCGGATCCTCAGCACCTTTCGCGGCATCGTGCGCACCATCGCATCCGACCGGGGTGTGCGTATCGCCAAGTGGCTCGGCGATGGCTGCATGGTGGTCGCCGTCGACCAGCGAGATGCCATCGAGTTTGTCCTCGACCTCGAACAACGAGCAACCGACGTGTGTGCGCCGTTGACCATTCGCGCCGGGCTGGCAACCGGCCACGCGCTGCTGTTCGAAGGCGACGACTACATCGGGTCCGCGGTCAACATGGCGGCCCGGTTGTGCGACTACGCCCGAGGCGTGCAGGTGCTGATGCCGACGATGCAGCTCGAACGACTCCCCGAAGGCGTCGCCGCCGAGCCGTACGGCGAGGTCGAACTCCGCGGGTTCCCCGGCCCGATCGACGTGGTCAGCCTGACGGGGATCCCGCAGTCGTCGAGCCTCGATGCATCCGAGCTGTGGACTCGCACGCCGTTCATCTGACCACTGCCTTCGACCAGACGACGTCATGACCCTGCGCCGGGGAGCCGCCCTCACGACCGCTGCCACGCTCGGCCATGCCGACACCGCCGACCTCGGACCGACCGCGGGCAACGGCTTTCGCACGCGCTGGCCCGACGACCTGGCCACGTTGCAGGACCTGGGGATCACCGACGTGCGGATCGCGCTCGACTGGGCCCGGCTGCAACCGAAGCCAGGACTGCTCGACGACGACTGGGCCGAGCGGTTCGAGCAGATCCTGCAGGCCGCCGACGCGATCGGCGTGCGCCCGTGGGCGTGCCTGCACGAGGCGGCCGTGCCACGATGGTTCGACAACGACGGCGGATTCGGCAACGACGAGGCGTTCACGACGTGGTGGCCGCGCTGGGTCGAGCGGGCGGCAGATCGCTTCGGAGATCTCGTCGGAGGGTGGGTGCCATTCGCCTGCATTCCCGCCGGGGCGCCGGATCAACCGTGGATCGACACGTGGGGAATCCTCGCAGGCGGGCCACCCGTCGTGGCCGCGATCGATCTGCGCGACCGGGCGGGCACGGTCGGGGCGTACGCCGCCCGGACGGACCTGCTCGGCGCCGTCCTCAGGGGTTACTGGGACAGCAACGACCGGGTCGACGCGGCCGAGCTCTCACGCACGGCCGACCGATGGGGAGGCGAGATCCGCGAGGCCGCAGAGGCGATCGACACCTCGTTGATCATCAGCGGCTTCAGCGCCGACCACGACGACGCCGACACCGCCGGCGAGATCGTCGCAACGTTCCGTTCGATCATCGACGAGGCAGTCGCCGATGGCGTGCCCATCGAGGTCGTGTTCGTCGAGCCCGGCATCGCCGGCCCCGATTCGCCGGCCGGCCTGCTCGATGCCGACCGCGCTCCGACGCCGACCAGCAGCGCCTTCCTCGACTGAAGCTCTGCCCCAACCCCGAAATTCGGAGCCGACGTTGCGCTCAGCGCAACGATCGCTCCGAATTTTCGAATGAGGCGGACGTGATCGATCGCCGACGCGAGGGGATCAGGTGCGGCCGCGGTAGGTGGCGCTGGGTCCAGCGGCGTCCTTGTTCAGACGCTTGCTGAGGTGCAGGCCCTCGAGGACGAACTCGACGGCGCCGCCCACTGCGGCGGGTGACTCGTCGCCGCTCGTGAGCACGGCCACCGGTTCGCGAAGGGCATCGACCTCTTCGACCAGACGCGCGAGCTCCTCGCTGGTGACGCCTTCGCCAGTGTGCGCAACCGCACCGGCCTCGAACGCATCGACGACCGCACGAGTCTGTTCGGGCGGCACCACGTCCTTGAACACGCTGAGCACGGCGCCCTTGATCAGGTTCTCCATGATCGCGCCCTCCCGGCCGTCCTCGATCGACTCGATCTCGATCTTGCCCATCGAGCTCGCGGCGAGGGCGTCGAGGTCGTCGACGCGAGCGACGATGTGGCGTTCGCCCGCTCGAAGTCCGCGGCGCAGCGCATTGGCTGCGAGCGCTTCGTAGTTCGCCACGCTCAGACGAACGCTCACGCCGGAGCGCTGGTTGACGTGGTTGCTCGCTCTGGCGAGGTGGCTGAACGTCGCGACGACGTCGGCGAGGTAGTCGGGCACGTCGACGGTGACGCGACCCTGTGCGGTGGTGATGTCGAGGGCCACCGCCTCTTGCCGCATGATCGCCACTTCGGTGTGCACCTCGAGCGGGTAATGGGTGCGGATCTGGCTGCCGAAGCGGTCCTTCAGCGGGGTGATGATGCGCCCGCGGTTGGTGTAGTCCTCGGGGTTCGCCGACGCCAGCAGCATCACATCGAGGGGCAGGCGGATCTTGTACCCACGGATCTGGATGTCTCGTTCCTCGAGCACGTTGAGCATGCCCACCTGGATGCGCTCGGCGAGGTCGGGCAGCTCGTTGATGGCGAAGATCCCACGGTTCGTCCTGGGGACCAGGCCGTAGTGGAGCGTGAGTTCGTCGGAGAGATAGCGGCCCTCGGCGACCTTGATCGGGTCGACCTCGCCGATGAGGTCGGCGATCGAGGTATCGGGGGTGGCGAGCTTCTCGCCGAACCGTTCGCTGCGGTGCACCCAGTGGATCGGCGTGTCGTCGCCCAGCTCCTCGACCAGGTCGCGAGCGTGCTTGGACACCGGCTGGTAGGGGTCGTCGTTGATCTCGCTGCCCGCGATGATCGGCATCCATTCGTCGAGGAGGCCGGTGAGCGAGCGGATCATGCGGGTCTTGGCCTGGCCACGCTCGCCGAGGAAGATCACGTCGTGACCGGCCAGCAGGGCATTCTCCAGCTGCGGCATCACGGTGTCCTCGTAGCCCGACACCCCGGCGAAGAGGGGTTCGCCGGCGGCGACCTTCTCGATCGCGTGCTCTCGTACCTCCTGCTTGACGGGCCGCGACACCCACCCGGAAGCCCGAAGCTCCCCCAACGTCGTCGCCTGCGGTCGATCCAAGTCAGCCATGGGTCGAACCTACCGCGGGTGGAGCGACCGTGAGCATGCGAGCGACCGAGTCGTTCGGAGACCGTGGGCGTTCGCGTCTCGGCGTACGCTCGGCGTCATGCACCTGTCCGGCGTCTGGCTGGCCGCCGAGGCCGACGACGACGTTCGACGCAACGGCATCGGCCTCGACAGCGACGACTCGGCGTGGACGCACATCGCGGTGCCGGGCCATTGGCAGGACCAACCGGAGTTCGCGACCAGCAACGGCCCGCTGATGTACCGACACGCGTTCACGGCGACGCCGCCCGCCGACGGACGACGCCGATGGGTCACGCTCGACGGGATCTTCTACCAGGCCGACGTCTGGCTCGACGGCGCCTACCTCGGCGACCCGGAGGGCTACTTCTTCAGTCACAGCTTCGACGTCACCTCGCTGTCCCGGTTCGGCGACGACCATGTCCTCGCCGTCGAGGTCACCTGCGCGCCGCAATCGGAGACCTCCGGACGTCGGAACATCACCGGCGTGTTCCAGCCGCCCACGGGGGTCGGCACGGACTTCAACCCCGGAGGGCTGTGGCGGCCGGTGTTCCTCTACGACACCGGCCCGGTGCAGATCGATCGTCTGCGGGTGCTGTGCCGTGACGCCGACGCACGACGCGCACACCTGCGCATCTCGACGCGCATCGACAGCGACCGGCTCACCCCCGTGACGATGTGCACGTACGTCGACGGCGTCCGGGTCGACGAGCAGCTCCAGTCGATCGCCGCCGGCAAGAACGACTTCGAGTGGACGATCGACATCTCCGACCCAGCACTGTGGTGGCCTCGAGCACTCGGTGACCAACCGCTGATCGATGTCGCCGTGGAGGTCGTCGTCGACGGCGAGGTGAGCGATCGCCGTCAGCGCCGCACCGGGCTCCGACAGGTCGTGTGGGACGACTGGATCTGCTCGGTGAACGGCGAACGCCTCTTCCTGAAGGGCGCGAACATCCTTCCGACGACCGCCGGACCGGCGAATGCCACCGACGAGATGGTTCGCTCCGACCTGCATGCAGCCGTCGACCTCGGCCTCGACGCACTGCGCGTGCACGGCCACATCGCCGGCCGGGCGCTGTACGACGCGGCCGACGAAGCGGGGATCCTGCTCCTGCAGGACTTCCCGCTGCAGTGGGGGCACGCTCGATCCGTTCGCCAGCAGGCCGTCGAGCAGGCCCGCGCCGCCGTCGACGCGATCGGGCATCATCCGTCGATCGCGATGTGGACGGCGCACGACGACCCGTCGGCCACCGACGGCGGCGTCACCGCGCCGGGGTGGCGGGGAGCGGCACGAACCACGGCGGCCAAACAGCTGCCGTCGTGGAACAAGTCCGTACTGGACCGATGGGTGAAGCGGGCGTTCGAACGAGCCGACTCCAGTCGGCAGGTCGTGGCCCACTCGGGAGTCGTCCCGCATCTCCCGCAGCTCGACGGCACCGACAGCCACCTGTGGTTCGGATGGCGCCACGGCCAAGCGGAGGACCTCGCGGCCTTCGCCAAACGTCTGCCACGCATGGTGCGCTTCGTCAGCGAGTTCGGGT
>Ga0307380_10009677_pt1 | contig 12206 bp, 18 predicted proteins | sample UN3MG_FD_202239 | JGI IMG/M metagenome (GOLD analysis project Ga0307380, IMG submission 202239) | Soil microbial communities from Risofladan, Vaasa, Finland - UN-3 | ecosystem: Environmental > Terrestrial > Soil > Coastal area > Acid sulfate soil | place: Finland: Risofladan, Vaasa | collected... | reverse complement strand
GCATTGAACACTTATATTGCTGATCTCAAACGTAATATATCTGAAGCAAATGGAAAGATTAATCATGAATTATGGTTGAATGTAGCTGAAACCTATCGATCAAGTTCATCAGATCCTAATTTACAGAATCAACCTAAACATGGTGATATACTCCCAGGATTTCCTTGGAAATCAATTAGAAAAGTATTCATTCGATTAGCAGATGGATGGCTAATCGCTGAATTTGATTATGATGGTGCAGAAGTCAAAGTTGCAGGTATGCTTGGTAATGATCCACAAATGATTGAAGATCTTAATAACGATCTCGATATGCATTCCCATTGGGCAATCAAATTATTTGGATTAAAAGGATATTCATATGAACAAGTAAAAGAACAATTTGGTGATAATGAAAGATTTCTTGCTAAAAATAATTTTACTTTTGCTAATTTCTTTGGAGCAGGATTTCAATCAATTGCAGAAGAAATGAGGAAAAGTGAATTCTATAAAGAATTTGTTAGTGGCATATATAATATGCGTAAAAGTAAAAATGAAACATTTGATTCATACTATTATAATTTTTCATTGAATCATATTAAAGATTGTCAAAATCAATTCTATGAAAGATACCATGTGTATAAGGCATATCAAGATGCCATAGTTGACAAGTACTACAAAACAGGGTATGTAGAGAATCCATTCGGATTTCGCAGAAGATTCCCATTAACAAGAAATGAAATAATTAATTATCCAATTCAATCAACTTCATTTTTATTATTGCTTGATTCATTAATTAAAATTGAAGATGAATTGGAGAAAGGAGATTGGAAATCCCATTTAATCAATCAGATTCATGACAGTGGTAAAGCAAACTTAATTACATATGAAGCAGGAGATTTCATGGATATGGTAGATGACAAAATGTGCAATAAACCTGATTTACCTTGGAGTACTACTGTCAAAATGAAAACTGATTGGGAAGTTGGCAAAAACTGGTTTGATATGAAACACATTAAACGTAGTTAAAACAAACGAAAGGAGAATGAATTATGTTAAATTTAACTAATTATCAAAAAGCAGGTTATGGTTGTGTATTTGTTGAAACCCTTGAAATGAAACGTGCAATTAAATCAATTGAAATAGATGCACCTTTCAAAAAGAAACTTTGGAGTCCTATTCGTGGACTTATCCAAGATTATTATCGTTTTGCTGAAGATGAACCAATTGATGCCATTAATGTTTTACGCAGAGCAGTAGGACAACAGGCTGATGGTTCATTTCAAACTGCCCCTTCCAATACTGCATACATTCTGGAAAACTTTGATGAATTCATTGAATCATTTGATGTAATGCAAACCATTCTTGACATTTATGATCTACTTAAATCCAATCATACAATGATTGTCATGGTAGGTAGTAATTCTGCTGCTATTCCTTCCAAGATTAAAGAATTTATTCCTGTTGTAGAATTTAATTTGCCCGATACTGAAGATATTATCATTATTGCCAATGGTATTGCCGAAACTTCAATTGAAGAATTAGGTAATGAATATAAAGACAAATTTGAAATAAATAATATGATCATTGAAGCATGTAAAGGTATGACATGGGAAGAAATTGAAAATGCCCTTGCCAAATCTGCTGTTGAAACCAGATCATTTGATTTCAGACATATTATGGATCGTAAGAAACAAGTAATCAAGCAAACTGGATTCATGCAATTCATTGAACCCGAACCAATCGAAAATCTTGGTGGAATGAATCACTTCAAAGACTATTGGACTTTAAGAACAGAACCTTTCCTCAATGAAAATTCAATTAAACCAAAAGTTAAAGCTGTATTGTGTGCTGGATTCCCAGGAACAGGAAAATCATTAGGAGCAAAGGTATTAGGATCTATTCTCAATTGGCCTGTGATCTTATTTGACGTTGGTGCAGTTAAAGAAGGTATTGTTGGTGAAACTGAAAAAAAGATTCGCAAGGCAACAATGACAATTGATTCAATTGGCAGATGTATCTTTGTAATGGATGAAATTGAAAAATTCTTTGGTGGTACAGGATCAGGACAAACAACCACAAGTGGTGTTGATGAAGGAATGTTGGGGCATATCCTTACATGGATGCAAGAACGTACATCTGAAGGTATCCTTTATGGAACTGCAAATAACCTTGATGCACTACCTCCTGAATTTAAAAGAGCAGGTGGACGTTGGGATACCATCTTCTTTGTCAATCTACCCAATAAGCATGAGATTGAAGAAATCATTTCAATTCACAATCGCAGATATCAATCACAAATTCCTTCAGATCCTACTTTTTGTAAAGAATTAAATGATCAAGGATGGTCTGGAGCAGAGATTGAACAATTGGCAAAAGATTCTCATTATGATCCAGTTGATATCGCAATGAAAAACATTCCTATTCTTTCTCGATTTGATTCCAAAAAATTTGATCGAACAAAAGAAATGGCAAAAACATTTAGATGGGCTAATAGCAAAGATCATTCAAAAGAAATTATGAAACCCCGAAAATTAAATCTTAATTAAGGAGGATTTATTATGAGTCATAATGAAATAATTGATTTGGAAATAACAGATCTTAAAACATTGGCAAATACAGCTAAACGATTAGGTGGTGAATTAAGAATTGGTCAATTGACTTATAAATGGTATGGTAGAAACGTTGGTGACTACCCTTTACCGGAAGGTGTAAAAGCATCTGATCTTGGCAAATGTGAACATGCAATCAAATTTCCTGGAATTGGATATGAAGTTGGAGTAATCAAATCCAAAACTCAAAAGGGAGCATATCAATTGCTTTGGGATTTCTATGATCGAGATCTCAAAAATAAAATGGGTGGAAAAAAAGCAATTACATTCATTCAACATTATACAATGGAAAAAACCCAACAAGCTGCAATGATGAAAGGTAAACTTTGCAGAGAATCAGTAATCAAAACTGAATTGGGTGAAAAACGTAGAATGGTAATTAATTTATAAAGGAGGTATCTTATGCAAAAACAAATAATTGTAGAAGTCGATGAAAATGGAAAAATTCATTTTGAAACTGATGGATTCGTTGGTGATGAATGTGTTACCGATGCTATCGTCAATCACGTTAAAAATCAATTAGGCAAAGGTCTTGGGCCAGAATTCAAAGCTGTATTCTATAAAAAGAATCAGACAAAAACAGTTCATAAGAATTTCTGTGGATAATGGACACCTTTACTGTCATATTGATTGCAATTGCAACTGGAGAAAGATTCATTCTTCAAAATGTTATTGCTGAAGTTGAAATAAAACAGGAAAATTATAATCATACAACAATTGGTGGCATGGTAGATCATCAAATGGTCATAAGATCACATCTGGATATTGTTCTGGAAATGCATAATCTTGATAGAGGTAAATTTAAGCAATTGAAAAATATGATATTTAATGAAGAATTATTATTATCATTTCAAGATGTTCATCCTAATTTAATTAAAGGACGTGTTACTGGAACAACAATGGATATGCACAAAATTTCAATTGAATTTAGAGGAAATTCAATTGATAAAACATTTAATGAATACATTATTGAAATGGATAATCAATTAAAATTAACTGCTAATCAACATATTTGGGAATCATCAAAATTATCACAATCAAAACCTAAAAAATTCAAAAATGAGTTAAAACCACTCAAACGTAGACTAACCTTTTAAAAAAGAAAGGAGATTAATCATGGCTAAAATCGCAAAGAATAAAAGTAATGAAATAAACATTTTCGATCTTGGAACCTTACTTCAATTTGAAACTCATTCATGGCAAGCACGTAAAGGTATTCCTCAAGCTATTAAAGAGAGAATGACTAAAGAAACTGATTGGGTATCGGGTTATAAACGATTAATTAAAAAAGAAAGGTTGCAGGGAATCAATTCAGTAATTACCTCAGTTCGGAACTATGTTTGGGATATATCTTTACCATTTCCAATCAAATCAGTTAATTTTGTATCCAATCAAATTACAGAAGAAGCAGACATTAAACTTAGGGCTTATATGAAGATGCTTAAAAAAGAAGTTGATCTATTTGCAAAGGATTATGACAAATGGATTAATGAATCTGAAAAAGCCTTAAAGAAAGATGGATTATTCAATAAAGAAGATTTCCCAATGAATGTGCGTAATCGATATCTCATTGAATGGAGATGGTTCGATATGACTATTCCATCTGGAATCACAGATGAAATGTATAAGATTGAATCAGATCGAATTCAAACAATGATGGATGAAACACGCCACAACTGCATCATTGCTATGCGAGAAGGTTTTGGTGAACTCGTAACTCATTTAGCTGATACCATGAATGGTAAAGCAAGTGGTGAGAAACGTAGGGTTAGACCTGAATCATTGGAAAAATTCAATAACTTCTTTGATACATTCAAATACAAGAATATATTTTGTGATTCTCAATTACAGAATATGGTCACTAAAGCTAAAGACCTATTGGCAGATATTACTCCCAAAGATCTCCGTAATGATCAATCATTGAGTAAATTAATCAGTCAAGAATTGAATGGAATCAAAGAAGAAATTACCAATGCAACTGAAACCTATAAACGTAAATTAACTTTTTAAAATGAAACGCTATCAATATAACATAGTAAATATTTTAATTTTATTGGTATTTGCATTTATCCTTATATTTCCATTTCTTTTTCCTGATATAATTAATCAATGGAATGATAAATTTAGAGAAATGATAAGATTAAAATAAAAATAGGAGACACTATGTTTGATCCAGAATTTTCACTTGATCGATATAATCTGGAAGTAGAAGCAGAACGTCAATCAGCATTAATGAGAAAGTACACTAAACGTCAAGGTAAATTTAAATCATTGCTTAAAAGAGCGCAAAAGGATTTAGATTTGCTTGAAGGTGAGTTAGCTGAAGAATACAGACGTAACAAAAAAGAATATGGTATTCAAAAAGATACTGATCAGGTGATATTCCGATTGATCAAAGGTGATCCTAAATATGAAAAACAATTTGATCAAATGATTAAGTATCAATATTTGTATGATGATGCTGTATCAGCAGTATCTTCAATTGAAGAAAAAGGATGGATGATTAAAGAAATGGTCAAATTATGGTTGAATAATTACTATTCAAGGATAATCGTTAAAGAAAGTGAAGTTAAACCGAAACGATTAAAACTAAACTTAAAGGAGGATTAATTATGTCATTGCAAGATCGATTAAAAAACAGAAGTAAATTAAGTAGTGGTAGTGATGGTAGTGGAATCAGAGATAAATTTAAAAAACGAGATACTACCACACTGGAAAAGACTTACGAACAAAGAGATAAACAAACTAAATCAGGATCAATGGGCAAAACCATATTCAATCACGAATTATTAAGTAAATTTGGAATTGAAGAATGGCAACCTCACCAAACAGTAGGTGATCATTTCTATGAAATCTTACCTGTTTCATTTATTCCACACATTCCCTATCATTTTGAATGCCAAATTCATTTTGCCGTAGGTTTTGCAAAAGATGCATTCATTTGTCCTCACCATGCTCAACGTAAACAATGTTATCGATGTGAACAACAAGCAAAATTGTATCGCAGAAAAGATGAATTTCTCACTGAAAAAAGATGGTCTGAAGATAAATTTAAGGATGCTGCTAAACGATTGTATCCTCAAGATCGAATTGTTTATTTAATCTGGAAACGTACTGAAGAATTATTAGGAGATGAATCACCAGATTTCACATTAAGAGTATGGAATGCACCAAAACAAGCTGTTCATCAGGAAATTCAATCAAAGGTAAGAGATAAAATTAATCGTACAACCTTGGACATTTCCGATGTATCTCCTAATGGTGAAGGTCGAACTATTGCAATGGAAATAACTAAGAAAAAAACGTCAGCAGGTACATTTCCTAATTATGGATCATTTGATCTACATCAAAGGGAAGAACCTATTCCAAATGAAATTTTAGAACAATTAGATGCTTTAATTACTGAAGCTGAAGGAGAAGGTTTTGAAAATGCAATTGAATATCTAATTTACTATGCTGATTATGAGGAAATAAAAGAATCAATGCAAACTGAAGAAGATGAAGATGAAGCTACAAATGGTGATACTGGTGGATCGTCATTACGTCAACGATTGCGACAAAAAGAAGAAAAAGAAAATGAAGAAGCAACAGGACATGTTACAAACACAATTGATGAAACTCTTGCAGAAATTGAAACTGAATGTCAGCAATTAAAACAAGAATTAGCAGGATTATCTTCAATCAAATTTAAAGCATGGTGTAACAAAAATGATTACAGAGTTGCTTTGGAATTCGATTCTCAATCAGAAGCAGTTGATGCAATTGTTGAAGATATGTATGAAAAACTTATAAACGAAGCAGATATTAATATCTAATTTTATGGGGGATCAATAAAAAGATCCCCCCATATTTTTAAGGGGAAAATCATGCCAAAATCAAAAAGAGTTAAACTAACTTCAACAAAGGAACTATTACATGAGAGATTAAAAACATGTGATCTATTGCCTGATGTTAGTTTAAAAAAACCTTTAGCATTTATTGATTCCGGTTCTTGGATGCTAAATTTAGCTTTAACAAACAATATAGATCAAGGTTATCCAATTGGTAGAGTTATTAATCCAATTGGAGATTTTTCTACTGGAAAAACCTTGCTTGCTTGTGAAGCTATTAATTCTGTATGGTATATTGAACATTTAATGAAAAAGAAAAATGTTAAAATCTATTATGATGAACCGGAACATGCCTTTGATTACAGATTAGCACAAAAGTTCAATGTACCTCTTGAACATGTATATGGCTTACGTGAAGATCTTAAAGGCTATAAAAAGAAAAAAGATGAAAAGCCATTTCAAAGATCACGTACAGTTGAACATCTTTATCATAATCTTGAATACATTTCTAAAAAAGAAAGTAATTATGATGTAGTTTTATATATAATTGATTCACTTGATACATTGACAGATGCAAGAGAGATTAAACATTTGGAAAAAAAGGGAATTGAAAAACAAGATATGGGTGGTGGTAAAGCCAGAGTTTTATCTCAATTATTCCGCAATTCAATTGAAGGAATTCACAATTCAAATATCCTCTTAATGATCCTATCTCAAATCAGAATGAACATTGGTGTTGTATTTGGAGATCCCAATACGAGAGCAGGTGGTAAAGCTCTTGATCATTATGCATCTCAATTCTTTATGCTCAAAGAAATAGGCAAGATTCAAACTGATAACAAAATAAATCAGGGAATTGAAGTTAGAATCAAAATTAAAAAGAATAAAACAGGTAGTCGTTACAATGATGTTATTATCAGCATTTTACATGGATATGGAATTGATAATTTTGGGTCTGCTGTAAATTTTCTTTGGGATCATAATCAATTTGAACGATCTGGCAATTACCTTGTATTTCATGAAAAAAAGATGTATCGAGCAGAATTAATTGAATTAGCAGCAAATAATTCAATAGTTGCCAATCAATTAAAATGTGATTTACAAGATTATTGGAATGAGCTTATTCTTGAAGCTGAAATTGATCGAAAACCTAAATGGGGAGGTTAATTTGGATAAAAAAATAAAATTTAGTGAATTAAAAAGATTATGTTTTTGTAATTCTGATAAACTAATTAACAAAGTTTTTGTTATTAATAAAACACCCCATGAATGGCAGGGAATTGGAATGGTCGAATGTAATTCAAATCCAAAAAAAGAAATTGAAGTAATAGATGGATAAAGGAGGTAGTTAACTTGGAGGATTTAAAAGATTTTTTCGATTTTTTTTTGAAAGCAGATTCTAAAAAAAGAGAAGCAGTTTTTGGTAAAATTGCTAATTTTCGTGGTCTATTAAAATCTGATCAAGAATATAATTTTATTAAAACAACTGATCTTATTCAACTGTATGTTTATCTCTTTCATCCAAAAGAAATCATTGTTGTTATCATAGATCCTCAATTGGCAATGGAGTATGTACCTAAAATTAAAATGCTCAAGAGAGATAATTTTGATTCATATTTAAAAGCAAAAAATTGTAATTTTATTATTGTTAATTTTAAATCAATTAATGCTGCTGAAGATTGGGTATTCTCATTTCCTACTAATGACATTAGATATGAAATTTATGATAATACTAAATTAATTAGAAATCAAGAAGGTATGATTTAATGAAAAAAGGTACAGGTCTACCAGAAACATATGAATGTAAAGAATGTGGTGCTTGTTGGTCACAATGCAAAGCTAAAATATGTTTCCATTGCTTATCTAAAAACATATTTATTTTTTGGAAACCTGGGATGATAATTAAACCTAAAAGAATTCAATTAAAAACAAAAATAAGGAGAATTAAACTTGGCTAAAGGAGGGGGATACGAAGGTGAAATTTCTAAAGAGTTTTCTTTATATTTAACTCATATGAAAACTGAAGATGGTGTGTGGAGAACTGAATCATCTGGAGCAAGAGCTACCCAAAAGCAGAAAGCTAAACAGAAATTGATTAGACCTGATATGTTTGGTGACATTACTTATACTATTCCAGAAACTAAATACTGGTTTGATATATTTTCAATTGAATGCAAAACAGGATATGTAAAAAAGAGTAAGAACAAAGACAAAACACAGGTCACATTAACTCATTGGTCACTGTTAGATCTAATTGATTCACAACAATTAATGACAAAATTTCATGAATTTTGGAACCAATGTCTTAATGATTCAATTGAATCCAAACGTGAACCAATGCTTATATTTCGTAGAAATAGAAGAAACTCTTGTATTGCTATGCATCTTGATTTATTTGTTGCATTTATTAAATGTTTTGGAGATCCAGATTTTACTTTTATAACTGTTAATGGAGAATTTTGTTATCTTCCTGTCACTATAATGAATCTAAGAACCTTTTTCGATTGGACTGAGCAGATAAGCCCTACTGTGATACAGAACTATATAATCAGACAGATTATGAAAAGGAAAGGAGCAGGTTAAAATGAGAAAAAGCAATGTCAAATGGATATTTAATGATCATTCAACAGAACGATTCTTTGAACGTACTGCATTGAATGTTACTAAAAAGGATATCGCTAAAGCAATAACTAATAATCAAATAGTACCATTTAAAAGAATTAATGCAACTCGATCTATGTGTTATATTCATGTAAAAAAAGAAGTAATCAAAACAGTAATGCATCGTAAGAAAAATAAAATTATAACAATTCTACCTTGGAAGTCCATTTATCAATTTAAAATAAAATTTCGCATACAAAAATTTGATAATGTAAAATTTAAAATTTACTTATTTCCTGATTGCTATCTTGAAACTGGAAAACCAAATGCTCTAACAAAAGTATATCAAAACGTTTTGTATTTTTCAGATGGTAGTTTTGCATATGAAAAATTACCTTATGATAATTTTTTATTTAATGATGTTGTCAATATAGCATGGTCTAATTTTGTAGCAATAAGTATAGATCATCATAACATACAAAAAGAAAGGAAAGAAGGGAATGAAACGTTTGAAATTAAAGCAAAAGCCAGAACGATTGAGTTTGGGATCGACCACGCAGCAAAGACAGTATGATATAGAACAACTTCTTGAACAACATCATAAACAAACAACTGAAAATAAAAATTTACCATATTTTAAATGGATTCCAATAGAAGAACATGTGCCATTAGATAATAAAGAACCTATTTTAATTTATGATTCTAAATACAGCAGAATGTATGACACCCTCTCATTCATTGCTTTACAACACTATTTACAAAGCAAATATAAAGAATATGATAATATCCCTTCCCATTGGATGCGATTAAAATTACCAGAGGAGGTATAAAATGACTGAAGAAGAATACACAAACATTCCAAATCCAGAATTTACAGTAAAAGGGCCACCTTTAAAAGAAGCATCATTAGAATTTCAAATCATTTCTATTCTAACTAAAAAACTTGGTGGATATATTTTAGTTGATGTTGATAAGGAATTAAAAACTATTAAAGGATTTATAATGCAGACAAATCCTGATGGAAAAATATCTATTAGATCAAGTTGTGTAAATCCTTTATTGGAAAGCTAATGAATATTTCAGAACTTAAATTAATAGCATTTGGACAACACATTGATATAAAAATTAAGTTTACCCCAGGATTGAATGTAATTGTAGGTGAATCGGAAACAGGCAAAACTACTTTGATTCGTGCTTTATATCTTATAATTGAAAATCAACCAAGGGGAGGAGAAAAATTATATCAATCGTGGTTAACTGATAAAAAATTAATGATTCAAATAAAAGATGATGCAGGTAACACCGTTAAACGTACCAATAATAAATATTATATCAATGATAATAATCCTTTAAAAGCCTTTGGTGCAATTGTTCCTAAACCAGTAAGAGAACTGTTTAATTTTAAAGAAATCAATTGGCAAAAGCAACACGATGTTCATTACCTTTTGTTTTCTACCGGAGGAACAGCAGCAAGGCTTTTAAATAGTGCCACTGGTATGTCAGATCAGGAAACTATCATTGATGCATTTAAACAAAAATTATCTAATGCTAAAAGTGAAATTAAAAGATTTAAAAAAAATAATGTAGAACATCTACAAACTGTTGAAAGGCTAAAAAATATAGTTAGATACAGACTTAAAGCAGAAGGTATTATTTATTTAGAAAAAGAATCTAATGAATTAGAAATAAAAGTCAATAGATTAGAAAATATATTGATACAATTGGAATTAATAAAAGAAGCTAAAGTAAAATATGAAGCATCAAAATCTTACAATATTATAATAGAAAATATAATTCATGAAATTAAAGAAGTTAATGAATTCAATAATTATATATCAAAATTAAATATTACTTTAAAAAATATAAAAGAAATAAAAATTGTAAATCCAAATATTATATCAAATTTATCAAATTCATTACAGGTTATCCACTCCAAAAATTTGAAACTCAGTGAATTAAAAACAAAAACTGAATCACTTAAAGGATACATCAATAAAATAGAAGCATCAAAATTAATTCAAGAAACAACAAGAAAATCTATTTTAATTCAACAAAAAGAAATAGATCAAACGTTTAAAGATTTAGGTTATTGTCCTTTATGTAACAGAGTAATTGAGGGAGATCATGAATGTTAATATTAATAGTCGGGGATACACATTTCACAGGCAAAAATCCTATTGCTCGATTAGATGATATTGTAGAGATACAATTTAATAAATTAGAAGAAATTGTTATGCTATCCAACAAATATGATGCTCCTATTATTCATACTGGAGATATATTTAATGTATCTATTATAGCTAATTCAATTCTTACAAAAATTGGATCTATATTAGAAAAATTAAAACACCCACTATATTTTGTTTGGGGCAATCATGATCTCATGTATCATTCATTAGATTTATGGGATCGTACATCTCTTGGAGTACTCTGGAAAAATAGTAATAAAGTAAAACATATTTCAGAATTCTATACTGATTATAAAATTGAATTTGATTATATAGATTGGGGAGGAACACTTGGATTCACAGGTGCTAATGAAATTTTACTTACACATAAAGCAGTTGTTTCAGAACGTAAAATGGGAAAAGGTTCATGGATATTAGAAGATGAAGATTTTTGTATGAACATAGATAATAATCTCCATCTTAGAGGTTATAAACTTATTATCTGTGGTCATTGGCATAAGCCTTATATATTTAAACATAAAGAAACATTAGTTATTAATCCTGGGCCAATGATCAGACATACAATTGATGAATGGTTAAAACCCTCAATAGTACTCATAAATACAAACACATTAATACATAAGAGAATTTATTTAAATACACCTGATCCAGAGAAGGTATTATCCAGAACACACATTGAACAAAACTTTGAATCAGTGACAGACAATGTTTTAAAATTTATTGATTCATTAAAAAATAAAAAATTCAGTCATAAAAAATCATTATTAAAAACAATAATGTATAACTTAGATATACATGAATTACCTATTAAAGTTGAAACATTAATCAGAGAAACAATTGCTAACTTAATTGAGAAAGGAGCTATCGATGGAAGTCTATGATGAAATGATTCATAAATTTAAAGGTGTACGGATGCAATGTATGTTATGGGCAGGTACAGTCTGGAACATATTTTGTAATGACCGTTTTGAAGAAGGTGATTTTGAAATCAAAGTTCA
>Ga0307380_10009675_pt1 | contig 12207 bp, 14 predicted proteins | sample UN3MG_FD_202239 | JGI IMG/M metagenome (GOLD analysis project Ga0307380, IMG submission 202239) | Soil microbial communities from Risofladan, Vaasa, Finland - UN-3 | ecosystem: Environmental > Terrestrial > Soil > Coastal area > Acid sulfate soil | place: Finland: Risofladan, Vaasa | collected... | reverse complement strand
GCGACGGTAAGGCGCGGCGCGGGCGGATATCAACGCGGCGTGGAGAAATTCGCACGCCTGCCTTCATGCCTGTAGGAACCGCTGGTACAGTAAAGGCAATGCTGCCCGAGAATGTCTCGGCGACCGGTGCCGACATCCTGCTCGGCAACACCTATCACCTGATGCTGCGACCTGGCGCCCAGCGGGTGGCCGATATGGGCGGGCTGCACCAATTCATGAACTGGCAAAAGCCGATCCTGACCGATTCGGGCGGGTTCCAGGTCATGTCGCTGGCCGACCTGCGGCGGATGAGTGAGCAGGGAGTGAAATTTCGCAGCCATGTCGACGGCTCCGAACATATGCTCAGCCCGGAGACCTCGATGGAGATCCAGCGGCTGCTCGGCTCCGACATCGTCATGGCCTTCGACGAATGCACACCCTTTCCCGCCGACGAGGCAGTTGCGGCGAAATCGATGCAGTTGTCTATGCGCTGGGCGCGACGCTCGCGCGAGGCGTTCGGCGACCGGCCTGGATACGCGCTATTCGGAATCCAACAAGGTAGTATATTCAAAAATCTGCGCGAAGAATCTGCGAAATCACTTCAGAGAATCGGCTTCGAGGGTTACGCCATCGGCGGGCTGGCGGTCGGTGAGGGTCAGGCGCAGATGTTCGAGGTGCTCGATTATGCTCCGGGGATGCTGCCAGACGACCGGCCACGCTATCTGATGGGCGTCGGCAAACCCGACGATCTGGTCGGCGCCGTGGCGCGCGGCGTCGATATGTTCGATTGCGTGCTGCCCTCGCGATCAGGCCGCACTGGGCAGGCCTTCACGCGCCACGGTGTCGTGAACATCAAGAACGCTCGCCACGTCGACGATCCGCGTCCGCTTGACCCCGAATGCACCTGCCCGGCTTGCCGCAGCTACAGCCGAGCCTATCTGCACCATGTGTTCAAATCTGGCGAGATCATCTCATCGATGCTGATGACCTGGCACAACCTGCATTATTACCAGGAACTGATGGCTGGATTGCGCGACGCCATCGGCGCCGGAAATTTGGCGGAGTTTACCGCCGCGTTTCATGCCCAGCGGGTTGAGGGCGACCTGCCGCCGAACTAGAACCCGGCGGGCTGACTGCGAACACCCCCGCAGGCTGGACGGATGCACGCCCATTCGCCATAGTCCCAACGGCGACCAAGGAGTGAGTCGGATGGGTATTCTTAGCGAGCTGAACCAGCTTCTGACCTGGTGGAATGGCCAGACCTTCGGCACCCGCGTGTTTACCGCGCGCAAGGGGCAGCGCGTGGGTGAGGACGAGCAGGGCAACCAGTTCTACCAGACCGCCGACAGCAAGCGCCGCTGGGTGATCTACAACGGCATTGCCGACGCAAGCCGGGTTTCGCCCGACTGGCATGGCTGGATGCATCACACCTTCGACGAAGTGCCGAGCCGGACGCCGCTTGAGCGCAAGGTTTGGGAGAAAGACCACAAACCCAATCTGACTGGTACTGATGGAGCTTATCACCCGCCAGGCAGCGTGCTCACGCCATCACAGCGACCGCGTGTCGCCGGCGACTATGAAGCCTGGCAACCGGAGTAACGCAACATGGCGAGCAATGCGGCCGAGACTTTGATTGGCGCCGTCGTTCTGGCGGTAGCGGGCGGATTTCTGGTTTATGCCGCGAACACCGCTGATGTCGGCGTTGGTGGCTCGGGCTATGAGCTGTTCGCGAAATTCCGCAAAGCCGAGGGTATCGATATCGGTGGCGATGTGCGCATCGCCGGGGTCAAGGTCGGCAGCATTTCTGGTATGACGCTCGACCCGACAACCTATTACGCCAAGGTCACCTTTGTCGTTGATCGCGATGTGAAGGTGCCACAAGACTCGCTCGCCAAGATTACCTCGTCGAGCCTGTTGGGAGACAGCTACATCGCCATCGATCCCGGAGCCGAAGACCTGATGCTCGAGCCCGGCGACGAACTGATAATCACCCAGAGCTCGGTCAGCTTCGGTGACCTGATTGGCAAATTTATCCACGGCGGCGACGTCCAGTGAGTTTTGCGGCAATGACTTGGCGCGAAGTGAGTAGGTCCAGTGGGCGGACCTAACTCAGGCTTGTTGAAAGCACTTGCCCGGCATTTACCCGTATTTCTGTTCGTATTGACGGTTGCTACGGCATCGCCGGTATTGGCTCAGGTCAGCGGCGATGGCGGGATCACCACCGAACCGCTCGAGCCATTGCAGCCTACTGGCGATGCGGCGGGAGAAGGCAGTCAATCGCGATTCAAGCCGGCGCCGTTCAAAACGCCTGAGATTCCACGTCAACCAGTGCCTATCGAGCCGATTGGAACGATCCAGCAGGCAGGTGCCCAGATGCGCCAGCTTGACAAAATGACCGGACGCATTCGGACCTTTGAGATCACTGCCGGGGCGGAGGAAATGGTCGATCGACTGCGTGTTCGGCTTGAAGTTTGTCGTGCGCCCGAGGACAACTCGCTGCACGGATCGATGGCTTTCGTGCAAATTTGGGACACCAAGCGAGCGGAGGATGCGCCGGTATTCTCAGGCTGGATGTTTGCCGAAAGCCCGGCGCTTTCGTCCCTGGATCATCCGCGTTATGATCTCTGGGTAATCAGCTGCACCACTTCGGCGGGCAACTCGTCCACGGCCAGCGAGTAAAAATTCGCCGGTCGGGCGATCGAGCGTTCAAGCAGTTTGTGGTAATGTGCCTTCGGAACATTTTGCGCTCCCAGCCCCTCCAGATGTGGGGTGGTGAACTGGGTATCGAGCAGGGTGAACCCACCGGCCCGCAGCCGTGCAACCAAATGGGCCAGCGCAATCTTGGATGTGTCGCGGGTTTTACTGAACATGCTCTCGCCGAAAAAGGCCCCACCAAGCCGCAAACCGTAAAGGCCGCCTTCAAGATTGCCATCGATCCAGACCTCAATTGAATGGGCGTGGCCCAAGCGGTGGAGTTCGATAAAGACGTTGCGGATGGTTTGATTTATCCAGGTTTCCGGCCGCGCCGCGCAGGCGTCGATGACCGCCACGAAGGCATGGTCGATGCGGACCTGATAGCCGCCCCTGAGGATTCGCCGCCTGAGCGACCGCGAAAGGTGGAAGCCGTCTAAAGGAATGATGCCGCGTTTGCGCGGATCAACCCAGAAGATCACCTCATCTTCGGCACTGTTGGCCATCGGGAACACGCCGACCGCGTAGGCGCGGAGCACCAATGCCGGGGTGATCTCAAGATCGGGTGATTCTGCGTCTTTCATGACCTTAAGGTAGCAGACTCGTTGTGAAAATCGATTGCCGGGAATTGCAGTTTCCTTTCGGGTCGGGCCAAATCCGACCACGATAGCTCCGTCTGTGTTTGGAGGGTGAGCGGACCCTGCCTCAACTTTGCACCCATGGCGCTGGACGCCTCTCAAAAAATGCGGCGATGCCGATAGCGGCTTCTGGCGATTCCCATTGGTCTGCAAGTGCGGCCGCAGTCATCGCGATGGTGGCGTCGTCGATCGGCCGGGCGAGCCGGAGCAGCAATGCCTTCGACGCTGCGACCGCACCAGGGGCGGCGCTGAGGTAGGGGGTGATTTCGGCCTCGACTGCGCCGTCGAGATCCTCCGGAGGCACGGCGCGCGTGGCCAGCCCCAGCCGCGCCGCCTCGTGGGCGTCGAACAGGCGGGCGGAGGCGAAGACCTCGCGGGCCCGCGCCAGACCCATACGCGCCACCACATAGGGCGAGATCGTCGCCGGGATCAGGCCTAGGCGAGCCTCGGTGAAGCCGAATTTCGGGCCGATGGCGGCGATGGTGACATCGCAAACCGACATCATCCCCATGCCGCCGCCGAAGGCCTGACCCTGAACCCGGCCGATCAGCGGCTTTGGCAACTCGTTCAACGCCTTCAACATCTGCGCCAACTTGGTTGCCTCGGCAATGCGCCCAGCGCGAGTAGCTGTCTGCTGCTCGCGCATCCATGCCAGGTCGCCCCCGGCGCAAAAACTGGCGCCGGCACCGGTTAGCACGATCACCCGGATCGCCGCGTTGGCGGCCAGTTCAGCGGCGGCGGCGGTCAGATCGGCGATCATTTGCCGGTTCAAGGCGTTGTGCTTTCCGGCGCGGTTCAGCGTCAGGGTAGCGACGCCGCGTGCATCCCCGCTGATTAAGACGGTTTCGTAATTCATTCCAGTAGGCCTCTTAAATCACCAACAAATTTCTCAGCATGGGTGAGTGCCGAGAGATCCAAACCGGTGCTCATGCCCTTGGCCGCAAGATCGCGCGCCAGCGTGCCGGTGGAAAGGTTCCCCTTCGCCCCCGGCGCATAGGGGCAGCCACCCAGCCCGCCAACGGCGCTGTCGAAAACGCGCAGGCGCCGTTCCATACTGATGGCGACGCTCTCCAGCGCCCGGCCATTGGTGTCATGGTAGTGCCCGGCGAGCCGCTCGGGCGGGGCCACCGCCAGAACCGCATCCAGCATGGTGCCAACCGTCTCCGGCGTGCCTTGGCCAATAGTGTCACCGAGCGAGACCTCATAGCAGCCAAGCCCGAACAGCAGATCTGCAACCCGCGCCACCTCGACGGGGGCGATCGGTCCGTCATAGGGGCAGGCGACAACACAGGAGATGTAGCCGCGTACCGGGATGCCGTCGGCTTTCGCCGCCTCAGCGACCGGGCGGAAGCGTTCGATGCTGTCAGCGATCGAGCAGTTGATGTTCTTGTGGCTGAACGTCTCGGAGGCGGCGCCGAAAATCGCGACCTCGTCAACCTGCGCGTCACGCGCCGCCTCGTAGCCCTTCATGTTTGGCGTCAGCGCCGCATAACGGGTGCCGGGGCGCCGGGTGATACCAGCCATGACTTGCGAGCCATCAGCCATCTGCGGCACCCATTTCGGCGAGACGAAGCTGGTGGCTTCGATGCGCTTGAAACCGACCGCGGACAGGAGATCGATCAGTTCGATCTTCTGCGCCGCCGGGATCGGTCCCTTCTCATTCTGCAACCCGTCACGCGGCCCGACCTCGACGATTGTTACTTCGGGGGCGCTCATTCCACCGGCTCCAGGATAATCAGCAGCGCGCCTTCCTCGACCTGCTCGCCGACGCGGACAGTGACCTCGGCTACCGTGCCATCGCGGGGGGCCAAGAGGCTGTGTTCCATCTTCATTGCCTCCATCACCGCCAGCACGTCGCCAGCGGCGACGACGGTACCGGGCGCCACGTTCAACGCCTTGACGATGCCAGGTAGTGGAGCGGCGATGCTGTCGCCGCCGTCGTCAGCCTCGGCAACCATCGTTATCGGGTCGGAAAGCGCGAACGTCAGGCGCGTGCCATCGCGGACCAGCGTGACGCTACCATCGGACTCATAGAGGCGGATGCGGCGGGTGCTGTCGCCGTCGCGGACCTGCCAGAGGGTGCCGCCGAGGGGGTCGGCTGTGATGCTGGCGGGGCCAGCGACGCTCACCACGGCGATGCCGCCGGGGGTGAAGCTGAGGGTGATCTCATCATGCGTAACTTCGCCCGTTCCGGCGGCATGGGTCAGTCGGGCATGGGTCGCACCGGTGCCCCAACTGCGCCAGCCCGCCACAGGGTCGGGACGCAGCAGGCCGGTCAGCGCCGCACCCGCCAGCGCCAGATCGGTGGGGGTGGCCTCGGGAGCCTCAGTCAGCATGGCGAGATCGCGACCAATCAGGCCGGTGTCGAGGGTGCCGGACCGGACATCTCTGTGGCGGATCAGCCGCTCGAGGAAGCCGATGTTGGTGGTCAGGCCCTCAGCATGGCTGGCCGCCAGCGCCGTCTCCATTGCAGCAAAAGCCGCCTCGCGGTCGGCGCTGTGGGTGATGATCTTGGCTATCATTGGGTCATAGAACGGCGTGACCGTATCGCCCTCGGCCACACCGCTGTCGATCCGCGCAAGATCGCCCGGCAGGGTCAATCGGGTCAGCTTGCCAGTGGCCGGCATGAAATCCCGCGCCGCATCCTCGGCATAAAGCCGGACCTCCAGTGCATGGCCATTCAGCGAGATCGCGTCTTGAAACAGCGGCAGTGGCTCGCCCGCCGCAACGCGGAGCTGCCATTCCACCAGGTCAAGACCGGTTATCGCTTCGGTGACCGGGTGCTCGACCTGCAGGCGCGTGTTCATCTCCATGAACCAGAAACCGTCGGGCCGCAGCGGGCCGGAGCCGTCGACGATAAACTCGACCGTGCCGGCACCCTGATACCCAACCGCCTCGGCCGCGCGGACGGCGGCACCGGTCATCGCGGCGCGAACCTCCGGGGTCATGCCGGGGGCAGGGGCCTCCTCGATGACCTTCTGATGGCGGCGCTGGGCCGAGCAATCGCGCTCGTACAGATGCACCGTGTTGCCGTGGCTGTCGCCAAAAACCTGCACCTCGATATGGCGCGGGTTCAGGATGTATTTCTCGACCAAAACATGGTCATGGCCGAAACTGGATGCCGCCTCGGAACGCGCAGAAACCAGCGCCTGGGCGAAATCCGCCGCCCGGTCGACCTTGCGCATCCCCTTGCCACCACCCCCGGCACTGGCCTTGATCAGCACCGGATAACCAATTTCCATCGCCCGTTCGGCAAGGAAAGCCGGGTCCTGGTTCTCGCCATGGTAGCCGGGGGTAACCGGCACACCCGCCGCCTCCATCAACCGCTTCGAGGCGTCCTTCAACCCCATCGAGCGAATCGCGCTGGCGGGCGGTCCGATGAACACCAGCCCGCTGGCTGCGACCGCATCGGCAAAACCGGGGTTCTCGGACAAGAAACCATAACCGGGGTGGATCGCTTGTGCGCCCGTGGCCTTGGCGGCAGCGAGAATGCGGTCCGCCTTGAGGTAGCTTTCCGACACCGGAGCCGGGCCGATGGCAACCGCCTCGTCGCAGGCCAGCACATGCTGGGCACGGGCATCAGCGTCGGAATGAACCGCAACCGTGGCAATCCCCATCCGCCGCGCGGTGCGAGCGATGCGGCAGGCGATCTCGCCCCGGTTGGCGATCAGGATTTTGGTGAACATATCAGCCCTCCAGCGCAGCAAGCGCATTTTGGTGGCGCTCGGCGGAGGCCGCGTCGAAGCAGCAGAAGATCACCTGGGTGATGCCGCTGGTGCGGGGCAGGGTTTTGGCGACGGTGCTGACGGCGATTTTGGCGGCCTCGTCGGGCGGATAGCCGAAGATGCCGGTTGAGATCGCCGGGAAGGCAATGGTGGCGAGCGTGTTCTTTTGAGTGATTTTCAGTGCGCCACGATAGCAGGCAGCGAGGAGCTTGGCCTCGCCGCTGTCGCCGCCCAGCCAGATCGGGCCGACGGTGTGGATGACGTGGCGCGCGGGCAGGCTGTAGCCCTTGGTGATCTTCGCATTCCCGGTGGCGCAACCGCCCAAGCCCGCGCATTCCCGCCCCAGCTCTGGCCCGGAGGCGCGGTGGATGGCGCCGCAGACCCCGCCGCCGTGGGTGAGCAAGGTGTTGGCGGCGTTGACGATGGCATCGACCGCGAGGGCGGTGATGTCGCCCTGGTGGATGACGATGCGGTGGGTCATGGTTCTGCCCCTCACATCCGAAACACACCAAACCGGGTCTCCCCGATCGGCGCGTTCATCGTTGCCCGCAAACTCAGCGCCAGCGCGTCCCGTGTCCGCCGAGGGTCCTGGATGCCGTCATCCCACAGCCGGGCCGAGGCGTATAGCGGGTGTCCCTGATGCTCGAACTGGTCGATGATCGGTTGCTTGAACGCGGCCTCGTCCTCGGCCGACCATTCTCCGCCGCGCCGCTCGATGCCCTCGCGTTTGACGGTGGCCAGCACCCCCGCTGCCTGGAAACCGCCCATCACCGAGATGCGGGCATTGGGCCAGGTCCACAGGAACCGCGGGCTATAGGCCCGCCCGCACATGCCGTAATTGCCCGCCCCGAACGAGCCGCCGATGATCACCGTGATTTTCGGCACCTCGGCGCAGGCAACCGCGGTCACCAGCTTGGCACCGTGCCGCGCGATACCCTCGGCTTCGTACTTCTTGCCAACCATGAAGCCGGTGATGTTTTGCAAAAACAGCAGCGGGATCTTGCGCTGGCAGCATAGCTCGATGAAATGCGCGCCCTTTACCGAGCTTTCCGAATACAGGATGCCGTTATTGGCGATGATGCCAACCTGCATGCCTCGGATCTGGGCAAATCCGGTCACCAGCGTCTCGCCATAGCGCCGCTTGAACTCGTCCAGTCGCGATCCGTCGACCAGCCGGGCGATGACCTCGCGCACATCGTAGGAGATCCGGCTGTCGGATGGGAGAATACCCGGGATCTCGTCGGGATCATACAGCGGCGCCTCGCCGCTGAGTTCAGGCAAGGTGCGGCCCGGGCCGAGGGTCGCGATGATCCGCCGGGCGATGGCCAGCGCATGGGTGTCGTCCTCGGCCAGATGGTCGGCCACGCCGCTCAGCCGGGTATGGGTGTCGCCGCCGCCCAGCTCCTCGGCGGAGACGATCTCGCCGATGGCCGCCTTCACCAGCGGCGGCCCGGCCAGGAAGATGGTGCCCTGTTCGCGGACAATGATGGTCTCGTCCGACATCGCCGGCATGTAGGCGCCGCCAGCCGTACACGACCCCATGACCACGGCGATCTGGGCGATACCAGCCGCCGACATCCGGGCCTGATTGTAGAAGATCCGGCCGAAATGCTCGCGGTCAGGGAAAACCTCGTCCTGGTTCGGCAGGTTGGCCCCGCCACTGTCGACCAGATAGACGCAAGGCAGCTGGTTAGTCCAAGCGATCTCCTGCGCCCGCAGGTGCTTCTTGACCGTCATCGGGAAATAGGTGCCGCCCTTCACCGTGGCGTCGTTGGCCACCACCATGACATCGCGCCCCGATACCCGGCCGATCCCGGTGATCAGCCCAGCACCGGGCGAGGCCCCGTCATACATGCCGTCAGCGGCGAACATGCCGCATTCCAGGAATGGCGATCCGGCGTCCAGCAACTGCTCGACCCGCCGGCGCGGCGGCAGCTTGCCGCGTGAGACATGCCGCTCCAGCGCTACAGCCCCACCCCCGGCGGTTGCCCGCACGGCGGCGGCCTCGATGGTGGCGATGGCGGCGTTCATAGCCGTCCGGTTGGCGGCAAACGCCTCGGAGCGCGGCGCGATGTGGGAATGGATGACGGTCATCTTATCCCTCTGTCATCAACCGAGCGTAGAAATCGACCACCCGCCGCGCCGTTAGATCCAGGCGGCAGGCGGAGTGCGCGATGGTGCGAAAACTTCCCGCGCCCCAGCTCGCATAGTTCGCGCGGCACTCGGCGTCGCGAAAGACGATCCATGCGCGCTGGGCGGCGCGCAACGTCTCGGCGGCGCTGTCGAGTGCGAGGCCCCCGGTTTGGTTTGCGGCGTCAATTTCGCTGGCGCGGGTCATCAGCTTGGGCCACTCCCGGTTCAGCACGACGTCCCAGGCGTCGGCCTCGCGCGACAAACACTGGTCCATGCCGAGGGTCGTATCGCCGCCAGGCGCCATCTGGCATGGATCGGCGATGGTCCCGGTGCACAGCGCCAGCACATCGCGTGGCCAGGCGGTAACCACACAGCTCTCCAGCGCATCGGCATTGTCACTAGCCGGGTCGCCCTGGGCGGGCAGGGCGGTGATGAGGAGGGCAATCAAAATGGCAAAAAGGCGCATCACTCCGTCTCCTTGAACAATTCCCGCCCGATCAGCATCCGCCTGATCTCCTGGGTCCCGGCGCCGATTTCGTACAGCTTGGCGTCGCGCAGCAACCGGCCGGTACCAAAGTCGTTGATGTAGCCGTTGCCGCCAAGTGCCTGGATCGCCTCCAGCGCCACCTGCGTCGCCTGGGTCGATGAATACAGCAGGCAGCCGGCCGCATCCTGGCGCGTCGTCTCGCCGCGATCGCAGGCGGCGGCGACGGCGTAGACATAGGCGCGGGCTGAGTTCATCGCCGTGTACATGTCGGCGATCTTGCCCTGCATCAGCTGGAACTCGCCAATCGCCTGGCCGAACTGTTTGCGGTCGTGAATGTAAGGCATCACGACATCCATGCAGGCCGCCATGATCCCCAGCGGCCCGCCGGACAGCACCACCCGCTCGTAATCCAGCCCCGACATCAGCACGTTGACGCCTTTGCCTTCCTCGCCCAGCACGTTCTCGAACGGCACCTCACAATCCTCGAACACCAACTCGCAAGTGTTCGAGCCGCGCATCCCCAGTTTGTCAAGTTTCTGGGCAGTCGAGAAACCCTTGAACTCACGCTCGATCAGGAAGGCGGTGATGCCCTTTGGTCCGGCCGCCGGGTCGGTCTTGGCATAGACAACCAGCGTATCGGCGTCCGGGCCATTGGTGATCCAGAATTTGTTGCCGTTCAGGACGTAGCCGGTGTTGCGCTTCTCCGCCTTCAGCTTCATCGAAACCACGTCCGACCCCGCACCCGGTTCCGACATCGCCAACGCGCCGACATGCGCGCCGGAGACCAGCCGGGGCAGGTACTGCGCCTTCTGCTCGGCGCTCCCGTTGCGGCGGATCTGGTTGACGCACAGATTGGAGTGGGCGCCATAGCTCAGCCCGACCGAGGCCGAGGCGCGGCTGATCTCCTCGACCGCGATCACATGGGCGAGGTACCCCATATCCGCGCCGCCAAATTCTTCCGGCACGGTGATACCCAGCAACCCCATCTCGCCCATCTCGCGCCACAGATGGGCCGGGAACTCGTTTGACCGGTCGATCTCGGCGGCGAGCGGCGCGATCCGTTCCTGGGCAAACCGGTGCACCATGTCGCGCAGCGCGACAATCTCCTCGGGCAGGCCGAAATTCAACGATCTCATGAACATAGTGCGGCCTCTCGCGTCTTTATCCCGGTCATGCGGGCGACGATGTTCCAGTAGATTTCTTCGATTTCGCTCGCACCCAGCGGCCCGTCCTCCCGGTACCAGGTGGTGATCCCGGTCAGCAACGCGATGATGGCGCGGGCGGTGACGCGGGAATGGTCCATCGCCAAGGTGCCCGCAGCCGCGCCATCGGCCAGGATCTGCGCCAGGTCTCGTTCGTATTGGCGCCGCAGAACCTCGATTGCGTCAAAATTCTCGCGGCTAAGGCTGCGGAGTTCCATATAGCTCAGAAATACGCCGGTGGCGCGGGGCAGGTGATGCCGGATGTGGAAGCGGGTGAAAGCCTCCAACCGAACTGGCGCGCTGGCCGAAACCGGCAGGCGGACCTTGGCCCAAGCGGCTAAAAGCTCGGTCATGTGGGTTTTCAACAGGCTGAACAGCATCGCCTGCTTGTTGGGGAAATAACGATACAGTGCCGCGGCGCCGAGGTCGACCTCCTCGGCCAGGCGGCGCATCGACAGGGCCTCATAGCCAAAACGCGCGATCAACCGCAACGCGGCATCGCGAATCGCCGCCTCGGTGCGCACGCCATCCGATCCAACCCGTCTGGCCATTGTCCTCCCCTGTGTTGCCGGGGGAGTTTAATTGAACAGTTGTTCAATTCAAGCAGAATCTACACAAGGCGAGAGTTGGATCAGCGGTCGCACGTGGATGTCGACTTTTGGGCCAACACCGGTCACGGATCAGCACATTATGGTAGGTCCGGGTTGTGCCAGGCGGCGATGAAGTCGATATTGAGAGTTTCCGGCAATCGAAACGCCGCAATTGTCTTGATAACTAGCGCCAGTCATCATAATAATAATTCGAAAATTAAGCCCTCATGTTGAGTAACGTTTGGCGAGTTTGATGAAAAGTCTCGAATCTATCGGCTTTTGGCTTTTTCCCCGAAGAGCAGCACATGCTGCACAGGGTGCGGGCTACCGCCCGGACGTCGATGGTCTGCGGGCCGTTGCTGTTGTCTCCGTTCTCATCTTTCACTTGAATGACACGCTTCTGTCAGGCGGCTATGCGGGTGTCGACGTCTTTTTTGTGATCTCGGGTTACCTCATCACGCAACTGATTCATCGCGAGATTGCCGGCGGGAACTTCAGCATAGTCACTTTCTATGAGCGTCGAGCCAGGCGGATCTTCCCGGCGCTGATCGCCACCATGGCCTGTACGTTCGTCGCGGGCTTCCTGATCTTCATGCCGGACGAGCTGCGCTATCTGGGCGCGGGGGCGACCGCCGCCGCGGCATTTTCGGCCAATATCCTGTTCTAGAGCGTCACCCGACCTGATTGAATCGTGGGGGATTCCCAAGCGGGTTGAATTCTGATTCACACTGTCTGCCGGGACTGGAGGCCGGCAGACATGTC
>Ga0307380_10009672_pt1 | contig 12211 bp, 14 predicted proteins | sample UN3MG_FD_202239 | JGI IMG/M metagenome (GOLD analysis project Ga0307380, IMG submission 202239) | Soil microbial communities from Risofladan, Vaasa, Finland - UN-3 | ecosystem: Environmental > Terrestrial > Soil > Coastal area > Acid sulfate soil | place: Finland: Risofladan, Vaasa | collected... | reverse complement strand
ATTTTATTTGCTATAGAACTAGAAGTGTAATTATAAGCCTGCCGGATGTGATTTAAGTAACCTCTTAAGTGATTCTGGTTGATTTCATTAATATCAGATATTTCTAAATATTCAAATAACCTTTTTAGATCAGACCTATATTTATGAATTGTATTTGGTGAAGCATCTTTTTCTGTTTGTAAGTAATTTAAGAAATAATCGATATATTTGTTCATTTAAATTTTATGTTATTATTAATTGTGCGAGAGGATAGTAGTATAATGAAATAGAATCAAGGGTTTTAATGGTATAATTATTGAAATTTAAATTATTTAAATTGAATTATCTAAACACTGTTAAAGAAATATTTGCGAGGATAGAAAATTGAAGAAGCAGGAAAAAGCAATACTTAGTTTTATCGGTGCAATATTAGGAATCATATTTATTGTCTTTGGAGGTTTGTGGTTATATGAGGGAAGTTTTACATTGACCATTACTAAATACTCTACTTTTTTAAATTTATTTCTTACTTCAATTATAGCCTTAATTACAATTTTGTATTACTTAGCTACAAAAAATATTGCAGATTCTACCAATGAATCAGCCAGAGCTTCTAGAGAAATAGCAGAAACAACAATAATGTTAGAAAAAGAAAAACTAACTTATGAATTAATTAGAGAATGGTCTTATGATAAAAAATTATTAACATTAAAGAGAGAGAAAATAGGTGAGCATTTCTTAAATGTAGAATCTGGAATGTTTGATTATAAAAAAGGTATTGAATTTATTGAATATTTTAATAGTTTTTTTGATTATTTTACAATTGTTGATGGATTAATGGAGAACAAGAAAATTAATAAAGAATTATATTTAAAGATATTATCTAGAGAAATTGTAAATTTTTGGAATAATGAGTATGAGGATAATAATAAAGTAGTAAGTAAGGTTAGAGATAAATATAGAAAAGATGGAAGAAATCTGCCAGTAATTAGCACATTTGATGCGTTAAGGAAAATAGTTAATTTAGCTGAAGATGAAATAAAAGTGCCGCATACGAATTATTTTTAGCTTTTTTTGTACCCACTAGTTTTTTATGAATAAAAAACAATAACTAATTATATCTATTCTTATTAGAATATTATATAATTGCCTTATTACAATCTTAAATACATCTTTTAAGTATTTTTAGTTTATAACTCGGCAACTGACACAATTACTCAAGCTCTTTACGAAATATTTTAACCTTAATTTATAACAGTTTTGCAGCATCTTTTTCAGTTTGTAAGTAGTTTAAGAAATAATCGATATATTCGTTCATAATAATATTTTTAAATTATTAACTGTGTGAGAGGATAGTAGTATAATGTAGTAGAATCAAGAACTTTTATGAAAAATAGATAAATTTCAGTGACTTTTAAAAAGAAAATAAAACAACTAAGGAAAGCTAGAGAAAAAGATAGGCTCGTCATTTTTGTTGGAGCCGGTGTATCCAAAAATTCTGGCATTCCTACTTGGAATGAACTAATAAAGTGTTTTGCAGAGAAACTCAAATATGATAATTGTAAAAAATGTAATTTTCGTAAGTCAGATTGTCCTATTCCCGATTGTAAAGATAGATATAATTTCTCTCAGGATGAGTATTTAAAAATACCTCAGTATTTCTTTAATCTTGATACCTCTGACAAAAAAACTAATTACAACACAATAATCAAACAAGTATTAAATGTAAAAGCAAGTCCAAATCCAATAAATGAACTAATCATGGATTTATATCCTAAACATATTATTACTACAAATTTTGATAAATTAATTGAGAATACTAAAAGACCAAACTCAATGATGTATAAGGTAATAACTAAAGATGAAGAACTACTGACATATCAAGATAATAATAATTATATTATAAAAATGCATGGAGATATTGATAATCTGGACGCAATTGTCTTGAAAGAAAGTGATTACTTAAAATATCATCAAGATCATATTTTAATAGAAACTTTTATAAAATCTTTATTAATTGATCACACTTTCTTATTTATTGGATATTCTTTGAATGATTATAATTTAAAACTAATAATTAGTTGGATCGAAAATCTAGCGAAAGGACTTAATGTAAAAGACAATCGTTCGAGAAATTATATATTACAACCAAGTATTGATAATATTGAAAAATACGTTGAAGAGTACTTTTTAGAAAACAATCTTATCACATTAAAAACTTCAGATTTATCGCAGAAAATTAAAGAAAAACATTCCGGAATCAGATTAAATACTATTGGAAAGGATATTTTTGCAGTATTAGACTACATTTTGGACAGTAATAACGATTATCTTGTCGAACCTTTAATTGATGTTTTATATGAAAGGTATAGAGTTTTTAAAAACCAAAACAGAGTTTCTATTGAAGATTTAATATCTGTATATTCATTTGGGAATGCTGATCTGATCGGAAGTATTCTTTTATTCCATAATGAATCTAAATTTAAATTATTGAATGAAGTTTTACTAAGTACTAAGAAAAAATCTAGTTATATTAAAGAAATACTAATTAAAGCTGGAATTAATGCAATTCAATATAATAATAATTTACAATCCATTGACGGTAAGGAAGAAAATAAAGATATTTATAGTGAATTAATAAAATTAGAACAATTAAATGACTATAAAGAAGTTTTGTCTACTGTTAATAATATAAGAGATAAAATGATAAAAGCTTACTATCTTTATGTAATAAATCCGTATTCAAAAGAAATAATGCCAATAATGAAAAGAGTTGAGAGAAGTTTAGTCAATTCTAAGAATTATTTTAAATTACTTGTATTCAAATATAACTTAAGTCTTATCGAACGAATAAGATACATAGGAGCTAGTAAGGAAAAGAAAGATTTCGAAACAATATTAAAGAATATTCCCCAACAATTTAAAGCTTGCTGTGGATATTTTGAAAAATTGTATGAAGGGAATTATGACAATATTAATACTTGTATTCAATTAGCTAAGAAATGTGAGGATATATATACAAAAAAAACTAATACAATCCAATTCGGAATTCTAGATTATGATTTATTAAAATTAAAAACGATTACATATAATTATTATTATTATTTTAAAATGAATAATTTAATGCTTGATCATTTTATTAATCCAAAAATTTCTTTTGAACCATTTTTAAGGGCTATAATGAGCACTTACTCACCAAAAAAAGAAAGAGAATTAAAGGATATTTTTGGATTTGAACCAATGCCTTTAAAAGAGTACAGGTTAAATGCCACAGATTTTGATATCATTGTTAAGCATGCAGATTTAAAAAAATTAAAGTCAATTATTTTAGATTTTAAGGTAAAAGAATTAACCTTTAGTGAAAATATAGAAGTTGAGAAGAGGTTCGTTAATTTATGTAATAGTACTAATTTATTTCCTAATAAATTTTTAAATAAGTATTTAAATAATTTTCTTTATATTCTTACAAAGTGTCACTTAGATAGCCTAAAATTAAATATAATTGTTGATTCGATTTTTAAGTTCTTGCTCAAAGAATCTGAAACAAGAGAAAAAACTCTTCCAGATATTTTTGATGAATTAGTGAATTTTTTAAAATATTTTAGAAAAGAAAAATTAGCTGGTTTTAATAATATCCTTAGTTGTTTTTTAGGTAGAGATATTATTAATTATTCTAAAAAAAATCATTTAATGCTAGACAGAATTTATGAATTATTAGCCCAATATTCAAATAATGAAATTCAAGAAAAAGTGAGCAAATTGATTGATAATATTGAAGAAATAAATGAAAAAATTAAAATGATTTATTATCTACATATTTTATTCAACAAAAATCAAAGATTTATTTATATGAAAATTGTAAAGGAAAATTTGAATCTAGTGAATACTGATTGTCAATTTAATTATGTTTTAGAAAAATACTTAGAATATGATATAGAAATTGAAAAACACTTTTATGATACTTTACAAATAGAGGTTGATAAAAGGAAGAAAAAACCAAATGAGCGTTCAATCCCAGATTGGCTTGTCGGAACAATTGATCAGCTAATAATACTATTTTTGTTAAATAGAATTAAATCTCTAAAAAAATTCAATAGATTTATAGAGTATTCAGAACAATTAGATTTTTTACTTAATCCGGAAAATTTTGATTACTCAAAAATTAATACAGATAATTATATGTGGATGAATTTTTTACGAAATAAAAAATATAGAAAAATATTTCAAAAACATAGATCTGATATTGTAAAAAATTTAGGAAAATCCATTGAGAATGGATATGCAACTGAGTCTCAGAAAATATTGTTTTATAGATATTTCCTGACAGATATAGAAATATCTGATTACTTATAATAGTAGTAAAGATATAATAAATGGTTATTTTAGATATAGACCTTGATTTTTTTCTTAAGGATATAGTTCATGACCCTAAGCAAAAACGTCCTAATGATTCTGATTATGATATATGGGAAATAGATGAGGTTATATTTTTTTTAGAACAAAATTGTAAATTAAATGAAAATAAAAAAATAAAAGGTAAACTTCTAGAAACTCATGATGAGTTGTTCTACTGTTTTAAAAACATGATAGAACAAGAAATACTAGAAGTTCCTTTTAAAATTGTTCATATTGATGCTCATGCAGACTTAGGTTTAGGAGATTGTAGCCATGAATATATAATGACCGAATTACTCCATAAAAAAGTTTATGATAGGACAAATCCCAAAAAAGGAGGGTGGTACGGATTAAGTGAGGTAAATTTTTTAGCTTTTGCTATTGCTTGTAGATGGATAAAACAAATAACTTATGTACACCATCAAAGAGTTCATGTTCAAAATATTGATATCGCAGAATCGATGAAGAAAAATTTTGATTTTAATTCTAGCATAATTCAGTTAAAAAAAATTTCTCCAGAAGAATGTGAAAGAAAAGGGGACATCAGAAATTGTACTCCTATAGAGCTAGAAACAGAAGTTCCTATTGAATTAATTGATGCAGATAGCTATATTTCCAAAGATGAGTTTGCATATATGTTTTTAACAAGATCTCCCAAATATACTCCTCCAAAAGCTGATAAATTGATTCCGATAATTATAAATTACATTGATAAAACATTAAATATCTAAAATTTTTTAAATATAATAAAGTAAATAAGATTAGAAAATAACAATGGTTAAAGTCTCTATACAACACTCTCTTCGACTCTTTAACTTCGATTCTGAAGTAGAAAAGATAGCATTGAATAAGGGACTAGAGATTATTAAATCATATCCACCTAACGAAGATTTAAATAATATGGATCCATCTGTTCATATGTGGCCTAATTTTATGATACAAAAAACCTACGAAATAAAATACAAAACACCAGAATACGCAATACTTAATTCAGATTATATAGACTTAAGCATGAAAAGTTTCGTAAGAGTTTTATTTTATTTAAGATTGCTGAAAAATTCGGCAGTATTTTACGATAATAAAATAAATTTCCAAGCCCTTGAAGAAGGGAGAAAAAAATTTAATTCTAGTGTAATTAGAATATTAGTATCTTCTACCAATTTAGGAGATCCATTACTAATTAATGAGGCTGAAATATTAGAATTGAAAAATATTTATAAGGATATTAATAATCTAAACAATCAGGATTCTGAGAAATTCTTTTTAGCATTAAATAGATTAAGCTTTGGAATGGAAAGAGTACTTCCAAGAGACAGGATCATTGACTATATTACAGGACTTGAAGCTTTATATACAGAAAGTAATGAATTAAAATTTAGATTATCAATTATACTAGCATCTATTTTTGGTAATTCTTTAAAAGAAAGGGAGGGTATTTTTGAATTAATTAGTAATTACTATGATTTACGTAGTTGTATAATTCACGGTGGATATAGTAAAAATTGTCTAAAACTAAGGAAAAAATATTTAAATGATAAGGCAACAAAAGAACTATAGGAATACTTAAGGATATCACTGAAGTCATTTCTTAAAAATCCTGGTGGCTTTAATAAGGATAATTTAATAAAAAAGATATTAAAGAAAAAGCATAGGTAGTATATAACAAGTAGGAAGTTAAAGATTTAAATTTAATAAACAATGAGTATTACAAGAAGAAGTCATTATATTCCACAATTCTATTTCAATAACTTTACAATCAATAATCTTCTTTATGAGTATAGCAAGTCTAGTAAAGCTATTGAGCAGAAATCACCGAGAGGTATTGGATGGAAGCCTTATTTTAATATATTCATTGACTATCTTTTAAAAAAAAATGAGGGATTAGAAAAGTTTTTAAATTTCTGTGAGGATAAAGCTGCCCGTTCTGTTCAAAAAATTATCAGCAATGATGATTTAAGTGAACCTGAAATGGTTGATTTTATGACTTTTATGTCCATGATAAAGTTTAGGGTTCCCAAATTCAAAAAGTATGTTAAAGAGAACTTTGTTGAAAAAGAAAGAGAGGATTTCTTTAATGAATATGGCGATGTTAAGAAAAGAGAAGAACTTATTCAAGATTTTAACAATAAAGCTGGAAAAGATACTGGTATTACAGTTGATAATTTTTTTGAAAAAGTATTTGTAAACGATGAGGCATTTGAAGATGGTGTTTATTTTTCACATATGTTAAAAAGCGGGCTAGGTAATGTAAAAGAATTTATAGGCAAGGATTGGTATTTCATCGAAACATGCGAGGATAATTATTTTATTACTTCTGATGATCCATTAGTAACATTACAAGCTAAAACCTATAGTTTAAAAGTTTTAAGTATTATCGAAGTTGAGAGCACAAAAGACCTTTTTATTTTTCCAATAAGTAAGAATCTGATTCTTCTTTTACTTACAAATAATTTAAATAAAGAACCAGTTATTAAGGGGAGATTTAAATTGGATAAAGCTGATTATGCCATAGAAATAAATAAGATAATTTTTCAAGAGAGTTATAATTTTATTTATTCTCCAATCCCAAAAATAATTAAAGAATTATTGGAATAATAAGTTTAATTCTTAAAGCCTATTTTATCCATATTTATAGGAAGATAATTTTCTTGCTACAACCTTAAACACATCTTTTAAGCATTTTTAGTTTATAACTCGGCTCATGTATAAAGTAAAAAAGATGTTATTGGTCCCTCGAAAATTAACTCACTTATGTTTCTACTTATCCCTTTTTATATCATATTATTCTTATATTTTTCTTAATATAAAATAATAAACATTTGACAAACATATATATAATAAGTATACCCAATCTTCTCTTTGGTTTAATGATATTTTGCTAAGAGTAAAGGTTTTACTGATACCTCTTTAAAAAATATTGTCAAGCATAGGGAAATAGTAATGTTTTTTAGGGAGGAAAGAATGGAAGGTAAAAAGCTATATGTAGGCAACTTCAAGTACAACACCACAGAGGAGCAGCTTAAGGAATTATTCTCTGAACACGGAGAGGTTATAAAAGTAGACATAATCGGAGACAAAGGTTTTGGATTTGTTGAGATGTCGGATAGTTCTGAAGCAGAGAAAGCAAAAGAAGCTTTAAATGAAACAGATCTTGATGGACGAACATTAAGGGTTGATGAAGCCCGTCCACAGAAGCCAAGAACTGATAGAAGATACTAAAACATGATTGTCAGCATACATGCTATATTATTATGACCTGTATGCTGATTTTATTTTCAATCAAATCCCACCTCAAAAATTTTTGAGTCCCTGTTCAAAAATAGTAGACAGCCAATCTATATTATCGTATTTAGAAAAGCATTATTGCTAAGAGTGCGTTTTATGCCATAGCACTACCGCTGGGTTTATTGCATTTTAAAACACTTGCATGTATAAAACAGTAGAATTCCTATTTTAGAGGTAGTTATGGATAAAAATTAACTTCCTATATAATCCTTTAAAGCCCTACTCCTGTTTGGATTTCTTAGTTTATTTATGGTTTTAAATTCTATTTGTCTAATTCTTTCTCTGGTAACCTTAAATTCTCGACCGACCTCTTCGAGAGTCCTGGGGTGGCCATCATATAATCCAAACCTAAGCTGGATAATTCTTCTTTCCCTATCAGTAAGGGTATTTAATACTTCCTGCAATTGGTGCTGCAACATAGCAAATGAGGCAGCATCTGATGGCTTTTCAACTTCTGAATCTTCTATAAAATCTCCCAAGTGGCTATCACCATCTTCACCTATGGGGGTTTCAAACGGAACTGGTTGCTGGCTTATTTTAATTATTTCTCTTACTTTTTCTGGTGTAAAACCCATCTCTCCTGAAATCTCTTCAGCAGAAGGATCTCTTCCAAGTTCTTGGATCAATTTCCTTTGGATTCTTATTAATTTATTAATATTATCTACCATATGCACCGGTACCCTGATAGTTCTGCCCTGATCAGCTATAGCCCTTGTAATACCTTGCCTTATCCACCAGGTAGCATAGGTAGAAAATTTATAGCCCATTTTATAATCAAACTTCTCTGCTGCTTTGATCAGGCCCAGATTACCTTCCTGTATACGATCTAAAAAGAGCACTCCCCTGTGAACATACTTTTTTGCAATGCTTACCACCAATCTAAGGTTTGCTTCTACCAGCAATTTTTTCGCTACAGCATCCCCGGCTTCAATTCTTTTTGCCAACTGCACTTCTTCGGTAGCTGTAAGTAGCCTTACCTTGCCAATCTCTTTAAGATACATCCTTACTGGGTCACTAATTGGGGACTTTATATTAAGATCCAGTTTCCTTTTTAATAGATCTTTATCTTCATCTTCTTCACTTACGATCTCTATTTCCAGATTATGAATAACATCATAGATATTTTCGATCTGGTCCTTAGTCAATTCTATATCTGAAAGAGTTTCAGTAATTTCCTCCGTGGTAAGCAGACCATCTGCTTTGCCTTTATTTATCAGTATCTTTACTTCTTCTAATTTAAACTCTGTTCCTCTTTTAATTATTAATCACCCTAATCCTTATAAATTATCTAGATCTTTTTATTTTAATAAAAATTTAATATCTTTTCTTCGATTTCCTCCATTAATTTATTATTTTGCATTAAAAACATCCTTGCATTTTCTCTACTCTGACCAATATGTTCATTTTTATACGAATACCAAGATCCACTTTTTTCTATAATACCCAGTTCTGTCCCTACATCTAATATGCTTCCTTCTTTTGATATACCCTTTCCAAATAAAAGATCGAATTCAGCAACCTTAAAAGGTGGTGCAACTTTATTCTTTACTACTTTTGCTCTAACCCTATTTCCAATGATCTCAGTTCCACTTTTTATAGAATCAATTCTTCTTAAATCTATTCTAGCTGATGCATAGAATTTTAATGCTCTTCCACCTGGAGTGACTTCAGGATTACCAAACATTATCCCAATTTTTTCTCGCAGTTGATTAATAAAGATAATCGCAGTTTTAGTTTTACTAATCGCACCAGTCAGTTTTCTTAAAGCTTTAGACATTAATCTGGCTTGTAGAGCCACATGGGAATCGCCTATTTCACCTTCCAGTTCCGCCTTAGGAACCAGAGCAGCTACTGAATCAATCACAATCACACCCAGGGCTCCACTTTTTCAAAAGTATTTCACTAATCTCCAGAGCTTGCTCTCCATCGTCTGGTTGTGACAATAAAAGCTCTTCTATATTAACCCCTAAATTCCTAGCATATATAGGATCTAATACATGCTCAGCATCAATAAATGCAGCAACCCCTCCAGCTTTTTGAGCATTAGCAATCACATGAAGAGCTAGGGTAGTCTTCCCTGATGCTTCTGGACCAAATATTTCGGTCACTCTTCCTCTGGGTATACCTCCTATTCCCAGGGCTATATCCAGCTCCAGAGAATTTGTAGATATGGAATCTACCTTTTTTAGAGAACCTGGCTCACCTAATTTCATAATAGCGCCGGTTCCATATTTCATCTCAATCTGTGAAAGTATATTTTCAATTATTTTTTCTCTATCCATGTGGAAATTATTAATACATTTTATTATTTATAAATTTTTTAAATTTATTAGAATTGATTATAATTTATTTTTATTTTACTAGCTAATTAAAATTGTTGTAAACTTCCTCTATAAAGTATTGAATTCTTTCTTTTACAGCATAAGGCTACGGGAATAATAGGCGTGGTTTTAACAGAAGAAGATCAAGATAAAAAAGTAAGTGTAAGAAACAGCGATGGTCAAACAGCCAGTTACTTTACTTATGAATTAGTTGCAGTTAGTGATGATGTTGTAGAAAGCAGGTTGAATCATATAAGGAGACTTGAGAAGTTTGGTAAAAAATAGATAAAAGCAACCACAGCCTAACCGAAGAAGATATAGATTATTACTGCGATCTTTTTTATAGGCTAAAAGACTTTTATAAGCATGTGAGATATATTAAAACGGAGTGGGAAAAGTGAACCGATTACTAAAAAGTTAAGGAATATTTTATGAAAGATGAACCATTAAAATCACTTCACTCAAAAATATTTGGTACTTTTCATAAAAATAAAGATGGTGTAGACAGGCAGAAAATTTTAAGGAATTGTAAAATTGGAGAAAAATTAATATTAAAGCACGTACCATCATCTTATGATAAAAATGCAGTTGAAGTATGTAGAACCACGGGGGAACAACTTGGATATTTATCGCGTGAATTAGCCAAAGAACTTGTTTATCGGTTAGATAGAGGTAGTAAAGTTGATGTAGAAATATCTGATTTAACGGGTGGGGGATTTTTTTATAAAAAAAGTCGTGGGTGTAATATAAAAATAACTAAACACAAATTAAAATAAAATCTTTAATTCTACTAAAAGGTCCCGGTATTAGAAGGGAGTAAATTAAATGGCGGAAGAAAAACAAGATGATTTAGATAAGTGGTTAAAAGACTTAAAAGAAAAAGCAAAAGGAGAAGAAAAGCTAAACCCATTTATTGAAATGTTGGAGAAGAATAAAAAAGAATTTGAAAAAGACGCACAAACAAAAGAGTTTATTGAAAATCTAATGAAGAAACATAAAACAAAAAAGGATTTAGACTGGGAGGATTTTATAAAAAAGTATAAAAAATAACCTATACTAGATCATTAAAAATAAAGGGAGGTGAATAATATGAAAGAAGAAAATGAATTTAAATTAGGTGATATGGTACGGCATAAGACTACAGGAGTGTTTGGCGTGGTTATATCGGAAGAAGATCAAGATAAAAAAGTAGATGTTAGAAATAGTGATGGTAGAGAAGTTTCTTACTTTACTTCTGAACTGGTTCCAGTTAGCGATGATGTTTTAATATAAAAAGGTTGGATGGTTTTAGGACAATCGAGAATTTAGTTAAACAAGCACTATAAAGTAATATTCAACAATGGTGAAGAAATAAGAAGTTTTGAAGATAAGTGTAAAGGTGTAATAAATCATTATATTGAATGGATGAAAGACCGTGTCTTTGAATTGCATAGAATACTGAACGATACCGGAGCTTTCTGACTATAAGAGTAGTATAATGTAGTGGAATAAGTATTTTTAAACTTAATCACCACTTCGAAGAGGAAGGAAACAAGAATGAAAAAGGACAAAGGTAATAAGGATAGGAACAAGGGTAGGGGCAAAGATAAAGGCAAGAAGGATAAGAGAAAGAACAAAGGGTAAAACAGGATATAGGATATATAATTGCTTTTAGTTTTGGAAAAGGTGCTTACGAAGAAGTTGCAAGAGTTAGAAAAACGGGATCATACATAGAACTTTTAACCGTTAATAAATCACTTGAATATTCGGAGAATAGAATATCCGATAAATTATTTGAATTCTCTTAAATATATCCACTACCTTTATCTAGGACTTTACCAATGGTTAAATTCATCTGGGAATGGAAAACCCATTGAATATATTTCAGAAGATAAAAAAGGTAGAATACCTCCAATTGCCAAGGTATTAATGAATCCTCCATTCCCTAAGAAAAAGACAGATATCAAAGAAAATTTATTTATTGATCATGCCCTTGAACAAATGCAAAATGGAGGTATCCAAAATTATTAATTAATAGCTGTGCAGATGAAAAATAATATATTATTATCTTATCACAACTTTAAACACATCTTTTAAGCATTTTTAGTTTATAACTCGGCTTATAGACTAATATCTAAAAATTTTAACTAGTTATTTAAGTGATATTTATATGTCGGTTTGCTATTTGATATATTTGGCATTAAAATGTATTGTATCCTGTTACAATGGTGGTTGATATATTATGAACATAG
>Ga0307380_10009671_pt1 | contig 12211 bp, 10 predicted proteins | sample UN3MG_FD_202239 | JGI IMG/M metagenome (GOLD analysis project Ga0307380, IMG submission 202239) | Soil microbial communities from Risofladan, Vaasa, Finland - UN-3 | ecosystem: Environmental > Terrestrial > Soil > Coastal area > Acid sulfate soil | place: Finland: Risofladan, Vaasa | collected... | reverse complement strand
CAAGCCCGCCGAGATGAATACGCTCGTTATTCTTCGGCCGAGCCTGATCCTCGCGAGCTGGGCTCCGAGGGTGAAGAGCGCAATCGGTACGAACCCGATGGATATCTTTTCCATGGTGACCCAGACAGGCCCCCAGACCGGAATGTCAAAACCCTTGAAGAGGAATACGAGAACAACAGTGTATATCAGCGGATAGCGGAAGGTGTTCTTCACAGACTCTCTGAAAGTGGCGCTGCCGCGGGACATGAGAAAGATACCGAAGGTGTAGTTTATGATGCCCTGGGTCGTCATGACGATGAGCTGGATCGAGGATGCGTACGCGTTCCCGTTGAACATGAGCTCTATTACGGGCAGGGCATAGTTGCCGCTGTTGCACATCATGACTGAGAGCAGGAACGCTGCCCTCATAGACGGTGAAAAATGCCGCAGCCTGGAGAGGAGCAAACCGACAACGCCCATGGAGACAATCATCCCCAGACCGAAAAGAGAGAAGAGGCCGTACTTCTGCCAGGAGAGCGATGTCTCGTAGATCCTGGTGAATATAAGGCACGGCGTGATGACGTAAAACATCAGCTTGGTGAGCGCCGTAAGCTCGAAACGGAACTTCTTTTCAGTAACGTATCCCGCTGCGACAATGAGCAGGATCGGGAAAACGATGTGAGTGAATATGTTGAAAAGATCGGACAAAACCGCCCCCATTGAGCAGAGTATAGTTTTTTAATGTACTGCTAAAAACGGCTCTGAGAAAGAAAAACAAAATGCTTTACGATTTTCTGATTGATAATTACAGTATATGTGCTATGCTATGTAACTGAAAGCAGGGGGACCTCATGAAACGGACAGGACTAATTATTTCCATTATCGTATCGCTTTTTTCTGCAGCAATACTGCTCGGATGTGCGGACGCCGCGGTTGAGACCGCAATCTCAGATTTCAAGAATGCTGTTAATGCCAACAGTGCTAGCCAGATCAAGAACGCGTTGAGCCCCGAAAGTGACTACTATATAACAGGCGAGTTCCAAGCATTTCTTGATGACAACTTTTCAGGCTTTATCCCGGTAAATTACAGCAACTACACCATCAACGTGTCGGGCGAGAACGCCGATGCGTACGCAAGCGCCACCTATGCCACCTTGCCTGTTGATGGAGGTGTGTGGTTCTGGTTCAGGCGGGAGAACACGTTCCTCGGGTTCCTCTTCCCGAGCTACAAGGTGTACAGGTACTACGATAGCCATGATAATGGCAGCTGGAGCACCCCGGACTGGAGGAAGATACAGGACCTCGAAGCGCAGGAGCAATAGGCCGCCCGGATTTACAAAAAACAGTAATAAGGAAACTGTCGAGTCTTTACCGCTGTATGTGAGGATATATAGTATTTAAAAAGCAGGAATATCGACCTTTACTTACATATTTACATCAATTAAAACCCGAATTTCATCCCAATTAAAAAATTATTTTCCACCCCATATTATTAATGCTACCATGTACGGACGGTACGGGTTTACCAGTAACCCAAAATCAAATCAAACAAAAGATACGAGGTATTTATAACGTTTCAATGATTTGGAATCGGTAGGAGATGATGGTTCTGCTGCGGTCAGTAGACCATTCCCTGGGAGTCTATCTCGGACACGAGCGCGGAAAACAGGGTGACCACGTCCTGGTTCGACTTCGAGAGCCTCGACGCCAGTATGCGGGCAATCTTCCGCACTATCATGAGCGCAATGTGCGGCTCACGCTCACCGAACTCTGTAAACTTCTTCCTGTTCGTCACGAGAAACGTCGAGTCCACCTCACAGACCACAGTGGCGGACCGCTTGTCGTTGAGAAGCAGCCCGATCTCGCCGAAGAAGATGTTCTGGTCTGCGCTGAGGATGACGACCGTGTACTTCTCGTCCTGGAGGGTATTCTTAAGTATCCGGACGCACCCGCTCTTTATGATAAAGAGCTCGTCGCCCTCCTTTCCCTCACGTATGATGACATCCCCCTTCCGAGAATCACGCTCGACGAAGAGCTGCTCTATCTTCCTCAGGACCTCCACATCTTCCTTGAAATCCTCGAAAAGGATGATGTTTTTGAGTATCGAGAGATTATCGTTCATGGACCGCACTCTCCTCTATCTCCTGGGCTCCACTCCTCACCCCGGTAACGACTATGGCCTTTGAATTCTTCTTTATGATGTAATTATCTCCCGGATTGAGCACGGGGTTGTTCGGGACGATTTTCTTCACAACCTGAAGGTTCTCGATTAGCTTCGATATGTCCGGGGTCTTCTGCGCCTCAGCCAACGCCTCCCTCTTCCTGAAGTACAGCTTCCCGGTGTTCTCCAGAACCCCTATCACTATGTCCCCGTACAGTTCTCTGAAATATCCCTGCACATCTCTGAACGTCCTTCCGACCAGTTTGTTCGGTATATCTTCCGTGAGCAGCCCGCCGTGCGTGGGTAAAAGCAGCTCCGCCGCAATATGAGCTATCCCTGAAGCGCTCGCCGCATTGGCGATGAGTATCCTCGAGTGCTCCCGGGAGAGGATGATCTCGTCGCAGTTCGCAAGCCTAAGGTATTTCTCGAACTTTTCATCGAGCAGCTCGGCGCATGTGTAGATGTTCTTGTTCATGGAGTCTATCGTTATTACCGCCATAACGGTCCTCGAATCGACCTCCTGCAGGGAGAACTTCCTCGATGAATCCGCAAGCACGAGCGCGGTGCTCGCGTTCTTCACGTTCGCACGAAGAAGCACCTTTTCGTCTATATAGTCCCCCTTGATATACTTCATCGTCTTGAACTGCGGTATCGACCGGATATGGTCGATCTGATCCGGATCGGCGTCGTTTAGAAGCACTATATTCGACGGCCGCAGCTGTGGATTTACCTTGAGGATATTCTCGAGGATATTTTCAAGCCCCTCCTTCCATCCGCAGATGATGAAGTGACCCTTTCTTCTCTCAACCACGATCAAACCTCCTCTTGCCTTGATCTGCTTGTTGACGAGGAATGAGGCAATTCTTCCTGTGACGATACCGACCGTTGCCACACCCAGCGCCATGATGAGGATGCCGAACATCTTCCCGCCGATAGTGACCGGGTACTTGTCACCGTATCCCACGGTGGTGATGGTTACAACGGTCCACCAGATGGTGTCCCAGAGTGAAGTGAACTCCTGGTTTCTGCCTGCCTCGAATATGTAAGCCCCGATTGCGCCCAGGGCGAAAAGTCCGATAACGATGAGGAAGAAGGTCAGCGTGTTGTTGGAATTCATCGCCTCCCACAGCTCAAGGAATGTCAGACGCTTTCTCCTCTTCTCTTTTCTCCCCCTCTTCTCGAGTCCAGGAGCCGGTTTTTCCGGTTCTAATACGAGCTCCGGCTCCTCGGGGATCACGAGCTGTGTCTCCTCCCCGGGCTTTTCACTCTTTACCAGCTTCTTCAGCCTCGCACTAAGGGCCTTTATCGCCCCTTGGGCCCTGTCTCGTACCGGTTCCATCATATGTTTACTCGTAACAGACCCTCTCCGTTCATACAAAGTCTAAAAGTAATATATTTCTTAGTACTCGTACCGAGCTGTTCTCATACCGGGCGGCACGGGTACCCGGCTGTTCTATATTAATTGGCAGGATACCAGCCCCTCGTGCGGTGCATTAATATATACTATCTATTATTATCGAAAGGTATAAGATAAAAATAGAGCCTAATTAGTCCCTAATGACCTGTCGTTTCCTGGAGAACTGCTTTTTTTCATGAGAAGAACGGCCGTACAGCTCGGATCAGTCGTTGCTTTTAAATTTATCATGCCCCTGCGGTTATTAAATCACCGCTGAAAATGAAGCCTGTATCGTACGGCTCGTTCAGCGTTATTCTCCCCGAAATCATCAGCCTTTTCGGGAGATTAGCTTTCTGTGAACATCAAAAGTTTTTCTCAATGCCGCGCTCACCTCGGTCTGGAGAAAGAAGAGCTCGTTGTACAGCCTGACCCTCTCCGGGTCCGGCTCTTTCAGCGTTTTTTCATCCATCCCGACGAACGCATCGGTGAGATCGGCAATAGACAGCGATTCATTTTCGTAGTTCGCATAGCACCACGCGGCCTGGATCGCGGCACCGAAACCCGCCGCCTCCTCTATCCGCATTGTCACAGTGGGCGCTGCCAGAACGTCCGCCGCGATCCGACACCACTCGTCGCTTTTGCTCCCCCCTCCTGTGAGCCTGATCTCCGCAGGTTCGATTCCCTCTTTTTTCATACTCTCCAGGCCGTATCGTATGCCGAGAGTTACCCCTTCCATGGCGGAGCGGGCAATGTGCCCGGCATTCATGGTGAACTCGTTTATGCCGTAGAAAACACCCGTACCTGACGGAACGTTCGGTGTCCTCTCGCCGTTGAAATATGGAACGAGAACCAGTCCGTCCGCTCCTGGAGGTACGGTCCTGACGCTCTCTTCGAGCTCTCTGTTGCCCATTGAAAAAAGCTTCTTTACATACTCCGTAGCCACGGTCACGTTCATCGTACATGCGAGAGGGAGCCATCCGCCGGTGCTCGAGCAGAAGGCCGCAAACTCGCCCCTGGAATCTACAACCGGACTGTCGGAGTACGCGAAAATCGTTCCGGAGGTCCCAAGGCTCACCGTGACGACACCCCGCTTCGTATTTCCGGTACCGATCGCGCTCATCATGTTGTCGCCGCCGCCCGAGCTCACAATGACCCTGAGGTCTGTGGGAAGGCCGATCTCCTCCAAAACGGCCTTTCTCAAAGTACCTGCCGGCTCATGAGACTCGATAACAGGCGGGAGGCACTCTATGAGGTCCGTGGTGTCGTCGATCGCCCTGAGGACCTCCCGCGACCATGTCCGGTTTTTCACGTCGAAAAAGGCGGTCCCTGAAGCATCGCCCGCCTCCATGGTCCGTTCGCCGGTGAGGTACAGATTGATGTAGTCGTGAGGCAGCAGTATAGTCTTCAGCCTCCTGTAGCTTTCCGGTTCTTTTTCCCTCAGCCACAGCACCTTGCTCGCAGTGTATCCCGGAAGAATGAGGTTGCCGGTGAGCCGCAGCAGCTCTTTCTCTCCGCCGAGCCTGCCGGTGAGGGTTCTGCACTGCTCTTCGGTCGAAGTGTCGTTCCAGAGCTTTGCATTTCGGATCACGGAATCATTCTCGTCCAGCGGTACGAACCCGTGCTGCTGTCCGGAGACCCCTACTCCCCGTATCCTCCTTCGATCGATATCCGTCTCTCTCAATACCTTCTTCATCGTATTCCGGACCGCATCAACCCAGTCTGAGGGGTCCTGCTCCCTCGTGCCGTCTGTCTTTTCTATGAGGGAGTATTCCTCTCGTGCGTCCCCCAGCACCTTTCCACTGCTTCCATCCAGGAGTACCGTCTTGGTTCCCTGTGTGCCGACATCGATCCCGAAAAACAGCCCTTCAGCAGTCGACCTTTTCATACTCCAACCCCTTTCGAGCTCAGCTTCCTTCAGTATATCTTGCTTTTCCTTTATATTTTTAATATATTTTACAATAATTTCAACACTTTATTCGATCCTATTTTATTCGATCCCATATGGAAGAACTAGACTACCTCGATTCAGGGGATGATTACAAGAGACAGATCTTAGACCTCCACTCGATGCTCGAGATCGGTAAGACCCTTAATGCGGCAAGCCTGTCTCTGAAAAATGTCCTCGACATCGTTATCCTCACCTGCTACGGGCACTTTCACTCACAGGACGCCAGTATGCTCCTTTCCATGGAAGAGGGAGAAAAGACGTATTTTGCCGGAGAAGCGGAAAACAAGAAAATATCCATCAAATTGACGAACCCTCTTGAAATCTACATCAAGGAGAACGAGAGGGCCATACATATCAGCGAGATAAAAAAACAGGCCGGGCTGGATAACACTCACAAGATTCTTGCGAAAAACGGATTCGAGCTCATCGTACCGCTCCGCTTCAAGGACAGGATAAACGGCTTGCTCTGCCTTAAGCGCAAGGAGGAGGATTTCGGATCCGAATATACTGAAGATGATGAAAGGTACATCAGCATAATTGCAGGCTTCGCGTCGGTTGCGATCGAGAATGCCAGACTCTACGAAATGGCCACGCTGGATATAAAGACGAAGCTCTACAATCACGGCTTCTTCGCAAATCGTCTCACGCAGGAGGTAGAGAGGGCGGAGAGATACAAAGCAGACCTCACTCTCATGATCCTCGACCTCGACCACTTTAAAAAGGTCAACGACACGTACGGTCACATTGTCGGCGACGAGGTCCTCATTGAGGTCGCAAGGACCGTCAAGCACGCGGTACGCGGCTTTGATATCCCGGCCCGTTTCGGGGGTGAAGAGTTTACAGTAATACTACCGGAGACCGGACTGGAGGGCGCCGATACGGTCGCACAGAGGCTGAAGAATGCGATTAAAGAGCTCTCCTTTTCCTCGGAGAAAGGAAAGTTCGGCATAGCTGTGAGCATCGGGATCGCCGGTTTCATCCACGAATCAAGCATGACGGACGATATACTCATATCGCATGCAGACCAGGCTCTCTACTACGCCAAAGAGCACGGGAGAGACCGGGTGGCCCGGTACAATGAAATCTCCGAAAGCATAGAAAAGTAGCAGCTGTCAACTCCCGATTGTTTTCCACCTTCCTCGGTGCTGTCGGTGATACCGCCGATTCAACAAACCGTCGATTTCCCCATGCAGCCTAATGTGGACAAGCCACATTCTTGATGAAAATATTTTCTTGCCAAAAAGGCAAGAAAATCAGTATTAAGGTACTATTATTATTTCATATGAAAGGGGCTTTTAATGTCTTTTTCCGGTAAGGTTCTTTTCTCTCCTCTTTCTGTTTTTGGGTTGTGCCGTTTTCTCGCTTCTTCGTTATATGGAGATGAAGGCATACTGAAAACGGGCTCTTTAGAACCCTGTGGTCGACGGCGTTGCCGGGAATGAAGAGTACATCTACTCCTATGAAACAAATAAGATGACGCTGTATCAAAAACCGCTCTTTTGCACCATCAACGCGGCCCTTGTAGCCCAAACAGAGGGATGGGTCGGTATGGGGTTCAAGTCATCAGTAACGGACGGCACAGAAATCCTCATCGGCTATGTAAGAGATGGCACACAATCCTACACGGAACAGATTGGGGTGGGCAAACGGCATAAAGACGAGAAACTGCCCTGGGTGAGGTCGCTCGTGCTTTCCGAGTCAGCGGTAAAACCACCCTTGAGGTCGAGCTTGCCGAAGAAGACGTCGTCGGATTCCGGCATGGCCCTGAAAGCCGGTCCCACAAACCGGTCTCTTCATTATACCGGATTCCCACCCGAGGCTCTCCTTAACAGAGGTTCATTACGGTGTGTTATGCCCTTATGGGACGGCGATCGTGAACAAGACCGCTAATCCCCATTTGGTATATATCACCGTAAATAGTAAGAAATGGGGGGGGTCAATCCCCGTTTCTCATTACCAACAGCAAACTGTAAGTAACGGGTCTTTTGGCGCTTTGTTCACCGTAAATATTATTTTTTACATCTACCAATGGCTATGCAATCTGATTGCATAGCAATCTGATTGCAGCAATCTGATTGCAGCAATCTGATTGCAGCAATCTTTGAGAAAACCGCACTAAATCTGAACTGCGGAAATATCATGGCTGGTCAGGTTTAAATATGAGGGGGAATTGTGAGGAATATAAAATGCCGGTCACTCCCGCCGTTCGGCAGGGAACGATCGGCATTCTCATTGCATTCAGTTTCAGGTGAATAATACACCAATTTTCTCCTGAAACTTAACACGCCTTAGACTCGTCAAAGTTCATTGACGGCTAAAGTGTATCAGCCTGTTCAGGAACTTATTATTCCTCATCTTCCCAGTAAATGCAGGTAACAGGGCAGGCGTCTATCGCATCCTGGATCTCTTCCTCGGAAACACCGTCACTGTTTGTGATCTCCGCGATGTTATCATCCGTCATTAAGAATACGTCCGGACAGCTATCAGAACATGCGCCGCAGCCAATGCATTCCTCTTGATCAATATAAAATTTCTTGGCCATTCCAGATCTCCTTTAACAATCTCTAATTTTTTCGAATAATAAGGACCTTGGATAAAAAAGTCAATATCTCTGTCGTAAATAATCCATATATTTCCTTAAATAAATACCGATTTTAAGCCTCAAAAAGGAAAATATTATTAGAGCGATAAGTATCGGGCTGACTGCCGCCCCTGCAATGGGAAAACGCACGACGAACGCCGCATACAGCACGACACACACTATACAGAAGAGTATGAAAAGCAGTTTTACCAGGGCAGTTGCCATTCTTATGAAAATTTTAAAAAGCAGCTTTTTTCTAAACCCCCTGACAACATAGAAACCGATCAGCCCCCCGAGAGCGATGTAGAAGACGATTGCATAGACGGATTTGCTGATAACTGCAACCCTGTACAATCCGTAAACCAGCCCGCCCATTCCGACGAATATCAGGGAGAAGAGCAGCACAGCCGATAGAAACTGTCGAATGCTGTGTATCGCGCGTGAAACCCTCAGCGTATGTCCGCCCGCTGATTTCGGATCGTCCCTTCGCATGCTCATCTCTCTTCGTAATCCTTTAAGAATCCGTTCAGCTCGTCCTGGGTTGGTATTCCCTTCCGGCCGCCGGTCTCTCTGCATTTCATGGCCGCACAGGCTGAAGCGCGGCGCAGTATTGTCTCGTCCGGGTACCCCTGTGCCAGGAATAGCGCGTACGCGCCGTGAAAAACGTCCCCTGCACCGGTCGTGTCTACTACATCAACATCGAAAGCGTCCTGCTCTATGGTCCTCCGTCCGTTTTTTAAAAGGGAAACAGCACCTCTCTTCCCCAAAGTAACGGTAATATTAGGGCTTTTAACCGTTTGCGCAAACTGCTCCACAAGCTCCCTTTTATCGGCAGCGGAGTCTTTCCCGATCACGCGCAGGGCATACCGTTGTGATGCAACCACATGCGTCGCATTGGCGAGGATATCTTCTGCAAGCGGAGAGTCCTTTTCAGCGTCAACGACGACAGGAACCCCCGCCTCCCTTGCAATCCTCGATGCAGCGAGAGATGCCTCTTCATGGTAGAAATCAATGAGGAGGACCTTCGAAGCCCTTACAAGTTCCGGATCCACATCATCCGCTCCGAAACGGGGTATATCTTCTTTAAAATATATGATCGTCCTTGACTGGTTCGCCGTATTGACGACAACAAAGGCGAGAGGGTTACGCCCCTCTCGTATGCTCACATATTCCGTGCTGACACCCTCTTTTTTCAGACCCGATACGATCTGCTCTGTGAAATCATCCTTTCCTACAGAACCGTGGTAGCATACAGCTCCGCCGAGCCTCCCCACGGCAACACACGCGGTGGCTATGTTCCCCCCTCCCTGCACATCGATATCGTCCGCCTTGAGCTTTTCATCTTCGGTCGGGTACGCCGATACAGAACAGAGGTAATCGATACAATACGATCCTATTCCAAGCACATCGAATTTTTTTTCCACAACCCTATCTCCTGTGCCCCTATAGTACAAAATTTATTTCTTGGTGTATAGTTTGATTTTCAGGATCTTTCCCGATTTCGCCTCAGATTGTCTTGAAACACAAAAGTTAAGCAGTACCATAACAGGGCGTCACAGGCCTTCAATATCGACTTCTGTATTCGCTGACTTTTAACCTATACGATAGGTCCCGATATCTTCGTAACCATGATTTCCCGCCCTGCTGCACCACAATAAAAAGACCCATATCAGCTTATTCGGGCAAGAACCGATTTTCTGAACACACACCCGTATTTTTCTGCAGATATATTTCATCCCTCAGGAAGCTTCCATGAGTACGCGCCTGCCGGTCTTCATGCGATTAATTAGTTGAGAGTCAAATAGTTACATGAAACCAACTTATTCATCAATGTCTTTTCTTGTTGAACATACTAATCATTCACCAAGAACTAATTATACCTGCCACGCAAGTTTTTTCTTGACAATTATCGATTACAGTGTATTCTATCTTAAATCGCAAAAACCGAATAACAATGGAAAATAGAGTGACAGCCAGAATGGGAAGTGGAAACCTTGTAAGCCTTATTATTATTGTACTGCTCCTTATTTTGCCCTAGGGCAGCGGAATAGACTGAAACTCTACTACCCGCTGTCTACAGCGGGTTTTTTTTTAGCCTGTTTTCTGGAGGGATCATGCCAGAAGCAAACCACACTATCTGCAAATGCCGAGTTAATCGTTTCTGCATTACGTTTTTTAATAACAGTTCACAGGAGGAACCATGCGAAGCGACTTGATGAAGAGTGGATTACAGAGGGCCCCTCATCGCAGCCTTTTCTTTGCACTAGGGTTGACCGAGGAGGAGATAGAAAGACCTATCATTGGTATAGCGAGCTCGGCGAACGAGATCATACCGGGCCACCTCCATCTGCGTCAGGTCGTCGATGCGGTGAAAGCAGGGGTGAGGATGGAAGGGGGCACTCCCCTCGAGTTCGGAACGATAGGAATATGCGACGGAATCGCCATGGATCATATAGGGATGAAATACTCCCTCGGAAGCAGAGAGCTCGTTGCCGACTCCGTAGAAACGGTTGCCATGGCAATGCCGTTCGACGGACTCGTTCTGATACCGAACTGCGATAAGATCGTACCCGGGATGCTCATAGCAGCGATAAGGCTCAACATTCCGGCTGTTGTGGTATCCGGAGGGCCGATGCTCGCTGGAGAATACAGGGGAGAAAAGATCGGAGTCGATAAGGTGTTCGAAGCTGTCGGCAAGAGCAGAGCAGGAAAGATTACCAGCAGCGAGCTCTCCGCTATAGAGCGTTGCGCATGTCCCGGGGTGGGAAGCTGTGCCGGGCTCTATACTGCCAACACCATGAACTGCCTCACAGAGGCGCTCGGCATGGGGCTGCCCGGAAACGGCACGATACCGGCGGTTCACGCCGACCGCATCAGGCTTGCCAAGAAGGCGGGAAAGGCTCTTATGAGGAGAGTGGAGGACGGCCTCGCACCGAAAGATATAATGACAAGGGACGCCTTTCTCAATGCAATAGCCGTTGATATGGCAATAGGGGGCTCGACGAACACCGCTCTTCATATCCCGGCGATCGCGCACTACGGTGAGGTCGAGGTCGATCTCGAAGATTTTGACCGGATGAGCAGCAGGGTTCCGCACCTGTGCAGCCTCTCTCCGGCGGGTCCGCACCATATGGAAGATCTCCACCGTGCAGGAGGAATCCCCGCAGTAATGAAAGAGCTTTCCAAGGCCGGGCTCATCGATACGGAGCTCAAAACCGTTACAGGGTTGACTGTAGGGGAAGTCATAGAGAGTGCAGAAGCAACGGACAACGCCGTTATTGCATCTGTCGACAACCCGAAGCACAGCTCCGGGGGCCTCACGGTCCTCAGAGGGAACCTCGCACCGGAAGGCTGCATCGTGAAGAGCGCCGCAGTCCTTCCCGAGATGATGGAGCACGAAGGGCCGGCACGTGTGTTCCAATCCGAGGAGGAAGCAGTGGAGGCCATCCTGGAAGGCAGAATAAAACAGGGAGATGTGATTGTCATCAGGTACGAGGGCCCCAGGGGAGGGCCCGGCATGCGGGAGATGCTCACCCCCACCTCATCGATCGCAGGAATGGGGCTCGACAGCTCTGTAGCGCTAATTACGGACGGGAGGTTTTCCGGTGCCACGAGAGGCGCCTCCATAGGGCATATCTCGCCGGAAGCAGCTGCAGGGGGTCCGATAGCCGCCGTCCAGGAGGGAGATCGCATTCGGATTGACATCCCCAAAAAGCGCGTAACACTGAATGTCCCGGACGAAGAGATAGAGAAGAGACTGAAGAAGATCGAGGACGAAGGCCCCAGAAAGCCGAAGATCGACCGCGGTTACCTGTACAGGTACTCGAAACTCGTTTCATCAGCTGCACAGGGAGCAGTGTTTCATATATAAACTATACTCGAGGAGAAAAGAATGAGGATGACCGGTTCACAGGCAATACTTGAGGCACTGCATAGGGAGAAAGTAACGACCCTGTTCGGTATTCCGGGGGGTGTTGTTATACCCTTGTTTGATGCTCTATACGGCGATAAAAAGCTCGACCTCGTGGTTACCAAGCACGAGCAGGGAGCGATACACGCGGCTGACGGATACGCAAGGTCGAGCGGCAAACCGGGGGTGTGCATCGTCACATCAGGTCCCGGGGCCACGAACATCGTGACAGGGCT
>Ga0307380_10009668_pt1 | contig 12212 bp, 12 predicted proteins | sample UN3MG_FD_202239 | JGI IMG/M metagenome (GOLD analysis project Ga0307380, IMG submission 202239) | Soil microbial communities from Risofladan, Vaasa, Finland - UN-3 | ecosystem: Environmental > Terrestrial > Soil > Coastal area > Acid sulfate soil | place: Finland: Risofladan, Vaasa | collected... | reverse complement strand
GGCACGACGCTGGAGCGACCTGGGCCTAATTAAAAGCTACCGCGTTGGCCCCCGTGGCGATCGTAGATTCAGGGCTGAGGACCTCAATACCTTTATTACCACCGTTAAGCCAAACCTGGGGGGAGCAGTGCTCATTGTCGACGATGACCCCGATATTCGGCAACTCATGGAGGATGTCGTCGAGGGGGAAGGCTACAGGGCTACCGCCGTTGAAAGCGGTGAGAAAGCCTTGAAAGAGCTCGATAAGCAGCACTTCGACTTCGTCTTCCTCGACCTCATGCTGCCGGGCCTGACCGGAGTAGATGTGCTCCGTTTTATAAAGGAGCATGAAAATAAAACCATAGTGGCTGTCATTACCGGGCACGGTGACGATGCCCTCGCTCTTGAGGCGATGGAGCTGGGTCCCATGTTTTTTATCCGAAAGCCCTTCGATATTTCCGAGATAACCACGGTTCTCGATGCAGTAATGCATCATCCAGAAAATAGCTCCAGCAAACCGTAGGCTGGAAAGATGCTCTTCCCCCTTTCTATCCTCGTTGGCTGGGTAGAATAAGTAAGCTACACCTATTGCCAGCACCCGCCCTCCACGAGCACGCCCAAGGGGCATTCATTCCTGCAAATGTCTACTCCTTTCATCAGTGGCACGCTTGCTGGACATGCGCCTCCCCACGGTGGTATCTCCAGTATCCGATGGATCTCATTCATTATTGGCCCACGATGAACGACACTTATCGATCGTGATAGCCTATCCTTAGTATTTCCCAGGATAAAACACATCTAGCTCCTCCCTTCGAAACCTCCCATCGCTACCATTTACAACAGGGTTAGCCCGGGGGAACCCGCGATCGCTCCATCACCATACTGTGCCTTTATTTAAATTCAAGCATGCTGCAGCCGGGCAAGCCATGGAAGCAGGCAATAGTTTATTCGTCTACACAGAAGCACCTTGAACAGAACAAAATTTATTAAAAAATTCACCTGCAAATCCCCTTGACAAAACCCGCATGTCATCTTAGTATTCCACGCTCATCAACCTATTCCAGCATCATGAGAAGGTAGGGCTATCAGGTTTTGGTGAAAAGGGGGAGATAAGTATAGTTTAGTGAACTTGTTTGATATTGACTGCTGCCGCTCCTTATGTAATGATGGATGATAGTAACCTAGGAATATTGTAGGTATGTGTAGGTTGAAGCAGGTCATCCAATCAACAAGGGGTGCCCAATTTAGCTTTCTAGCGCAGGAGTACCGGAGTAATAAATGGCAAGGCCAAGGCGAATAGTAAAGACACTAGGTGTAGTCCCACTATTACTAGCTTTGATGCTGGTAGCACTTGTTGCCGCTCCGCTTCTGAGCATCGGCATAACACAGGCTACGCAGACCACCATCGTCTTCCAGGATGATTTCGGCACTACTTACGCGAACACTGTTCCCGGTTGGACTGATAGCGATGGGAGTGGGCATGACTGTGCCACTAGGCCCACTTATGGCACGGGCGATAAGTACCTCCGCCTGCGCAGCGGCGGGATGGCCACGAAGTCGGCCATCGACACAACAGGCCTGGTGAACATCCACCTGGAGTACGATTGGGGCCAGGATACCGACCGAGATGGCAGTGACGACGGCGATCTCGTTGTGCAGTGGAAGCTCTCTGCTGCCGGCAGCTGGACCACCGTCAATACACACGACCTTTCTAACGACACTACGACCTGGCCGGCAACGTATGTTGATGCAGCCCTTGGCATCACTGCGGAAGGCACCAGCATTGATATCCGTTTCTGGGGAGACACCGATGAAGATCCTGACAGCGCACGGGTGGACAATGTCGTCGTCAGCGGCGACCCCGCGACAGCACCTTCACCATCACCAAGCCGGTCGCCTTCGCCCCCGCCTACGCCTACGCCGACACCGACATCGTATGAGAGTATGGCAGCGGTAGTAGTAGTTATAGCTCGGATCACCCAGCCAATAGGCTCATCAGTAGAGCCCACATTTGTAGACGGTAACCCATTCTGCGTAGATACTTGCGGGGGCACTGAATATAAAATAGAAGAGCCAGTTACATCGGGCTCCCACGTGCTTCCCGATAGCGCCGGTACGATTAACATAACAGTAACAGGAAACTATTTCGATTGGACATCGACAATAGGCATAGACTGTGTAATCGTAAAGGGTGGTCCCAATGCTAATGTTTACTATTACGACCCTGAATCGTTTGGTGATACTGGACTCCATGCACCAATTAAACTCAGTAATGGAAAGCCTTTCGGGCTAAGCCATATAAGTTTCTGTTATAACATAGAGCCAACTCCTACTCCGACGCCAACGCCGACGCCTACGCCTACCCCGACACCTAACTGTACTCCTACCCCGACGCCTACGCCAACACCGAGGTGTACTCCTACTCCGACACCTAACTGTACTCCTACGCCGACCCCTACTCCGACACCAACGCCGACACCTACCCCGACACCAACACCAACTCCTACGCCAACTCCTACACCTGACTGTGGTAATGTCTCGGTCGATAAGACCGCTCAGGAAGAGGGGTGCCGCACATACAAGGTTACACTGAATATCACGGGTGAGCCGTGCGCCAAGCCTGTTGATGTGATGCTGGTCTTCGACCGCTCAGGCTCCATGGATGATGGCGTGGGGCTAGAGCCGTTTAATTCTGCCAAAGCTGGGGCCAAGGCTTTCATTGACCAGCTGAATACCGATGATAAGGTCGGGCTGGTCTCCTATCATACCACTGCATATTTGAACAACGGCTTAACCTTTACTCACAATGATGTTAAAACTTCCATCGATGGTCTATCCATCGGCGACTATACCAACATCGCTGCAGGAATCTATCTGGCAACCCAGGAGATTATCGCCAATGGCCGTACGGATGCAGAGAAGGCTATAATCGTGCTTTCGGATGGCGTCGCCAATAGGGCCAGCGTTTCATGTACCGGCTGTGGCATATATCCATGTTATAGCACTTCGCCTACAATTTACGCGCCGAATAACAGGGGTACTTGCTGCACAAATGACGCAATTAACCAGGCCCTGGCTGCCAAGGTCCTAGGTTACAAAGTATTTAGTATCTTCCTCGAGAACGTCAATACTTCAGACTGCGGCAATACATCTCGCACATCACTACTTGGTTCTGAGACACTAAAAGCGGTATCTTCAGGAGCAGGCTTCTACTACGAAACCACCGATCCAAGCGACCTGGAGGAGATCTACGAAAAAATCGCCGGCCAGCTCAACACCGCAGCGACAGATGTAGTGGTCACGGACGACGTATCAGATGAGTTCGATGTCGATACTGGCAGCTTTAGCCCCAGCCAGGGCACCGTAAGCTTCAACTCCGGTATTAACACCATTACCTGGAACGTTAGTGATGTTGGTAGTACATCAGTGACCCTGACCTACCAGGTCACCGCCAAGGCAGGTTATTCCGGCTCCCTTGATGTCAACGACCTGGCGACAATGAACTACACCGATGTGGATAGCAACCCCCAGTCGAAGGTCTTTCTTATACCCACTGTTAACGTGCCCTTTGATCTCCTAGCCTCCGCTTCCAGTAACTCACCAGTATGCGAAGGCGGTACCATACAGCTCAACGGTTCGGCCACCGGCGGCACACCTCCTTATTCCTCCTATAGCTGGACACATATCCCCGACTGGTCAAGCTTTATACAGAACCCCACCAGGTCCCCTGCTACCATAGCTATGTCCGGTACCTATACCCTGAACGTTACCGATTCCAACGGCTGCTGGGATACCGATACTACTAGTGTGGTGGTTAATCCCTGTCCTACTCCTACTCCTACTCCTACTCCTACCCCTACCCCTACCCCTACACCAACACCTACGCCAACTCCTACTCCAACCCCGACGCCTACTCCTACGCCTACTCCTACTCCTACTCCAACCCCGACGCCTACTCCTACGCCTACTCCTACTCCTACTCCAACCCCGACGCCTACTCCTACACCTACTCCTACACCGACACCTACTCCTACTCCAACGCCAACTCCTACTCCCACACCTACGCCAACTCCCACTCCCACTCCTACTCCAACGCCGACGCCTACTCCTACCCCTACTCCTACCCCGACCCCTACCCCTACACCAACACCTACGCCTACTCCTACCCCAACGCCTACTCCTACGCCTACTCCGACCCCCACTCCCACGCCTACACCAACGCCCACGCCGACGCCAACGCCAACGCCAACACCTACTCCTACACCTACACCGACGCCGACTCCTACTCCTACGCCGACGCCAACACCTACTCCTACTCCTACCCCGACGCCGACTCCTACTCCTACGCCTACGCCAACACCTACACCTACACCTACTCCTACTCCTACACCGACGCCGACTCCTACTCCTACCCCGACGCCGACACCGACCCCTACCCCTACCCCCACCCCTACGCCTACTCCTACCCCGACCCCGACTCCTACCTGTAATCCCGTAGCAGAATTAGTTATTAATGGCGGATTTGAAATACCGGATGTCCCCCCAGCTAGTTGGAATGTCTTTAACAGCTCTCAGGTTCCTGGCTGGAGTATTGAATGGGTTTCAACTACCCCCTCTTCCCCAGCCGATGCCCTTCTTGAGTTACACGACCATGTTGCTATTGGCTGGAACCCCCAGGAAGGAGATCAGTATGCTGAACTGGATACTGACTGGTTTGGCCCGGGTGGTCCTGATCCAGCTTCAGATGCACCAGCATCGGTAAAGATTTACCAGGATATCCCTACTATCCCAGGTTATACTTACTACATCAGCTTCTACTTCTCTCCACGTCCCGACACAGACATCTCGCAAAACAGCCTTAACTTTAGCTGGGCCGGGGAGGTGAAAGACACTATATCAGCCGCAGGTTCCAGTACTACAGTTTGGTCTTATCACTCCTATAGCTACGTAGCTGGAGGATCAACATGCCGTCTCCAGTTTTCTGATAACGGCATACCAAATGGTGTGGGAACATTCTTAGACAATGTAAGTGTTAGATGTGGACCTCCTCCGACACCTACGCCTACGCCGACTCCGACGCCGACGCCTACACCAACGCCGACTCCGACGCCGACGCCAACGCCGACGCCGACTCCTACTCCTACCCCAACTCCTACTCCTACTCCTACTCCTACTCCTACTCCTACTCCGACTCCTACGCCGACTCCTACGCCTACACCTACTCCGACTCCTACGCCTACACCTACGCCTACTCCGACGCCTACACCAACGCCAACCCCGACGCCTACACCTACTCCTACTCCTACTCCTACACCGACGCCAACACCTACACCGACTCCTACGCCAACACCGACGCCGACACCAACGCCTACACCTACTCCGACTCCGACGCCTACACCGACTCCAACCCCTACGCCTACTCCTACCCCGACGCCGACTCCTACGCCGACTCCTACGCCTACTCCTACGCCGACACCAACGCCTACACCTACTCCGACTCCGACGCCTACACCGACTCCAACCCCTACGCCTACACCCACGCCGACTCCTACTCCAACTCCAACGCCTACCCCTACGCCTACTCCTACCCCTACGCCTACTCCTACATGTGATCCTGAAGTTAACCTAGTCATAAATGGTGGATTTGAAACACCGGGTGTTACCCACGCAAGTAACTGGAATATCTTTAACAGCTCCGAGGTTCCTGGCTGGACTGTCGAATGGGTTTCAACTGACCCCTCTTCTTATGAAGGAACTGACCGGCCAGACGATGCCTATCTTGAGTTACACGACCATGTTAGCGGCTGGAACCCCCAGGAAGGAGAGCAGTATGCCGAACTGGATGCTGACTGGTATGGCCCGGATGATCCCCTTACAGGAGAACCAGCATCGGTAAAGATTTACCAGGATATCCCTACTATCCCGGGTGATACTTACTACATTAGCTTCTACTTCTCTCCCCGCCCCGACACAGACAGCCCGAACAACAGCCTTAACTTTAGCTGGTGCGGGGCGTTGAATGACACAATATCAGCCGCAGGTTCCAGTAATACAGTTTGGTCTTATCACTCCTATAGCTATGCAGGTACAGGATCAACATGCCGTCTCCAATTTTCTGATAACGGAACCTCAGATTCCTTAGGTACTTTCTTAGACAATGTAAGTGTTAGATGTGGACCTACTCCTACTCCTACGCCTACGCCAACGCCAACGCCGACTCCGACTCCTACTCCTACGCCAACGCCTACCCCTACTCCTACCCCTACTCCAACGCCTACACCTACGCCGACTCCAACCCCTACGCCTACACCTACGCCTACTCCTACCCCAACACCAACTCCTACGCCTACTCCTACCCCTACGCCAACGCCGACTCCTACTCCTACGCCAACGCCGACCCCAACACCTACGCCGACTCCTACTCCTACACCAACACCTACACCTACACCTACTCCTACTCCTACCCCAACTCCGACACCTACGCCTACACCTACACCCACGCCTACACCTACACCCACGCCTACTCCTACACCGACTCCTACTCCTACGCCTACGCCTACTCCTACCCCTACGCCAACGCCGACTCCTACTCCTACGCCTACACCCACGCCTACTCCTACGCCTACTCCTACTCCAACTCCAACTCCGACACCTACACCTACTCCCACGCCTACTCCTACACCGACGCCGACTCCTACTCCCACGCCCACGCCGACGCCTACTCCGACGCCGACTCCTACTCCAACACCTACACCTACTCCTACACCTACTCCCACGCCTACTCCGACACCGACGCCGACTCCTACTCCCACGCCCACGCCGACGCCGACTCCTACTCCAACCCCGACGCCTACGCCTACTCCTACGCCGACTCCTACACCGACGCCTGTACTGTCATGCGTGCCATATGTACAGCTTGCAGTGCTCCTGGATGGATCCGGCAGCATTAGTGACGCTGAGTGGGAAATCGAGATAAACGGGCTACACGACGCTATCATCGATCCCGATTGCATGCCCCATTGCTGCGTGGAGCTAACGGTGATTCAATTCGCTGACAACCTGCCCACTGGAGCTAGAACGGAAATCGGTCCCATTGTCATCACCAACATCAATCGTAATAACATCGCTGATGACGTCCTGAACATCACCCATGAAAAAGGGATAACACCTATTGAAGCCGGTATAGACCTGGCTGTGGTGGAACTCACCAACTCTGAATGGTTTACCTATGCTTCAAAGCAGATAATCAACATAATTACCGACGTTGGACATATTGTGGTTGATTACGATGCCACGGAGATAGCACGCGATTACGCTATAGATGCGGGAATTGATGAGATAAGCGCCGAGGGCATCGGCGATATAATATACTATGACATAAACTGGCTGCAGGATCGCATTGTGTATCCTGGGTATCCCGATACCTCCGGTCATATAGCCCCACCATTTACACCGGGGTGGGTGTATGATGTTGAATTGGATGCTGGCAAGTTAAAGGAAGCCGTCTGCGAAAAGATTACATGTTTATACCCTACTCCTACTCCTACCCCGACTCCTACTCCTACTCCTACCCCAACGCCTACTCCTACCCCTACTCCTACACCTACACCGACTCCTACCCCTACACCAACCCCTACTCCTACCTCTACGCCAACGCCGACGCCTACTCCCACACCTACACCAACTCCAACGCCTACACCTACGCCTACGCCTACATCTACTCCTACCCCAACTCCTACGCCTACACCGACCCCGACGCCTACTCCTACCCCAACTCCTACGCCTACACCGACCCCGACGCCTACTCCTACCCCAACTCCTACGCCTACCCCTACTCCTACCCCAACTCCTACGCCGACACCTGTAATGTTATGCGTACCAAATATACAGCTTGCAGTGCTCCTGGATGGATCGGGCACAATGGAAGATTTAGGTGAATGGGAGACACAGATATACGGACTGCGTAACGCTATCCTTAACCCCGATTGCATGCCCAATTGCTGTGTGGAGCTAACGGTGATTCAATTCGCCGGTGATTTACCCAATGATGCCAGGCTGGAGGTTGGTCCCATCGTTATCACTGACGACAACCGTTCTGCCATTGCCACTAAGGTCTTTAACATACCCAAGAGTAGCGGGACAACACCTATGGAGTTTGCCATAGACCTGGCTGTAGTGGAACTCAACAATTCTGAATGGTTCACCTATGCTTCAAAGCAGATAATCAACATAAGTAGTGACGTTGGATTGTATGTAGTTAATTTCGGTGCCATTGAGGAAGCGCGCGATAAAGCTGTAATTTTTGGTGGCATCGATGAGATCACCGCCCAGGGCATTGGCAATATCGAACTGATATATATAACTTGGTTGCAGGAAGAAATTGTATGGCCCCATCCCGCAAAACCGCCATTCACACCTGGGTGGGTATATATTGTTGGAACCAACGATGCCATGTTCACGGTAGCTATCTGCGAAAATGTTGATTGCATATATGCACCGACGCAGAGACTGGAAGGCGATGTTCACCCGCTGGGTACCGGCAACGGTTTAATTGACTCGGCGGACTATCAATTAGTAGTCCAGCATATAGTGGGAACAATAACACTGACAGGCGATGATTTTTACGCCGCCGACGTTAACGACAGTGGCACAATAGACGCAGCGGACCTGCAGTTGATGGCACAATACCTTATCGGGACGATTACAGCATTCCCCGGGGGAGAATATATTCCATAAACAAAGTGTGTTAAGAGCAGGAGGCTAATACACCTGCACTATAAACACCAAAGGGGTGGACAGAAAGGTCCACCCCGGTTTTATCTAAAATTTGATGTCGTATAGCCGCTCTTATCCTTCCAGCACAACCTAATGTTGCAATTTTGTAACTACATCTTACACGCTCACACGTCCAGCTGCTCAAGCCACAGGGTTTTTCCAAACGCACACTGAAACCACGCTCTTAAGAGAGCTCTCTATCCCGGCTTAACCCGAAGCTTGATATCCTCCACCGCCATCTCTGCGCTCTTGGCACAGGCACCGAGCCCTATCCAGCCCCCCGGTTTTACCCCGTCGCCGACATTATAGAGGTTCTCTATCGATGTCTTCTGCGGCATATCGTAACCCGGCCAGCTATGATACCCCGGACATCCACCATGGAAATAGCTGGCAACCAGGATCTCAGCATGCTCGTCAAACCCGGGGATATTATCTCTCAAATCCTGAAGCATTAGCCCCCTGTCCTGCTTGATATCATAGGGGGGTAACGATGAGAGCGGCGTACCTCCCGCCATGAGCAGGTGCTTTCCTTTTGGAGCGTGCTCCGGACAGAGAAGTGTCGGGCTGTTCATCACGCTCAGCCTGCGGCCCAGTACGAATATCAGGGAGGAGCAGTCCACCAGGGGCCTATCGCTGGCAATATGCATCGCTATAAACGGAGCGGGTCTCAGGTTTTCCCGTAGCTGTTTCAGGTAGCCCAGATCAAAATTCTCACTCCCCGCCAATGCCACCGTTTCCCCGGGACCGGTATTACTAACCACTGCCTTCGCCACCACCTCAATAACCTCCTCACCCCGCTTTACAATTGCACCCCTTGCCATCCCATCGGCCACTGCAATCTGCCTGGCCCGGCACTTAGTCCACACCTGCCCCCCTTTTGTCTCAATAGCTCTCGCCAGCGATTCCATCAGTGCTAAATTGCCCTGCGGCGCAATCCCGATACCCTGTCCTTTTGGCGCCTTGAGGTACTCGAAGAACTTCCCCGCTGGCAATTCATCGTCATTTACAAAGTGAGTCGGGCTGATCAGCGCCCAGAAGGTTTTAAGCACCCTCTCATTCTCGGTATACTGAATCAGCCATTCCCTGAGGGAAATTCCGTCCCAGGGCTGCTGCCAGGTTAAACCCCGTCTCAAAGCCCCCATCACACGCTCCGTTTCGCCTTCATCCCTGCAAGCCAAGGAAACGAGCGTCCTCAGCCCACCTTTTGGCGGCAGCTCATGGTCTTTCCCATCAATCCGATAGCGAATCGGGGGGACGGGGCGGACGTCGAGCCTGGCCCCTACCGCATTAAAGACCTGCTCCACTACCCCACCCATCTCTACCTCAATCGCGCCGGTGCTAATCTTGAAACCCTTATGTTCTATCGTGGAATACCTGCCGCCTATTCGAGGCAGCCGCTCCACCACCAAAGTCTTATAGCCACTGGCGACAAGAAATGCCGCCGCAGATAATCCCCCCATCCCCGAACCGATAACCAGCACATCATAATTATCCTGTTTCACCTGACCCTCCTTTTTCGTCCTCTTCAAATATCGATTCACATTGATACAGGAAAAATCTAGCACACGGGGCAATATCAGTCAACCTGTACGTATAAGTATTGACAAACGATTAACTTTTGATTAGTATGCTATTTCACTTCCCAATATGTTCCCAGGGAGATAAAAGTTTCGTACGGGGGCCACCCCCGAATCTTAAATTTGATCCAGAATCAGGAGGAGAAAATGAGTGCCAAAGAAGTGAAGCTCTATTCCACCCCTACTTGACCCTGGTGCAAGAGGACCAGTATGTTCCTCGAGCAGCATAATATCGCCTATCAAGAAGTCGATGTCGCTACCGATAGCGCCGCCCGTGAGGAGATGGTGCGTAAGACAGGTCAGATGGCGGTACCTGTCATCGAAATCGATGGCGATTTTACCGTTGGCTTCGACGAAGGCAGGCTGAAAGAGAAATTAGGCCTTTAACTTGCCGGTGGAGCTTATGCGTGAACTGATCATTATCGGCGGTGGTCCCGCGGGGATGACCGCTGCGGTCTATGCTGCCAGGAAGCGGCTAGATACCCTGCTCATCAGTAAAGACATTGGAGGGCAAGCTCTTTGGTCGGCCAGTGTGGAGAACTATATGGGATATCAGTATATCGAAGGATTTGAGCTGATGGCCAAATTCGAGGAGCAGATGAAGCAGTTTCCGCTGGAGCAGAAGATCGGTGAAGAGGTAGTTGCTTTATCCCGACGGAATGCGGGATTTGAGATCAGGATAGCCAATGGTGAAAGCTATCAGGCAAAGGCGGTGATCGTCGCTACCGGGAAACGTCCCCGCCAGCTCAATGTACCTGGCGAGGAGCGGCTAAAGAGTCGGGGTGTTACCTATTGCGCGATTTGCGATGGCCCGCTCTTTGCCGGGCAGAAGGTGGCGGTTATCGGCGGGGGCAATTCCGCCCTGGAGGCAGCGGACGATATGGTCAAGATCGCCGAGTATGTCTATCTGGTGTCGCTGACACCGTTCACCGGCGACCGGATACTTATTAATAAAGTTAAAGAGGCACCCAATATGACCGTGTTTTTGGAGCACAAGGTGGTGGCGATCGACGGGGAAAGCCGTGTGGAAGCTGTCGCCATCAGCGATTTAAAGAGCGGCGAAGAGAAGAGGCTTGAGGTTGGGGGTGTCTTTGTCGAGATCGGGCTGATCCCCAGTTCGGACTTGTCTAAAGGCATCGTCAGGCTAAATGAGCTCGGTGAGATCGAGATAAATTGTGCCACCGATACAGGGGTACCCGGGCTCTTTGCCGCCGGGGATGTAACCAATGCCCCGGAGAAACAGATCCTGGTTGCCGCCGCTGAGGGGGCCAAGGCCGCTCTCCAAGCTCATAAATATCTCAAGAGACTATAAAGGGGTGACAAATGGGCATATTTTTTACTGGCAGTGAACTGGTGAACATCGCCATTGGGATCGAGCGGAGCGGAGCCGCTTTTTACGACACCCTGGCAAAGTCTGCCAGGAATGAAGCATCTAGAGTTATTTATGAGTATCTGGCTCTTGAGGAGAAAAAGCATATTGAAATCTTCCAAAATATGCTGGGCTCACTTGCAGACTATGCACCACCAGAGACCTACACTGAAGAGTATGACCGGTATCTAAAAGCGCTGATCGACTCCGCTGTCTTCCGCGACGATCAGACTGCCCGCGAGATGGCACAAAAGTCAGCGAGTGAAGCCAAAGCTATCCAGATCGCTATAAGCGCAGAAAAGGACTCTATACTGTTCTATTCGAACTTGCGAGAACTGGTTCGACGGTCAGACCGCGAGGCAGTCGATAAGATAATAGAGGAGGAGAGGTCTCACCTGAGGCAGCTTTCAGACCTGATGAAAGGCTTCAGCAAGCGGTGACAAGGAGGCAAGATTGAGAGTCCTGGGGATTATGGGGAGCTCAAGGATAAAGGGCAATACTGATTTACTGCT
>Ga0307380_10009665_pt1 | contig 12215 bp, 13 predicted proteins | sample UN3MG_FD_202239 | JGI IMG/M metagenome (GOLD analysis project Ga0307380, IMG submission 202239) | Soil microbial communities from Risofladan, Vaasa, Finland - UN-3 | ecosystem: Environmental > Terrestrial > Soil > Coastal area > Acid sulfate soil | place: Finland: Risofladan, Vaasa | collected... | reverse complement strand
TTCAAAACGATTTATATAAGGATGAGCTGTTTATAGGGAATTTCATTTAATAATACTATAATTTTAATTGTTTAAATTTTTCTATTTTATGAAGTAATAAGAATAAATAAGTAATTTATTAAGTAGCAATGTTGAAAGAAGGATTGGAAAAACAGGAAATACTGAAAATTCTTGATGAAAAATTAAAAAGTGACTATTCATATAAATCAGGCTCAATATTAGGGTCAATGTGTACTGAACCTCTAGCCTTTGCCGTTGAAGTCTATATGACATATGTTGCGAAGAATCTTGGAGATCCGGGTTTATTTTTAGGGACTGCGGATTTAGAAAAAGAATTAGTTACTGAGATTGGTGAGCTTTTTAGAGGAAAAAAGATAATAGGGACTTTCACTACGGGTGGTTCAGAAGCAAACTTAATAGCTATGAGGATTGCTAAAAAGTTAAGACCGGATATAGCAAATCCAGAAGTAATAGTTCCCTATTCGGCTCATTTATCTTTTGATAAAGCAGCAGATTTACTTGGAATTAAGCTTAGAAAAGCAAAATTACGTGATAATTTTGAACTTGATCTCGATCATTTTAATTCACTAATCAATAATAATACTTGTGGTGTTGTAGGAATTGCAGGAACAACTTCATTAGGTTTGATTGATCCAATAGAAGATATTGGTAAATTAATTGAAGGCAAAAATATATTTTTTCATGTCGATGCCGCATTTGGAGGATTTATTTTACCCTTTCTAAAAGAATTGAACTATTCTGTTCCCGCGTGGGATTTTTCTGTAAATTCGGTTGATTCTATAACTGCAGACCCCCATAAAATGGGTTTAGGAATCATTCCTTCCGGTGGATTTTTTTTAAAGGATTCTTCAATTTTACAGAAAACGGGATTTGAGATTCCTTATTTAGCTGGAGGAAATTTTAAACACTTCCATATAGTGGGAACTAGATCTGGGGGAACTGTGATAGCTTTTTGGGTAATTCTAAAATCTCTAGGATTTAATGGATTTTTAGAAATCGTAAAAAAGTGTATGGATAACACCCAATATTTAACTAACCGAATAAATGAAATAAAAGGAGTAAAACTAGCTGCTAATCCAGTATTAAATGTCGTTGGAATTACGACAGAAAATCAAGAGAGTATATGTAAAATTGATGAGAAATTACGAAAAAGAAAATGGATGGTAGGTAAATTTGAAGATCTCAATCTAATTAGGGTGGTAGTTATGCCACACGTTCAAAAAAGCCATCTACAAAATTTTACCGAAGATTTAGAGAAAATTTTAAAAAAATTAAAAATTTCATAAGATTCGAATAGAAATTTTATAAAAATTGCTATTTTAATTAATAGTGTTGAAAAAAAATATATTTAGGACCAATTATTATTAAATTAGTAGTAAGGTTTTTTGGGAGTTAAATTTCAAAAACTTAGAATTAAGAATATGGGCAAAGAAAAAAAATCACTCGGAATAAAAACAACAAGGTATTTTACAAAAAGTTGTTCTAAGTGTAGTTTTGAATATCCTAATTGGTTTACTAATTGTCCTAAATGCGGAGCAGCGTGGGATGATACAGAAATAATCACCACTCCAAAGGAAGCCCATAAAAAAACAATTAAAATTGTCGTAAAAATCACAGAAGAAACTTTTAATAAAGCCATTTTTAAGGTAAATTTAATTTTCAGTGCTGATCAAGGGAAATCATGGTATCAAATGGAAATGGAGTCCAAAATGGACTATTATATCGCTGAAATTGCTGAAGTTCCTATTGGTTCGATTATTATTTATTATGTAGAAGTGTGTTTGGAAGATGGAGAGATAATAATAGAAAATAATGATAATAAATACTTTTTTTATAAAGTTGGTATTCCAATTGAAGAAACTGAAACTGAAACACCCAAACCAGAGCATAAAGCGTTAGAAAAAAATATAAGAGACACACCTATCAAACCTCAAAAGTATACTAAACCTCGGGTAGAATTACCAAAAGAAAAAACTCAGATTACAAGAGAAATGATTGAAAAATCCACGGTAATACCTCAAGATCAAATTAAAGCTCCAGTCGAAGAAAATCCTTATGAATATACTAAAGCTGAACAAGCAATATTTGGTAAACCACAAACACAAATCGATCCCGAATTAAAAGTATGCATCAACTGCAAATCAAAAATTAAAAAAATGTGGAGTATATGTCCAATTTGTGGGAAATCGCTCTGATTTAAACAATTAACCTCCCTAAATGTGATAGATACTAAATATTTAGAAATTCATTTTAAAGGAAGGAAGATATAAAAATGACTTGATTTTAAATCACATATTATAACGGGGTTCCACATTTATTACAAAATTGATAATCGCTCGATAGAATTGTTCCACACTGTTTACAGATAACAATTTCTTTTTCTGAGGATTTTGATACTTCTGATTGAACTGGTTTGCTTTCAATATCTGATATATTTGGTATAATTCTTAATTTACTAGCCTCTTGAGTTTTAGATCCTTTTTTTGCTGCAAATGGCATAAAATCTGCGACTACAGATTTCTCAGTCTCCTCTACTTTTTGACTTAAAGTTTGAAATAGAGAGGGTGTGCTTGATACTTCTGCTTTTGGGGTGGTAGGGACTGAGACTATAGGTTTAGATTCAATTTTTTCTTTCTTTTCTTTTTTAGGTTTTTCTTTCTTTTCTTTCTTAGCTTTTTTCATATCCTCTAATAATTTTTGTTGCCTTTCCTTATCTTCTTGAAGTTTCTTCTCCTTCTCCGCTTTCTTTTTCTGTTTTTCAGTCTTTTTCATCTCTTTTTTAGAATAAATTGGTTCTGGTAAGTAATCCATCAAAGAATCTGATTTCTTTTCTTGGGTATCTTTCGGCATTAAAAAAGGAGTACTACTTAAAGGTTTACTATCAATAGATGGTGTTACCAATGAAGATTGAAATCCTTCCGGTGCAGGAGCGGGAACTGGTACACTTGATGTAAAAGGTACTGCTTTGGGTTTATAAATTTCATCTCTACTAGTAATAAGGTTTGATTCAGAAGGGCTATTTAGTTGTTCCGCATTTAATTCACTCGTTAATATTTCTTCTGGTGTTTTAAAGTCGAAAACGACCGGTTGTTTACTTATTTTTTCAATTTGTGATTCTGGTAAAGGTATTTCTGGTTCAAATTCAGGTTCCAATACTGGTGTTGGTTCTGGAACTGGTGGAGCTTCAAACTCAAATTCAGGTTCTGGTTTAAATATTGAACTTGGTATATTAATTTGGGGAGATGTAGGTTCTGGAACTGGAGGCGCCGCAAAATCAAATTCTGGTTCTAATTGACTTAGAGGAGTTGGATAGGTTCCTGTTGCTGTTGTTAGGATTTGACCGGGACTGAACACAATTCCTTTTGAAATTAACTGATCGGGGACTCCTGAGCCTATCATTAAACATGCTAGAATATAAAAACAATCACCAACCCCTTCACCCGTTTTCGCTGAAGTTTCCATATAATACAAATTAAAATTACTTGTGAAATCATTAATTTCTTCCAAGGAGACAGCTCTTAGTTCGGTCAAATCACTTTTATTACCAACAAGGAGTAAAGGAATCTCTGTTTTAACATTCGCCCTTACTTCTTCTATCCATTGAGGAAGGTGTTCAAAGCTTGCACCATTTGTAAGATCGAAGATCAATAATGCCCCTAAAGATCCTCTATAATACATTGGTCTAATTGAACTAAACCGCTCCTGTCCTCCAGTATCCCATATCTGAAGCTTTGCTCGTATTGGACCTTCAACAGAATCGATATTAATCGTTTTTACGTGGAAATCTACCCCAATCGTCATTTTATAATCTTCAGTGAAAAAACCCTTACTAAATCTGAGAGTTAAAGCAGTTTTTCCGACTCCACCATCTCCTACGACAATCGATTTAAAGAGATAATCATATTCTTCAGCCATTACATGTCCCTATATTAGGTTTCAATTTATTATATAATGAACTATTTTCTAAAATGGTATAGCTTGTATATATTATAACTATAAATACAAATTTATAATTTTATTTATATAACGATATTCTGTTATTTTAATAATAACAATATAGGATATCGTAATAATATTTTTTTTTAACACTATTATTAAAATAACATTTTTCGTAATCACTAAGAACTTCGTTTCTTGTTAATATAAGATTCTGTTTAAGAAAATATAAGCTAAGATAATTTATGAGCCTCTTCACATATATCTATATTTTCAAACCATTTGTTGATTTTGTGTAAGTCTTGTTGAGGAAATTCATATGAATGTTCTCGATCTGGATATATTCCATTTATGACTTCGTCTCTATAATCATTTAAAGCCCGACTAATAGATTCACCAATATTTCCAAAATATTTCAGAAATTTGGGTTTAAAATCTGTAAAGATACCTAACATATCATGAATAACCAAGATTTGACCATCGCAATGAGGTCCAGCACCAATACCTATCGTTGGGATATCAATGGAATTCGTAATTAATTTAGCTATTTGCCAAGGGATACTTTCTAAGACTATTGAAAAAACTCCTACTTCTTCTAAATTTTTTGCATCTAATATTAATTTTTTAGCAGCTTCAATTGTCTTACCTTGAACTAAAAAACCTCCGAATTGATAAATAGCTTGTGGAGTAAGGCCAATATGGCCCATAACTTGTATATCTGCCTTGATCATTGCTTTAATTGTAGGACAAATTTCTGTTCCTCCTTCAACTTTAACAGCTTCAGCACCACCTTCTTGGATAAAACGCCCTGCATTTTTAACTGCTTCTATTTTATTTATTTTATATGAGAGATAAGGCATATCTCCCACAACTAAAGCATTTGTAACACCTCGACTGACTGCTTTAGTATGATGAATCATTTCATCCATAGATACTGATAATGTGTTTTTATATCCAAGCATAACCATTGAAAGTGAATCTCCGACAAGTATTAGATCAATACCACTCCTATCAACAATTTTTGCGAATGAATAATCATATGATGTTAGTGTAACAATTTTTTCGCCTTTTTTCTTCTTCTCAATAATATCTCTTGCAGTTACTTTTTGTAAGGACATATGTTCAAATAACTAATTAGCTTTGAAAAATGTTATGAAAATTTACAAAGTTATAATTGAGATCATGAAAAGAAGATCATTAGAAATATGCAAATTGAAATTTATATTAATGTTAATATTTATCAATAAGACTTTTTAATCTTCACATATTAACCCTAATAGTCTAATAAAGAGGATTTAAGCATTATGGTAGATCCAAAAGATATTGATTTCTATTCATTGGGTTTTAATTTTATTGCAACAAAAACTATGTTTATGGCAAATCATAAAAATGGCAAATGGGAAGACGGAAAGTTATTACCTTTTGGAAATTTCGAAATTTCTCCAGCATCGTGTGTAATAAATTACGGACAAGGCATTTTTGAGGGAATGAAAGCCTTAAGAGCAAAGAATGGAGAAATTACATTGTTTAGACCAGAAGAAAATAGTAAAAGATTTAATTTTAGCGCTAGAAGGTTGTTAATGCCAGAATATGATGTAGATAAATTTATTGATGCTGTGAAGAGAGTGGTAAAGGCTAATGAAGATTTTATTCCACCTTATGATAGTGGAGGAGCTTTATATATTCGACCGATTTTATTTGGGTATGGGCCTATTCTCGGAGTACACTCAGCAGAAGAATTTAAATTGATAATTTTTACAGTTCCTGTTGGACCTTACTTTCCAGAAGGTTTTAAAGGAATTAAGTTAGAAATATCAAAAAATTATACTAGAGCTGCTCCAGGAGGGACGGGTTCAGCAAAAACAATATGTAATTATGCTGGGACAATGTTACCCGCAAAAGAAGCAAAAGCAAGAGGATTTTCCCAAATTTTATATTTAGATGCCGTTCATTTGGAATATATCGAAGAAGTTGGTGCAGCCAATTTTTTCGCAATGATTAATGGAAAATTAGCCACCCCTAGAAAGTCGGGAACAATTTTAGAAGGAATTACGAGAGAATCTATTTTAGAACTCGCATCCAAAAAGTTGGGAATTGAGGTTGAAGAGAGAGAAATTTCCTACAAAGAATTATTTGAAGATTCATGTGCAGAAGCATTCTGTAGCGGTACTGCTGCGGTAATTACTCCAATTGCATCAGTTAATTTAGAAGGTAACGAAAGAATCTTTAATAACAGAGAACCAGGGGAAATAACTAATAAAATGTATAAATTACTAACAGGAATTCAGCGATTAGAGATAGAAGACGAGTTTGGATGGATTACTAAAGTATAATTTTTTTTTATTTTTTAAATTCTTTCTATGAGAGAAATGAAAGCTTTCTTAACGTTATCTCCTGTTTTTGAGGAGATTTTTAAATAACCTATAATATTATTGTACCTGTTTATTACATTTAATATATAATCATCAAAAATTTTACAGTCATAAATATCAATAATATCAGATTTGTTTCCCAATATAAAAGCAGATATCTTACCATATTCATTTAATTTTTTTATCCAATCTTCAACGCCTTCAAGTGTGTTGAATCGAGATAAGTCAAACAATACAAAAGCAGCTATAGAACCATCTACAAAATCATTTAATAATTGTTTAAATTGAGTTTGTCCCGCAAAGTCCCACATTACAAAATTATATTCTTGCCCATTTATTGTAAGTTTTTTGGAAAAAAAATCAATTCCTTTAGTTAATTCACTGTTGTCATCGAAATTATCATGGATTAACCGATTGAGAAACGATGTTTTCCCAACACCACCATCTCCAGAAACAATGATTTTTACTGTTTTTTTCATGTTAATATTTACTATTTTGTTTTTAATTTAAAAAACTACGATAAAAGGTGATTTCCGTAATAGTAGAACATAAAAAAATCTTGCTATATACAATCCATTCGCTTACTTAAATGTAAAAATCCGGGTATTTTAAAAAATAGAAAAGGATAAGATTTCTACGGAGGTTGAATGTTTTCTTGTATTCGAAGGATCTGTGAACTCCCTGTACAAATTAATCCTCCCTTTTCATCCCATATTTTTGCCTTACAAAAAAAGATATTTTTTCCACTTTTAATACATTTAGCTTTTGCTTTTAAACGCCCCCTAGATATTGGTTTTAGGAATTCGACTTGTAAATCTATAGTTGTAACATATCCATTAGGAAGGATCAGAGACAACGCAGCACACCCACAAGTAGAATCGACAAGGGAAGCTAAAACACCACCATGGATCATTCCATTCTGAGTAAGTTCTTCTCTTATTTCCATTTCGAAAACAGCTCTTCCATTCGCGATTTCTTGTAGTTCAAAGCCTAATGTTGTATAGTATGGTATTTTTTGATAAAGGAGTTTTATAATATCAATCATAATAATTATCTCTCTATTTTAGAATTTAATTATATCTATTAAACGAAACTATATTAAGTTTTTAAAGGCAAAAAAATAAAACGTAATATATCACATTAACTCTTGATGCTAAAATTTAGAATAAATAAGTTTCTTGACCTTAGATTCGAAGATGGAAAAACTAACATATATGTAAATAATGTATTATTTAATCATTGTAAGTATATCTTGATAAATTTTCAAGTGGATAATTCCAAGGTTATTACCGAGATTAATTCAATAGATGAAGCTGTGGAAAATAGACGTGAATCACTTGAAATCCTAGAAGATAAAATTTATCAAATTAATCCTAAAATAATATTTTGGGCTCATTGTTCAAATCTTCAAACATGGTACGAAAATAATTATAATACAAATTTGATCCATAGTAATTTAGCATTTCCTTTGCTTAAAGAGCTAACTAAAGTGGGAGATCTTAATGCAAAGAGAGTTTTTAAAGAAGAAATTGTAAAAAGATTTGAAAGCAGTAATTTGCACGTAATTCAATTCTTATTGTATAATAACTATTTAGATAGTTTAAATAGGGAGGAATTAGCGATTGTATTAGAAAATGCAAGTTTTAGTTTAACTAGTGTTGTTGTTAAAAAACTTAAGGAACTAATAGAATCAACATTCGCTAATTACAGAGAAATAAAAGATATCATCGATATACTTCTCTTTATTGATTTAAATTATAATCAAAGTTTAATTCTTCAAATTCTTAATAAATTAAGCGTGAAAAATGACACTCATTTTGTATATTTTTTAATACTGCATGTAAATTATAAAGAACATTTCGGTTATGAAATCCCTTATGGGAAATATTCCACTTACTTTGAGAATATGGTTAATTGGATTTATGAAAATTATCCAGAAATCGATAGTTTAATTAAAATTATCGATTCTGGCCTTATGAATGGTGCTATTTCTTTAGATGAGAAACGATCCTATGGTTTTGTGCCTTATCCTGGAAGGATTTAAGGATTATAACTTAATTCGTATTTTTATACGTCTAACCATTTTTCTAAATAATAATAACTATAAGCTTTTTCAAATCCTAATTTAGTATAAAGACTCATAGCTTCATTATTTTCAATTTCAACTTGTAACCATATGGTTTTGACTCCATTTGGAATAGCCCAATCGCTTATAATTTTGAAAAGCATTGATGTAGCAACATATTGCTTACGAAAATTTGGTGCTATTAATAAATCAGCAATATACAAGAATCCATGCGGATCTAATATTCCCATGAGGGTTCCCACAACTTTATTTTCGTGTTTGGCTATAATAAAGCGTTTTTGTGGAATAATAATTCTATTGGCTAGAGCGTCTAAAACTTTCTGTGCGCTTTGATCTCTCTTAGAATATTTACTTATAAAACTAGAAATTACTTTTTTTCTTTTAGAATAGAAAATATATGTAAATTTTTCATTAATTTCCCTATTTCTTAATTCTTGAGCAGAACCAACCAGCGTATGTGTAATACAACCTAGTTGTTGATATCCATGCTCTAGAAGTTTAACAACTAAATTGCCTAGTTCAAAAAAGTCAGGTATTGTAAAGATTGTTGGTAAATTATATGCTTGATAGGCTTTTTCAGCGAGTTCAATATCTTTATCTAATTTATTTAAATCACCAGTATAATGTAAAGGGAAAACAGAATTTGCACGAGATGTCACTCCATCAGTAAAGCGCAAGATCCCCCCATGTAAAAAGTAATAATGGTGCGCTGGCCATGAATTCATCAATATTTCCTGCAAAAGTGTGATATTTTCTTTTTCAAACATCTATATATTATTCCTTGTTTTTTTTCGAATTAAAATTTCTTTTCTTTCTTTTTCTTGTTTCAATTACAGTTTGAATTAGCTTGGCACCATAATATCCACAATTAGTAGTATAGATAACTAATTCCCTTCCACACTCTGGACAATTTTTAGATCCAAATAAACAATTATCTCTAATACGTATCAACTTTCGTCGATAATATCTTAATTATTAAAAAAAATTTATTTATATTTACCTATTTTGTATTTTAATTTAGTCCAGTAGTTTGTGGATATAAAATTGTGATAAATAACATAATTTTTGATTTAGGTAATGTCATATTCAATTTCAAACCAGAACAATTCTTACGCAGGTATACCAACGATCAAAATTATATAAAAGAGTTTATTTCGAAAGTTATTAGAAGTAGAATATGGTTGAACTTAGATCGTGGAACTATTTCAATTAAAAAAGCTGAAGAAGAATTCATTAAAAAATTTCCTGAAGATCGTGATTTTATAGTAATGTTTTTTAGACATTGGATGGAAATGCTTACTCCGATCCAAGAAAACGTAAAAATTCTATATGATCTAAAATCTAATGGTTATAACATATATATCTTGTCTAATTTCATAGTTGAGGCGTTTGATTTTGTAGAAACCCAGTATGAATTTCTGTGTCTCTTTGATGGAAAGATCATTTCAGGGAAAGAAAAAGTTATCAAACCCGAACTTGAAATTTATCAAAAATTAATTCATAAATATAATTTAATACCAGAAGAGTGTATTTTTATTGATGATGTACGCGTTTTTTTATCTCGAGCGAAAAGATTGAATATAAAAACCATCTTATTTGCACGAAATACAGATTTACGTGCAGAATTAAGAGATTTAGATGTAAATATTTGAAAAGGAATTTATGTAACTTTTCGATTTTTCTTAAACCACTCTATGCTAAAATCCACCATTTCTCGTTGTGATAATAATCTAGCTTCTGCTAATCCGATTTTACCTGGAATATAATTAATTTTTGATTCGAAATCTGTTCCCAATTGCACAAAATCGTCAATATTAAGATTTAATTCTTTCCATTCTATCCACTTTCTTTCACTATCTATTTGAATTGCTGATGCATTTAATTTATAGTATTTTCCTGGATAATCGCTTCGATATTCAGCAAGATGTAATGAACTATTATTTTCATGCGACACTCCTACTAATAAAATTTTTCCATTTAGTTCATAAATTCGAGCTAATGGAGAGTCTTCACCTAAATCAGCTATTAACTCATGATTTTCTGTAATAAAATTAGCATATTTACCCCATGCAGCAAAAGAGGATGTTGGATGATTACTGCGAATAACATTGGGCCATTTTCTAAATGTATCTACAATTACTCCCATTCCTCTCGTAGGCGTTATTTCCGGATGATAAGGGGGCATTTCATTACGAATTATATCCCACCAACTTTCTGGTACGGGGGGATTTTCCCAATTAGATGGATCTGTATTATCACCCGAAAATGTGGGCATAACCAAGGTTCCTTTTGTTGTAAGGATTTCCATTAATACTTTTATAACTGTAACAGGACCTCCTATAGTCCATCCTATCGCGCTTAACGAGCTATGCATTATCAGTATTTGTCCTGGTCTGATACCAAGCGCTTCAAAATCTTGTTTTAATGAAGTTATAGTGTTAGGATGTTGAGTAGATTTCACAACATCCCACTCAGATTTTTTATGATGTTCAATTCCCATAGTGGTAAGAATTATTAAAAATTAAAAAAATTTTTGTGAAGGTAATTTTTGTTTTTTCGACAAAAATACTAAATTTATACTCTGTTTTTCTTTAAAAATACACAATAATTGATAGATGTATGGTTGATAATCATAGTTACAGTTTTTTTGGCCAGAAAGTAGGATTGATTATTCAAAGTTCTTCTAAAAATGAGCCTCATATCTTTTTTAGACTTATTAAATGCAAAAATGACGGTTCTTGGGAAAAACCAAGTATCGGAGAAGGCAAAGTTATTAAATTTTCGTTAGAAGAGATAGTTTGGATCATTCGCGTATTAGACAAAGAAACTAACTCGTGGTCAAGTTATCATACGTTTAAAGATGCGAAAACACAAATTTCCTTCAAGTGGGAAAATGGAGAATACAATAAGTTATGGATTCACATTGGTAAATATTCTAAAGTGCTTGAATATGCTCAGATTAAGATATTAGAATTATTACTGAAACATTTTTTAAAAGAAAAAATAGAATTTGCTACAACTCCTAATATTTCAAAAAAAAGTGATTCAGAATTAATGGCAAACATTATAATTCAAGAGGAAATAATCACGAATAAAGAAAAATCATTTAACAACACGAAATTTAGAGAAAAGATTGATAATTCAAGTAAGATACAAAGTGTTAATGGAATTATCAAGGGTGAAACTAATAAAGCTTTACTTATCCAATTTGATAACGGAACTGAAATTTGGATCCCTAAGTCCAGAATTCACTCAAGTTTTGATAAAAACAAAAATGATAATCAAAAGTTCATAATCGACGACTGGATTTTAAAAAAGAATGAAGTTGTATCTTAAAGGTCCTAAATAATGCCTAACTCTAAGGAAGTAGATATTGAGAAATACAGATTCATAATTTATCATGGACATATTCATGTATTATCAAAAAATGATGAAATTAGAGAATTTGAGAATCTTGATGATGAAAAAATACAGAATTTATAAGCGTTTTCTCAGTAAATATATATCTTTCACTTTAAATTAATCATTTTTATAATAGCCGCAAAGCAAATAAATCATAGACTATTTTTAATTGTAGAATTATAAAAATTATTACGATAAAAATTAGAATATTTAGGAGAATGGGATATTTAATATGGGAAATTCTACAGATATTATTATAGTTGGTGCTGGACCTGTTGGAATATATTTTGGTTGGCAATTGGCAAAAAGGGGGCATTCAGTCTTAATTATTGAGAAAGACTCTAAAGAAAATACAGGTTCAAAAATGGATCAGTTTCATTTAGAGACTATGGCTTTTG
>Ga0307380_10009663_pt1 | contig 12216 bp, 11 predicted proteins | sample UN3MG_FD_202239 | JGI IMG/M metagenome (GOLD analysis project Ga0307380, IMG submission 202239) | Soil microbial communities from Risofladan, Vaasa, Finland - UN-3 | ecosystem: Environmental > Terrestrial > Soil > Coastal area > Acid sulfate soil | place: Finland: Risofladan, Vaasa | collected... | reverse complement strand
AATATCCAAAAATCTCGGAACCCCGAAAAGCAAGATTCCTTCTGATGTAAAAGAAGCAAAGGTATTTTTCGGGCAAGAAGGCGTTGATGCCGGTCTTGCCGATGCGATTTTAACACGAAGCGAAGCGATGTCAAAGCTTCGTGCTGTTATAGATGGAAAAGATAAATTTAACAAAAAATCTATGATTAAAGCCAAAGGAGGTGAAAACAAAATGGATCTTGAAGCAAAAATCAAACAACTCGAGGAAAGTTTGAAGGTGGCTAACGAGCAGATCTTGGCCTTTAATTCTGACAAAGTTACCAAAGAGCTCAATGGCAAAATCGAGGCCTTGGAATCTGAAAATGCCGAACTTAAAACAGATCATGATACCAAAATCCAGGCTCTTGAAACAACTATCGTAACGCTGAAAGAAGAAAAGGCCGGCTTGACCACTTTATCAGAGATTGGCAAACAGGCTGTTGATAAACTCAAGGCCGACATCATGGTTCTGAGCGTTAAAGCCAAAGGCGCTGATCACAACGAAGCCTATGTCAAGAAAGAACTCGAGGCTTTCGGCAATGATTTTGATCATTTGGTTCATATGAGAGCCGACCTTGAGAAAACCATTTCCAAGCTTTTCAAAACCGGTGATCTGAACCAGGATGATCAGAAAACCGATGCCGACAAGAGTGCCGAAGATTATGAAATCGGCCAGGCTGTCGGCAGAGCAAATTTACGCATGGTTCAACCAAAAAAATAAAGAGGAGGTGATTTCCAAATGTCTATGACAAATAGAGGCGCCAGATCTTTGGGAGGCGCAAAAGCATATCAGAATCCTTTTATGGATAATGGGCAATTTCAACGGATTTCAATTACTGTTGATAATTCCTATAATCGCGGAAGGATACCGGCATATAGTCTTTGGGCACCGAGTGATAGAACATCGAATCCTTGGAAATATATGCCATATATTCCAGAAATTCCTATCCGGGATCAGAGTGGTTCTAAATTAATTCTGGACATTGATAATCAGTGGGCAAATTATTTTAGAGCAGGCGATGAGGTCTTAATCCTGGACGTATCAGCACATCCGTCAGATTTGTATTTTAATGGGAACAGCGGTAGTGACGATTTCGCCACTTGTACGCTTGGAACTGACAGTCTTACAATAGCTTCTGTAGGAGCAAAAGACAGCGGAACTAACGGTACTGGGTATGTCAAGATTACCTTAACTGATACACCTACCGACACTCCACAAGAAGGTGCTTTAGGTACTGGTGATGTTTTGGTGTTGGTTGGTCCTTCAACAACTGCCAGTGCTGCTATCGAATCGTATCAGGAATCCGATACTATTGTTATTATGGAGCAGGAGTTTGATTTTTCCGATGCCATTACCGGAACAGTTGGTGAAGGTGGATACTTGGTTGAGTCCTGCATATATAGCTATAGCGGCAGAATAGATCAGAACTATATCAATGGATACAAGTATCTTAATATTTCTGATACGAGTCCGTATCTTGCAGTTTGTGGTAGATTCATAAATTATACCCGATTCAATTTTGAATCGATTTATAGAGGCTAGGAAGGGGGGTGAAAGCTAATGTCTAATGCAGCAAGTTTATATTTTGCAAATCAGATTTTCAGTCCGAACGTTATGAAGGGTATCTATGATGTTATCGAGCCCGAATACCCGGACAAAATGAGATTGCAAGAAAATTTTTTCCCGAGGGAAGATTACAGTTCCGACGAGATGATTGCCTATTTTAATCATAATTTCCATGGCATGACACCTCCGACAGCTCTTGGGGCGGACCCAATGCAAGTAGGGATCCCTGGCGGTTTCTATAGAGGATATGAATTCGGGTACTGGGGTGAATTTTCCAGATTCGAAAACAAGGATCTTCTGCAAGTCAAAAATCCAACACAACCCTATAAGGCCGATGGTGTCACACCCAATCTTTGGGGTGATCTAATGATGGCACAGGCCATGAATCATCAGAAGCACAGATTTCAAACCTTTATGGAAGCTTTCTGCGGATCGTTGCTGACAACTGGTAATTTCCATATTTTCGGTGATGGCATTGATCATTATTATCCTGGGCCAAGCTCTACGGATTATATTCTTGATGCTCACTATCGATTGGATTGCACCAGTGCCGGAACGGTTTCGAAGGGTGGATGGACAACCGGTGGTACGTGGGCAACCGCGGCAACAGCTCTTCCTGTGCATGATTTGAATCAGATGTTGCTTTATATGTCTCAATCATTGGGACTGCAGGTAACAGAAATATGGATGAGTCGGCAGGCAGCTCAATATCTGATTGATGCCGATGCTACAGCCGCATGGATTGAGCAGGTTCCTGATCTTTCAAGGGCTATGCTGACTGTTGAAAGTGGGCTTACTGCCCTAAATAAAGTGGTTGGCAGCAATATCAGCTTCAATATTGAAGACCGGACATATCCAGAAAGAATGCTGATTACCGGTTCGACAGTCGCATCCAGCTCTACCACCTGCACCATCGATAACGATGCTCCGTTCAGGGGCGCAGCATCTGCAAAAGTTATGTTTCACAAAGCCCATGGCGATATTGCCGGCAAAGAGAGACTGGTGGATGTTACGATTGCAAGTAATACCCTGACCTTTTCGGCATCGGATCTCGACATCAGTATGGAGCGAGGTGATTTCGTAATTTACAATAAGCGATTTGTCGATCCGAAATATATCATTTTCAAAACCACAAGATCCGATCGCATGAGGTTCGGTTCAGTGCCTTGTTCTCCGGAATCAACCCGAGAACCGGCACCTGGCGTCCACACCTATTCGCAGTTGTTTGAAGTAAAGCCGAACTGGTGGATTGTCGGTGGCACATATTTCAGGGGAGGTCCAGTCATTTTTGGTAGCGGGGGATGGGCTACGCTGAAGGTTTACAGTTAATCATAGTGTTTAATAATTGTCATTTCGAATAATTCTTAAACAAAAGGAGTGTGTGAAATGGCTGATAAAACCATTTATCGTATGAATGTCGATCTCGCCGGCTTTAAAAAAGGCCAGTGGTGGGAAAAAGGCAAGGAGCCCCATATCGTCATCGCGGAATGGGCTAGACTTGGGGGTGGCGTTTTTAATGGACAACCCATTATATTAATCGAAACGGGTGAAGCAGATATACATGGATCAAAGGTCGTTTGTCCGAAATGCGGCCATGAATTTGACGAATCAAAAAAAGAGGAGTCGGTAAAAGATAATCCAAAGGCATCTGAACCCGAAAAAATTGTTCCTGATAAAAAGCCTGTTGAGGCCACCAAATCAGTACAGGAAATCAATCAGGAGAAAATGAAGGAGCTGTTCGGTGACAGTGAGGATGATGCTGATATCGAAAGCGAAAAAATAAGAAAATGCAAGGGTTTCAAGGGTGATGGAACTCCTTGCGAATTTTCTGGCAATAAAGTTCGTGACAATGGCTATTGTTTTATGCACCAGGATCAATATCATGCACCAGAGGAAGGTAAATCCTAGTCTATCCATAGACATCCTATCTGTTTTTAGGTGATAGTGAGTCTTTGCAAATGGCAAAGATGAACCCCTCTGAACTAAAAGGAGGGAAGAGGATATGGCTTCAAGACGTTTTATAAATGCGCGTCGACTTAAGTTCATCAATACATCAGGCGAAATAGAGGGTAAGGGTTCTATTGAGATCAAACCCACCACGTCTCTAATTCTGCATCCAACCACCGATCTCGTTGCTTCCCCAGAAGGTTCCTTTATCATCAGGACGACAGCATCTTTTGATAGTGATGTTACTGTTTGTGGTAATCTGAATATATTAGGTTCGCTCATTGTAACTGGATCAGCTATCCATCATGGAGATAATATATTTGGTGATGCTCCTACAGATTATCATACTTTCTGGGGTGCGATTCTTGCCTCTGGGAATATCTCTGCAAGAGGCAACGCATCGATTGAGGGAGATCTTTGGACCAAGGGTAATGCATCCATAGACGGCACCCTTGATGTTTCAGGCAATACCGTTTTAAATGCATCAGCCCACATCAAAAACAATGCCTCTCTTGATGGCACCTTGGGCGTTGCAGGAAATGTGAGATTAGACAGCGCGTTACACACAAAGGGCAACGCTTCGCTGGATGGAACAATGGTGGTTGCAGGAAATTCGGTTTTAAATGCATCAGCCCACATCAAAAATAACGCATCTCTTGATGGAAATCTTGCTGTAGCCGGAGCCCTATGGAACAAAGGCAATGCATCGTTAGATGGGACACTGGATGTATCTGGAAATGCAGTTTTAAATGCCTCCGTACATGTTAAGAACAATGCCTCGTTGGATGGAACCCTCAGCGTGGCCGGAGCCCTATGGAACAAAGGCAATGCATCGTTAGATGGGACACTGGATGTATCTGGAAATGCAGTTTTAAATGCCTCCGTACATGTTAAGAACAATGCCTCGTTGGATGGAACCCTCAGCGTGGCCGGAGCCCTATGGAACAAAGGCAATGCATCGTTGGATGGGACACTGGATGTTTCCGGAGCCGTGACACATCTTTCTTCCCTATGGAATAAAGGAAACGCTTCACTAGATGGCACCCTTGACGTTAATGGGAATGCAGTTTTGAATGCCTCATTGCACACAAAGGGCAACGCTTCAATTGATGGGAAGATGACTGTTGTTGGGAATTCAAATTTCCAAAATGCTTCCGTAGAAGAAAGATTTGAAATGTTGGGTGGTGGTAATGCCGTTATGAGGAGAAAGGTAACGGTTAATTATTCAGATTTTAGTGCTGCCGCAGCCGTGGAAAGCTATAAACTTTATTTGGCTTCAATGGGTGACACTATAATCGATATCACCGCGAAACTTGTGACTAAATTCAAATACAATATCGCTCCTGCCACTGTTTTGGGAAGTATCTACAAAGTTTCAGTTGGGGATATGTCAAATCTTTTTGGTTATAACGCAAGTACTCTCTGCGGAAGTAGCGTTACGACTCCGAGCATTTTATTCGCGACACAGACGGGATTAGGCGGAAAAGGCGCTTATCTCTGGAATGCATCTGGATGTAGAATATCTAAAGTGTTGACGGCCAATGCAAGTATTGAAGCAAATTTCAATGCTTCTGGTGGGACGTTCCTTGCCAGTTTGACCCAAGGCAAGATTAATTTTTATATTGATTCGATTCAGAATCCTTAACCATAGAAAGAAAAGGATAAAAAAATGGGTGGTTTTATAAGAGCTAAAAGATTTAAATTCATGAGTTCGGTTGGTTTGCTCGATGGTCAAGGCTCCATCGAGGTCAAGCCGACAACTCAACTCATACTACATCCAACCACCGATCTTGTTTGTTCTCCAGAGGGAACATTTTTAACCCGCACCGATTTCAATGCGAACAATAAAAATGTTCTCAATGCTCCCAATCTGATGACCCGTAGAAAGGTTACACTTGTCTATTCGGATTTTACCGCGGCCTCGTCAGATGAAAAACTCAAGCTCGTACTAGCCTCAGCCGGTGATACGATTTTTGATATAACCGCAAATCTCGCCACACCATTTAAATACGATTTAGGCCCGGCTACGGTAATCGCAAGTATATACCGGATGAGCGTTGGAGACGCAGCGGCTTTGACCGGATTTAATAGAGATGAACTTTGCGGAAGTTCTGTAACTGCTCCTTCAGTTCTATTTGTAGGGCATAAGGGGGCTTATTTTTACAAATCTGCTTCTACACTGAGAATGCACAAGGTTTGTACGGCCAATGCCAGCATAACCGCAAAATTGAATAATGCATCCGGTGGGCACTATGTGGCGAGTTTGACCCAAGGAGCGATTCATTTTTACATTGATATGATCAAGCGGCCTTCTTAAATTTAAAGAGAGTTTCTCTAACCAAAATGAAAGGGGAGAAAAAATAAATGGATGCACCGTTAAAATCAAACAGACTCGTTTTTGCCGGCCCATTTTTAGGAGAATTTGGATGGGAATTAAGTCATTGGGCGCCTCATGTAAGATGGCTCAGAAAGCATTATCCAAGCCATTGGCTTATCGTTGCAAGTTATCCCGGGAGGCATCCCATATATTATGGGGTAGCCAATGAGTTCTGGCCACTACCGAAATGGTTCTTAGATGAAAAATATGACATTGATTGTTTTGAAGCCCTTGCTCCAGAAAATGTTTATGGAAGATTGCTCAAGCATTTTCAAGAAAGATGTGAGTCCGATGGAAGCTTTTCAGATATTACTTATACAAGAACTCCCAGGGGCTTTAACCATGGATTGAGGGAATTCAAACGGGTGGATTTTGGAGAATTGATTCCATCCGAAAGAGCAGCCAAAGCCTGCAACAAGTTAATGCAGGAGTATGGGAATAAACCATGTGTTTTAATATTTGCAAGATCGGTAAATAGAAAGATGTTTTTGGATATTAAAAGAAATCAACCGGTACACATCGACATGATCCCCGGGGGATTGCCTACGAGGAATTGGCCGAGATCTCACTGGGAAGATTTGTTTGATATGCTTTATGATAAATATAAAGATAAAGTTACATTTGTTGTTGGTGGAACAAAAGCCGGGAACTGTCTTATTGAAAAAACATATCAATATACTGATGTCATTAATCTTGCCGAAATAGATATTTCGGAAAGTTTGGATATAACTATTGCATTTTTAAGAAGGGCACTATGTTCCATTTCTTCTCAATCAGGACCGACACACCTTAGCCTTCAGGCAAAATGCCCGTCTTTCATTTATGGGCATGAATATGAACGACATGCCATTGCTGACAATCCATTCAAAACAGATGTTGTTTTCTTTGGCACAAAGATGGGTCTATATAATGATCCTCCGGAATTGTTATTTAATGATTCCGACGTTTATATTGAAGAACTTTTAAAAGAAAAAGCAGTTAAGGAACAGCCTAAAAAGACAATCGAACTTCCGCGAAAACTTTTCGAAGATTGTGGTTTGGAAAATGATTTTATTAACGCCAAGGGAGATATTTTTAAATATTCTCCTGATACCTATTCTGAAAATCTTGATGAATGGATAAAAACTTCGAATTCAAGTGAAATATTTTTAAAAAAGTATTCTGAACCATGGTTCCAGAGTTATATAAATAGATGGAAGAATTGGTTTAATGGAATAGATCTGCATGGAAGAATTCTCGAACTTGGTTTTCAGGATGGCAAAACACTTTATCAAATTGGAAAGAAATATAAAGATATAACCATTGATGCTCTTGATTTCAATCCAGGGCTCAACAGGATTATACCCCACTTAAAAAATATTATACCAAATCTTGAAGATATATGGATTGGCGACTGCCAAGATATCAACAAGCCTGATGAATATTATAATTTTATCAGTTGCCTTGATTTCTATGAACATTTGCCGAGAAATATTTATCTAAACTCAATCAAAGAGTCGTATAGAATTCTTAAAAACGATGGCAAAATATTTGTTTATGTTGGGAAAACAGATGCCGCCGCACATATTAATTTGATTCCAGATTCAGTTGTTATAAAAGATATGGAGAACGCGGGTTTTATACATTTGGACACTATTGCCGACATGATGACCTTCTCGAAATTGAAAGATATTCCGCGAAAACTTTATGAAGAGCCTATAAAATCAGCAGATATTAAAAGCTTCGGAACACCGATTGACAGGGTTTTTAGTAAAAAGGATATTAAGGAAATCAAATCAATCGGGATGATCGGTGTCTTTGATGTTGAGGGAAGCACCAACATTCCTTTTGCAGATGCATTCGAAAACAATAGTCTTTGGAAATATAACTATCGAACCGAACTTCAAAATAAAGGCGCCCTGACAAGAAACCAAGAGATCATCGAGATGGCAAAGCGACAAGATCTAATGATTTTCTGTAAAGGAAACGGAATTCTACCGGAAGTTTACCGCGAATGCACAAAGCATTGTATCACCTGCTGGATCATGATGGATAGCGTCGACCATCTTTCAAATCGAGATTTCCTTGATTATGCTCAAATCTGCGACTTCTCGGTTGTGACCACCATGGCCATGAAGGACGCACTTGAAAGCGCCGGCATACGAAAGCCCATTTACCACATGATCCAACCGATCAGCCCAGATGAGTTTTATCCGGTGGAGGCCGAGAAAAAATATGATGTGGTTTTTATCGGCACCAAATCCGAAAAGCGAGACAAGATTCTCGATGCAATAAGGGAATGGGGTTATTCGGTAAAAACCTACGGCCATGGCTATGGCGAATATGTAACCGGAGAGGCTTTTAATAGAGCATGCTGTGAGGGACTGATCTGTCTTGCAATTAATAACACAGATGGAATGATTGATAGTTTCAGCGATCGGATTTTGAGATATATGGCTACCAAATCATTCGTTTTAACTGAATATAGCTATGGATTGGAGAAATATTTCACAGATAATGAAGACCTGTTTTGGTTCAAGGATTTAGATGAATTAAAATTCAGATTAAGGTCTCTGGAAGTTTTCTCAAATCTTCGAAATGAAATAGCTGAATCCGGATATAGCAAGGTATTGAAAAACCATACCTGGAAAATCTTTGCGGAACAAGTTCTTAAAATAGCAAATAAGGAGTTTGGAAATGGCTAAGAAAAAAGACTTACCGTTTGGTGAATTTATAGAGATGGCCGATCAGGATGAAACGCCTACCGGCATTGAAGAATTTGATACAGAACAACCTTTACCTCCTGAACCTCCGATCTTTTATAAAGACATCAAGATTAAACAGATAAATGTCAAAGTCCATGGATTGATGCCAGAAGATGAAAAAAAGGCGATTCAAATGATTGCCGATGGTGTTCCATTGGCCGAAGTAGCTGATAATTTTGGGATTGCGCGGTCGGATATCGCTTATACAAACAAGGCAAAATAATAGTGGCAACCAAATTAACCCAAAACCAATGGGGAGGAAGCTGAAATGACAAAGGAAAAAACAAAAATAGTCTATACTAGTGAACATTGCTGTATTCGAGTGAATAAATTGGCAAAAGCCCTAATGAAAACTGGAAAATACGAAATACATGGATTAGCAAAACAGATTTCCTATGGTAGCCAGGATTTTGATGCGCTGTCTTTTTATCACAATGAAAAACAATTTAAAAATCTTGTGGCTTCGGTGGATGCCGACATCTTCCTACACGCGAACGAGCCATGCCACCAGCTCAACTGGATCCGAGAAGTAAGGCCAGATGCAAAGATTATCCTGGATGCACACGATCTGGATTCCATTCGTGTGGATATAATGCCGGTGGCAGAACATAGGGCAATGACAAATTGTGACGGAGTATTATTTGTTTCACGTGAAACACAAGAATTTATCCTTGATTTACACAGGGATCAATTAAGAAATAAGCCAACTGAATACGTTGAGCATTATTGCAATGAAGAGTTCTTAACTGATGAGTTCAATCCGCCCGATATTCAAAGACGCGGCTTGGTTTACGAGGGGGGCGCCCAGTCTCCGCCTTATAAGGAGCCTCATTTTAAATACAGACAGGTTTATAAGCTCTTCAAAAAGCTTATTGATCAAGGACATGAACTGCATGTCATGGCTGGAAACCCTGATGTTTACAGCACATTTTTAAACATCGGCGGTTTTCTTTACATGCCTCAAGTTTATCCTGAGCTCATGAAAAGCATGAGAAATTTCCGATGGGGATTAATTGTATGGAACAATCCGGACCATGATCAGAAACAGGTTAATCTAACAAGAACCAATAAAGAACAGGAATACCTGGCATGTGGTTTGCCAATAATTGTCTTGGATGCGCCGGCTACCGCGGAATACGTGAAAGAAAAGAACGTTGGTCTTGTATTCGACAAAATTGAGGACATTGTTCCTGAAGCATTAGAGGAAGCGTATCCTGAAGTGAAAAAAAATGTTGATGCATTGAGGCCTGAACTTTCTATGGAGAAACATATTTTTAAACTTGAAGATCTAATCTCAAAGGTGCTTGGAAAAAATGCGGATAATTGAATCTGAAAAATTAAGGCAGTATTTACTCGGCAAATTCCCTCGTTTAAATCTTGATCGTCTCAGATTAAGCGATATTCCAAACCTCTTGCCACCTTACGAGTATCTTAAAAAAATGGTGGAAGAGCATTCGTCAAAGGAAATAGTGTTTAAATCTCACATCGGAGAATGCGAGGAATATACCTGTTATTTACGATCTGATATAAAAAAGGCTCGGCATGTTGCTGCAAACAGAGGGTTAATTCCCGTTGAAGAAATGTATTCTTTGACGATAGGCGAATCAGACGGGATTCTAAATAATAAATTTTATAAAAACGAGTACCATACAATGGATGTGGCAGTAACAGATGATATGAAGATTTGGTATATTGAAAATCAAACAGCAACTATTTACCCATACAATCTAAAACATTTTGATATTTATAGGATATGGATGTGATGCTATGTATAAGAAATTAATATTACTTATTATCCCATTTTTTGTCTTTGCCTGTGGTTTAAGGGGACCCCAACCAATAGATTATTCCAGATTATCAGAACAAACGGGGCGACAAGTGCTAGATTCAGACAATGACGGTCTGATCGATGCGGGCAAATTAGATCTTTCATCAAAACAGGATACTCTTACTAATGAAAGTGGCCTTTATGGGGCATTGTCCGATGTAACCAACTTTACTCAACCCGGCATAACCGAAACAATCACATCGCCGTGGACGTTTTCATATCAAAGAGCAACGGCGGCAACAGGTGCTCTCGGAAGTATAGCAACCGGAGATATCTTTAGGACGAATGCAGCAAGCTACGATCCTGGTGGACTTGGTGCGGGTGCGGGGATCTACAGAGTGCTGAAAACCGCTGCCGGCCATGTGCCGACAATTGATGATCTTGGAAATACTTACACAAAGTCGCTTCCTTCTCCTGCTTATTCTCATATATCTGGTGGAGATATTGCCTACGATGATACGACTGGAGACACCCACACCCTTACTTATTCTGAAACTCATAGTGGTTGGATTACTAATGCCGGAGCGACTGCAGATAAAATTTATACTATCCCTACCTATGATACAACGATGGCTTTTGGAGTTATGGTGATTGCAGCATATCAAGTAGATATTGACCCCCCGGCTGGTGATACTCTTTTCCTGTGTATAAGCGGAACCTGTACCGAAGGTGGTGCTGATGTTAATATTCGTAATACCTCAGATACGCCTGGAGACGTGATTGCCTGTAAAGGGATTGAAGAAACAGATGGTGTTTATGAGTTGTATTGCTTTACATCCAATACAAATTGGGAGCTGACTCCATAAATGAAAAGAATATTTTTAATATTATTATTTATTTTTTGTTATTCATTTCAGTCAAGTGCAAATGATCCTGTTTTTCAGCAGATTATCATCGGGGCAGGCGGTGGTGGTGCTGACTATACATCTGATGCATCTTGCATGGGTGCATGGTATATGAATAATAACGGCGGCAACGAGACGGACAGGTCTGGCGAGGGTGAAACGTTAACCCAAATGGTTGGAACGATTCCAACTTCTGCAACCGTGCCTTCTGGATATGCTGGTACAAGCAGGGATTTTGAACTAGGAGATAGCGAATACCTTACTCATGCTGATGGTGGATCAACTGATATTTTTGGAGCAAATCAGGCAATTACAATCACGGCTTGGGTGCTTCCTGAAAGCGTAACAAACGGAAATTACAATGTAATCGTCAGCAAATACGACTACGGATCGAACGACAGGCAATATCTTTTAGCTCTATATGGCACTGCTGTTGGAGAGTATAAAGTTCAAGTACGCATATCCAGTGACGGCACAAACGCTACATCAGTTGACAGCACGGTGACAGATTATGCAATATCAGCATGGCATCATGTTGCAATGGTCTACGATGATATCGATATTCGTATCTACGTTGATGGTGTTCTTGCCTGCACGCCTGGAGCGCACACAACCGGAATATCTGAAGAACCATCTGCTTTTGCGGTTGGAACAATGTTTAATAGCACCGCTACTGGTCAATATTTTGATGGTCTGATAGATGAGGTTTCTATTTATAATGCTGCTTTATCTTCAGGAGATATTGCTGCAATATATGCTACTGGTATCAGTGGGAATAAAGGAGGAAGCGATTAAGAAATTACTATATATATTGTTTGCTTTATTGCTCGCCTCACCCTCATGGGCTACGACGAATAAATACGTTGATGATAACGGTGCCGCCGCTTGGG
>Ga0307380_10009660_pt1 | contig 12217 bp, 6 predicted proteins | sample UN3MG_FD_202239 | JGI IMG/M metagenome (GOLD analysis project Ga0307380, IMG submission 202239) | Soil microbial communities from Risofladan, Vaasa, Finland - UN-3 | ecosystem: Environmental > Terrestrial > Soil > Coastal area > Acid sulfate soil | place: Finland: Risofladan, Vaasa | collected... | reverse complement strand
CACGCAGGACCTTTCCGGCGGCAAGGCCTATTCCCTCTCGGCCAAGGTCAAACCGGGCCTCGTCAAGTACCGCGTCGAGTTCGGCTCGCGTCGCGGCTCGCAGGAGACGGTCCTCCACAAGGCCGGCAACATCGTCTGCGGCGACGCCTACATCATCCAGGGGCAATCCAACGCCCTGGCGACCGATACCGGCGAGAAGTCTCCGCCCGACACCAACGAGTGGATTCGCAGCTACGGCGGGCCCTCCGGGCGGGGCGATGCCTCCCACTGGGTTCGCGACCGTTTCGGCAAGCCGGAGGGGCCGCGGCCGAACCTGTGGTGCAACCCGGTCTGGAAGGCCCAGAAGGGCGAGAAGGCGGAACTCGGCTACTGGGGCATGGAGCTTGCCAAACGGCTCCTGGCCAGTCAGAAGATTCCGATCTTCATCATCAACGGGGCCGTTGGCGGCACCCGCATCGACGAACACCAGCCCTCGCCGGGCAACCACATCGATCTGAAGACGATCTACGGCCGCATGCTCTGGCGGGTGCGGCAGGCGCGGCTGACCCACGGCATTCGGGCCGTGATCTGGCACCAGGGCGAGAACGACCAGGGCGCCGACGGCCCCACCGGCGGTTACGGCTGGCAGACCTACCAGCAGTACTTCCTCAGCATGTCGGCGGCCTGGAAGCAGGATCTCCCCAATGTCCGGCACTATTACGTTTTCCAGATCTGGCCCAACTCCTGCTCCATGGGCAACGGGCATGGCGACATGCTGCGCGAGGTGCAGCGGACTTTGCCGCGTCTGTACTCGAACATGAGCATCATGTCGACGCTGGGCATCAGGCCGCCCGGGCCCTGCCACTATCCGCTGGCCGGCTGGGCCGAATTCGCCCGCCTGCTCCAGCCGATGATCGAGCGGGACATTTATGGCAAGGTCCCTGCCGGGCCTATCTCGCCGCCGGACCTCCGCGGGGCCCGCTACGCGACGACCGCGAGGGACGAGATCGCGCTGGAGTTCGACCAGCCCGTGGTGTGGCGCGATGCGTTGACAAGCCAGTTCTACCTCGACGGGAAGGCCGGGGAGGTAGCGTCCGGCCGCGTGTCGGGCAACGTCATCACGCTGAAGCTCAAGGGCGCGTCAGCGGCGGAGAAGATCACCTATCTCCATGAAATGCACTGGAGCCAGGACAACCTCCTTGTCGGCGCCAACGGCATCGCGGCGATGACGTTCTGCGACGTACTGATCGAGGCCGCAACCGGCCAGCCCGCGCCATGAAGCGTCTCTCAGGCACCGAGATGGGACGATCCGAGATGAACATGCCGACTTAGCCAAACATGAAGCAACGATCCGCTCATATACGTATCTTAAGCCACTAGCGTAGCTTCCGGGAACCGAGATCCATTTACTCATGACCCGGCAGGTCATGCGGATATGTCCCTGTGTCAGAAGAGAAACCGACCCATGATACGAAGTGTTCTTCTCGGTGCCGCGACGTTTCTGACCCTTGTTGCCGCAGCAGTCGCTCAGGATGGGGGCCCGCTGCTGAGATACAACCTGGGGGCGTCTGAGGAGTCCGGCCGAGGGCCAGCGGCGCAAGAGCATCCTCCGGAAGCGTCCCTGGTCGTGGCCAGGCACACGGCCGTCTTCACCCGGCCGCCGCGGAACGTGCCGACGAACATGATGCCGGACGGCCCGCTGCTGGGCAACGGCGACCTGGGCGTCGTGGTGGCCGGGCCGCCGGAGGATCAGCGGTTCTACCTCGGCAAGAATGACTTCTGGCGACGTCCCAATGCCAGCATTGTTGCCGTCGGCTCCGTAAGCCTGTCGATCCCCGCGATGGAGGGGGCCAGCTACCGGCAGGAGTTGGACCTGGCCCGGGCCGAAGTGCGCGGGCGGTTTGCCAAGGGCTCCACGACCCTCCATTCGCGATCGTGGGTGGCACCCAGTGAGAACCTGCTGGTTACCGAACTGCGGTGTGAAGGCGGCAATCCGGTGACGGTTTCGCTGCGGCAGGTTGTCGGCGGATCGGGTGCCGTCGTGCCGGCGAGGGTTACCGAGAGCGACGCCCCGCTGATCATCGGGCGAGAGCAGTACGGCGGGGGACGGTGGTACTTCAATGGCCGCATGGCGGACGTGAGCGTCGTGCCCAAGGCACTATCGGCCGACGCCATCGCCGCGGCGGCGGCGAAGCGCCCGGAGGAGTCGGCTGCGACGGCATTTGACGGCCGCCAGGACTACCAGAAGCAGCCAAGACCGACAGTGGGCAAGGCCGTCACCGTCTCGGCGTGGGTCCGAATCGGCCGCGCCGACAAGGAGGCCAACTACATCGTCAGCAGGGGCGAATGGAACCGCGCGTACAGCCTCGGCCTGTCCGGCGGTCATCTGCGCTGGGCGATCAACGGAACGTACGTCCAGACGCCCCAGCCGCTGCCATTGGGCAAGTGGATTCACGTGGCCGGCACGTTCGACGGCCGGCGGATGTGCGTGTTCCTGGACGGTGTTCTGAAGGCAAGTCTCGGCAGAGACGTCAACGGGGGGACCGTGGATCAGAAGGCCGCCGAGAGCTGGTTCACGCATGCGGCGGACACGACCGCCGGGAGCCGCAAGGCGGCTGTGGTCACGCGCGTCCTCGGCGCCGTGGCGCGTCTGGATACCGCGGGACGGTTGACGGTGGTTCTCAAGCCCGGCGAGACGGTGACGCTGGGGACGGCGGTGCGGAGCGATCTGGACGCGAAGGATTGCCTGGCGTCCGCGCGGGGGCGCGTCACGGACCTGAAGCCCGCGGACATCGTCGAGTCTTCCTCCCGCAACAGTGCATGGTGGGCGGACTTCTGGGCACGTTCGTTCATCGAAATCCCGGACAAGGAGATCGAGAAACGCTGGTACGCCGCCCTGTACGTCATGGGTTCGTGCAGCCGGCCCGGGAAGGTGGCGCCCGGCCTGTGGGGCAACTGGATCACCACCGACAGGCCCGCCTGGCATGGTGATTTCCACCTGAACTACAACTTCGAGGCGCCGTACTACATCGTCTACGCCAGCAACCACGCGGACCTGTCCCTGCCGTTCTACCAGGCGATGCTGCAGGCCCTGCCGAACGGCCGAGTCATCGCGAAGAAGCGGGGCTGGAAAGGCGTGCATCTGCCCGTGAGCATCGGGCCCTGGGGCCTGATGCCCGAAGGACCCGACAGCGACTGGGGGCAGCGATCGAACGCGGCCTTCGCGGCGATGAACTTCATCTGGTACTACCAGTACACTCAGGACACCGACTTCCTGCGAACCACGGCTTGGCCGTACCTGTTGGGGGTGGCGGACTTCTGGGAGGACTACCTGAAACTCGAAGGCGGGCGGTATGTCATCCTCAACGACTCGATCCATGAGGGCTCCGGGGCGGACACCAACCCGTTGCTGTCTTTGGGCCTGGTGCGGACGTTGTTCGCCAACATGCTCCGGATGAGCGAGGACCTATCCGCATGTGCCGACCGGCGGGTGAAATGGCGGGATATCTGCGACCGCATCAGCGCCTTTCCGGTCCAGCAGCGCGGCGGCAAGACGGTGTTCCGCTACTCAGAAAAGGGCACGGCCTGGTGGCCGGACAACACGCTGGGCATCCATCACATCTTCCCCGCCGGGGCCATCGGGCTGGACAGCGATCCGAAACTCATAGAGATCAGCCGCAACACGATCGAAGCCATGGGCCGCTGGACCGACAACAACGGCTTCTCCTCGTGGTACACCGCATGCGCCCGCGTCGGGTATGACCCGACGACCATCCTGGCCAAGCTGCGGCACGAGTGTGACACGCGATGCGGCCCGAACCTGCTGCCGTACTACGGCGGAGGCGGCATTGAGAACGTCGCCGGCTTCCTGGCCGTCAACGAAATGCTCCTGCAGAGCCACGACGGGGTGATCCGCTTGTTCCCTTGCTGGCCGAAGGGCCAGAACGCGCGGTTCGGCGGCCTGCGTGCGGTCGGCGCGTTCCTTGTGTCGGCGGAGCGGAAAGGCGATGTGGTCAGCGGCCTGAGGATCCTCAGCGAGAAAGGCCGCGATTGCACCGTGGTCAACCCCTGGCCCGGCGAGGCGGTCAGGGCGGTCCGCAACGGCAAAGCAGCCGAGACCATGCGAGGCGCCCGCTTCACGCTCAAGACCACCTCCGGCAAGACCGTTGAGCTGATTGCCGTCCAGAGCCAGACCGTCCCGGCCGCGGCACAGGGAGGACGGTGACGGGAATGGGTTCGCTGTTGTACGGTTCAACACTCAACAACGAAGGCGGAAATATGACGACAATAGTACCGAAAACATTCATGCGGTGCACGCCCCTCCTGGCAAGCGCGTTGGTTGCGACCGTCGTACTGGCGGCGGATGCCGACACGCAGAAGTACTCGATCGCCGAGGGGACATTCCAGCCGACTTGGGAATCGTTGAAACAGTACCAGTGTCCCGAGTGGTTCCGCGACGCCAAATTCGGCATCTGGGCTCACTGGGGCGTGCAGTGCGTGCCGGAGCAGGGCGATTGGTATGCCTGGCACATGTATCGGCCAGGCGACCGGGAATTCCAGTACCATCTCGAACATTACGGCCACCCATCGCAGTTCGGTCTGAAGGACCTTTGCAACGCTTGGAAAGCCGAGAAGTGGGATCCCGAGAGACTGATCCAACTCTACAAGCGGGCGGGGGCGAAGTATTTCGTCGCCATGGCCAACCATCACGACAATTTCGACAACTGGGATTCCAAGTACCAGCCCTGGAACTCGGTCAACGTCGGCCCGAAGAAGGATCTGATCGGCATCTGGGCCAAGACGGCGCGCAAGGAGGGCCTGCGATTCGGGGTCACGGTCCACAACGCACGGGCATGGGATTGGCTCGAAGCGGCCCACGGCAGCGACAAGGATGGGCCGATGAAAGGCGTGCCCTACGACGGGGCCCTGACGAAGGCCGACGGCAAGGGGCAGTGGTGGGAGGGCCTCGACCCGGCCGACCTCTATGGTCCCCACGGAGCGGCCCGCACGCCCGCGGCCCGCAAGGCTTACGAAGTCAAATGGTTCAATCGCACCAAGGACCTGGTGGACAAATATCGACCGGATCTGCTCTACTTCGACGATGTTTGGTTGCCGCTGGGCGAGGCGGGCACGAACATCGCCGCGCATTACTACAATGCCAATCTCCAGTGGCACGACGGGAAGCAGGAGGCCGTTCTCAACAGCAAACGTGCCCAGGCGGGATGCCGCTCGGCCGTCGTGCTGGACATCGAACGCGGCTCGAGAGATGCCCTGGATGAACATCCTTGGCAGACCGACACCTGCATTGGAGACTGGCACTACAAGCGAGGTATCGGTTACAAGAGCGCCAAGGAGGTTGTCGGCATCTTGGTGGACGTTGTCAGCAAGAACGGCAATCTCCTGCTGAACATCCCCGTGCGTGGCGACGGAACGATTGACGATCGGGAATGCCAGATCCTCGAGGATCTGGCCTCGTGGATGGCAGTCAATAGCGAGTGCATCTTCGGAACGCGGCCATGGAAGGTCTACGGCGAGGGACCGGCCCGCAAGGTTGGCAATGTGCTCAAGGAAGACCGCTTCTTCAACGGCCGCGACGTGGCCAATGTCAGGTTCACCACCAAGGGCGACGTCCTATATGCCATTTCACTGCACTGGCCGGCCGACCGCAAGCTGGTGATCCGCTCGCTGGCGGCGTCACAAGACCGCTCCGCGGGGGTGGTTTCCAGCGTAAGCCTTCTGGGCTGCAATGAGAAATTACAGTGGTCTCGCACCAACGCGGGCCTGGCGGTGACCATGCCGGAGAAGAAGCCGTGCGACCATGCGTATGCCTTGAAGATCATCGGGCAGGGACTCGCTCCCGTGGCGAGCAAAGATGCCAGCATCGGCCCGGGATCGGACGGCCGGATCCTGCTGGGGGCCGTGACCGCAAGTATCCACGGCTCTTCCCCACAGTTCCATCCCGGCAAGGGCGACGACAAGATCGGAACCATTGGCGACTGTTGGAATGACTGGTGCGACTGGGTATCGTGGGAAGCAAAGCTGGCCAAGCCGGGAAAGTACACCGTCCAGGTCGCGTACTTCTGCGCTGACCGATTGAGCGGCAGCGAGTTCACCGTTAGCGTTGGTGGAAAGATCCTCAACGGCAAGGTGGGGCCAACCGGACCAACCGGTGACGGACTCAAAACGGAGACGCTCGGCACGATCAACGTGAAGAGGGCCGGGCTTCAGATCGTCCGGTTCCAGCCGAAGACGGGTAAATGGTGTCCCGGTATCGAGTTGAGATCGGTTGTGCTGGCTCCCGCCGACTGAGCACTACAATATAGTTCCTTCGACTTCACAGACCCAAGCAGATCGAGGAGAATACAGACTGAGCTTTCGGCTCGGCAGACCTTGAGCCCGAAGATGAAGATGTAGTATGGCCCATCTGCATGCTCTCCGGGTGGGCCAGAGGCCCGTTCCCGACTGATAGGAGATATGATCTGAGACGGAGGGGCGGCGGCTCGGGGGGCCGTCCGGCTTGGGCGCGGCTCGATTGGCGCGGGCGCTGCCGCACGGGCCGCGGGAATCCGACGGAAGGATTTGTCGATGGGAATGCTGATGGGCACTGAAACGAGGGCGTCTTCCGCAATGCCGGCACGGGTGCCGTTGTCGGGGCGGCTGTGGCGGCGGGCGGGGCTGGCTCTGGCGGGGTGTCTGGGCCTGCTGGTGGCGGGCTGCGGCGGGGACCGGAAAGACGCGGCGGAAGACAAAGTCCTCCGCGTCACGCGGAACATCGGCGGCCGGGCGGGTTTCCGGAAACACTTCGACGCCTGGAAGGCGACCTTCGAGAGGAACAACCCGGGCTGGACAATGCAGTTGATCGACCTGGGCAACGCCAACGGAGCCGAGTACTACAAGAGCCGCATCGCCACCGGCGACCTTCCGGAGGTGGTGATGACGTGGCAACTGACGAACTTCCTGGCCGACGGAGGACACCTCGTCCCCCTGCCGGACTCGTACTACCAGAAGTTCGGCATTCCCCTGCCGGCCCCATACAAGGGCAAGCGATACACCAGCCAGGGCGGTGTGCAGATCCAGGGCCTGGCGGTCAACCGCAGAATGTGGGCCGAAGTCGGCATCACCAAGCCCCCGGCCACGTGGGACGAATTGATGGCGGGTTTCCACAAGCTCAAGGCGGCCGGCCACAAGCCGCTGGTCTACGGCGGGCGGGAGTGGTCGGCCTTCCAGCCGCTTCTGTACGCCATCGCGACGAACATGTACGACTACCGCCCCGACCCGGCCAAGCCGTCGTGGACGATCCGCCGCAACCGGGGGGAAGTGCACTTTGCCACCGACCCGACGGCCCGGATGATCCTGGGCAAGATGATCTACCTGCTGGAGCACTTCGTAGGCAAGGGCGCCGCCAGCGACGGCTACAACGAGGAGCAACGGGCCTTCTACGGCGGCAAGGGCGCCACGTGGATGATGGGCTGCTGGATCGGCGGGGACGTCGAGGCCAACAAGGTCGACTTCGACATGGACTACTGGCCGATCCCCTCCATGACGGGCTCGCGGCCGACCTTCCTGATGACCTCCGGCATCCCCAGCGGCTGGGCCATCACCACCAGCGCCGCCGGCCCCAAGCTCACCAAGGCGATGGCCGCCCTGGAGACCTTCTACGACCCGCGGGTCTTCCAGCTCTTCCTGGACGGCGAGTGCCAGTTCAGCAACGCCGACAAGGGGGGACCGACGGGCCCCAAGAGCGACTGGCCGCCGGCGCAGAAGCTGTTCGACCGCATGGCCGCCCGCATGTCGAAATACGGCACCAGCCCCGGTTGCCACCTGGCCCTGGACGACATACCGCCGCCGATCCTCTTCGACAACACCATGAAGGCCGTCATGCAGGAGATCCGGGCCGGCACCCGCGACATCGATAAGCTGCTGAAGATGCTCGACGACGACTGGGACAGCGCCCGCAAAGGCATGTGAGCCGGCCGCGCAACGCTAACCGAGACACGCCCATGGCCATTGCCGCCGCCAAGACCCCGACGCCCCACCCAGGCCGGCTGCGTAATTCCCTGCGGGATGCCCTGGCCTCCGTCGTCCTGTGCGGGCCGGCGGTGGCGCTCTACGCCGGCTTCGTCGTCCTGCCGGCGGCACTGGGGTTCGTCTACAGCCTGACCGACTGGACGGGCTGGACGACCCGGCCGCACTTCGTCGGCCTGGCCAACTTCCGCGAACTGCTCGCCGACGAGCGGTTCGCCGCGGCCGTGCGATTCACGCTCTTTCAGACCACGATGATCGTCGTGTTCTTCACATTCGGCTCGCTCGTCCTGGCCGTGCTGCTGGACCGGACGCGGCGGATGAAAGGCCTCATCCGCGGCCTGTTCTTCTATCCCTACGTGCTGAGCATTCTCGTCTCGGCCCTGCTGTTCAAGTACCTGGCCAACTACAACGACGGGGCGGTCAACCTGCTGCTTCGCCGCATCGGCCTGGGCGCCTGGGCGCAGGACTGGATGATGGACCCGGCCTGGGTGGGCTACTTCATCTTCGCGATGATCGCCTGGAACGCCCTGGGCTTCTTCACTACGCTGTACCTGGCCAACCTCCAGACGATCCCCGTGGAGCTCTACGAAGCCGCCGGCATTGATGGGGCCGGGCCCTTCTCGGTCTTCGCGAGGATTCAGCTTCCGATGCTCATGCCCACGGTCATGGTCAACTCGGTGCTGGCGCTGATCTTCGGAATCAACCTGTTCGGGCAGATTGTCGTGACGACTGAAGGCGGGCCCGGGTACCGCACGATGACGGTCGCCTACTACATCTACTGGCTGGGCGTGAAGAACAACCGCCAGGGCTACGCGTCGGCCGTGTCGTTCGTGATGTTCGTGGCGCTGATGCTGGTGGCGGCGGCGCAGGTGGCGATGATGCGTCGCAGGCAGGTGACGCTGTGAGCGGCCGGGGACGAACCCGCCGCCAGCCGTGGCCGGTGCTGGAGATCGCACTGCTGCTGGCGGGGCTGATCTTCGTGGCGCCCTGCGTGCTGGCGCTGCTGAACGCGTTCAAGACCAACACCGAAATCATCATGGACCCGCTGGCGATGCCCCGCTCGCCTCGCTGGGACAACTTCGCCTTCATCTTCCAGGGCATGAAGCTCGCCCGGCCAATGGTCAACAGCCTGCTGATGTGCGCGGCCGTCATCGGCTCGCTGGTGACGATCGGCCCGATGGCGGCGTGGTCGATCGTCCGGCGCCGAATGGCCACCGGCCGGCTCCTGCGCATGTTCTTCCTGGCCGGGCTGATCGTGCCTTTCCAGATCGTGATGGTGCCGCTGCTGAAGGAGTTCCGGCTGATCGGCATCGAGTTCACCTACCTGGCCCTGCTGCTGCACTACGTCAGTTGGGGCCTGCCGATGTGCATCTTCATCTACAGTGCGTTCCTGACGGCCATCCCGCGCGAACTGGAAGAGGCCGCCGCCATCGACGGCTGCGGACAGGTGATGACGTTCTGGCGGATCGTCTTCCCGCTGCTGACGCCGTGCACGGCCACGATCGTCATCTTCTGGGGGCTGTGGATCTGGAACGACTTCATGCAGGCGTTCATCATCATGGGGCCCAGCAAGGGGCAACTGGTGTTCGTACAGTTGTGGCGGTTCCTGAACGACCAGTACGTCAGGAACTGGAACCACATCTTCGCGGGCGTGGTGGTCCTGTCCGCCCCCGTGACCGCCCTCTACGTCCTCATGCAGCGCCGCTTCGTGGCTGGCCTTGCGGCCGGCGCGGTCAAGTGACCAACCGCCTGGTCGCGGTAGGGCCCGCCCTTGCGGGCGGCCCCCCGCACAGGTCCGTACGTGCGGCGCTACCGCATACGGCTCCTATCTCGGGTGCTTGGCGAAGAAACGAACCTTCTTCGCACGTCGCCCAGTGCCGACGGTCATCCTTGACACACCAACTCGGTGCGACGGGCTTGTCCGCGTACTCGCCAACCGAGTTGCAGATGTTCTTCGGCGAGCAGACGCTCACCGGGGCAAACGTTGCATCGTAGGTCATTGATCGGACTGCTGCGTAATGTGCCAGAACTTGCCACCAGTAGACGGGACCTGCCTGGCTTCCGGCACCAAGTTGGTCACCCGGCTTCGCCAAGGCTACGCCGGGCCAAGCCCGCGCGCCCCGAGAGCACCGAGTTGGTCACCCGGCTTCGCCAAGGCTACGCCGGGCCAAGCCCGCGGCGCCGCCCCTTCCGGTCATCTTGCCTCCAACGTCACGAGTTCCATGGGCGCGATGGTGACCGTCACCTTGCCGTCGGCCGCGCGGACCTCGCCGGCCGGCTGCATCGTGGCCTTGGCGTTGGTGCGTCTCACGAGGAAGGTTGCGGCCGCCAGCTTCGAGCCCGCGGGCAGGTTGAAGGTTACCACCAGGTCGTGGGCCGGGTGGAGGCCCTGGGAGCGTTCCCATTGGGACAGCGGCGGCGGCTCGGGCGCGGCGGCTGGTTTGCCGTCGTCGCCGGACAGGGCCTTCTTGAGGTCGGCGTCCGGCGCAGTGGCCTGGCCGGGGCTCGGCACGCGGGCGGGCGGCCGCGGATCGAACCGCGGGGAGGTGTTGTTGCAGACGGCGATGACCCACGTGCCGTCCGGTCTGACGCCGGCGGCGGCGACGAGCCACGGCTTGAGGCCGTACGTCCAAGTCATGGTGCCGTTGACGTCGCTGGTGCAGCGGCGACCGACGGTGCCGGGCGGGAACACCTTGCTCAGGTGCAGCAGGTACTCGTACTGGGTGAGCCGCTCGTACTTGAAGTGCGGGTTGGGCCACCAGCGGATCAGCCTCGTCTTGTCGTCCCGCGGGTCGTGATGCTCGTCGGCAAGGAACCAGATCCAATACCCCACGCCATGGTTGAAGTCGCCGAGCATCCGGCAGGCGGCCGAGGCGCCGTGCTCGGGGTCGGGCAGCGTCTCGGGGCCGTTGCCCCCGGCCTCGGTCATCCAGTAGTCCTTGCCAGTGCGGGCGACATAGGCGTCGACGTGGTCGTTGCCGGCCATGTTGTAGGAATGCGAGGCCGTGCCGCCCAGGGCCTTCTGCGCGACCGGGTCCTTCTCGATCGCCCCGGCGAAGCCGTCCCATACCCAGTCGGTGTTGCAGGTCTCCGGGGCGATGATGCGGACGTCCTTCAGGCCGCGAGCATCCAGCTCCGCCCGCAGTGCTTTGACGACCTTGACCATCCAGTCCCAGCCCCACTCGGGCGACGGCTCGTTGTAGATGCCGGTGGCCGTGATGCGAACGCCGTCGCGGTCGCGCAGCAGCTTGATGAAGTCGGCCAGCAGCCGAGCGTAGTCCTTCTCCTTCCCGGGCGCTACGAGTGGCCAGGGGGCGGCCCTCCTCTGGCCTTCGGCTTTCCGTGGCTTGGGCCCCCGCAGCCAGGCCGGAAACTGTCCGCACGGCGCCAACAGCAACTGCTCGCAGCCATTGTCCAGGGCGGTCTTGATCCGCTTGCTGGTCACGTAGCCTCGCCGGAACGGCTTGGCGTTTCGCTTGTCGGCCGTCGGAGCGAACTCGGCCACGTCGAACCACAGGCGGGCGACCCTCAGGTTCATGTCCTTCCAGATCCGTTTGCCCATTTCCCTTCGCTGGGCGTCGGTGAGCTTCGCGTAGTTGGCGTTCGGCAGGATGCTCGTGCCCAGTCCGCGGAACATCTGCCGCGGCGTGTCCAGCACGGTCACGGTAATCGCCTTCGTCGGCCGATCCGATTGCCCCGCGGCCAGTGCGGACATCGCGGCCAGTATCCATGCGGTCATGTGCAGCTCTCCCGTCGTGATTCCCCGCGACGGTCGCCTATTGGTCGCGGAACTTCCAGTCCCAGACGAACACCGGCTCTTCGCCGGCGCGAACGAGGACGGCCTCGCCGCCGGGGCACTTGCCCGCCTTGACCTTCGTGCTCGTCCGCAGGTACATGTCCTGCACCGTCACTTCCGCCCCGGCCGCACAGGGAAGCTGGATCGCCACCGGGGCGATCCAGTTGGACCAGCCACCGGCGTGCGGGTGTTTCGTGCTGGCCCGCTCCGCCCAGACGACCACCACGTGCTTGCCGCCCGGCTTGCCGAGGCGGTAGGCGACGGCCCCGATGTCGGCCGGGCCGCCCACGGCGTTGACGCCAAGCGGCATGACGTAACGAAAGTCCACCTGCTCGAGCACGCTGCCCAGCGCGGCGTTGGCGACCCACGGCAGGTTCAGCGCCTTGTCGAACGAGTACCAGTTGGGGTGAAACGTGA
>Ga0307380_10009659_pt1 | contig 12217 bp, 9 predicted proteins | sample UN3MG_FD_202239 | JGI IMG/M metagenome (GOLD analysis project Ga0307380, IMG submission 202239) | Soil microbial communities from Risofladan, Vaasa, Finland - UN-3 | ecosystem: Environmental > Terrestrial > Soil > Coastal area > Acid sulfate soil | place: Finland: Risofladan, Vaasa | collected... | reverse complement strand
TGCAGGCATATTTCTGCCGCCTCCCTGCGGAGGCTCATGATGGTTGTGCAACGGATTCCACGGGCTTACGCCACTTGTCATTCCCCTCATTTTGGGCCGGTGGCGGCATAGTAACCCTGCAGCATTAGTGCAAGTTCCTTGACACCTCGCCATATAGTGATCCAACCGGGGTCGCCATCGCGCTTGCGCCCCAGGAAGCCGCCTTGCTTTGCGATGGTGATCAGGAGCGTGCGATTCGTCCAGCCTTCTCTCGGACGCCTGCCCTGCCACTCGAGGATCGTCAGGATGGCCTGCGTTTCCTCATCGGGCTGCAAGGGTTCGTCGGGATTGACAGCCACAAGCAGTTTCAGCCGCAGCAGCCGCACGGCGACGATGGCCAGGACGCCCAGCAGGGCTTGAAGCCGCTTGGCGGTCTTGAGTTGGCTGTCTTCCACCTTGGTGCCGGTCTTGAGCGCCTTGTGGTATTCTTCCACAAGCCATCGCGTGGTATAGGCACCGATGACTTTCATGGCGTCGGCATAGGTATCGACGTCCCAGGATGTCAGCAACACCCAGTGCAACGGGTCCGAGCCCGCCGGCGGGTTCGTTTCGATGGCTTGGACAACGTTCAGGGTCAGCGCATCCAGGCAGCCGCCCGGCCGCCACGGCCCTCGCAAAGAGACGGTGGCCGCCTGCACGTTGAGCGTCGCGGTACGAGCCGGTTGGCCCGGACGCGCCCGCAGAGCGACCTGATACTCGCCCAGGACGGGGGCATCGCCCACCGCTTCGAAAAGCTTGCCGGCACCTCCGGCCAATGCCCGCGGCCGCGCGGCGCGGACGATGAAGCCGACTTGGCGCTCCTGGCATATCTGGAAGACTTCGAAGATGTCGGCCTCGCGGTCGGCTATCAATGTCCACCGTGCACCGGCGGGTGGTCCGTCGCTGGCGGCGATTGCCTTGGCCCAATGCTGTGATTCGCGTTCCCGCTGCAGGCGTTGAGCTTTCGTTTCACGGCGGCGCCGGCCGGTTTCGGTACGCAGCCAGACTTCCTGGTCCCACAGGCCCAAAAGGCCCACATTCGGGCCGCCTTCGCTCCAGCCGTGCACCTGCAGGGCCAGGGTGCTGCTTAGGTACATCCCGCGGCCGCCCCCGTCGCCGATGAACCCCAAACCCGTTGTGGCCCAGTGCTCGGTGAAATCCAGTGACGTGAAGTCTTGCACCAGGAAGTACTCACCGGGTTGGAAGGTGGCTTGCCGTGTGTTGCTGGTATGTGCAGCGGTGACCGCTGCATAGGTGATCTCGGGATGACTGAAGAAATCATACGACGCCTTGACGTCCTTGAGTTCTTTGAGTGCGTCAGGCATGGTGCCGCGCGGTCGGGTCGCCAAGTCGTCGGCGATAGCCACGAGCCGCTTCGTACGCCGTTTGTCGCCCAAATCGGCTTGGCCAAATTCGGACACTGCCCACCTGTGGGACTCAATCAGAGCGTTCGACATTGTCAGTAACCCCTATCTGCCGGAAGATCAGTCACAGCATAGGGATTTATATCGACTAGCCCTCGTGAAAAAATGAGGGGAATGACAAGGCCTGAAGGCCGTGGCTGAAGTCTGCCGCCCTTTCGGGCTTATGAGGAACGGAATGTTGAAGGGTGCGGGCGAGACGGCTGCGGTCGCCTGTGCGATCCCACGAACCGGCTCGCCCGCTGGTCTTGAATTGCCTGGTAAGGCGGCGAGGCATCAGGCGGCAACCGGGCTATGCAGAATAGGACCTATAGGACTCATATGTCCCATAGGATTTGAGGCATCATGCCTCATGCCTTGAAGATGCGGGCGAGACGGGGCGGCCTGCGGTCGCCTGTGCGATCCCAGCGAAGACGAGCCCGCGAGCAGCGGCCCCGCCGTTACGCTCCGCGTGATCATGTCTTTTCTTCCCTTTTCTTCTCCGCGTTCTCCGCCCCGCCTTCCCAGGCGGACGCTCCGCGTGAACATGCCTTCGGGCGGGCGATTCTCCTTGATTCCGGCCGCAAGCCGGCCGTATAATCTGGTATTATACTTTGAGGCTATCAGAAGGAAAAACGGCATGGCTGGAATCCGCGCGGTCATTTTCGACCTCGACGACACCCTGTACGATTGCTCCGGACAGCTTGTGGAGAGCGCGCGCCGCCGCGCCGCCGCAGCAATGGTTAAGGCGGGGCTGCCATGCACCGAGGAGGAGGCTTACCGGGCGCAGGTCGAACTCGAGCAGCAGTTCGGCCCGAAGCTCGATGTTTTCGAGCATATCGCCGGAAAACATTCCTGCCTCAAGGCGGTTGTGGATGCCGCACTGACCGCATATAATTCGGACGAAGTCGAGGATATCCAGCCGTTTCCGGGCGTGCCGGAGGTGCTGGCCGACCTGCGCTCCGACGGCTACCGCCTGTTCCTCGTATCCACCGGCGTATACGCCCGCCAGCGTCGCAAGGTGCAGAAGCTCGGTATCGAGAAGCTGTTCGACGAGATTCTGCTCAATGACGCCGATACCGGCCTGCCGCTCAGCGAGTGCTATAGACAACTGATGGCGAAGCACAGCCTCCGGCCGGAGGAGACGGCCGTGGTGGGCGACCGCATTTACGCCGAGATCAAGATCGGAAACATCCAGGGGATGACCACCGTCCAATTCGTCCACGGCAGGTTCAGGGACATTTCCGCCAAGACCGACATCGAGATTCCCGACTATCGCATCAGGAGCATGAACGAACTGCCGCGAACGCTGCACCTGGCCGGCAGGAAGCGGGCGGTCTCCGGCGTGCGGGTGGTGGCCATCGGCGGCGGAACGGGGCTGCCGATGGTTCTCAGCGGCCTGAAAAAGTACACCGAAAACCTCACCGCAATCGTAACGGTAACGGATTCCGGCCGCAGCTCGGGCATGATCCGCAACGACCTGGGCGTGCTGCCGCCGGGCGACATCCGCAACTGCCTCGTCGCGCTTTCGCAATCGGAGCAGCTTCTGCATGACCTTTTCCAGTATCGTTTCGACGGCGGCCTTCTCGACGGCATGAGCCTGGGCAACCTGTTCATCGCCGGGCTTGCGAAGGTTACAGGCAGCTTCGAGCAGGCCCTCCAGCACGCGAGCGAAATCCTGCGAATCCGCGGGCGAGTGCTGCCTTCCACCTACGCCGACACCCACATCTGCGCAGTCACCACCGACGGAAAGGTCTACGAGCAGGAATTCAACGTCCGCACGCCGGGAAAGCCCCCGATCAAGGAGGTTTACCTCAAGCATCCCGACGTGCCCGCAGCGCAGGAGGCGATCGAGGAAATCCGGCGGGCCGACATCATAGTGCTCGGCCCCGGCAGCCTGTTCACGAGCGTCATTTCCAACCTGCTGGTGCGCGACATCACGCAGGCCATACAGCGGTCGCGCGCGATGCGCGTATACCTGTGCAACATCGTCACCCAGCCCGGCCAGACCGATGGCTTCGACGCCGCCGACCACGTCCGGGCGATCCTGAAATACATCGGCGACGGCCTCGATTGCGTGCTGCTGAACAACACCATCCCCCCGCGCGACATCCTCGACAGATACGAGCAGGAAGGCGCCCGCATAGTCATGCCCGGCGACGTAGACTCGCTGGGCGTGCGCGTGGTGAAGGCCGATCTCGTCGAAGATATAGACAACCGCCGCGTGCTGTGGGAGAAGCAGGACCTCCTCCGCCACGACCCTGAGAAACTCGCCGAGCAGATCATACACCTCGCCGACTGAGCCGGCGGCGGGAAACCTGCGGCGCGGCGCGATTGTTTGACACGGACAAACACGGACATACACAGACGGACGCCACGCCGCAGACGCCAACCACGCATCATCCCGCCTCAACGGACGCGGCTATCGGCCATACTTGGGGGCTGTAGCCTGCTGAAGGCGGCAAGGCCGGCGCGTCTTGTATCCTGCCGCGTTCGTCTGTGTCCGTCCGTGTCCGTCCGTGCCGGTCCGTGCGGCCGCGGCGCTCCCGACAGCCGATGGCCTCTCGGTGTTTCCGCACCCATCATTCATCACTTACTTCTTGATTCCGGCCGCTGCTTGTGGTAGCATGCTTGTATTGATAACGGGCCTCAACAGGGAAGCGGATTGTGTATCTGGCGCTGCTGGTATGGATAGGTGTAACGACGCTGCTCAGCTATATCATCGAGCGGCTGTGGAGCGATTTCACCTGCCGGCCCTGTGTCCGCTATGCGCTTGCGCCGGGCATTGTGGTGCATGAGCTTAGCCACCTGGCCGGCTGTCTGCTGACCGGCGCACCGGTCAGCCGGGTGGTGCTGTTCGGCCCGAGCGGCGGATGTGTCGAGCATGGCGAGCCGACGATGCCGCTTCTGGGCCGGCCTGTGATTTCGCTGGCGCCGGTGGCGGGCTGCACGCTTGCGCTGTGGGGCGTGTGGACGGTATTCGCCGGCCGGCTGGGCCTCGAGCCGCTTCGGTTGCCCGGGCTGGAGCTGTCGGCACAGGGTGGCCTGCGGCTGTGGCTTGTGCTGAAGACGCTTTTTGCAGATGCGTTCCAGCGCGTTTTTTCGCGCCGTTTCTTGAGCGCCGAGGGAATCCTGTTTCTGTACCTGGTGCTCACGTTTTCGATCTGCATGGCGCCCAGCCGCACCGATCTGCGCCACGCTTTCGTGGGGCTTGTGGTGGTGGGGGCGGTTTCGGTGATCGTGCAGCATTCCGGGCTGTCCGCCTGGGTCATCGGCAAGGAGATGTCGCAGCAGGCGCTGACGTTCGGCTGGAAGGTTTTCACATTTTCGATTTTACTGCAGATGTCGGCGCTGGCGGTGTCTATTCCGGCATCATTGGCCGTCAGAATATTCGGGTAGCGTATTGAAACAACGGCAGGAATCAGCGGCATCCGGCGGCGCCGGAGCGCGGAAGGATTTGTTTTTGTTCACGCTGCTGGCGTGGCTGGTGCCGGGTGCGGGGCATTGGATGCTGGGCCTGCGGCGGCGCGCGGTTGCTTATTCTGCGGCTGTGCTGGGCCTGTTCATCGGCGGGGCGTTGCTCGGCAGCATTGCGGTCGTTTCCGCCACGTCATACGCCTTCCTGCTGCAGCTATGCACCGGGCCGGTTTCGGCGATCCTGGCTTATATCACATACCTGACCGGCCCCGAGCACAACCCTACGCGCATGGGCGACATCGGACTGACGATGACTTTGATCGCAGGGGCGCTCAACGTGCTGCTGATGGCCGACGTTCTGGACCGCGCAAACGGCGGGCCGTTTGAATCGGAGAAGCCGAAGCCGACGCTGACCAAGCGGCTGTGGCTTCGGATTCTGGGAAGAAGGAAATGATGCAGTACGTCATCGGATTCATATTGTGCGTGGTGGTGTCGTTTGCATACAGCTCCACCCGCAAGAACACGCGCCGCGAGATTCTGCGCGACGGTGCGGTGGTTCTGGCGTGGATGCTGGCCGCGCTGGTGGTGCTGGGCGCGTTCGGGTATGTCGGCTGTCGCTTCCTGTAAAACAAAAACTGCTATGCATCCAAATATAATCGGCCCCGTTCACACGTACGGCGTGATGTTGCTCATCGGTTTCTACGCCGGATGGATTCTGTCGCTGCGGCTGGCTCGCCGCGATGGTGTGGAGGGGAGGCACATATCCGACCTTCTCGTTTACACGGTAATCTCCGGCATCATCGGCGCACGGGTAACGTACATTATTACCGAGGCGAACACGCTGACCAGCTTCTGGGACGTGTTCAAAATATGGGAAGGCGGCCTGGTTTTCTACGGCGGCCTTGCAACCGGCACCGCCACGCTGCTGTGGGTGATGGTGCGGCGGAAGCTGCGGATCGCCAAGGTGGCCGACGTCATCGCGCCCGGCATCGCGCTGGGGTTGATGTTCGGCCGCATAGGTTGCCTGGGCTACGGCTGCTGCTGGGGACAGGTGGCCGAAGACAGCCCGATCGCCATCAGGTTCCCCGGCAAGTTCATCGAGCGCAAGGAAGTGCCCGGAACACTCGCGCCCGACGGCAGCCCGGCGTTTCTCGACCACCTGTACCAGGGGTGGCTGTTGCCGCAGGAGGCCGACGAATCGCACACGATGCCCGTGATCGGCGCCGACGGCCGAATACTCGGCTTCGCGAAGCCCGGCCCCGCGAAGTCGCTGCCGGTGATTCCCACGCAGCCGATTTCATCGCTGGCCAACCTGCTCATCTGCCTGGTCGCGCTGCTGTGGTTCAGGTTCCGCCGCCGCTACGGCGATGTCTTCCTCGTGTTTGCCGTGCTGTATTCGGCTTTCCGCTTCACGATCGAGTTCTACCGGATCAATCCGCCGGTGCTGTGGGGGCTGTCGTTCAGCCAGTGCTTCAGTCTTGCATTTGGCCTGCTGTGCGTTATAATGTTGATTCGGTCGCTGACGCTGCCGGTCAACCTGCCGTCCGGCCGCGCCGCTGCTCCGAAGGGATGATCGCAATACGACACCGGGAATCGCCCTTATGCGCAAGACAACCGCAACACTATTGCCGTTGGTTTTTGCCGCCGCATTCCTGGCGGGATGCGTGAAAGACGGCGTCCTGCCTCGCCGCAGTTTCGAGCGCTTCACGCAGACGCGCGACATGATGGGCACGTTCGTCACGATCACCGCGTGGGCGCCGTCAGCCGGGAAGGCCGAGGAAGCCCTCGAAGCGGCGTTCGACAGGATCGCGCAGCTCGAGCAGATGATGAGTTCGTACCGCGCCGACAGCGAGGTGGCGCAGGTAAACGCCGGCGCCTGCGAGCGCCCGGTGGAAGTGTCGCCCGAGATGATGGACGTGCTGGACCTTGCGTTGCAGTACGGGCGGTTGTCGGGTGGTGCGTTTGACATCACCATGGCGCCGCTGTGGAAGCTGTGGAAATCGGCCGAGCGAAGCGGCATCGAGCCGGACGAAACCGCCGTGCGAAGCGTGCTGCCGTCGGTCGGATATCAGAATATCAAGCTCGACAGGCGGAACCGGACGGTGCGTTTTCTGAAGCCTTCTATGGAAATAGACCTCGGCGGCATCGCGAAGGGATTCGCGGTCGACCGCGCCCTCGAGGAGCTGCGCAGGCATGGTGTCTCCGCCGCGCTGGTCGAGGCCGGCGGCGACATCGCCACGATGGGCACCCCGCCCGGGGCCGGCGGATGGAGCGTGGGCGTCCGCGACCCCGCCGATCAGGCACGCCTGCGCGAGGTCCTGCAGTTTACCACCGCAGCAGTATGCACCTCGGGCGATTACGAGCGTTACGTCGAGATCGGCGGCAAGCGCTTCTCGCATATCATCGACCCCCGCACGGGCATGCCGGTCGAGGATATGTCGAGTGTTAGCGTGATCGCGCCTGATGCGGCCACAGCCGACGCCCTCGCCACCACGTGCAGCGTGCTGGGGCCGGTGGCCGGCCTCAACCTGGCCGCGCGCATGGCGAACGTCGAGGTGATGTACATTGTAGCCGCCGACGGCGACGCGCCGGTCGTCATCAAATCGTTGGGTTTCGAAGACTACGCGAAGAACTGAAACATGAAGCAGGAAAACGTGCTGCCGCAACGCAGGAGCCAGATGAACGATACGACCGCACACAACACCATTCCATTTCCCGGCGTACGATACGATGCGGAGAAAATCGGTAGCATCGAAGCGGTGGTCGCGCCGCCTTACGACGTAATTTCACCCGAGCAGCGCGCCCGGCTGTGTTCTCAACACGCCTGCAACGTGGCGAACCTCACGCTCGGGCAGGAAAAACAGGACGACACCGATTCCGACAACCGCTACACGCGCGCCGGCAAGCTTTTCAGCCAATGGCAGCGCGAGGGCGCGCTCAGGCAGGACGACTCCCCCGCGTATTACGTCTACGACCAGGAATTCGGAATAAACGGCACCACCTACACGCGCCGCGCGTTTTTCGCGGCGGTGCGGCTCGAGCCTTTCGGCAGCCGCATCCTCCCCCACGAGGAAACGATGCCCGGCCCGCGGGCCGACAGGCTTCGCCTCATCAAGGCGTGCCCGGCCAACCTCAGCCCGATATTCGGCCTGTATCCCGACGCCGGCCGCGAGGTCGCCGCATTGCTCGAGGAAGGCATTGGAGCGCCCGAGGTATCATTTGTCGACTCGACCGGCATACGCCAGACGCTGTGGCGCCTGGACGATCACGGCATCATGGCACGCATCTCCGAACTCATGGCCGACAAGCCGATATACATCGCCGACGGCCACCACCGATACGAAACGGCGCTGCTGTACCGCGATCTCGCCGACCAAGCCGAGGGCGGCCTGGCTCCGAACGACCCGCGCAATTTCGTGATGATCGCGTCGGTCGCGTTGTCCGATCCCGGCCTCGTGGTGCTGCCCGCACACCGCGTGATCGGCGGAATCGAAGGATTCGACGTCGCTGCAATGCTCGACCGCCTGGCCGCTCGATTCAACATCGCAGCCGTCGACGCCGCCGCGCCGGTGCCCGCTATGCTCGAGAGCATGAACGGGCGTAGACACACGTTCGGAATATATTCGGGCGGCAAGGCGTGGACGATCTCGCTCAAGAACGAAGCAATGGCCGACGAGAATCCCGTCGAACGCAGCCAGGCGTGGAAGCGCCTCGACGTAAGCGTGCTCGTAGGGCTGATCCTCGATGACACGCTCGGCTTCACGCACGAAGACCTGTCGGACCCGCGGCGCGTTACATACGTCAAGGATGATGCCGCCGCGGCCGGGCTTGTCGATTCGAACCAGTATCAATTCGCATGCTATCTCAACCCCACGGGGCTGCACGAGCTTGAAACAATAGCGCAGGGGGGCGAACGGATGCCGCCCAAAAGCACGTATTTCTACCCCAAGCTGCTCACCGGCCTCGTGCTGAGGAAGCTGCGCTGACCGATGCCCGCAGACGCACTGGCGGAAATCTACGCAGATGTCGACCGCGAATTGGGCGAAGACGCCCGCTGCACGGCGTGCGGCAAGTGCTGCGACTTCGCGGCAAACAGCTACCGCCTGTACGCGTCGCAGCTCGAGGTGGAATACGTTGTCCGGCATACCGGCCGCAAGCCGGTGCTCGTAGACGGCCGCTGCTGCTTCCAGGGCGGCTCCGGCGAGTGCACCATCCACGCATGGCGACCGCTGGGATGCAGGACCTATTTCTGCAGCCGCGCGCACACACAGCCGGACGGCCCCCGGCGGGCCGAGGAAATATACGAGAGCGCACTGGGGCGGATAAAATCCATCAGCGACCGGCACGGCCGCGAATGGCGCTACGCCCATTTCTTCGACGGATGAAGCTCCGCACGTAACCGGCGCCCGCAGCAGCGATGCCCGCACCCGGAGGACAGGGAATGCCCAAGGTTACATTCTTCTCGGGATCGTCAGCCACAGCCGGCCGGCAGATCATAGACGAATGCCTGCTGCGCATCGACGGCCCGCGGCAGTCGTTCATCTACGTGGCGCCTACCGCAAGGCGCGCCCGAAGCTTCGAAAACCGCCTCCTCCGCGAGAAACGCGGCGGCTTCTTCCGACCCCACCTGCTGACCTTCCACTCCCTGATGGAAATGCTGTACCGCAGGATGGGCGGCACGGGCGTGCCGATCTCCGCGTCGGTCAAGGCGATGCTGATCGAGGAGATAATCTCCGGCACACAACTGCGGCTCGATTACTTCGCAAGGTCCGGCCGGCCGTTTCCGGGCCTCGTACACCGGCTCGCCGGTTTCATCTCCGACCTCAAGCAGAACCTTGTCGAGCCTGACGATTTCGAACGCCTCACAGACGACATCGAGCACCCCGCCGCGCGCAGGAGCCGCGAGCTTCTCGCGATCTACCGCTGCTACCAGCAACGCCTCGAGCAGCACGAGCTGATCGACACCGACGGCATGTTCTGGCTCGTGCTGAAGGAGTTCAACGACCCCTCCCGCGTCCGAACCGCACTGCACGGGATCGATCTGCTGATCTTCGATTCATTCTTCGACCTGACCGTTGCCGAGGCGAGGGTGCTCGAGCAGATGCTTGTGAGCGGTCCAGACGTGTGGCTGCGGCTGGATTACGAACACGATGCGCCCGCGTTTGCCGCCGCAACGCCTTTCGTTGAAAGATTCTGCCGCAGCGCCCGCCGGATCGACGTGCCTGCCCCGCCCGAGTCACCCGCAACGGCCATCCCGGCGGCGCTTTTCGAACCGACACGCAGCGCCCGCCCCGCAGCCGGCACGGTGAGCATCTTCGAATCCCGCGACCGCCTCGCCGAGGTGGAGGCGATCGCCGCCGAGATCAAACGCCTGGCCCGCGAGCCGCAGTTCGACGCAAACCGCGTGGCCGTAGCATTCAAGAACATCGCCAGATACTCGCCCCTCGTGCGCGAGGTCTTCGCATCCTGCGCGATCGCGTTCAACTGCCCCGACGGCCGCCCGCTGCGCGAGTCGCCGGTGGTTGCAGCGATAATGAGCGCACTCGACATCGTAAGGCAGAATTTCAGCCGCGAATCGGTGCTCGCATTCCTTCGCTCGCCATACATCAGTTTCCGGTTCGAGCACGACGGCCGGCAGGTCGAACTCGACGGCGATTTCCTGGACACCGAGGCGCGCGTGGCGCGCATCTTCCGCGGCCGCAGCACGTGGGCCGAAAAACTCCAGCAGACGATCGTCACGCTCGAGCGGCAACCGGCCGCACCCGACGCCGATGAAGCCGACCTGCAACACACAGCCGGGCGCATCGCCAGGCTCGAGGAGCAGCGGCGCGGGATCGAGCTGGTGCTCGCACAGATAGCCCGGCTCGAGCAGCCGATGACGCCGAAGGAATTCGCCGGGCTGCTCGAGGAGCTGATCCGGACATTCGGAATCGCGCGCGGAATATTCTTCCGGCACGAAGATGCAGTCGGCCGCGATATTCTCGAGCGCGACTACCGGGCGCTCGCCGCGTTTCAGCAGGTGATCAAGGACGTCATGTTCGCGGCAGGTTTCGCCGGGCGCGAATCGTTCAGTTTTCACGAGTTCGCAGAAATGGCCGAAGCCGGACTCGCAGGCGAGATGTTCGATATTCGGCGCGACGTCGACCACGGCGTGAACGTGCTGCCGATCGACGAGCTTCGCGGCGGCGATTACGACGTGGTGTTCATCGGCGGGATGGTCGACGGCGAATTCCCGCGGCCGGAGGCCCCGCAGATTTTCTATTCGGAAGATGCACGCAGGCGCCTCGGCCTCAAGACCACGCCGTCGAACCTCGACATCGAGCGATACCTGTTCGCCACGGCCGTTGCGGCGCCCGGGCGCCGCACCATCATCACGTATCCCGCCGCCGACTCCGGCAAGGAGCTGCTGAAGTCGCTGTTCGTGAGCGAAATACAGCGGCTGCTTCCGGATATCGAGGTGCAGCATTTTCCGCAGCCCGGCTCGATCTTCTCCGTCAGATCGCTGCAATACAATGCGGCGCGCGGCCTGCTGGGGCAGGATGCGGCAGCCGGTGCGGAGTTGTGCAGCAGGGCGCCCGGCGGAAACATATCCGCGATGGTCCGCAGCTTATCGATCGAGGAACTGCGCCGGCGCGGCAGCAAATGGTCGCGGTTCGAGGGGATGCTGAAAGACCCGGCGGTCAGGCAGGAGGTTGCGGCGAAGTATGTCAGGCGGCCCTTGAGCGCCAGCACGCTCGAGCGCTATGCGCGCTGCCCGTTCCGGTTCTTCGCCGAGCAGGTGCTGCGGCTGGCGGAGCTGGACGAGCCGCAGGAGGAGATCGACGCACTCGAGCGCGGCAGCGTGATGCACAAGATACTCAACCGCTTCTATACCGAGCGGCGTGCGCGGGGGCGGGTCGAGCTTCACGAAGACGATAACCCCGGCGACGCACTCGAGCACATCCGCCGGATCGCACGCGAGGAGCTTGACCGCATGCCATTCGAGGGGCTGTTTTGGGAGATGGAACGCGAGCGGATACTCGGCGGCCGCGGCCGCGGCTTTCGGGGCGTGCTCGAGATGTTCATCGAAGCCGAGATGCAGCCGCGCGGAACATCATTGCCGCGATACTTCGAAGCAAGCTTCGGCAGGCCATACGAGAGCGAAGAAAGCGACATCACGCTCGCGCTGCCCGAGGTGGTCATCGGCGAGGGCGACAGCCAGGTGCGGCTGATCGGCCGCATCGACAGGATAGACGTGGCCGAGGCCGACGGCCGCCCGCTCGCACTTGCCATCGACTACAAGACCGGCACGCCGCCGACATCCGACGACGTCCTCAAGTACCTGAGCCTGCAATTGCCGGTGTACATGATGGCGCTCCAACAGGCTGAATTCCAGCCGGCAG
>Ga0307380_10009658_pt1 | contig 12217 bp, 14 predicted proteins | sample UN3MG_FD_202239 | JGI IMG/M metagenome (GOLD analysis project Ga0307380, IMG submission 202239) | Soil microbial communities from Risofladan, Vaasa, Finland - UN-3 | ecosystem: Environmental > Terrestrial > Soil > Coastal area > Acid sulfate soil | place: Finland: Risofladan, Vaasa | collected... | reverse complement strand
ATCTGGGTCCAGTCCTCGAAGGGACAGGAGATCTCCCCGGGCAGGCTCTTGACCTCGGTCCCATACTTCTCGTAGAAGTTCCAGAACTCCATCGCATCTATCGAATAGCAGCTCCCATCGGGGAACACCGTGGCGATCTTCATCCCCTCCACCGCCGCCCAGTGCACCATCTTCAAGTTCGCGGTGACGCCTTCTCCCTCCCCAGGCGCGTTGGGGAAGTGCCGAGAGAAGAACCTGTATTTCTCCCTCTTGTAGAGCACCAGGATGAGGCCTTCGTCCACCTCGAAGACGACGCCAACCCTAGCGCCCCCGAGGTTGATGTTGTCCTTCTTCGTCGCTGAGGGCACCCTCAGCCTGAATTGCTGGAGGGCGTCCCCGAGCGTCCAGACCTTAGGGTCGCCTGGCTGCGGCTGCCTTCGCGGTGCTTCGTGGCGTGTGATCTCGACGGGTCTCCGGGGGAGATCCTCGGCGAGCTGGAAGCCATCGGGCAGCCTTTCCTGTTGCATCTATATAGAGTTCTATAGCCGGATTATATAAATCATTCAGAGAGAGGGCTCTTGTCTCAGCTTTGTGAGATATTCCTATTATTCAAGAGAACCTAAGGGGACTTTTTTCTGTTGAGCTGTCCTCCAGAGGATGGAGTCCACGGTGTGGCGTGGTAACCCCATCTTCTCTGAGAGCAGCTCACACATCTCAAAGGGATCTAACCCGTAATACTTCGCGAGTCTATCGATGTGGACGTCGGGCTTGATGACGTTGAATCCGATGTTACGGGCGAGGTGATACTTGAGCACGTCGGCGATGTAGGGGAGGATCTTGAGCAGGTTTATGCTCTCCTTGACCTTGTAGAGGAAGCCGGGCCACTCCAGCTTGTTGACGATCCCGGCGCCCTTTATGATGGCGTCGACCTTCCGCTTGTTGCCGATGACCTTCATGGCCTTCCTCCGCACCTCCTCGGGGTTGGCTGCCACCCTCACGGGGTCGAAGCCATAGTAGGCCTCGTTGAGGGCGTCCTGCTTCATCCTGACGATTCTGACGCTGAAGCCCGCACAGTAGACGCACCACGCGTACTCGGCGTAGAACCACTCCTTGGTGACGTCCTCGAGGTCCGTGTGTATGACGTCCCTGCTCCACTCGAGGTCCTCCGGGAAGTTCTCTCGGACGAAGACATATGCCTCGCGGAACAGTTCGATGCACTCCTCAACGGCGTGTGCCCTGTTCAGGAAATGGGGGGCTCTCATTCATCTACCTCCCACATTGAGACGCAGTATCTACATTCAGCGCAGTACCATCCTTCGTGTAACGTCGTCGGATCGTCATGGAATCTGAACTGTGACCAAACCATTTCTCCGTCCATACATTCCGGACAGAGGACTACAAGTTCCTTCGCAGTCATGTATGTAGAGTTCCCTTCTCTACGAGCGGGTGCTTCCACTGGATCATCATGTACTCGAGCTGCAGGAACTTCACGATCGTGACCTTTCCCTGACGTCGACCGAACATAAGCAGAGTGTCGAAATTATAATCCTCTTTCTTCAAAGTATGGTATGCCTCAATGACATCCTTAAACCAAGGGACATCACGCCATTCGGGAAACCAGTTGTCCCTGAACTCGTCGAGGTCCTGGAACCCGTCGCTCTTGGCGAACTCCTCGTCGTTCCATCGGTCGACTATCTTCACCGGTTCGTAGGCGACGCACTCGGCCATGCCGATGTAGTGGATGGGCTTAGTCTCCCTCTTTTTCCTTACCTCCCAGTACATCGTAAAGCTGTATCCAGGCTTGACGTGGGGGCGCCCGTCCTTGCGTCGCTCGCGCAGCGTCAGAGTCTTCCGACCCGAATGTATCTGATCATAGAATGGGCCTGCCTTTGTATTCCCGCTGAAGCTGACTACTCCATATCTTTTCATTTTTTCACCATCGTACAAGAGTGATATTGGAGCCGGAGGTGAGAATCGAACTCACGACCAGCGACTCTCTCGCCAGTAGACACGATTGCGGTGCTCTGGACACAAGGCCGCCGCTCTACCGACTGAGCTACTCCGGCTCACCTCTTCAATATCTCTCCCACGTCTTTCCGCATAGAGTGCATTTGAAGCCGTCCTCGGTTCTCTCAATGTAGTCCCTGGCGGCCCCGCATGCCCGGCACTTCACACCTCGCCCCATCCTACTCCACGTTTCACTCACCAGATCGACCCCTGTGCTTCCTGGTTCGCCTTCTCGAAGCTGATATCCCTGAACTCCTGTTCGAGTTGGGGCAGGATCCACTTAGCCCTTGCCATGACGAACTCGTCTATCTTGGGGCTGTGTCCCGTCCAGTAGCTGCCGATCTCCTCGAGGCGCGGAGCATCAGGGTACTCCTCTGTTTCAGGGAGGTCGAAGTGCAGCCACCACGAGTCGGGGCTCAGCCTTCCGGGGCCGTATCGTTCGAGGTGTAGCCCCCAGGTCCCGGCGTCCTTGGAGAGCTGGATGGCGAGCTGGAGCGAGGCCCCCGCGATCCTGTGCTGTTCTTTGAGGTATTCCAGGTTTTCCTTCTGCTTCTTGGTTTGGCTTGACAGCATCGTGGTCTGTCTGTTAGACAGCTTCTTTTTCTTCATCTACTTCTTCATCAACTCTTCTCTGCGTTTGAAGTACTTCTCCAGGGACTCACGTATCTCCGGGGTGATCATCAAATCGATCTCCTCAGGAGACTTCTCTTTGATATGGGCTTCGATGCAGACGATGCAGAGGATCGGCACCTTCTCCCAGGTGCGGCGGGCGTTCTCGTCGAGCCAGACGTCCTCTTCACACTCGGAGCACTTGCCTCTTTGGCAGAGGACGTATGGGATGGCCATGTCCTTTACCCTCATGGCCAGGTAGTATGATTCATCCATGTCTGTCACTTAGTTTTCAGTCCTCAATCTGCAAGTTCTACAGAAATCCCATACCTCGGCTTCGATATCCGACATGCTCACGAGACCATAGAGCGTCTTATCCGGCTTCCAATATCGCATACAAGAAGCCCCTCGCTTTTTGCATTTGATTGAATGTCCGCTCCTCCAAGTTTTAGTTGAAAGAGTAGAACCGCACGTTCCCTTCACCTCGACAATAGGAGCTTTGGGCACTTCTATTCCTCTTCGAACAGTTTGGTTTGGCGTGGGTTGCTTCGCCACTCTGGGAGAGTCATGGTATACGTCATGAAGTCCTTAACGAGGTCGATCCCCCGCTCTGCTAGTTTGCTTTCAAGGGTTCCCATGTACTTCACTTTGATGTCCATGCCATCGTCCTCTCTCAGCATAGCCTCAGTATTTGCAGCAGCTCTGTGGAAATCCTCCTCGGTCATCGTACCTGCCTTCATCTTCTCGTAGATCTTCTTGACCCCGCTACGGGTGAAGTTCAACCCTTCTTCAGTCACTTCTTCATCAACTCTTATCTAGTTTTCAGGTCCAGACCCTCTAAGATGGGATGCCACTTGATGAACTCCTTATCCCACCTGATGCTCTCCGATTCGCAGCCCTCCGACTCGCATGTGTAGATGTCGGCGATGCTTTCCCCGTCGTGTTCAAGCCAGTCATTGCAGTTCTCGGGCAGCGGATGGCTGCAGTAGTCGCAGAAGTCTGTCGCCGTCTTCAGTCTATCGATGATCTCCTCGAACTCCTTCTCGTGGAGGAGCACCTTGACCACGACGTCGGGCTTCTTCTTTGCGGGTACCATTATGTAGGGGTGGCCATCCATGTCGAATAACACGGGCACCGGTTCAGGGGTGTCGTTTAACTTCGCCCAGTGATTCAGCCACTTGGATGGTGGCCTGCGAATCTCTTGGAGGACGTCGTCGAATCCCCTTATGGTGTGAACTGAGAACTTGACCTTCTTGGGGATGTCCTGCAGATCGTAGTCATCTAGGACCACCTCCGGCTCATCGTGGTATAGTCTGTGGTCGATGTGAACTATGGGCTTCTCTTCTTCTTCAGCGTCCATTTCGTTCCCTTCAGGGGGTCAGACCCCGATCATGGGTGCGAGATAGAATGTCACTTCCAGATTCAGGTCGTTGGGCTCTGCCACGATCTTCAGCGGCATGTCGGAAGACATCTCTAGGGTGATGACGTCCGCCAGGTTCTTGAGTTGGGCGAACATGTCTGCCAGATAGCTGAGCGTGTATGTGGCCGACGAATCCTCCTCGGATTTGATTTCCAGTATCTCGTCGCTGTCCTTGGTGTACTCGTTGATGGCTGAACCTACGTCTCCCTTGCCGACGAACTTCAACATCTCGGCTTCGATCGATATGCCTATGTGCTCCGAAACCAATTCGGCGTCCTTGATTGCGCGGCTAACGCTCTGCGTCAGTACTCGTGCCTCGGATTTGAAGAAGATCTTCGGCCTAGGAACCTCTTCATCCAGAGGCTCCAAGATTGGCAGAGAGAAGCGTCGGTTTCGGCCGCCGGTTTTCGCTATTATATTCAGTTTTGCCTGCTCCGCATCGTAGTCTATCTGAACTGTCTCCTTCTCGACCCGGTCGAGGAACTTACTGAACTCCGACAGGTTGATGGTGATAAGGCCATCCCCCTCCGGAGGAGTAAACTTCTCGAACAGACCTGGCTTGACCTTCGAGTCGATCATGGCCACGTGGCTGGGGTCCATCCCCAGAACCGTTATGCCCGTATCATCTACTCTCATTGTCAGTTCTTCGTTGATCACCTTCAACAGGCCCACGTAGGCCTTGAAGACGGTGAAGGCTTTCTGTCCCATTTCCAGATGCATTTCATTTTTCACCTGTTCGTTTCCAGGTGCCAGGTGTGACCCCGGGCATACTTCCCTCGTTCTTTTAAACGTGTGGGAGGGGAGGGATTCGAACCCCCATTTTCCTGATTAGGCGCCATACCCTCCCTCACTTTCTGTCCTTTGGAGGGCTATCCCCTCTCAACGGTTGTGACTTCTACCTTACCGTGGGCCTCAATCTTACCGCCGCAGGAATCACACGTGCCGTAGATGATGACCTCCTCGCACTCCCTGTCCTTGTAGAGTGGCCTATCAAACGTAATCTCGTATGACCCACATGGGGCGCCTTCCCCATCAGTGTTCGGGCACTTCACTTCATTCAACTTCAAGCTCTCACCTCCCGCTCTCCCTTCGGTTTGGAGGGGCTAAGGAGGCTGTTATGCGATTACCTTCCGAGCGTTGAAGTTGACCAGTGCGATTTGACACCGTCGCAATACTCACCCTTTCTCCACCGTTTTGCCCATGGGCAAATTACTCCACTGTTATCCGGACCATTTTGCTGTCCCAGACGCAGAATCGGTCGGCCTGGTAGTGCTGGTCCTTGATCTCTATCATGACCTCCCAGACTCCCGCCCTCCGTTCGTGCTGATACTCCCCCGCTTCTCCACATTTTTCGCAGTGCCATTTGGTTCGTATCATGAACATCACTTCGTTCTCGTGCTTCTCACGGCTAATGTCAGTTCCGTCGTCAGGAGATCCCGCTGCAGCTCAAACTTGTCCGCGTCGCTGAGGACCAACTCGGCTTCATACTCTACATCTCGCTGGCCTGGGTTGTTGATCTTGATCTTCAGCGTACCCTTCATCTCCACCGTCTTAGCCATGCTTATTCACCTGTAGTTTGTCCTATTTGATGACGACGGCTATCTTCCCGTCTCTCTTGCCCTGCTGGACTATCTCCCCTGTCTCCCTCAGGGTCTGCAGCTCCTTGTAGAACGTCGTCTTGCCGATGAATTTAGCTCTGTCGACGATCTCGGCATACACCTCGGAGATTGGCACCATCGCTTCCTCTCCCCGATTCTGGTTGTGTACCTGTGCCCTCATCGTGAAGACCAGTATCTCATCCTTCACGGTCATGAAGTTCCTGTTGCTGTGCCCGTATATCTCGACTCGAAGCTTGATCAGGTTCTCCCAGAGCTGGATTGCCTTGTCTATGTCCTCGTCCTTCGCCTTCAGAAGCCCGTTCTTGATCATCCTTTTGCTGAAGTTCACTGTAGCTATGACGTTCACGAGTCTCGTAAGGTTTTCCAGATCCCTCAGGATCACCAGCGGTCTGTTCCTCAGAAGCCTCTGCTTTATGTCTCTGGTGTTCTGGTTGAGGAAAGCCTCTTTCACCATCAACTCCTGTTTCGGTGTCATCGTTACCCGCGTTATTGAGCCGCTCTTCATGCCCTCTGCCAGAATCTCTAGGTCCTCCTTGATGGCTGCGAAGTCGATATCATCGAGTGGTGACCGTGTGCTCATGAGGTTCATCTTTTCTATGATGAGCTCGTTCTTCACCTGCGTCGCTGTCAGGAGTATCAGTACGTCGAAGCGGCTGAGGATCCCTTCCTTGAAGGTTATCTGCTGCCTGAAGTTCCCCTCAACCTCTTCCCTGAAGAAGTCTCCCTCGGGGTTGCATGCCGCCAGTATCGTCGTGTTGACGTCGATTCCCTTGCTCGATCCCTTCTTGTGGATCTCGATGTACTCACCGTCCATGGCTCTCCGCATCAGCGGCATCCTGGCAAAGGCGTTGGTGTACTCCTCGACGATCATCACTCCGTTCATCGCGAGGTCGAGTAGTCCGTCCTCGATTTCATCGCCTGAACGGGTGGGCGCCGAGCCCTCAAATCTGGCCTTTGTCGTCTCATCTACTACCATCATCTTCGGCGCGATGAGCTTCGATATCTTGAGGATCTTCGACTTCGCTGTCGAGATGTCGCCTGCAAGCATTCCGTGTATGTTGGCCCTGTAGTCGAGGTTGTTGATGAGCAGCCTGGGTGCGTGTGGGCTCATTAAGCTGTAGAGTGTCAGCTCCCAATTTCTGGGCCCGAAGATTACTATGCGGTCTAGGTCCAAGGCGATCTTCTCGAAGTCCGTCCTCTTCGCCCTCGTTATCTTCGCTAAGATATGTGCATGCTGGTCGATGTTCGACGTGATGCTTTGCTCGATCTTGCCCAACTCCGCGGCGTACTCCACGGCCTCGCGCTCGTTCAGCTCCTCCACTGAGGGGGCTGATCTGAACGGTGATGCCAGCCCCGGGTACTTCTCGTTGATGACGTTGGCTGCCACCTCCAGGTATTCGGGTTCCTCGAGAACCCTGTTCACGAATCCCCTCAGAATGCTGTCGAAGTCCTCCTTGGCGTATCCGTCTGGCTCGGTCACATGGAGCGCTCGGGCTATCGTGTTGAGCATCTGCATCAGCTTGTACTTCTGGTTATAATCCGCGAGGTCATTCGCCTCATACCATCCGTCGAAGTAGTCCTCGTCAGGTTGGTCGATGATCTCACCGCCCTCAGCGAACTTCGTTACCTGCTGTATCTTGAGCAGGTCCCAATAGATTGACTGAACGATTCCCTGTATCCTTGACTGCGCCTTCGAGGCGATCATCTCTCGTACGTCGGATTCAGTCCATGCCGTCGGTTTCTCCACGTCGCGGTTCAGTATGGCTTCAAGCCACTGCCTGTCTACTCCTGCGTCCTTGGGTACTCCGTTGTCCGTTTTCTTCTCCGTCTTCTCTGTTGCCATTTTCTCACCGTCGTTCATCGGCGAGCCAGCTTTGACACTGGAGGCCGGAAGAATCGATGGATTGGGAGAAACTACCTTGCCCGAGGCAAAGTTCCGAGCCCCATGGCAGATAAGGCTCTTTGTTCTGATCCCCCACCGTCTCACCGGCGATTCTATACAAGCATCTATAGTCTTTTAAGCGTTATCTCAGCCTATGAGTCGGTCCCCTTTTTCATCGGGGTTCCTGAGTTTCCTGAGGACCTTCTGTTCTTTTGATGATAGATGGCTTCGAAGGACTACACCGTCCTCGCTTGCCTCGAAGGCATCCTGGTCGCTCTCAATGAGCCTCTCGAGGCCGTCATGGATCACCTTTCCGGTGACGACGTCCACGAGGTCACCATCGTCGTTCTCCTCGAATCGGGATTGATGGTCCTCGGGCTCGGGGGTGACGATGCCCAGCATGCCCTCAAAGTCTCTTGGCTTTACCCGTTCGCTGACGATGTCCCTGACTTTAATTCTTCTGGGGTGTCGAACCATGATTCCTGTGAGAAGGCATTCTCCATCCTCGAAACTGCTGATGTTCTGAATCTCCTCTTTCGGGATGTAATCTATGGATCTGATTACCTGTATGCTGCCCGCCTCCTTGAGTCTGAATATGGCTGCTGAGTTGCACTGACTTCTGACATCTAAGTCTAGCCGGGTAATCCTCTGAGTGGCAACTATCGCGCCCAAGCCAAACTTGAATCCCCTCTCAAGGATGTCTATGGTTGGGCCCACCGCTTCCCTCGGGGCTTTTGTGGCCATCTTGATGTTCGGAGCGAAGATGTCTCCCTCATCCATGACGACGAGCATGGGAGACAGTTCCAGCAATCGGGGTTCGCTACCCGCTTGGTTATAGTCCTTCTCTTTGGCAGTCATTAAATCCGTCAGGATCTCTGCCACTCTGGTGACCTTTGCCTTCTTAGTTAATCCTAGTAGATTGTATATCACTATCCGCCTCTGCTGCAGGTGGGCCTTCAGATCCTCCATCCGGAGCTCCTCCACCACAACGAATCTTTCCGGGTTTAACCTCGGGAGATTAACGAATTCTCCTTGGGCATCAATGACCAAGCACGGAACCTTATAGGCCCCAAGCTCCTCACAGAGCGCTATCATAAAATGCGTCTTTCCTGCCCCTGTTATCCCGGCTACGAGGGTATGTCCGAAAAGAGGGTTGAGCCTGACCTTGATGCTGATGCCCCGTCCATCTTTCCCTATGTAAAGGATGCCCTCCTCGTTCTCTTCATCAGCTATCTGTATCTCCGTCATCGTTCTGAGAGGTGGGTTCACTTCATCAAGCCAGTAGATGAATCCATGTAGACCGCTATGACTCGAGCTTTCTATGCGTTCTATTTTACCCACATATCTTCTGCCTCTTCTCTTGACGTAGACACTGACGAGCATCCCTGCCCTCGCTTCCTGGGTAAGTTCTACCCGGGCTGTTCTGGTTTTGCACGAGATTATTCTACCTATCACTGATCCCATTCTAATCCCTCCGTGTCCTTAGTCATGACCTTGTAGGCGACTAACTTCGCCAATCTTCTTTTACCATCCATGCGCTTTAAAACCTCACTTCGAGCGACTGGACCCACCTCACCACCGCAGAGACCACACTTCATCCTTGGTTTGATGTAGACCCTGTGGCATTCGGGGCACTGATAGAGAAGTTTGTCCGCCCATCGTGCCATTCTGTTGGTCAGTTGCTCTGATAGAGCCTTGTTCTCCTTGATGAAACGCTTGGTGAACTCCTCCGGATCGTAGTAATAATGATCGCCTCGTCGTGTGATCATGCCTCTCTTCTGAAGGTTCTGGAGTGATTTCACTATTCCAACTTCCCTCATCTGGAAGCACGTTATAAGTTCTGCTTTAGTCATGGTTTGTTCATAGAGTCTGCCCAAGATCACATTCTCCGGGCTCCCCACTGATAGGAGGCACTCGTAAAGCGTCTGGTTGGTCATGGATTCCACTCGAGCGTATACCCTTGCCCGTAGATCGGGACGTCGTATCTCGAAGGTATCGAGGAACCACTTCCAACCCTTCATGCCGTGTATGGCGAGCTCGTACTTCCAAGTGCCTATGTCCTCCGTCTCCACCCTCTGACTGTAATACTTCAACTCTCTGAAGTATACGTCGACTCCGAAGACTTCCATCCAGTCACCGATGTCCCTGAGGAATCGCCTAATCCACTCTTTAGGCCTCCCACTCATCCTGAGTAAGATGTGCAGGTTCAGCCATGGGCGTTTGCGAGGGTCAGTGGGTTTGAGTTTTGTTCTGGCCAGTATGCTCTGTCCTTTAGATCCGTTGATGAAAGCCTCGACGAAGCCATGCATACGAGTGTGATCCTCCTTAATCCAGTCGGGGATGAAGGGCTCGATGTTGCTTGAGGACGTCCTTCCTCGAGAACCTTTGCCTAACCTTTCATCCGTCTGCCATGCAATCGGCATCCCGAATTTCTCCATCACGATCATGATGGAGCTTGAAAGGCGGATCGTCGGCAAACACGTCGTCCCTAACCCGTTGGCATGTGGCTTGTCATACACAGGAATATAGCCTGAGATGATCGGCTCGGCGCCGACGGCTCTTGCTGCCTGCATGACCATGGGTATGACGTCGTCGTGTGCGCGAATCCTCATCAGATCCTCAACATACTTGCCCTTGCGCAACCTCATGTTCCTCGAACCCGAGCTATAGTAGAAGCCGAATATCATCGCCCACCACTTGTTAGCGTGGACGGGGAATCTGCTGTGTATTGGCTTGGCTCCTGGGCCTTTCTTGAATCCGATTATGGCTTGCTCCCATTGTGCATCGGTCATCTTCACGACTGCGTTGATCTTTGCGATCTGGGACTTCTTGATCCATGCCCCGTTGTCGACGTCCTTTCCTCTACGGTGGTATCGCGCCCAGCCCCACAACCTGCTGTAGAGATGTGTGTCCGCCCTCCAGTACCGGTTGTAGCCTCGTTGCTTTCCTCTGCCGTCGTGCTTCCAAGGACAGTTGATCTTATCCAAGGCGACGACGATGCCCTCGCTCAACTCCACCTCCCATTCGTCGGGCAGATCGGCTAAGGTGAACGTCATCTCTTCGGATGCTGATTCGTCATCCTCGTATGGGTCTAGGTTTGGGTTCTTCAGAAACACTGGTTTGATGTACAGCAAATTCTTTATCTCCTCAACCAAGTTCGTCCAGTATTCCCTTGGCTGCCCGAAGACTTCCTCAGGTCCCTCGACGAAGAGCGTGGTGAAGCTCCTGTTCTCCGCTATCCGATGGTATGCGGCATCTTCGCCCTGCTGTATCTCAAGGACCAGCAGTGTGTCTGGCTCCTCCTTCATCTCTTTCTCGAGTTTATTGAGGGTTCGGAAATAGGCTCTTAGCGCTTCGAACTCACTGGTATACTGTCTGCTGTGACCCCATTTCCACGTGGTTTTCATGTCGGTGGATATGCGGCTCCAGTCCCTCCAGAGTTTGGTTCTCCATTTGGTGACTGGTCGACTCGGATGCAGTTCAACGACGTCCTGTACTTGGTCGATGATCTCCTTCCAGTATTCCCGCGGTCGTCCTCCTCGAGACTCTACGGATAGTAACCATTCGGTTATATCTTCCTGGACGTAAACCCATTTTCCCTCAAATTGGAGGGCAACCTCGGCGTCGATTCCTATGTTGACGTGTTCCATGTACTTCCTGAGAAACGGGCGAAATTCGTTTTCCTTGAAGTATCTGTGTTGCCACTCTCCTCTGTGCCAGAAGCGGAACTTCCATCCTGTCATCTGAAAGTCTTCCTCTACATCAACGGGAATCAGTTCGAACTTCAGTCCCGTGATTCTGCCTGTCTTAGTTGATCGTATTATCTGCCGTTGTCTTTGCACTATTTTTTCCTCCGTTCGTTCCAGAGGCGGGATATGATCCCGGATTTCCCCGAGACGTGCTAAACATCTATGGGTTACGTCACCTCTTTCGAGGCCCCTTCCACCAGGCGTATCTCTACGCCCCCATAGTGCCCCATCCCTCGCGGGTATGGCGCCTCTTTAGGGCCGTCTCACCTGTTACATTCCTGACATAGCGGAGTCGGCTTAAGCCTGTATCCCTTTCGATTGCGGGTGATTCTCTTCCCGCACTTGGAGCACACCGCTTCTCGGAGGGGCTTCTTGCCTTCGAAGTACCTCTCGAGGGGGTTCTTCTGCAGGTACTTCTCGTACGTCAGTGTCCGTATGCCCCTCCTCTTCAGGTGCTTCATGCTCTTTTGATGGGACTTCCTGCCCTTCTCCCGGGCGTCCTCTTCGAAGAACATGAAGTTGATCCGGGGGTCTCCCCACACGATCTCCCCGAAGAAGAAGCCCTTGAACTCACCGAACTTCTTCTTGTTGCGCGGGCGGTTGGCGAAGATGAAGGCGTCCTTGGGGCTACCGAAGAAGGCACCCTTCTCGAAGACCGTGACTACGCCCGCCTTCCTGACGAGCGGTATGCCTATGAACTCCCACTTCGGGAATGGGTAGTCCTCTGTGGCGGGGCCGAATTCCGTCATGGCTATGGGATGAGCGGCTGTGCTACCCCCGTATTCTTCTCGCTTCATTAGCTCCCTCCTTAGCGTAGAGGTTCTGCTTGAAGTTAAGCGGGCGTATGCTTGTTGATGTACTCGTGGTTCTTCTTCACCGAGTCACTGGTATTCCAGCCAGAAGTCTCGATGCGGGCCTTGCTCACCTTATCCGCGTAGTCCTTCCGCAGTCC
>Ga0307380_10009655_pt1 | contig 12223 bp, 9 predicted proteins | sample UN3MG_FD_202239 | JGI IMG/M metagenome (GOLD analysis project Ga0307380, IMG submission 202239) | Soil microbial communities from Risofladan, Vaasa, Finland - UN-3 | ecosystem: Environmental > Terrestrial > Soil > Coastal area > Acid sulfate soil | place: Finland: Risofladan, Vaasa | collected... | reverse complement strand
AATTTTAAACCCTTTTTATAATTTTCAATAACTCTATTAAATATTACTGGGTTTCTTCCATAAGCTTCATATATAGATAGAGCTCTATCCCCTTTTTCGAAATAATTTTCCGGCATTTTTTTATTACTCCTTATTTAGGGAGGATTTTGTTTGATTCTTTACACCTTTATTTAGTATTCGACATTTTTTATGAAAAATCCTTCTTTTTATTTAGTCGTTAGTATTAAATACAAGTTTTCAGACTTTAATTCATTAGTTGTCGGTTTATTGTGTTCTCTGTCATTGTGAGAGGAGCACTCAATATTACTTGAGTGCTCCTCGTGGCAATCTCGGGTTGAGATTGCTTCCCCTGCTTTCGCAGGGGCAGGCTTACTTCGCTCCTCGCAATGACGAAAATTGGTAATTTTTCTAGCGGGCTTGATAAATCAAGCCCCAACAATATTAAAGCTGAAAACTTAAAGCGAAAAACGAAAAACCATAATTTAAAATTCAAAACTTTTTTCTTAGTTTTTAGTTTTGAGTTATAGTTTTACGCTTTTAACTTTACACTTAAAGGTTATGTTCTATAATATTATAAAATAAAATTGAAAAATTTTAAAAAAGCGGTTGCATAATCAATTCTTCTGTATTATAATTGCCAGTGATTTCAAAGTAAAATAAAATAAATAAGATGTCAGAATAAATATAAAGAGGGAAGGAGGGAAAAGACTATGGGAATAATAATGGACATAATTAATAGAGTAATGGATTCGAACATTTATACAGGGGCAGGAATTATTTTTTTATCGAGAGTTTTGGATGTAGCTATGGGTACTTTTAGAGTTCAGATGATAGTAAGAAGAAAAAAGCTTGTTGCCGGCGTGCTCGGTTTTTTCGAAGTTTTAATTTTTATTCTGATAGTAAGCAAGGTAATACAGGATATTGGGAATTGGCTTAATGTCTTTGCCTATTGCGGGGGTTTTGCCATTGGAAATATAGTTGGAATATATATATCTGAAAGAATCACTAAAGAGATAATTTCTGTTGGTATTATTTCTAGAAGTAAATGGCAGGAGATTGAAAATAGACTTCGGGATGAGGGATTCGGAGTTACCCGAAATGTAGGATATGGTAAAGATGGGGAAGTTCAAATTCTTAGGGTAATATGTGAAAGAAATTATTTTCCCAAGGTAAGGGATTTTTCTTTAGAATATGATCGAAAAGCTTTTATCACTTCCTACCTTATTTCCGGTAAATATGGCGGTCGTATGAATGGAATAAAGAGTAAGCTTTAATAATTTTTCCAAAGAGCTTTTAAATGTCTGGGTTTATCGATATCCAGAGCGGTTTCTGGAGGAGAGAGGATGGCTTTTCCTTTATAACCCCCCAGTAATTCTGGAACTTTCTTTTCCAGGTCCTTAATAGATAGATATTTTCTTAAGTATTTCGCGGTTATCCGAGCCCCTAAGAGTCGGGCTATTTTTAGAGGATGTTTTCTGAAATAGATAAAATCGTTGATTGTTTCAGTAAAATCAATGATAATCCGAGGATTTATCAAAAGAATGTTCCCTCCGGTAAAAGTTCCTTCAACAAGATTAGCATAAACCCTTCTTAAATCTGAAGAGGGGTAAGACTGTTGATAAACTTCTTTATCGATTATAGGATAATAAATATCAAAACCAGGGCGCTCGTAACACTCTTTTATAAAACAATCGATATGTTTTTCGGTTATTAAAGGGGCGTCGCAAGTTGAGATTAATATTAAAGGGTCTTTTTTGAGGGGTAAAATTCCTGATTTCAAGGTATCGGGAATGGTTTGACCGTCGGAAACGGTTAGACAGACCAGATCTTTTACCAATTTTTGTACTTCTTCAGGTCCGGCTACTATGATTTTATCGGTGTATTTTGATTTTTTTAGAGCTTCTATTATGCATAGAATCATAGGTTTGCGGTGAGGGCCTATTTCAATTAAGGCCTTATTTTCTTTTCCGGTAAATTTTCTCAGGCTTATTTTGCTTTTTCCGCCTGCCAGCAGTAAGACATTTATTTTTTTTAACATAATTTTTTCCCAACCTGATTTTTTTTGATGATTTCTATGGCGGGTTCGATGAATCGAACTCCTTGCTATATGCTCTACGCTTGTCCTACAGTTTTATGTATATCGTTGGGGGCGTATAGCAATACGCCCCTACTTCTATCTTCTTTCATTTTTAACTATGTACTATATACTCGATAATTATTTAGTTTTGCGCTTTTAGTTTTAAGCTTTTTGTTATATAATGATAACTATAAACCGATAACTAAAAACTGAAAAATACTATTTGAAACTAACGACTAATTTGTATTTTGTATTTTTTTTACACACACTTATTACCCGCACCTATACGCTAAGAGCTATACGCTCCACGCTTGGGTTATTCGCTAACGACTAATTTAGATTATATAATAAAAACAGTAACAAAACAAAAAGGAGAGAAAATATATGCCGGAAAATATTTTTAAATATGCTATTTTTTTGACTGCCTGGGGATGGGCAGGGTTTGTAGTTGATCGAGGTGGCTTGCGGATTTTTGTTTTGCCGGAAGAGGGAAAAGAGGACGTTCTTTTTAGAATAAAAAAAGAGTTAAAATGTAATAATCTTTTCGAAGATAATAGAGAATGGGAGAATTTAATTCAAAAAGTTAAAGAATATTATACCGGCGAGAAAGTTGATTTTACAGATTACCAGTTGAGTTTAGATAATTATACAAATTTTCAGAAGAAAATATTACAGACAGTTAAAAAAATTCCTTATGGTGAAATCAGATCCTATAAAGAGGTAGCAGAAACAGCCGGTTATCCCCGGACTTGCCGGGCAGTGGGAAACACCATGAGAAATAATCCCTTGCCTTTAATTATTCCCTGTCATCGGGTCATAAAAAGTGACGGTGGTTTGGGAGGATTTTCCGGAAAAGAAGGGATTGCTTTAAAAAAGAAGATGATAGATTGGGAATCTGCAGAAAAATAAGGCTTGGATAGAAATAAAGTAAAATTTAAAAACAAAAAAAAGGTAGTTTGCGCTACCCCTTTTTGTACAAGAAAGGGCTATTCAATTAAAGCCATTTCCGCATCTTCATCCTTTTTATCGGCATAATAAGTAGCAAGCTTGGCTTGAATTTTAGATATAATCTCTTCCAAAAGATAGGTAGGGGCTAAACCATATCGGACGACACTTTCATAAAAAATAAGTTTTATCAGTTGGCTATGGGTTAGTCCTACTTTGCTTGCCATAAAAGTTAAAGAGCCGGTTAGAGATAAAGCGGGTGTGCCATTTACATCTATAACGTAGATTTTTCCTGATTCATCTTCTATAAGGTCAATTCTAATACCATCGCTGGCTCCCACGGCATCAAAGGTATTGATTGCTATTTGGGCAAGTTTTTTAAATCTTTCATCATCCCGGTAGATTATTTCAAGTTTTTTCCTAATTTTATATTCTTTCTTTTTAGTGGAAGTATATCTGATACCATAGTTTTTGGGGAAACCGATAATAGGTAAGATGTATTTTTTAGCTCTGCTACCCAGGACTCCAACAGTGTATTCTCTTCCGGGTAAATATTTTTCTATGATTAATTTTTCAGGACCCAATTCTTTTTTTAGGGCGATAAACCTGTTTTTTAGTTCTTGTAGATTGTGTACTACAGATTTAGGAGTAATGCCTAGGCTGTCTCCTCCGCCCACTGGTTTTATCATCAGAGGGAATCCGATTTTCTCTATCTGGCAGAGTAATTTTGTTTTATTAAATCGAAAATGGGTGTCAAATATAAAATGATCCGGAACTAGAATATTTTCCCCCCTGAGCTTGATATAAGTAAGGTCTTTATTGCGGCAAATTTCCATGCTTTCAGTACCGGAGAGGGCGCAGGGGATATGGTATTTATTTAATTGTTTATGGACCATTGCTGCACCATGCCCGCTATAAAAAGTATGAGGGATATCTTTATATCCTTCTGTTAGGACAAAGGCCAGATCAATGGGTTGATGTTTGCTGATAAATTCATCTAATTGCTCTGATGTAAGAAGGTCTAAAGATAAAATATTATTATTAGTCTCAATCAAAGCTTTACGTATAGCGTCTACATCTTCTGTGGGGATGCATTCTCTAAAAAGCCCCTTACGTTCTCTCTGGCTTATCTGGTTATAAGCAAATAAAATATTTTTTATCATAGATACAGCACCTTTCCATCGAATTTATCATATTTTTAATATTTTTAAAGAACAGTATATCTTTAAGATTATTCGTTATATTCTAAAGCATATTTTGTCTGGATAGCGTTCTTTTAAAAATTAAAGTAAGAAATGATTTTTGGAGTATTACAAGATAGGTAAAAAGAGGTTTTGGAATTATTCTATAATTGTTACAGGATAAAACCTACTAATATTTTATAATAAGATAATAGAAAATACAAATATATTAATATAGTATCGAGTAATAGTATTGGGTATCGAGTTAAGGAAGCAAAAGCAAAGATAGAAAAAGTAGCATTCTTCTCTCTGTCTAACTATCCCATTAAAGTATGCACTAACTTGTGTAGTGTTAATATGCTGACTTTTTTAAGTATTTTTTTAAGAATAACATCTAAATTAAATCTTTTAACCATGGTTTATATAGAGATTTTAATTTACTTGTTAGATTTACCGGCCAACTCAGTAATTTTTTTGGTCTCCCCGATTACAATTAGAAAATCGTCCTTTTTTATTATATCTTCTGCCCGGGGTGAGATATTAAAACTACTATCTCTTTTTATAGCTAAAACGTTTATTCCATATTTATTTCGCATATCAAGTTCACTTAAAGATTTATCTACGAATTCGGGTAAAGCTTCAATCTCAATAATATTATAATCAGGTTCTAGTTCTACATAATCTTTAATATTCGGGGTAATTAATCTTTGAGCAATTCTTGCCCCCATATCTCTTTCGGGAAATACAACTTTATCCACCCCAATTTTTTTTAAAACCTTTGCATGGAGATTGTTTTGGGCTTTAGCGATAATATATTTTAATCCCATTTCTTTTAGCATCATAGTTACTAATATGCTTGCCTCCAAATCAGTGGCGATACCCACAATAGCAGCGTCAAAATTTTTTACTCCCAACTCTTTTAAAACTTTTTCCTCGGTGATATCGGCCTGTACTGCCTGAGTTATTTTATCTTTTAAGTCATCTACTCTTTCTTCGTCATTGTCTACTCCCAGGACTTCATGTCCTAATTCAACCAGGGTTGTAGCTACTGCCGAACCGAATCTTCCTAAGCCAAGAACTATAAATTGTTTCATGGAAAAAACACCTCCTTTTGAAATTGACCAATTACCCAATTCACCAATTAAAATTACAGGTTACAAGTTTCTAGTTACAAGTTGCAAGTTCACAGTTATCAGTTTTGAGCTGTTAGTTTATTATGTTTTATATCATTATTCTTATCGTGCAAGGGGTCGGATTTATCCGACCCGATTTCTTGCGGGTTCGATGAATCGAACCCCTACATATCACTCATTGCGGGCAGACACAAGGTCTGCCCCTACATATTATACATTACTATTTTCTTCAGGAGATACGATTCACGAGATACGAGATACGAATTCATCCTACCATAATTTTTTCTTCAGGATATCTGATCATTTCCGGTCCTCGTTTTTGAATTAATGATAGAACAAGGCTTAAAGGTCCAATTCTACCAGCAAACATAGTAATAATAATTATAATTTTACCAGCTATACTCAAAGACGAGGTAATACCTGTTGATAATCCTACTGTACCAAAGGCAGAAACAACCTCGAATAATACTTTTATAAAATCCTTTCCTTCTACGCAGGACAACAAAATGGTCATGGTTATAACCAGACCCAGGGAGAGGGTGATAACGGTTAAGGCTTTAGAAATTATATCCTGTGATATTCTTCTTTTGGAAATTTGAATTTCTTCTTTCCCTTTTAGTGAAGACCAGACGTATAACATAAGTAAACCAAAAGTGGTAGTCTTAACTCCTCCTCCGGTAGAACTGGGAGAGGCACCAATAAACATTAAGATAATAATTAAGAAAAGGGCAGCACTTTGCATACTTCCGATATGGATGGTATTAAAACCCGCAGTACGGGCAGTTACCGATTGAAAAATCGAACCATATATCTTCTCCGAAAAACTCAAATTTCCCAGGGTGGAAGGATTATTAGATTCTACAAAGAATATAATAATAAAACCGATTAAAATAAGTATAATGCTAATTTTTAAAGTTAATTTAGCGTGCAAGGAGAGGTTCCTGTTTTTTCCGTATTGAAAAAGTTCTAATATAACTAAAAATCCAATCCCTCCCAATATAATCAAAACTATAAAAGTAAGGTTTATAACTAAATCTCCTTTGTAGTGCATTATGCTATCTGAAAAGAGAGAAAATCCGGCATTGCAAAAGGCAGAGATAGAATGAAAGATTGCCAGATACAAAGCATATAGCGGGGAATAGATCCTCTGCCAGTAAAAAAACAAAATAGTTGCCCCGGCAATTTCGATAACTGTTGTAAATATTAGGATATGTTTAACTAAGCGGACTAATCCTCCGATAGAAAATTGATTTAAAGATTCCTGTATTATTAATCTTTGTCTTAAAGAGATTTTCTTCCCCATCAAAAAGGCAAACATTGTAGACATAGTCATTATTCCTAATCCACCGCATTGCAAGAGAATCAGGATAATTAATTGCCCAAAAATAGAGAAATCTTTTCCTGTATCCAGCACAATCAACCCGGTAACACAGGTGGCGGAAGTAGCAGTAAAAAGAGCATTGATAAAACCTATACTATTTCCTGTACTAGAAGCAGCTGGAAAATTAAGAAGTATAGTACCTACAGCAATTGCAGAAAGAAATCCTGATGCTAATACTTGAGGCGGTGATAGTTTTTTTTCTTTTGCTTTTCTGATAAGTGATATAGCGCCTTACCTCGTTTTTAAAATTTAGCTTTTAGTATAATTATATAGAAATTTTCTTTATTTTGTAAGTCCTAATTAGTATATAGTATTTCGTATTTCGTATATAGTAAAGAGAATAGAAGCCAGAAGACAGAATTCAGAAGTCAGAATGAAAAAAAAGAAAATCTACCCGTAACAAGTAATACGCAATACAAGAGAAAAAGTTTTGAGTTTTGAATTATGGTTTTTCGCTTTTCGTTTTAAATTTTTAGTTATATACTGATAACTGAAAACTTTCCACTAGCAACTTGAATATTGTCTTTTGTATTTTCCTTACACGTATAACCACCACCTATGCGCTAAACACTATACGCTCCACGCTAGGTTTATTCACCAACGCCTAATTTAATTATTTTCTCCAAAACTCCGGAATTACCAGAATTAAGACCGTATATATTTCCAACCGACCCAACAACATGCAAATAGTTAAGACAATTTTCCCTAAAGGTGGTATAAAGGCATAAGTCTGAACTGGACCAACCAGCCCCAGGCCCGGCCCCACATTCCCTAAAGTAGCGGCAACTGAGGCCATTGCACTGACTATATCCAATCCCAATATAGTCATTATAAAAGAAGAGATAACAAAAATAAAGATATAAAGAAAGAAAAATCCGGTAATATTGCGCATCACATCCTCAGAAACTACCTTATCTCCTAATCTAATCGGAAATACCGCTTGAGGATGAATCAATTTACGAAATTCTCTATGGGCTTGTTTTATGAGGAGGAGAATCCGAATATTTTTAATAGCCCCACCGGTCGAACCGGCGCACCCGCCTATGAACATCAAAATTAATAACACACTTTTAGAAAATGCGGGCCAGATATCGTAATCAGCAGTTACGAAACCGGTAGTAGTAGCTACAGATACTACCTGAAAAGAAGCATATCTTAGAGCAGTAAAGATTGAATTATAAATATAAAATCTAAGTTCAGTGGCAATAGCCAAGATTGAGAATAGTATAACTCCACTGTAAAAAAGGAATTCATTATCTTTGAATAAACTTTTTATATTTCCATGAAGGGTTTGATAATGTAAGGTGAAATTTGCTCCCGCTACAAACATAAAGAAAATTATAATAATTTCAAAGACCGGATTATTATAAGCACCTACACTTAGATTTCTAGGATTGAAACCTCCTGTGGCCATAGTTCCAAACATATTAGTAAGGGCGTCAAATAAAGGCATTCCGGTAAAATACAAACATCCAACCTGTAAAGCAGATATTATGATATAGACTTGCCATAAAAGCTTAGCAGTCTCTTTAATTCTTGGTTTTAATCTATCTTTTTCAGGTCCGGGTACTTCTGATTTAAATAGTTGCATTCCTCCCGCACCTAAGGCCGGAAGTATAGCTACCACCAAGACTATAATTCCCATACCGCCCAGCCATTGAATGAAGTTCCGCCAGAAAAGAATTGAATAAGGATTTCCTTCAATGGGGGCAAGTACAGTAGCCCCGGTAGTGGTAAATCCGGACATTGATTCAAAATAAGCATCGATGAAACTGGGGAAAGTGCCGGCAAATAAAAAGGGAAGTGCTCCAAAACCAGCAGCCAATATCCATCCCAGAGTAGCAATAGCGAATCCTTCTTTATGACCGATAGGTTCTTTTGAAGAAAAAAGTTTCCATAATAAAAGACCGCTTAAAGAAGTAATGGCCATGGAAAGTATGAAAGCATTAATTGCTGTTTCCTGATAGTAAATAGCATACAAAATAGGGAACAACATGTTTAACCCTAAAAAAAATATAAGGCTTCCTAAAGTGTTTAGTACGACATTATATCTCACTTTTATTTCTTCCCACCATCGAATATTTTCTCTATTTCCTTTATATCGGATGACAAGGCAAATATAACTATTTTATCTTCGGGTTGAATAATATCATCGCCATGAGGGATAATGACTTCATCTTTACGAACAATAGCACCGATAATGCTATTATGGGGTAAATTAGCATCTTTTAACGGCGTGTTAATAATTTTTGAGTGAGGACTAACTATTAATTCGATTACTTCTGCTTCACCTTCTTTCAGTAAAGTTAGAGAAATTATTTTCCCTCTTCGAATAAATCGTAAAATGGCAGAAGCAGTAGTCATTCTGGGGTTTACTACAGCATCTACTCCGATTTTTTCCAGTATGGGAATATAGTTTACCCTATCTACTTTGGCAATTACCTTTTTTGTACCCAGGTGTTTGGCTAATAAGGCCACTAAAAGATTATCTTCATCAAATCCAGTGACTGCAACGAAACCATCAGTGGTTTCTATACCTTCAGATTTTAAAAGATCGATATTGGTACCATCACCATTTATTACCAAGGTGTGAGGAAGGCTTTCAGCAATTTTTTCACATTTTTCTTTATCTCTTTCAATTAATTTGGTGTTAATACCCAGTTTCGTTAATAGTAAAGCAGTTTGAATACCTATCCTGCTTCCTCCCAAAATCATAACATTTTGCACGCTTAGAGGCTTTTCGTTAAAAATTTCATTTAATTCCAAAAAATAATCTTTTTTAATTAAAATATGTAAATTATCGCCTGGAAGAATTTTTTCTTCTCCGTTAGGAATAATTATATTGTCATTTCGATAGATAGCGGCAACTAATATAGGGTATTTAAAGGTGATAGTTTTTAATTTTTGATTAAGAAAAGGGAAATTTTTTTCAACTTTCAGTTCAAAAAGCTGAACCTTCCCCCCAGCAAAACTCTGCACTTGAGCAACATTTATTGGTGATTTAAGCAATTTAACTATTTCTTTGGCGGTAGCTCTTTCCGGGTTAATAGTAAGATCTATTCCTAATTTTTCTCGTGATAAGGCATTAGCATACAGATATTCAGGATTTCTAATACGGGCAATTTTTTGAGGCACACCAAATTGCTTTGCAGTCATGCAGGCTATCATGTTTGCTTCATCACTGCTGGTTACAGCAATTATCATATCTGCTTGTTTGATTCCCGCTTCTTCTAAAGTGCGGACATTTGCTCCATTGCCTAAAATGGTTAGTACATCTAAATTATTTTGAGCGGACTGCCGGATCGCATCATTTTTTTCGATTAATATTACATCATGTTTTTCTGAAGAAAGAGTTTTGGCTATTTGACAACCGACTTTCCCTGCTCCAACGATAATTATTTTCAAGAGATTCACCCCACTTAGTTTTTAAAAAAGAAATTTCTAAAATTTTTTATTAAACTAAAATAGAGAAACTATCTAATATTTAGTTTCTCTATTGTTTGTTAATAATAAATATGTTTATAAAATTATTTCACCTCCAACGCTTACGAGGTTAGCTGACGGATTCGAGCTGAAAGGATTGCTCTACTTATTATTTAAATAAGATTCACCCCGGAAATTTGGTTCCCCCGTTTTCCGATTCAGGAAATTCAGCGTTAAAAAAGACAAATAACCTTTTTTATTTTCGAATAATATACCCTTTTCTCATATTTGTCAAACTAAAATTGGGAAACATACCAGGGGACGGTCCTTTGGCAGGTTTTTTAAACAAGTCTGGCAGAGGTTTTATAGATTTTTTCTTGACAGAAAGGATAGTTTGGAGTATAAATAATAATAGAAAATAAAGTTGACAAAAATAGTATGAAAATGAAGGGAAAATTAAGATGCCAAACTATGATTTTGAATGTCGAGATTGTCATGAAAGTTTTGAAGTTAGGGCAACTATTAAAGAAATGGAAGAAGGCAAGATATTTTGTATAAAGTGTAAGAGCAAAAATATCAAGAGGATTTTTAATGGCTGTGGATTCAGCACCGGAAAATCCTCATCCTCGATGAGTTCAAGCTCAAGTTCTTGCAGCTCCTGCACATCCGGTTCTTGTTCTACCTGTGGATAAGAAAGTAAAAAATTTTACACAGAGAGAAAATTTAAAAAGGTAATGGTTAAAAAAACTGTTACCTTTTTATTTTAAAAAATAAAAATATATTTTAAAAAATTTGCAGGAATTCAGAGTAGGTTTGTAGAATAATGATTTAGTTAGTCGGTTGATTAGTTACCTGGTTAGCTGGTTGAAGAATAAGCATATTGAAGAGTTAACACCAAATTAATTAACCAACAAACCAGTTAACTAGCTAACTAGATACTAATGACCAATAAAAAAGGAGGTAAGGTAAGTGCTTATTAGAAAGAAAAAAAATATTTTTAAGATTAAATTGTGGTTGTTTGCATTGATCTTTTTAATGATTTTTTCCGGAGCAGCTATGGCGCAGGAGGTAGCTAAGGATTCAGAATATCTGCAAAAGATTGTTTTTTGTAAAGATATTCTGGAAAAGAACCCACTCCGACAGACCAATTTTTTCTTTACCCAGGATGAGAAAGTGGTTACTTGGTTCAGATTTTCCTATAATTCTCCAGAAAATTTTGTACTCAGATGGGAATGGATTGCTCCACAAGGGAAATTATACCGTCGGGGTGAAGTGGAGATGGAGGCCGGTAGTTATACGAATTACCGCACCTGGTACTGGATAAAGATCAAGGGCAATTATGCCTCTCAGTTGCCCGGAGAATGGAAAGTAAGAGTGTATATAAATGATATTTTTCTTACGGAAAAGAATTTTTTTATGGTGGGACCTTTTTAAGGTATTAGTCTAATTAACCACGACTTGAAACTATTTATAGTTTTGTAGAGATTGTATTAATTCACCTGCTGGAGAATAGATTTTGTTATGAAAAATTGAAATTAGAAGTAAAAGAACTGAACAATCGATGAAAAAAAAATTTAATTTGTTGTTGATTAATCCCTGGATTTATGATTTTACCGCTTATGATTTCTGGTCTAAACCCTTAGGGCTATTATATATTGCCAGTATCTTGAGAGAGCAAGGTTACGAGATTAGTTATGTAGACTGTACGGATCGTTATAATCAGGAGATTATAAAATTACAGAATAGAGAATTTCCTAAAAAAGATGAATTTGGCCGAGGTTCTTTTTATAAAGAACTAATTAAAAAACCCGCAGTTTTAAAAGATATACCTCGCAGATATAACAGGTATGGGATTACCGAAGGAATTTTTCTGAATAAATTAGAGAATCTGCCTTTGCCCCAGGCAGTATTGATTACTTCTATTATGACCTATTGGTATCCCGGGGTGTTCAGAGCGATAGAGATAATTAAAGAAATTTTTCCCGGCGTTCCTATAATTCTGGGAGGGGTCTATGCTACTTTATGTTTTAAGCATGCTTCTAAATTTTCCGGGGCTGATTACGTAGTAAAAGGAAATAATATA
>Ga0307380_10009654_pt1 | contig 12224 bp, 11 predicted proteins | sample UN3MG_FD_202239 | JGI IMG/M metagenome (GOLD analysis project Ga0307380, IMG submission 202239) | Soil microbial communities from Risofladan, Vaasa, Finland - UN-3 | ecosystem: Environmental > Terrestrial > Soil > Coastal area > Acid sulfate soil | place: Finland: Risofladan, Vaasa | collected... | reverse complement strand
GTTCGGATTCAGCAACCGGCAACCGACAACGGTTCGCTCATGTTGCGGGGTCGGACGTTCCGACTCCGAATGGCACTCTATCTGGAGTTGTGTCCCGAACGGCGGCGCAAGGAGCACCGCCACCGGATCAGCGGCGCAGGCCCTGATCGGCGATGATCTTGCGGTAGCGCTCGACGTCGATCTTCTTGACGTAGTCGAGCATGCGGCGGCGACGGCCGACGAGCATCAGCAGGCCGCGGCGGCTGTGGTGATCCTTCTTGTGGACCTTGAGGTGCTCGGTGAGGTGCGTGATGCGCTCGGTGAGCAATGCGATCTGCACCTCGGGCGAGCCGGTGTCGGTCTCGTGAGTGCGGTACTTCTCGATCGTCGCCGTGGTGTTCGGCGTGGTGTCGGCAATGTCAGCCATCAGTGTGTCGCCTTCTTGGTCGGAGGTCGCATCGGATGCCGGATAGCACCCGTGTGCATCGCGCCCGCGCCGGAAATCCCAGCCCGAACGGACCTCGCAATGCTACGGGCACTGCGGTCACTCCACAACGGAACGCTGAACGGCACGGGTCGATCGTCGCCGCGCAAGTACGCTCGCTCGTCGTGCCGGCCCGGATCGAAGTTCGCAGCGTCGCGAAGTCGTTCGGGTCCCTCGATGCACTCGCGCCCGTCGACCTCAGCGTCGGCGACGGCGAAACGGTCACCTTGCTCGGACCATCGGGCTGCGGCAAGACCACCCTGTTGCGGCTGATCGCCGGACTCGAGCGACCGTCATCCGGCGAGATCATCGTCAATGGCATGTCGCCAACCGAGGCGCGGCGACACAAGCAGATCGGCTTCGTTCCACAGTCGCCGGCGCTGCTGCCGTGGCGGACCGTCGCGGCAAACGCGCGCCTGCTGCTCGACATCAATCGGCGAGCCTCTCCGGCGACGCCGAGTGCGTCGGTCGACGATCTCCTCGACGAAGTCGGACTCGGAGACTTCCGCGACGCCTACCCCCACGAGTTGTCCGGCGGCATGCAACAGCGGGTCGGTCTCGTGCGGGCCTTCGCGATCGACGCCCCGATTCTGCTGATGGACGAACCGTTCGCGGCACTCGACGAGATGACCCGCACCGATATGCGTCACCTGCTCGGCCGTCTGTGTGAACCGCTCGGCACCACCGTGCTCTTCGTGACTCACTCGATCGCCGAGGCGACGTTCCTGTCGGACCGGGTCGCCGTGATGTCACCGCGACCGGGATCCATCGTCGACGACATCGCGATCGAACTCGCCCACCCGCGACTGCCCGAACTCGAGGACACCGACCAGTTCTTCCACGCCACCACTCGTCTGCGCGCCTCCCTGAGCAGTGGGATGCGCCGATGAGCCCGAGCGTTCGCCGCGTGGTGGCTCCGATCGTCGGCGTCGTCACGTTCTGCCTGCTGTGGGAAGCGGCCGTTCACGTCTTCGACATTCGCCGGTTCGTCCTGCTGCCACCGTCGGAGATCATCGGTGAGCTGGCAGAGGCGCCCGACTTCTACTGGTCGAACGCCCTCACCACGGGGTGGCACATGCTCGTCGGCCTGTCGATCGCCATGGGGTTCGCAATCATCGTCGGCGCGTTGATGGCCTCGTCACGATTCATCGAGGAGGCGACGCAGCCGATCTTGATCCTGATCCTGGTGACGCCGTGGGTGGCCTACATCACCTCGGTCGTGCTGTGGCTCGACGGTGGGCCGCCGACGATCCTGTTCATGGTGGCATTCACCGCATTCCCCGTGTGCACCTTCGGCGTCGTCGGCGGCATGAAGTCCGCAGACCCTGCGGCTCGAGAACTGCTCGCGAGTGTCGACGCTCGCCCGTGGGAGGTTTTCTGGAGGCTGCGCCTGCCGACGTCACTGCCGTCGATCTTCACCACGCTGCGCTTCGCTCTCGGCCTCGGTCTTGCCGCCGCATACTTCGCCGAAGGGTCGGCGTTGACGCGTGACGGCCTCGGAGCGATCGGGCGGACCGCTGCGGCCAGCAACCAGGCGGAGACACTGTGGGCGACGATCACGTCGGCGGCACTGCTCGGGATCGGCGGCCTCTTGCTCATTTCGGTACTCGAACGCAGCCTGCTCAAGTGGCACGCCTCGCAACGCTCCTGACCGCACCTTCGTGACTGCCGATAGACGCCGACTGCGTGGCATCATGGGCGGGCCCAACCGTCCCCGAGGAACTGGACCCCCGATGCGACTCCGCACCACCATCGCGCTTGCCCTCACCCCCGTTGTCGTGCTGGCTGCTTGCGGCAGCGACGACGCGTCGTCCGATTCGTCGAGCGACGCTCCCGACGTCGTCGCGGGCGAAGCGTTCCCCGAGGATCGTTGCGTGGCGAACGAGGCGGCGGGCACCATCACCTATCTCACCGGCTTCGACTTCGCAGCCACCGCCTCGATCGTCGACGTCATCGTCGCCGACGCAAACGGGTACTACGACGACATGTGCCTCGATGTCGAGATCAGCCCGAGCTTCTCGACGGCCAACTATCCGCTCATCGCCGAGAACGTTGCCCAGTTCGCGTCGGGTGGATCCTTCAGCGAGGTGGTCGCATTCGCAGCGGCGAACGACACCGACTTCGTCGTGACCGCCGTCGAGGGACCGACCGCCATCGATTCCCTCATCGTCAAGCCGGATGTAGCCGCTGAACTCGGCGACCTCGCCGGCTCGACGATCGGCGTGAAGGGCAAGCTGCCTCCGAGCGTTGCGGCCATGCTCGCAACGGCAGGACTTGTCGAGAACGAGGACTACGAGACGGTGCTGCTCGACGGCTTCGACCCGACGGCGCACATCGCGATCGAATCGATCGACGGGTTCCCCGGCTACAAGAGCAACGAACCCGGCGCGCTCGAGCGAGCTGGCATCGAGTTCGACCTGTTCGATCCGCTCGACTACGACATTCCCGGTTCGTTCGGCGTCATCTACGGCAACGCCGACTTCATCGCCGAGCACCCCACTGCTGCCGAGGACTTCATGCGCGCCACGATGGTCGGGCTCGCCGATGCGATCGCCGATCCGGAGGCCGCGGCGAACACCGCAGTCGACCTGATCAATTCGGGCGGCAACCCCAACTTCTTGTCACCCGAAGGCGAGGTGTTCCGCTGGACCACCGATGCCGCCCTGATCTCGCAGTTGACCCCGTCAGGCACGGGCTTTGGCGTCGCCGACGCCGCGGCACTCCAGAACGAACTCGACACCTACGCCGACGTCGGCCTCTTCGGAGACGCCGAGACCCCGGTCGCTGCCGAGTACCTCAGCGACATCCTCGACCAGATCTACGCAGACGCCGTGGTGATCTGGCCGTCCAGCTGACGCGTACACCGTCGGTTTGCTTCAGGCGAGAAGCGTTCGGGCGTGCGCGACGTCGTGGCCGAGCTGCGTGATCAGCGCGTCGACGCCATCGAACTTGCGCTCGCTGCGCAGGAAGTATTCGAAGCGCACTGAAGCCACCTCGCCGTAGAGATCGACGTCGACGTCGAGCAGGTGCGCCTCGAGGAGCGAGGCGTCTGCATGCTCGTAGAAGGTGGGCCGACGGCCGAGGTTGATCGCGCATCCGTGCACCTCGCCATTCGGTCGTTCGTAGACCCCGGCGTACACGCCATCGGCCGGCAGGCACATGCCCGATGGCACAGCGACGTTCGCAGTCGGGAAGCCGAGCAGCCGACCGCGTTGGTCTCCCGTGAACACTTCGCCTCGCACTTCGTACGGACGTCCGAGCATCGCATTGGCCCGGGTGATGTCGCCACCCGCCAGCGCCCGACGGATCGCCGTGCTGCTGACCGGCTCGTCGATCCCATCCAGGCGCTTCACCAACTGAATCGGCTCGACGTCGAAGTCGGCCTCGACCCCGATCTTGCGAAGCAGGTCGACGTTGCCATCGCGATGGCGCCCGAAATGGAAGTCTTCGCCGACCACGATGACGCGGGTCTTGAGACATCGCACCAGCACCCGGTCGACGAATGACTCGGGGCTCTCGGCGGCCTGATCGGCGTCGAACGGCACGACGACGACGGCGTCGATGCCTGTCGAAGCGAGCAGCTCCATCTTCTGGTCGGCACCGGTGAGCAGTCGAGGCGCCGATTCCGGGCGAACGACGCTCGCAGGGTGACGGTCGAACGTCACGACCACCGATCGTGCGCCCACCTCGGCCGCACGCTGTTTGACCTGGTCGATCACGGCGCGATGACCGAGGTGCACACCGTCGTATGCCCCGATCGTGATGACCGCTCGCTCGTCTGCCCATGGACAGCTCTGGAGGTCGGTCACGACGAGCACGGCGACAACGCTATCGGCGCTGCGTCCTTGGACAAGCAGTCATCGAGGCAGCACGACGGCTGGTTTCGCCTGACCGCGAAACGCCTCGTAGACCGCCAGCAGATCGCCCGACGTGTCGAACACCGCCCACGGGCCGTCGCCATCCCACGCGTCGAGCACGCGCCCGTTGCCGACCAGCGCCGCCGCCTCGTCGTCAACCGTGACCGCTGCGAGCGACCGCACCGCGCTCGCCACGGGGAGCAGCTCGCATTCGTCAGGCCCCGAGGCCTCGGCGAGCGTGAACGCACCCACATTGGTACGGCGGAGGTTGCGGAGATGCGCTCCGCCGCCGAGGAGTCGACCCAGGTCGTCGGCAAGCGTACGAACGTAGGTGCCGGCCGAACACTCGACGGCAACGCTCAGCACGCCCGGTTCGACCCAGTCGATCACGTCGAAACGGTGGATCGTCACCGGTCGTGGAGCCCGTTCGATCTCGATGCCCTCACGTGCGAGTTCGTGGAGTCGTTTCCCGTCGACGCGGATCGCCGACACCATCGGCGGGATCTGTTCGATGTCGCCGACGAGATGATCGGACACCGCTCGACGAGCGTCGTCGAGCGTCACCCCCGACATGTCGAACGTGGCGAGCACGGCGCCGGAATCATCGAGCGTCGACGTCGCTGCACCGAGCACCACCTCGCCCGAGTAACCCTTGTGGGTCTTCTCGACGAAGCGCAACAACCGAGTCGCCTTGCCGACGGCCACGACGAGCACGCCGGTTGCATCGGGGTCGAGAGTGCTTCCGTGGCCGACCTGGCGCTCGCCGAATCGACGACGGAGCATGCCGACCACGTCGTGGCTCGTGACGCCCGTCGGCTTGTCGACGACCGCGATGCCGTGCGTGGTCGCCGGCTTGCGCCGCGCCATCAGTCCTCGGACGAATCGGTGGTCTCGGGCGCATCAGGCGTGTCGGGCAACGCCGACGCTTCGCGTTCGATGCGCGCCTGATCTGACTTCAAGATCTCGTCGATGCGCGCCGCCGACCGAATCACCATGTCGGGTCGGAAGTCGAGGATCGGAGTCTTCTTGGCGCGGATCTGCCGCGCGATCGACGACTGCAGGCGGACGCGGTGATCGGCGAAGGCTTCCAGGATCTCGGCATCGCCCTCCTCGTCGGCCAACGAGTCGAAGAACACGATCGCCCGATTCAGTTCGGGGTCGACGTCGATGCCCGTGACGGTGACAAATGTCAGCCGCTCGTCGTCGATGCGCACCAACTCGTCGGCGATGATCTCCTGCAGCGTGGTACTCACCCGCGCGCTGCGCGAATACTTCGGGGTGCTGCTGCGACTGCTGCTGCGCTTGCCTGCCATGAGTACTCCTTGGATGGTCGATTACATCGCGGGTCTGACCCCTGATGTAATCGTCAGGTGAAGTCGGGTGCGACCCGGTTGGATCGTTTGATTTCGGCCATGCCGGACATCGTGGCCAGCTTCTCGACGGCGTCCCACAACTCGACCGCCTCGACGCCCCGTGGTGCCTTCGAGATCACCGGCCCGAAGAAGCTCGCCTCGTTGTCGGCGCTGGGGTGGAACGTGAGGATCGGGGTTCCGACATCCCTGCCCGTGCGACTCAACGCCAACTCGGTATCGGTTCGAATGTACAGGTCGTGCGAGTCGTCGTCGGCGGCGGCGAGAAGAGCCTCGTCGAAGCCGGCATCGCCGAGCACACCGCTGTACCACGCCAGCGCATCTCCCCGCGCCGCCTCGCGCTGGGCACCAACGTGCAGAGCTTCTCCGATTGCCGTGTACCAGCGACCGACCGCCCTCGGGTCGTCGTCGCCGAGACGAATCGCGTCCGCGATCCGCAAGCCCTGCTGGCCGAAGTAGTGGCCTGCGCGGTAGTTCGGCGTGTACCACTCGCGTGTGTTGTCCTCATTGAGCATCCACAACGAGATGAACCGCCAGTTGACCTCGTAGTCGCGCTGCTCGCTCACATTCACGACCCAACGCGACGTGATCCACGCCCATGGACAGACAGGGTCGAAGAAGAAGTCGAGGTCGTCGGCCATCGATGCAACCTACCGGGACGAGCCCTGGAGGCCGATCACGTGCGGGCGATCTCGACGTCCTGGTAGGTCTCGATGAGATCGCCGGGCTTGAGGTCCTGGAAGTCGGACAGGCCGATACCGCATTCGAAGCCCTCACGGACCTCGCGCGCATCATCCTTGAAGCGCTTGAGCGACGTGATGTCGCCCTTCCAGATGATCGTGCCATCACGAAGAAAGCGCACCTTGGAGCCGCGGGTGATGATGCCCGACCGCACATAACAACCCGCAATGGCACCGAGCTTCGGCACCCGGAAGATTTCGCGGACCTCGGCTTCGCCTGTGACCTGCTCCTCGAACTCGGGCTCGAGCATGCCGATCACGGCCTGCTCGATGTCCTCGAGGAGCTTGTAGATGATCTCGTAGGTTCGGATCTCGACTTCTTCCTGCTCGGCCAGCTTGCGGGCCTTGCCGTCCGGACGGACGTTGAAGCCGATGATCGTGGCGTTCGTGGCGTTCGCGAGTGTGATGTCGTTCTCGGTGATCCCGCCGACGGCGCGATGCACGAAGCTGACATCGACCTCGTCGCGTTCGAGGCGCCGAAGCGACTCGGTGACCGCCTCGAGCGAACCCTGCACGTCGGCCTTGAGGATGAGGTTGACCGCGGCCTTCTCACCCGACTGGATCTGAGCGAAGATGTCTTCGAGCTTCGTGCCAGTCTTGACGCGGGCATCCTCACGCAGGTGCTTCGCCTTGAGGCGCAGCTCACGTGATTCGGCGACCGTGCGAGCGATCTTGTCGTCGGGCGCAGCACGGAACTCGTCGCCGGCCTCGGGAACGAGCGACAGCCCGAGCACCTGGACCGGCGTGGACGGACCGGCGACCTTGACCTGTTCGCCCTTGTCGTTGATCATCGCTCGGACCTTGCCCCAAGCAGCACCAGCCACGATGGGGTCTCCGACCTTGAGCTCGCCCTTGTCGACGAGGATCGTGGCGACCGGGCCTCGACCCTTGTCGAGTTGTGCCTCGATCACGATGCCCTTGGCCCGACCGGTCGGGTTGGCGGTGAGCTCCTCGAGCTCGGCGACAACCTGCAACTGCTCGATCAGCTCGTCGACACCAACACCCTGGAGGGCCGACATCTCGACGACGATCGTGTCGCCACCCCACGACTCGGGAACAAGTTCGTACTCGGCCAGCTGGGTGAGCACGCGTTGCGGATCTGCGTTGTCCTTGTCGATCTTGTTGACCGCGACCACAATCGGCACGTCGGCAGCGCGGGCGTGATTGATCGCCTCGATCGTCTGCGGCATGATCCCGTCGTCGGCGGCGACCATCAACACCACGATGTCGGTGGCGTCGGCACCGCGGGCACGCATCTGCGTGAACGCGGCGTGACCGGGCGTGTCGAGGAACGTGACCGAGCCGTGGTCGTTCTGCACCTGGTACGCACCGATGTGCTGGGTGATGCCGCCGGCCTCACCGTCGACGACGTTGGCGCCGCGGATGTGGTCGAGCAGCGTCGTCTTGCCGTGGTCGACGTGACCCATCACGGTGATCACCGGTGGGCGCGGTTCCTGCATCTCGTCGTCGTCGGAATCGTCGAACAACTTCTGCAGCTCGACCTCTTCCTGCTGGCCGGGCTCGACCAAGAGGATCTCGGCGCCCACCTCGAGTGCGAACAGCTCCATCTGCTCGTCGGCGAGCGTCATGGTCGCAGTGACCATTTCGCCGTTGTTGAGCAGGAAGCGGACGACGTCGGCCGCGGTGCGGTTCAGCTTGGGAGCGAACTCCTGAGCCGACACGCCGCGTTCGATGATGACGACACCCTCGGGAACGGGGGCGTCCGACGACGTGTAGGTCGTGAACTGCGGCTGCAGGTCGTCCTGGTCGCGACGACGACGCCGACGGCCGGTACGACGCGGCGGACGCCGCTGCCCGCTCGGACGATTGCCACCGGGACGACCGGGACCGCCACCGCCGGGGCCACCACCGGGTCCGCCGGGGCGACCACCTGGACCGCCACCGGGTCCGCCGCCAGGACGGGGAGTGAACCCACCGGGACGCGGACGAGCACCGCCGGGACCACCACCCGGGCGTGCGCCGGCGGGGCGCGCTGAACCGGGCGGGGGAGGAATGACCTTGCCGCTCGGCGACAACGGACGCCCCGGAGGCGGCGGAATGGACTTGCCGCTGGGAGACAACGGACGCTCGGCGGGTGACTCCTCCGGGCGGTCCGTCGCCGGGCGACGCGCTTCGGCCGGGATGGCCGGTTGTTCGGGAGGACGGCCATCGGCGGCTGGGCGACCACTCGAGATCACTCGCGACGACGCATCGGCGACCTCAGGAGGCGCAGTTGCAGCGGCAGGCTCAGGTACCGGCGCCGGTGTTGGCTCGATGGGTGCCGCGGGCGCAGCTGCGGCTGGTTCGACCGGTGCGGGTTCGGGGGCCTCAGTGGCCGGCGCCGGCGCTGCCGTTGCCGTTGCCGGGGCAGCAGGGGCCGGGTCGGGTTCGGTGGTCGGAGCGGCTGCGTCGGGAGCATCATCGGCCGGCACCGCTTCGGCAGTTGCCGCGGGCGCCTCGGGCTCCGGAGTCGACTCGGCCGGTGCCTCGACGGGCGCATCGGCTGCAACCGCCGGCGCTGGCTCGTCGGCGCTGGCGGGGGCCGCCTCGGCGGGCTTCGCCGCTGCGGGTTTTGCTGCCGCCTTCTTCGCGGCCTTCGGCTTCGCGTCAGCACCGTCCGCGGCCTGCTTCTTGGTGGCGGCCTTCTTCGCTGGCGCCTTCTTGACGGGCTTGGCCTCTTCGGGTTGCTCGTCACGGGTCAACCCATCGCGCTGAGCGCGGCGGGTCACCATGTCGGCGTACGCCTCGGCGAGCGAGGACGACGGGCCCTTGGCGGCGACGCCGAGCACACCGCAGAGGTCCAGGACCTCGGCGTTCGTCATCCCGAGCTCTTTCGCGAGCTCGTGGATCCTGATCTTCTTCGCAGCCACGTTGTCGATTCAACCTTTCACAGTCGTCTTTGCCTCGCGGATGCTGGAATCAATGCGCATCCGGGTGTTCGTCACCGTCGGCCCGACGGCCGACCAGTTCGCTGATTGCTCGTTCATCGTCCACGCCGACATCACGCCGCCACGCACGGGCGAATGACCGGCGCGACAGCGCCGCATCGAGGCACGCAGCTGCGGCGATTTCGCCTGCTGCAACGCTCCGACACAGCCACGCCCCGCGCCCGTCGCTCGGACCGTCGACCACGACGCCGCCGTCCGCCATCGTGATACGCACGAGGGCAGACTGCGGATGTCGCTGCCGACAGCCAATGCAGCTGCGGACGGGTTCGGGACGGTCAGTACCACTCAGTCGTCGCCGCCGTTCTTGGTGGCGGGCTCGTCGTCCGCTTCGCTCTTTTCGGTGGCGGGTTCGTCGTCCGCTCCGGTGGTGTCGGTTGCGGGCTCGTCGTCGGCTCCGCTGCTGTCGGTTGCCGGGTCGTCGTCCGCTCCGGTGCTGTCACTGGCAGGGTCGTCGTCCGCTTCGCTTCCTCCTCGCGCCGCGTCCGCCTCGTCGCTGGTGCTTCCCTCGGCGGCGATCGTCGCATCATCGGTGGTCGCTTCGACTTCGGCTTCGCTGGCGGCGGCGGCCTGGGCTTGCCAGTCCGACTCGCTGATGACGCTGCCGTCCGCGGCATGCCACTCCATCTCGCCGGTCTCGGCATTGGCACGCCATTCGCCGTCCGCGTACTCGACGTCGGCGTCTCGGCCGCCGGCGGGGATGCCCTCGGCGAGCTGCGTCTCGGAGCGAATGTCGACTCGCACGCCAGTGAGGCGAGCGGCGAGGCGAGCGTTCTGGCCTTCCCGGCCGATCGCCAGGCTGAGCTGGTGGTCGGGCACGATCACGTCGGCCGCCGTGCCATCGTCGGAGATGATCACCTGGGTCACCTTGGCCGGCGACAACGCCTTGGCAACGAAGTCGCCAAGATCCTCGCTGAACGGCACGATGTCGATCTTCTCGCCACGCATCTCGTTGACCACCATGCGGACGCGGCCGCCACGGGCGCCGACACACGCGCCGACCGGATCGACGTTGTGGTCGTTCGACCAGACGGCGATCTTGGTGCGGTGGCCCGGTTCACGGGCACATGCCTTGATCTCGACGATGCCGTCGGCGATCTCGGGCACCTCGAGTTCGAACAGCCGCTTGATGAGACCCGGGTGGGTCCGCGAGACGACGATCTGCGGGCCCTTCGGCGTACGCCGGACTTCAACGATGTACGCCTTCTGGCGGTCGCCTTGGGCGGGACGCTCGAATGGCACCTGCTCGGCCTGCGGGAGCAACGCTTCGACCCGACCGAGGTCGAGCAACGTGTAGCGGGCGTCCGTGCGCTGGATGATGCCGGTGACGATGTCGCCTTCGCGGTTCGCGTACTCCTCGAACTTCCGCTCGGATTCGACCTCGCGGATGCGCTGGCTCATCACCTGACGGAACGTCTGCGCGGCGATGCGGCCGAGCTCTTCCTTCTTGGGAGTGTCGTTGCGCTCGTTGACCCAGTTGCCGTCCTCATCGACGTCGTACGCGATGAAGGAGAACTCCATGGTCTCGGGATTCACCTCGACGACGACTTCGTCGGCGGCGTCGGGGCGGCGCTTGTAGGCCGACGCAAGGGCGTCGACGAGGACGTGCAACAGCGTGTCCTCGGAGATGCCCTTCTCTTGGGCCAGCATGCCAATGGCCTCGCTCATGTCGAGGTTGCTCATGACGCTTGCTTCTCCTTGTTCGAGGTGGTCGTCGGATTCGAGGTGGTCGTCGCCGAACTCTCGGCAGTCGCCGTCGTGGCGGGCGCCGTCTTGCGAGACGCCTTCTTGCCTGGCGCCTTCTTGCCGGACGGCTGCTTGCCGGGCTTGGGCTTGGGTCCCCACTCGAAGACGGTGCGGGCCTTGTCGACGTCGTCGAACAACACGATGCGTTCGGTACCGTCGTCGAGCAGCAGCGTGGCTCCACGATCGTCGGCCAGCGTCAACACACCCTGGACACGGCGGGGGTCGGCCTGCGGATCGCGCAGGCGAATCGTGATGGTCTTGCCGACCTCACGCTGGAAGTGCGCCGCCGTGCGAAGCTGACGTTCCAGACCGGGGCTCGTGACCTCGAGCGTGTAGTGCCCGGCAATCGGGTCCTCGTGGTCGAGTTCGCGAGAGACCAGACGAGTCGCAAGCGACAGCGAGTCCAAGGTGATCCCACCCTCGGACCCCGGGGGCGTGTCGAGCGTGATCCGAACGGTGCCGCCGCGACGTTCGATGTCATACACGTCGAGTTGGAGGTCGGCAGCGATCGGCGCCACGAGAGCGTGAATACGATCGATCTCGCTCGATGCACTCATCCGAACTGCCTCCTTTCAACAAACAAGGCGTGGGGCTCAGCCCCACGCCTTTCGGTACCAAACCAAATGGACCGCCGATCATAGCAGCGGCCTCACCCGGTTGGACAGGGCCCGTCCACCGCTGCTCGTCAGCTCTGTGGGCGGGTCAAGGTGATCGTGTGGCGAAAGAAGGGAACCCGGTCGAACGCTGCGTTGGGGAGCACTTCTGAGGTCGCTCATCGCGTCTGGGCGTCGGTCAGAGAAGGCGGTCACACCTGCTGTCGACAGCGTCATCCATCCAGTCTCGTCACCGACGCCAGAAGTCGAGCGGATCGGACTGCGGTCGAAAGCCGACGGCTTCGGCCATCGCCGCAGCGGCCGCGAACCCGGCGCCAACTTTCGGCCCCTCGTGTGCGTCGGACCCGAACGACACGGCTGCTCCACCTTCCTGGTGCCACCACCGCAAGATCACCTCGTCGAGAGGTCGTCGTGTATTGATCTCGAGGACGCGATCGGCGTCGCGGACTGCCCGCAGCGTCTCGCGGTACTCGGCCTCGAACTCGATTG
>Ga0307380_10009649_pt1 | contig 12228 bp, 6 predicted proteins | sample UN3MG_FD_202239 | JGI IMG/M metagenome (GOLD analysis project Ga0307380, IMG submission 202239) | Soil microbial communities from Risofladan, Vaasa, Finland - UN-3 | ecosystem: Environmental > Terrestrial > Soil > Coastal area > Acid sulfate soil | place: Finland: Risofladan, Vaasa | collected... | reverse complement strand
CCTACCCTGACCCGGCAACAACGTTCGTCCGTTTCACACAGTTCGACAACACCCTGTACTCGCTGATGGACGGCAAACTGTACAAACACAACGGTGACGCAACCGTCAACATCTCACTGCCGGGCGGCATCACACTCTCAACACTTACCCGATGGGGCTACTACCTCATCGGTTCCCAAGCAGAAATTCCGTGGCGACTGTACTACTCGAAAGTTTCCGAGGCCGGCCCCGAACCTGACGTGTGGGACTCCAACGCATACGTCGATATCGGTGGGAGCTCGACCATCACCGTATTGACCCCAATGTTCAACCAGTTGATGGTTGGCAAACCTGATGGTTGGTGGTCGTTGACCGGGGTGCTCGCAGAACGGCCGGCAGTACGTGGCGTCGAAATCGGCAACGGACCACTCGACTCCCGATTCACCACCATGACCACCGACAACCGTGTGCTGTACTGGGCGGTCGAAGCCCTCCCCCACTGGTTCAACGGCACCGGAGTCTGGCTCGACTCGGCCTACCGTGTCCGCGGTTACGACAACTCGTTCCCCTGTGACAGTGTGATTGCCACCCCAACCGGCCGCCGCCTCTTCATGCTCGGTGCCGCAAACGATCCTCAAACCAACGACACACTCCTCATCCAAGACGACCGGAAATGGACGGCACACAGCCTGCCAAACAAACTCGCCGGCCTCGCACCCTCCGATCTACGTCACGGCTACAACGTGCCGGGCGGCGTCGTGTTCGGTGTCATCAAATCAGACAACATCGGTGTTCCTGTCAACATCGTGTCATTCCAACATGACATCGAACGCCCCGCACACACCGATGACGAATGGGCATCACCCACCGATGTCGGCGCGACCAGCATGGTGTCAGGCGTCCTGTTGACACCCGCCTGGTATGACCCGCAAGGCCGGCAGGTCATGGTCCGCAACGTCCAAATCCAATTCCGTAAATGGCCGTCCGGGATCGATGACGGACTCAATGAGATCCACTGCGCGGTGCGACCGTTGGCACGCTGGCAGTCAGGAACCATCAACACCGAACCTCAAATGTGGACTGAGCCATCCTCGAGGGCCGACCCTTCGGGAACCGACGATTCATGGACTATGAACTTCGGGGCGCAAGGCACCGCGCTCGGTTTCCAAATAGAACTCACCAAAATTCGGGGGGTCGCGATTCGTGAAATCAATGTCGGTTGCGAAGTAGTCACGAGGCGCGGATGACGAACACTAGGCTCGAAAACAACAACCCACTTCACCAGGAGGAATAACTCATGGCCGCTACGGCACCCGACACAACGATCGACGCACTACTCGATCGGATTGCACTCTCCACAGTCGTTCACGCCTGCACGTCAGCGCCAGCCAATTTCGCTGGGATCGCCGCAGCCTCAGTCGGGAACTACACACTGACCGCAGGAGCAGGCGGTGCCTCGTGGACGATCACAAACGGCGATGCCTCAGGTCGCAAGCTCACACTGGCAGCCCAGTCCGGCAACAACGGCACCTCGACCGGTGCAGCCAACTTCCTCGCCTTCGCAGACGGTTCGACACTCCACTACGTCACAGATGGCTCCGGGGAGACCGTCAACTCGGGTTCCCCCTGGACTCTCGCTTCATATGACGTTGCCGAGGTCGCCGATCCGACAACAGCCTGATCGAGTCTGACTCATGGCAATAGGATCACCCCTCCCAAATCTCGGCTCCATCGATTGGTACGCCTGGGCAGAAGCCATCCATGCCGTTGTCGATGGTGTCGCGTCGGACGCTGATCTGGTGACGCTGGCCGCAGCAAACAACTCAGAGATTTTGGCGCTGATCCATGACAACCCGATGTACGACGCTGACGTGACGGCCTTGGTTGACGCACGCATCGCTGCTCTCGATACTGGTACAACCACACGAACCCAGTTCATGGCGGCAACAAGCGGCGAAAACCTGATCGACTTGTCGTTGGGTACAAACGTCCATGTTCTCACAACGAATGGTGTCTGGACCCCGACGTTCACAAACACACCAACAGGTGGTGTCGTTGTCCACATGTCAATCAACGTGTCGATCAGTGGTGATGAACCCACATTTCAGAACGTGATATGGTACCCTACGAGCACCTTCCCGACAACCGGAGATTGGGTCGCTGGAGAAACGAACGTGATCCGGTTGACGAAGCTGCCGTTCGTGGAGTCGTGGGTCGCCGAATGGCTGTTCAACGAGGCCACCCCAGCCACCGATCCAACCGTGACCCCTCCGACATTGACGGCGTACTACTCCACGAATTCTTCTCGATCGACACCTGTCGCGTTGGAAGCTGCCACTCTTCCAGCCGGTGAAGTCGCCGTGTTCTTCGGGCCGACTGGGAACACAGATATCACCTCGTTCGACATTTTCTGCAACCACACCGGAGCTCTCCCTGCCAGTGGTGCGGGAGTTGATTCATTTGTGCGATCAACCGGGACCGAACCATACGATCTCCTCGGTCAAGCTGGTGGTCTGGCAATCATGTGGGACACCAACGTCGATCCGACCGGGAACGCTCGAGCCGACTACGACCCAAATGGATTGACGACGTTCACGAGCCGAGCCAATTACATCGACGCCACCTCGTCTGAAACCACGTTCACGTTCAACACCGCCAATACTCCAATAGGTGCAGCCCCCACAGTTGACTACCGAATTGTCGCCTACGGTAATGCAACCACTTCGACCACTATTTCAGTACCTGATGGTGTCGATCGATGCGTGGTTGTGCAGGCTCATTATGTCGCCGGCCCATTTCCGAGTTTCTCGATGATCTTGAACTCGATGACCATTGGCGGGACCGCTATGACCGAACTCCCCGCGGGCACTGTTGACATCCTCCAAAGCACTGGACTTGGGACGTTCACCGCCTACGCCCCCGAGTCGGCGTTGGCAACCGGTGCCATGACGATCACCCCCACGTATTCCTCAACGCTGACAGCTGATTCAGCCATCGTCTATCACATCTGGATATTCACCAACGTGGCAGATCCCGCTCTCGCTGCTAGCTCCGACTTCAACAATGTGTCGGAAACAACGTCATCGGCTCCAGCCCCCTCCCTCGTAGGGGTGGCCGCGAACTCGTACCTGATGACATCGGCGTCAACGCAACTGCCAGACGAAACCGACCCGACTGTCGATATCGGCACAATGGGCACCACCCAGGGATGGCCGCTCGGCACCATCAATATCGAATCGCGCGGATCTCTCCTTGCCGACTCCGGGCCGTCAGCCACCGAGACAGCCACCTGGACGACGATGGGTCGAGCTGCCGGCGTCCTCACATCCTTGGCGTACACCGCGTCGGGCGGTGGCGGCGGTGTTACCCCGATCATTCCTGCCGTACCGGTCATCGGCACCATCACGGTCGCCGACAACCAGCTCACCGTGCCGTGGGCGGCAGCCACCGATGCTGTCAGCTACCAGATCCGCTACAGCCAGGGTGCCACCCCCCTCGTCCCGAACGGCTCTGCGATCCTCGCCACGTCACCAAAGGTGATCACCGGTCTGATCGCCTCGCAGTCCTATGCCATTCAGGTGCGATCCAAGTCGAGCACCGACGACTACTCGGCATGGTCCACTGCGGTGTACGCGGTCCCGACCGGCACCGTCCTGCCGCCGCCCACCTTCAACGGCAAGTTCCTGGTGTCGAGCGACCACAGAGATGTCTCGATGGGTGAGGGATATGGGATTCCGTACTTCAACGACCTGTGGATGCAGAAGGGGTTCGTCCGCGTCAACGTCGGTGACGAGTACGGTGCCCACTACATCGCCACCGGCCCCATTCTGGATCGAGCCATCGAGCGCTACGAAGCTCGCGGGTCGCAGGCGTTGCCGTTCCGTGATGCCGCAGGCCCACGCCTCATCGTGACGAACAAGTTGGGTTGGGCCGGGGCACGCCAGAACTCGACCGCACCAGCATCGGAGAAGGCCGCAGCAATCGCCGACATGGGCAAGTCCGGTTCGACCGGCACCCTGAACCGTGACAGCACCTGGCTGCAACTCGGCACAAACATGAATGCGACATACCGGGGCTACAACGTCGCCGACATTGTGTTCATGTCGATCTCACACGAGTCGTTCGGGTCGTGGGCGTACCAGTACGCCGGCCGCAACCCTCAACTCATCGGCCAGGCGATCCTGACCGGAGCAACGAACGCCCAGTACGGGGCGACGATGGGTGCAGCCATGCGACACGCCGGGGAGACCGGTGACTGTTCCCTGGTTCACAAGGCGGCCACCGAACATGTCTACGACCTGATCACACAGAACTGTCCCAATGCCATTATCGGATTCACCCCGAACGACGGCGCAGGTTCCGACATCACTGGCACCGCAGCATCGGCGCTTGGTTCCACATGGGTCCGGTCGGCATGGCCCGACCGACCGCTCGACTTCATCTGCCCCACCATGTACGCCCGTGGCGACGACGTTCCCACCTACGTCGGCAGCGGCGACCTCGACACATGGTCGTCCTACGACCGCTCGAGCGGGTGGTTGGAGTATGCGCAGGAGTACGTGAACACGATCTACGGGTGTGCGTTCGGGCTGTTGGAGTTCGGCGGCGACTTCGCCCTGCCGGGACAGTTGTCACCCGGCGACTTCCCATCAGCGACAGACCGGGAGATGGCAGCGTTCTACGAGCGGATGCTCGAACACGAGCTGGACGCCACGAACTACCCGGTCGGGTTGATGTGCGTCAACCACTGGTTCTTCCTCAACTGGGAAGGCTCGAATGGTGACCCTGGTTGCTCATTCCACCCATTGGAAGGTATCTGGGGGGCGCATCCCGCCAACGTGGTGCCGACAAGCACCGGCAAGCCTGCATGGTCAACGCAGCCGTCGAACACCCGCTATCCGAAGACGTTGACCTACATGCAGTCACAGTTCGCGGTGAGATGATGGCTGTCTACGTTGTCAAAGTCGATCTCTATGTCGATGGGGCCGACGACACTGACGCTTGGGCGAAGTTGATTGCTGCTGGGGAGGCAACCAGGCCATACGGCCGGATCGCGGGGCGCTGATGGTCACGATCGCGTCTGATGACTTCAACAGAGCAGACGAAACCCTTGGTGCGTCCGGTGGCAACTGGACGATCCTAGATTCCGGTGACATCTCTGGCATCCCCAAGATCATCTCCAACGTCGTCTTCCGGACGTCGACCGCGGACGGCTGGCGCCAGTATGCCCGATGGGATTCGGACACCTTCGCGGACGATCAGTGGTGTGAGGCGGACGTCATCCTGACAACGTCCACCCCTGACCTCCAGCAGGGTTCGGTGATGGTGCGGTGGGCGGGGTCGGGCGGCGCGACGACATTCAACGATCTCGCTGACGGTTACATCGGCTCCTGGGAGAACGGCGTCGGCACGCAGGCCGGGATACTGAGGATCTACATCTGCACGAACGATTCCCGGCAGACGCTCGTCTCCACGACGACCGGGATCCCACAGACCGGCACCCATACGCTCAAGTTGACGGCGGTCGGCACAACGCTCAAGCTGTATTTCGATGGTGTCGAGAAGTTGTCGACGACGAACCCGACGTACACGGGTGGGCGTCCCGGCCTCAACCTCTGGGGTTACGGCACCCCGACAGCGTCCATCGACAACTGGTCGGCGGGCGACATGCCTGCGACCCTGGAACCGCGCAACGAAACCCACACGAACAACACGTCGACCGGCACCAGCTCCAAGGCCGTCAGCTACCCGGCCTACTCGACCGGCGACCTGCTCGTCATGGGTGTCGCCACCGACGCCAACGTCGCGCACACGGCCCCGGCGACCGGCCCCAACTCGGCGGCCCGGTCCTACATCATCAACAACATCACACCGACCACGGCCGGGCCGCACACGTCGGTCATCTGGTGGATCGGCAACTCGGACGAGGCCGCCGGGACGTTGACGTGGACCCTGTCCGGCAACGAGACGCTGTCGGGCGACTGCTTCCGCGTCCCGGCCGGGACGTTCGACGCCACCGATCCGATCGATGTCATCTCGACCTGCACGACGGGCAGCACCGGCACGCAGACCTCGGGCACCGGGCCGACCGTGACCGCTCCGTCGATGACATCGACCGTGACCGACGGGCTCGTCATGTGCTTCGGCTCGGTCGACGCCGACGCCGTGGAAGCTGCTCCGACGAACTGGTCGTCGAACGCCGGGACCAGAGACGACGGCGCACAGAACTGTTGGGTCGGACTCCGAGACACCCTGTCGGCGTCCACGACCGAAGCAGCAGTGACGTGGACCGCAGCCGACACGGCGGTTCTCGTCCAGTTCGTGATTGCCCCGTCGTCCGGCGTCACCGATGTCACCGGCACCCCGACCCTGATCGCCATCACCTCGGCGACCGGGGCGGTCGCCGGCACGGCGTCCGTCACCGGCACGGCAACCCTGCTCGCCGTGTCGAGCGCCACGGGCCAGGTCGCCTCGGTCGTCGAGGTCACCGGCACCCCGACCCTGATCGGCGTCGCCTCCGCTACCGGGGCGGTCACCGGGTCGGCCGCCCTCACCGGCACGGCAACTGCCCTCGCGGTCACGTCAGCGTCCGGTACGGTCGCCGGCACGGCGTCCGTCGCCGGCACGGCAACCCTGATCGCTGTCACGTCAGCGTCCGGTACGGTCGCCGGCACTGTCGCGGTCACCGGCACACCGACGGTGCTGGGAGTCACGTCAGCGTCCGGCGCGGTTGCGGGCGCGGCCGCCATCACCGGCACACCAACACAACTCACCCTGACCAGTGCCCAAGGCTCTATCGCAGCCCAGACGGACATGTCCGGTACGCCTACCGTTCTCGCGATCACATCAGCCACGGGCGTCGCCACCGCCACCGCCAACATCATCGGCACGCCCACACTGATTGCTGCCGAGTCGGAGACTGCGGTTGTCACGGCCACAACCGCTGTGACTGGCACTGCAACGCTGATTGCGATCTCGTCCGAGTCGGGGCTTGCTACGGGAGCGGTCGTTGTCTCGGGCACTCCGACTCTTGTGAGCCTGACTTCGGCAGCCGGGGTCGTTGCAACTGTCGTAGCAGTCACCGGTACACCAACGGTTCTCGCGATCACTTCGGCATTGGGCACACCGCTAGGTGGAGATGGATTCGGTCAAGGCCCATTCGGTCAAATGCCGTTCGGTCTTGGCGAAGGCATCGTCGTTGTCACCGGCATTCCAACACGCATCGATCTGACATCCGCATCCGGGTCAGTGGGGGCCAGCGGAGAGATCACCGGGGTTCCCACCATCCTGACAATCAGATCGGGAAACGGTCCAGCGAATGTTGCGGTCCCCGTCCGTGGCATACCAACCTTCATTGCTTCCCATTCATACATTGGCGCAGTGACTGCCAGCGCCGCCACTACAGGCACCGCAACACGTCTTCGCATCACATCACATACAGGCTGGCCGAAAGCACCCGCACCGCTGGCCCAGACGATCCTGCCGTTCCAATTCCTCATTCGCGGCGACCAACTCGAAACGAAAACCGGCTACCGATACGCGCAGGCAGTCGAACAACGCGACCGTGACCTCGAGGACTACCTCAGCACTCTGACACCCGGTCCGGGTGGCGGCTGGATCGCGGTGCTTCCCACCGAGTTTCAGAATGGCTGGAAAAACAAAACCGGTGCTCAACCGGTGGCTTACCGAATTGTCGGTGATGTCGTCACACTGCGCGGCATTGCCGACAGTGGCTTCACCACCAACATTTTCATACTGCCCGAAGGGTATCGACCGCCCGCTGACAAATCGTTGGCAACAGTCGCAGGTGGAGCCTTTGGCGTCATCACCATCGCCGTCGCCGGCCAGGTCTCCGCGTCCGGGACAAACGTCGCCGATGGGACAACCCTCGACTGCACATTCACGGTGACGGCATGATCGACCAGCCCATGTTCATGCACAACGTAGACTCCGACCAGGCAAGGAGGAACTCGTGGCAACTCTGTCCCGTACACAAGTAGCCCAATTCCTGTATGACGCAGGATTCCGCGGCGACGACCTGATCAAAATGGTTGCCATCGCCGGCCGTGAATCCGGCTACCAGACCGACGCTCACCGCACCGATCAGGACAAATCGAAAGTCAGCGGCGATCGCGGCCTCTTCCAAATCAACTATGTCAACGACAAGGGGCTGTTGAACGCCGGGATCATCACCAGCAAATCGGATCTCTTCGACCCCGCAGTCGCAGCCCGTGCAGCCAAATGGCTGTTCGACCAATCCGGGCTGGCCCCGTGGGCTGCCGGCCCAGGTGGATGGAAACAGGGCGGCGACCCGCTCTATGGCACGAAGTACGACGAAACGAAATCGGAACTGTCGGGTTGGACCCCCGGTGCAACAAGTAGCTCATTGGAGGCACCAACTGTGGCAACCGAAACAGTCGTACGCGACACCCAATACGACCCCACCTACACCGAACCGAAAACGGATCCGAAAGCCCAAAAAGGGTTGACGGACATGCTCGGCCGATTCGGAATCGATTACCCCGACGCACCTCGAGCAACCCCTCAACTTCTTGCGTTCATGCGCGGTCTCGGCCTTTCCTACGACACGATTCAAGATGCGGCCCGAGTACGCACGAGTCAGGTTGAAGGCCGATCAGCGGATGCCCGACAGGATCTTCAACGCGCAGACCAACGCCAGCGTGTTGCCATTACCTCTGATCTCCAACAGAGGAACGTGCTTTCGTCTGGCGCTGCGAACACACAGTACGCGCGCCAGGCGGAAGATGTTGTCGCCAAACAGGCCGACATCACTCGCAGTGAAGCGGACGCCATCGGAAACATCAACATCGAAAAGGCAGCAGGCCAGGACGCGCTGCGAACACGAGGAACCGAAGTGATCCTTTCCGAAGAGGAAAAGCAGGCGACGGACACTGCCACATCGAAGGAACGGGTCCGCGATTTCAACGCCCGCCGTACCGAAGCCGACTATCAGGATGCTCAAGCCAAAGCGGCCCGTGACGCATACCTCGAGCAGCAAAAGGGTTTGTACACCAACGTCGGCCTCGGCGTGAGACTCTAGGAAGGGATCATGGCTGAGACACTGGCAATACCACAATCGGACGGGGCGCTCCTCGCTGCCCAAGCCAAAGCCGGCCAAGCAGGTGTCGATGCCTACGAAGCAGCCAAGCAAGAACTGGCAGCCAACTCTGGACGCACCATTCAGGGTGCCATGACCTCGGCGACGGCCCGTGGAGCTCCCTCGGGTGCGTTGCCCGAAGTGATGTCAGGGGCGCAGGACATCTCGAACCAGCGGATGAACTCGTTGACCGGGGCGCAGGCCGCATATCAGGATGCGATGACCTCGAGGGAAGCACGCATGTCCGACTATCAGGGTGCGATCCAGGGTGCCCGAGGATTGATCAAGGATCAGGTGAACCAGACGATCGCTCCGATGACAGCGCAGGCCGGGTTTGCTCTGGACGAGTTGCGTCGATCGGGAACGAATCGGGTCGATGAGATCAACGCGAACTCGGCGTTGGAGAAGATGCGGTTCGAGGCTGAGGCAGCGGCACGTCAGCAGGCATGGGAAATCGAACAGATGCAGCGGGCAGCAGCAGCCCGTAGTAGCGGCGGTGGTGGCGGTGGTGGCGGTGGTGACGATCGGGAGACAATCACAACCGAAGGTCAACTCATGGGCGCACTGGCCGGCCCAACTGCCGACTGGTTGGAGAAGGCACATGGTGCCGCACAGAGCGCACGTACCACCGCCTACGAACAGGTACGAACCCAAGAAGATCAGTTTGTCAACCCGTCAAAGTACGAGGGCACCCATGGGTGGCAGGTTCTCCCACCCATGGGTGCCGCTATCGGACCGAAGCCGACGAAACCGACGTTCAATGGGAGCGCCGACCGGTACAGCGAAGCGATGCAACGGTATAACGCTGATCTCGCCAAATGGAATGAAGCCAAAGCCGCATTCGAGCAATCCTCTGGTGATCTTGGCATGGCACCTTCAACGTTTGGGAGGCGACCGACAGACAAACCGGCTTCCGTGTTGGCTTGGGAAGCAGCCCGAGACGCACGCATCCCCGACGTGTTGGCACCCCAATCACAACGATTCCGTCAGAACATTATGGGTGGCGAATACGCAGCAATTCTCGATCCGATCGCCAACTCTGACGCCTGGCAAAACCAAGGACAACTCGACTATCAGTTTGGGCTTGGCGAGATGCCATCACAGTACAGCGCCGACATTGTGCGAAACGCACAGATTCAGGCAGCCCTCGGATTGCAGGATCAGGGCTACGACTTCTCCGGTCCTCTCTTCCAAGCCGCGATCCGTGCTGACGAGAACGCACCCACTGCTCGAGACATTCTCGGCAACCGCTACGGGGAAGGCGATACAGAAGACCAGTTGGGACGGGTGCAAGACCAGATCGATCGTGAACTGGCCGCAGAGACACGAGCCCGAACGGACTACAACTTCGCTCAAACACTCAACGCCGATCGGAGAGCGATTGAAAGCGACAACGAGGATGAGGCTGCCGCCGCATTCCAGAATGCGACCGGCTACCTGCCATCCGACCTCGACTTCGGTAACACCCGAGAAGCCGCCGCCTTCATGACCCAATACGAGGGTGACATCATTGATGCCCGCGACGCTGTGCGCGAAGTCATGGTTGGAACAAACCCGAGCGAAGCCAAAGCCAAGAAAAAGCTGATCGAAGAATTCCTCATCGATCCGTATAGCGACGATCCACAGGAGGCTGCCGCCGCCCGCCGAATCTGGAAGATGCTCGGTCTCTCTCTCTGATGCCCTACCAAATTGGTTCCCTGACTAGCACGACTAGGCCGAGAACCTCTCAACCGCGCATCTCCACAATTGGTACCGGCTACCGCTCACCGAGAACATCCAACCCTGAACCGTTCACATTCAAGAGTTCAGTGGATCGTTCCCCTGAGGGACGTAAGGCACGAATCAAAGAACGCAAAGCCCGAACCGAGCAACGAAAGCAAACACGCGAACAGGACCGGGCAGCCGGCCGTGACCAGTTCCTCGAGGACAGAGGACTCTCCGACTGGAAACCGGGTGACACATCGATCACCAGCCAGATCAGAGGTGTCATCAAATCAGCCCCATATGGGGTACTCGACTTCGCTAAAGCAGTCGGCAACGTCCCGTATAGTGCGGCCAGAGCAGGCGTCGATCTTGCACGCAACATTCCAGGTGCGAACGATCTGATCGGTGGACAATCAAACCTCGACATGTCAGGCAACTGGATGCAAGACATCCAAGCAGGATTCCGTGAGTACGTCCCGCTCGCAGCAGACATGGCAACCTCTGTCAACCAGTCGTACCAGCGCAACATCTCGCCACTCACCAATCCGTTGCTCGAGGGCCGGCCACAGGATCTTGTCAATGCGCCTCGCGAGCTCTACCGCAACTGGCGTGAACAGTCCGACCAGGGCACCATCATCCAAGCATTCACCGAAGACGCCGGCAACGCTGCACTCGTAGCGGGTGGAATCTCGGGCGCACTCGGCAAAGTCGGCACAACCCGTGGAGTACTCGCCGGTGGCGATGCACGACTGCTCGGCCAAGGAGCTCGCTCAACTCGCCCGTTTGGTGGACCATTCCTCGATGAAGCAGCCGCAGCACCAGGAATCCGCCCCGGCAATCAGTACAGCCCACCACGTCGCATCAATACGAACCCGACCCAATTCCCATTGGCCGGCGAAACCGTCGATTTCATGCCCCGAGCCGCGACCCTCCCCGGACAAGTACCCGGCCCGAACGTCGTCGAAACAGTCAACCCAGTCTCATCGATAGTCGGGTCACGCACCGGTGGTACTGGTCTGGCCGGCTACCTCGACCGGCGTGTCACTGCTGGTGTCCCGAATGTGGCTGCACCACAATCCGCACTCAACGTGCAACGAGCTGGTCAAGCCATCGGCAAGTTCGGGTTGGGTGCCGACTGGTTGGATCCGTCCACACCAATCATGGATGTCGGTATGCGCGTCATCGGGAGCGGTGGCCGACGCTATGGGCCAGGCATCACGAACTGGTTGCAACAGACACGAGAAGCGGCCCTTGCCCGCAACCAACTCGAGACTGCAAGCACCATTGCTCAGAAGGCAGCGATCGATTCTCAGCAGTTCGTGGACAAACACCTCAAGTCGCTCGGCGACGAATTCAAGGATGTCGAAACACGCGACATTTACGGCGGAGTAATCCTCGATGTACGCGATCAACGCATCGGTGAGATC
>Ga0307380_10009648_pt1 | contig 12229 bp, 22 predicted proteins | sample UN3MG_FD_202239 | JGI IMG/M metagenome (GOLD analysis project Ga0307380, IMG submission 202239) | Soil microbial communities from Risofladan, Vaasa, Finland - UN-3 | ecosystem: Environmental > Terrestrial > Soil > Coastal area > Acid sulfate soil | place: Finland: Risofladan, Vaasa | collected... | reverse complement strand
CCTAATGGAAAGAACACTATATATGACGCGGGTACTTTGACCAGCAGAGCAGAAGAAGATGGAGAATTTAGCGTAAAACTTTCGTCTCAAGAGGTTGGAAATATCAAGTATTCATTTAGTTATAATTTGGCTATGAAAATCGTTAAGGAACAGTTTCATGGGAAAACCCTTACATTCAAGGTTAACAAACACAATACTCCAATTGTAATTAGTTGTGAAAACGAAGAAGATGGTTTTGTTCTACTTATGCCAATGCACTTACCTGATTAACAAATTGCTTGACAGGCATGGTTCAATATGCTATACTTAAAGAGTGGAAAAAATAAGAAAGGAGAAAATATGGAAACAGAGTATTATAAATTGGTAGATGAAAGCTGGTTGTTTTTAGTAACAAGCAACCAGCTTGAAGGAAGGGGGTGTATGATAGATTTAGATTCTAACCAACTATTTACTATCGTACAATCAAACTTGAGAGTCCCCTATCCAAAAACAAATATGGGAAAAATATTTGGAGAATTTCATTTCTGCGATGTGATGATTGAGGATTCTCATGGGAATTATTACCTAACATCAATGGAGTTTCTCAAGCGTTATGAGAGAAAACATCTTTATAGCTTCCGTATTGATTGGACTATAAAAAGCTAACAATTATAAAGGAGACAGTAATATGGTTATGATAAGAGAGGGAAGCCTAGTTGTTTTTGGTACGTTGACTATTTGCTCTGTGTGGGAACAATCAGAGGAATATTCTGGAAGATTTTATGCAAAATGGAGCAAAGAATATGGTGTAGCAGAAAAAATTTTTAAAGTGGTTATTGTTGATTTGGTAATGCCAAAAGTCAAAAGAAGTTTTTACCAAAACCACGATGTTATGCTACAAGAGTTTGAGAGTGGTAATTTTTTAACGACTGATAGCACAAGCCTTATTCCATTATCCCCAACCTATAAAGTAGGGGATGAGGTAACTCTTGCTGATTCAAGCTGGTGTACATTCTTAGATAACGGATCGTATGGAGATTGGTGGAGAGGACAGAGCGGAAGGGTAGATTGTGAAAAAGTATTTACTATTGTTGAAAAGGGTTTGCGCGTACCCATCATATCGTCAGGGATAAAGGAACATTATAACAATGTTATGCTCAAGGATAAAGAGGGGACTCTATATCTTTCAACATTGGAATATCTTGTTCCTGCGAATATTGATAGAAATCTTAGATACTTGATAAAGAGAGCAAACAAAGAAGGATTAGATTTAGTATGATGATATTTTATCGCAATGATGATGAAGATGAAGAAGAGATAAGGGGGGCATCTCTCTTCCCATATGCCTATAGAGCTATGGTATTGAACCAAAATAGAACCAGAACTGCGGCTCAATACAGGAAGCTTGTGCTAGATACCACTGGAGATGAGCTAGATATTGATGAAGCAAAAGAGGAGTATTTATTGGCAAAGAAGATTTATCGTGCGGTGAGTAAAATGTTTTCAGATGAGGATATTGAAGAAATATCTTCTATGGTTGAATAGGAGAAATTATGGAATGGATTTTAGGATGGCTGGTAAATTGGTGTTACCTGATTCAAGGTTTGATTGGAGTGGTTAGTTTAAATTTATGGAGACCTCCCCTTGCTATTTGGATGGCAGGATATTTAGCAAAGTGGAGATATTATAACAAAAAAAGGAGTTAACATGGTAAGCAAAGAAATTATATCAGAACACACTTGGTCATCAAGTCAAGCAGTACATATGGAAACTATAGAGAGAGTTTCCAGAGGGTTGCTAAATGCGATAATAAAAACCTCATTGAAAAGAGACAGCTATGACCATCAATCATATGCTAAAGCCTATGTTTTAGATGGTTATGAGTGGAGACTTCTTTATTCTCTTCCGTATCCAAGAATGGCTTGTGTAATAATGGACGCTTCATATGTCCAACCTGTAAAGGTAATAAGATTATTGGGAGAAGATAAAATCAATTTGTTGAAAGTTACTAACAACATTCTGTTTAATGAATAGTCACCCACATAATAAAATATTAACTTTATTGGAAAGGAAAAAATAATGAATCAAAAACTAGCTATATCACTACAGTTTTTATTATCAATACTTATGCTGGTACTGTATGTGATTTCAGGACACCCATCCTATTTATTTGTGTGTGGGTTTACAACAGGAATTGGAACAGCAATGATTTTATTGAGCTTAAAACGATGATTTTATTTGGAAAGGAGAATATAACATGGGCGTAAGAACAACGGCAGATGAAATACATGACAGGCTTTATGAACGGCTTGAAAACATGAAGCAAGAAGTACGAGATTCTTTAGACGACATTAATAAAATGCTGGATACAGAAAGCACTTGGGGGGCAGATGAATGGATTGATGAGTATGTAGAATACTGTGGAGAATTTGAGGACAATCTAGTTGCATTTAGTGTGTCTATTGGAAGATTTTTGAGGAAGCAATGGTGATGATATGGGATGCAAAGACAAGAAGGTATATTACACAAAAACACAAGCAAGAAAAAACTCTAAAAGGGTATCTCGCAAAAAGAACAAAGAAATGTTTTTTTATGTTTGTGATGATTGTGGCTGGTATCATCTTTCATCAACACCAAAAACGAAGGTCTATACTATTCCGTCAGCAGGGATAAGGTTCAGGGTAAAGATATGAATAGAAGAGAAAGAGAGAATAGAATACATAGCTTTCTTTGGAACAGAAGGAGAAGGGGTGGTTTGAAATGCCCCCACTGTTCAGAGACTGGCGGAAGAGTAATAAGCGGAAATTATTCTTATTGGGGCTGTTTGTTCTATTTCAAGTGTTTGAAATGCGATAGGCTATTGAACAGCTATGGACTTGCACAGGAAAATGGATTTGATTTAAAGACTTTAAAAGGAGAACAATAACAAATATGACTCAACCAAAATTTAAACCCTACAACGTATTCTATCAAAAACCATCGCGGGGAATGTTTGACGAGAATAAATCTCTGAAAATTTCTGATGTGATTGATAAAAACAAATATGCTTTTGTCACTACTGTTTATCAAATATGGGGGAACGGTGTCTACGAGCATATGCAAGCTATGAATTGGAGTCCTAACGGAGAAGCAAGAGAATTAATTAGAAGTCGTGGTTTGGCTCATACGAGTATGTCTGTCAATGATGTTATGTATGACGTAGTGAATAACACTTGGCTTCAAGTTTGTTCAATGGGATTTAGAGAATTGGAGACATAGATGAAAATATTATTGATTGGGTTCGTAGACAAACGAGATTTATGGAACAAATATGAAGAAATTAACGACAAGGATGCGACCTACCACTACTTTGACCATCATCCTGTCATTATGGCAAAAATGGTCACTAACATTTTAAATAATTACAGTAACTATTTTGAGATGTTCGTGTTTTCATCTTCTAACGAGGATTTGTTCAATCTATTTGGGCATTTTGTCGCAGAAAAAAAGATTGATAGAAACCTGATAGATGTAGTTTTTATTGATAACGGCGGAGTGGAGCATCGCGGTTCTTATAGCAAAGAAGGATTTCTTGAAGGATTGCCTTGGGGTTTTTTTGATATGGATATTGATTTGTATCTCAAAACACTAATAGACATTAAAGATGGAAGGGAGTTTTAAAATGGCGGCTAAAGAAGCAAAAATTATTGTTGTGATAAAGAATTTTTCCAGCGAAGAAAAGATTCTTTCAACTCATGATGAAGAGGTTCTTGTGTTCTATATTGATTGGGATACCTATGTTTGGGATAACAGCACATGCCCTATCTGTAAGAATGAAGAATGGAACGACACATGGGACGACAAAAGAAATCAATTTGGCAAGTGTCCTAATTGTGGAACAAGAGAGGAGATTGAACAAAATATTAAGGACGATCCAAGATGGCTCATAAAGAAATGGCAGGAAATAAAGAACGACAAAGGGCAATTTTGGAATTCAGGTTGTCCTCCCATCAATGAAGAATCTTATGAGAAACAGAAAAGGAGAAAGGCTTATGCGGATTGTTAGTTTGTTTGATGGATGTGGAGGGGCTAGATTAGCCCTCCACAATCTAGGAATAACAGACATTGAATACTATGCAAGCGAAGTAGACAAGTATGCGATGATAATTGCCAACAAAAATTTTCCTGACATATGGCAAGTTGGTGATGTTGAAAAAATTAGCGGTCATGATTTTGAATCGCCAAACCTTTTGATTGGTGGCTCTCCATGTCAAGGATTATCCAATGCTGGAAAACAATTAGGGTTTGATGACCCTAGAAGCAAGCTGTTTTGGGAGTATGTACGTGTTTATCATGAATTAGAACCTGATTATTTTCTCTTGGAAAATGTAGCCAGTATGAAGCAAATTGACCAAGATATTATAACAGAAGCTTTGGGTGTTGAACCAGTCATGATAAATTCCAGCCTCCTAACGGCTCAAAATAGGAAGAGGTTATATTGGGCTAACTTCACCATAAATCAACCAGAGGATGCAGGGATTTTGCTCAAGGACGTTGTTTTTAACGATGCTTTCCCTGTAGTTCTCCATAATTTATATGGTGGTTTCAAAGAAAAAAGCGTGAGAGTTTTTAGAGGAAAATCACCTACCATTAGAACATCTGGTGGCGGAGGACATATCCCATCATTTGTTTTGGAAGAGTTGATACACTCTAAAGAAGCAATTGAGTATATGAACAGAAGGGTAAAAGATGGAAGAAATCATTGGGACTTCGCTCATCATTCAGATGTGCAAGATAACAAATCTTCTGCAGTGGTTGCTAATTTTTTCAAGGGTGTTCCATACAATGTTTTCAAAGATTGGAAAGTAATTAGGAAGTTTCACCCAATTGAATGTGAGAGATTGCAGGGGATGCCTGATAATTATACGGAAGGTGTTAGCAATACACAAAGATATAAGATGATTGGGAATGGATTTACTATACCAGTTATAGAACATATTTTAAAGGAGATAATATAATGGCAGACAAAGCACCAGAGAATTATGTATTGATTGAGGTTAAAGAGGGTATTCCAGACGTAACTTATTCAACAGAGGGAATTGAGGTTGAGATTGTAGATTGGGACTGTTTAGAAAATGGCGAATGTCCTATTTGCGGAGCAGAGTTAGATGGTGATGATGATTGGAAATGCCCTGAGCATGGAAGCGAAGAGGATATGGCTACTTTATTGTGGGATAAGTGGAGTGTAGAAGAATGATAATTGCTTGACATAACAGGCATAATGTGATAGTCTTATAACAGAAAGGAGAGCAAGTATGAAATTTGGAAAATTTGAGATTAGTGTAGAAGCGTTGTATATGGTACTGATATTCATAACAATAATTGTTCTTATTGTGAAAGGAGGATTTTAAATGTCAGCAAATGTTTTAGGAGAGAAGGTCTATAGTTATCGCGAAAGCATGTGGCACAGATTGGGGATTGTATCAGATGTACCTTTAGGTGCAGAAGAAGCTGGAAAAAAGATTGGTCTTTATGAGGTCAGCAAGCGACCATTTAAAATTGAATTGAATGGAGAAATGACTCCTTCTGGTGATTATGCTTTAGTAAGAAGTGCTGTTCCAGAAGATAATCAAGAAAGAATCTTTGGTTATGTTACAGACGGATACAATGTTTTGCAACCAATTGAAGTTTGTAGACTTTTTGACGAGAACGTAAAGACAAACATTGAAACTATGGGTGTCTTAGCAAATGGAAAGAAGTTATTTGTGACATGGACATTGCCAAGCTTTGATATTGGTGGTGATGAAATCAAATGCTTTGGGTTTATTGCCATTGGTTATAATGGGAAATATGGAGCATCTCTGTATCTTACATTGGTTCGTGTTGTATGTGAGAACACATGGAATGCTGCGGTTGGTGGAGCAGAAAAGGGTGGTAAGGGGTCAAAGATTTGGACAGGCAGACATAACTCAAAAGATTTGGGTAAAGACCTTGGGATTTGGCTATCTCATGTTCAAACACAAGCGAAAAACCAACAGGCAGATGTTCAGGGTAGATTCTTGATGATGGATAAATATGAGTTTACTGACGATGGAGAGGTTGAAGATGCATTAGAATTGGTTTATCCAGACCCGATTCCTATTCCAGCAAATTGGCCCAGCAAATTAAAACAAAAGAAAGAAGAAGCTTATGAAACGGCATTAGAAAAGGCAATAAAAGATAGAGAAAATGTAATGATGCTGTGGGATGGAGAAGGAACAGCCATAAAAGCTACTGCATGGGGTCTTTTCAACTGCGTTACAGAGTTTGAAAATTGGTATCGTCCAACAAGACGACCAGCAGAATACAGCATTATGTTGGGTGGGCGCGGTCAAACTATGACCAAAGCGTATGATGGCATCAATCAATATATGAAATTAAACTCATAGGAAAGGAGTTATATGGAATTTCTTGGCTTGATCTTACTTTTAGGGGGAAGTCTTTTTATTGGAGCGATTAACAGCTTTACTGAATCTATTGTTGAGAACAAAAAAAATACATTAAGTGAAGTTCCCTTGACAAATCAGGAAGATTGTGGTACTATAAAGAGAGGTTGAGGAAAGAGAACAAAATCAAGTGAATATTTAGTTTTCCCTTGACAGATTGAAGAAGTTGTGGTAATATATAGGAAGTTGGGAGATACGAACAGCAACCAATCAAACCTTTGGCTAAAAAGAAAACAAAGTATCTCGTATAGATAGATATAGATAAGAAAGACACGAACAGCAACAAAAAACACTCATATGCTAAATGATAATGTAAAGTGTCTTGAACATGTTTTGGGGAGTTAGCTCAGGCTGGTAGAGCAAAAGTCGTATTATACATGTCTAGTCTAATAACAGTAGACATTAACAGCGACAAATACAAGCTAAACTTTAGGTCGTAGGTTCAAATCCTACACTCCCCCTAGAAAAAATTACAGTAATAGAATTAAGACGTTTACAGCAACAAAACCCTATGGAAATGGAAAAAAGAGCGTCTTGTGAGACATAAACCGCAACAAAAAATCTAAGTGTCTAGGAGGATAACATGAATGAATTTGTAGATGGAGTAAATAATGACAGAAATTGGACAAAGACAGCGAATGATGCAGATGCATTAAAGTCCACAACAAACAGCTTGTTAGATTTGTTTGGGACTATTGGAGCGTTAAGATTGCATTCAGAAAGAGCAATTGAAGATGTTTTTTCAACAGCTTTTGGAGAAAACGCGTTGCTCGCATTGAAGATGAGTTTTTACGCTCGTAATATTCGTGGTGGGTTAGGTGAGCGAAGAACGGCACGAATCATTTGGAAATGGCTTGCAACCTATCAACCAGAAGTTATGTCAAAAAACCTGCATTTAGTTCCTGTTTTTGGACGTTGGGATGATATGTATGTTTTTGTTGGAACACATGTTGAAAATAGTATGTGGAAGATTGTTACTGAACAGTTCTGGAAAGACTGGTACGCACATGAAAGCGGAGAAGGTGAAGTTTCCTTATTGGCAAAGTGGTTGAAGAGCGTCAATACAAGCAACAAAGAATCTGTTCGTTTAGGGAAGTTGACCTCTAAAAATCTAGGTTTCAATTTGGAAAAAAGCTATAGAAAAACTCTATCAAAGCTTAGAAAACACATTGATGTTGTAGAGAGAAAAATGTCCAGCAAGAATTGGACAGATATCAATTACAGTGGCGTTCCTTCTAATGCCATGATGAATTATCGCAAAGCTTTTGGACGAAACGATCAGGAAAGATTTTCTCAATACATGGAAGATGTAAAGAGCGGAGTAAAAACCATTCATTCCTCAACCTTGTATCCTTACAACATTGTTGAAAAAATTCTTTATGATTGGGATAGAGATCCAGTTCTTGAAGAACAATGGAAAGCATTGCCAAACTATGTTGAAGGAGAGAATAACATGTTGGTTATGGCAGATGTTTCTGGCTCTATGAATGGGCGACCAATGGCTACAAGTATTGGACTTGCCATCTATTTTGCAGAACGAAACAAGGGTGCGTTTTCTAACCTGTTTATGACCTTTAGTGCCAATCCTGAGTTTGTCAAGTTGCAAGGCAGAACCTTATTTGAAAAAATAAATAATGCCAAAAGTGCAAATTGGGATATGAATACTGACGTTGAAAAAGCGTTTATGAAAATTCTGAGTGTGGCAGTAGAAAATGATGTTCCAAAAGAACACATGCCAATTTCACTTATCATTATAAGCGACATGCAGTTTGATAGAGCAAGCGGTTATTGCTTGAAAAGAAAAACTATCAACAAAATCATGGAAGAACGTTTCAATAGAGCAGGATATGATTTACCAAAGGTAATTTATTGGAACGTAAACGCAAGCAAAGACACGTTTCACGCCACAATAGAGGATAACGTACAATTTGCTTCTGGACAGGCTACATCAGTATTCAAGTCTATTATTTCCAACAGTTCGTTGGGGGCATATGAAATGATGGTAGAGGTATTGGAAGATAAGATGTATAAAGATATTAGTTTATAAAATATAAAGACACAAACAGCAACCCTAAAAATTTTTTATTGAAAAAAATCTTTATTGTGTCTTGAAAAACATGGGAGAGGTAGCTCAATTGGTAGAGCAGATAAAAATAGTGCCTAGATTAGTCACTAACAGCAATCAACCCCCCTTACATGGATCTGGTTATGGGTTCAAGTCCCATCCTCTCCCCCTTGTATTTTTGAAAGCAGTTATCGCTCATATAAAATACATACTCCTTTCACTTTTAGACTCTTTACAGCAATAAAATGGTTAAAACGGTTCAATTCCGCAAAAAGAGTCTAGTCACATTACAATAATAAAAGGACAACATGGATTTCAGCAAAGAAGAGATTGAAAAATATCGCATATTTGAGGCAATTACTGGAAGTCAACTTTATGGGACTAATACCCCATTATCAGACGTTGATTATCGTGGTGTTGTTGTTCCTCCAATGAGAGTCTTATTAAATCCTTTCTACCCCTTTGAGCAAAAAGACAGGGGGTTTGAAGAGGACGATAGGACTCTTTATGCGTTAAGCAAGTTTTTCCAGCTTTGCGCAGACAGTAACCCAAATATTATTGAGCTTTTATTCATTCCAAAACAGAACATTGTACTTACAACTAAATATTGGGATAAAATCATTCAAAATAGAGAGCTGTTTCTTAGCACAAAAGCCAGGTTTTCATTTTCTGGATATGCCATGAGTCAATTGAACGCCATAAAGAGACACAGGCAATGGTTTCTTAATCCCCCAACGAAAAAACCAGAGAGGGCAGATTTTGGATTAACAGATAGTCCTATTATTTCAGGCGAAAATCTTTCTTTGGCACTAAACGTATCTCTTGATTTATTCAAAGATAATGTGGTAGATGAAATTCAACGAGAGAGAGAATATCGTGTTGAAAAGAAAAAGTGGGATAATTATATGGCATGGTTCAACGGCAGAAATGCCAAGAGGAAAGAACTTGAAGAAAAATATGGATATGATACCAAACATGCGAGTCATTTGTTTAGACTCATGACAGAAGGAAGAGAGTTGTTGTTGACAGGGGAAATAAAATTCCCTCTTCAAGAAGCCAAATTGATTTCAGAAATTAAGAACGGTAAGTATGAGTACGAAAAAATGTTACATTATGCTGAAATGTTTGACAAGAAATTTGAGAGATGGTATAATCAATCTGTGCTTCCAAAGAAGCCTGACCGCAACAAACTAATAGAGTTATATTTTGAAATTGTGAAGGAGTATAATGGAAAAGAAAATATCAATATCGCTTCCTGAAGAAGTAAGGGAAATTTTGGGCAAGCTTCATAACAGTGGGTTTGATTCTTATATTGTAGGTGGATGCGTAAGAGATTCCATTCTAGGCAGAGAACCTAAAGATTGGGATGTTACCACAAACGCAAAGCCTGAAGAAATCATTGAGGTTTTTAAGGATTACAAAACTGTTTTGACAGGCATTGAATATGGAACAGTCGTAGTGGTAATTAACAGCCAGAATTTTGAGGTTACAACCTACAGGATTGATGGAGAATATAAAGATGGTCGTCATCCAGAAGGCGTATATTTCGTAAACAATTTAGTGTCTGATTTGTCAAGACGAGATTTCACAATGAATGCTATGGCTTATCGTCCAGAGGTTTTAATTGATCCCTTTAATGGATATGAGGATATAGAGAATAAGACTATCAGATGTGTTGGTGAACCACTTACGAGATTTGATGAAGATGCTCTAAGAATGATGAGAGCCATTCGTTTTAGTAGCGAATTAGAATCGTTTACCATATCTCCCAAAACTTGGGATGCTATTTGCAGTAATCCAAAAGGAATTGAAAAAGTTTCTTATGAAAGAATTAGGGACGAATTCAATAAGATTTTATTATCAGAAGATAACACAGCTTTTGGCATATTTAATCTTCAAGTTTCCAAATTGGCTCAATATTTTTTGCCTGAACTTGAGGATTTGCTGATTGAACAAAACAATAAGTATCACAAGTTTAATTTATTTAATCATATGCTTCATGCAGTTTATTGCATAAAGAATGAAGAAGTATTAAAGCTTGCAGCATTTTTTCACGATTTTGGAAAACCACAATGCAAAACCACTGACGTTGCAGGAATAGACCATTTTTATAATCACGCTCCTGTTTCTGCAGAAATGACAGAAAAAATTATGACAAGGTTACGATATGATAAAGCAACTATATTCAAGGTTGTAACTCTTGTTGCTCACCATGATTTTACGCCAGTAGATTCAAAGAAATCTGTTCGTAAAATGCTCAACAAGCTTGGAGAAGATTTATTTTTTGATTTGATGGAATTGAAAAAAGCTGATATACTTTCTCATTCTGAGGAGTCTCAATATCAATTCCCCATTGTTGAAGCGATGATCCAGATAGCACATCAAGTTATAGAAGAACAATTATGTTTTTCTCTAAAAGACTTGGCTATCAACGGAAATGATTTGATTAATTTGGGGATGAAGCCAGATAGAATGTTTAGTGCTATTCTAAATGGTTTGTTAGAGATGGTTATCAATGAAGAGCTTGAAAATACAAGAGAGGCATTGCTAGGGTTTATAGCGTGAAAGGAGAAATGTGAAATGATTGAGGTTATTGGAAAACCAATAAAATGAATATTTTATAGGAGAAAAAAATGCTAAGAATAACAATTGACCTTATTCCTCATGGAGATGAAACTAGAAAAGAAACCATATCAATGTTTGAAGTTGGTAATACTCTTGAGGTAAATAAATATAAAGAATATAAATACAATTACAACGGATATTTAGCAGACCATGATGACAAAGATTACCACTATAAATTTTCTGGAAGTGTCAAACACGATAGAAGATTGCCAGTATTCTTTTTACTGTACAAAATTCTATTTCAAATAATGAAACCATTTGGGCATAAATATAGCTATGATGATAAGGAAAGAGCAAAAGCATTGAAAGAAATTGGTATCTCAGAAGAAGATGATAAGAAATTTAGAAATCTGTGCAATATAGAATAAAATGATTTTTATCAGGAGAAAATAAAATGTGTTTATTAAAAGAGTATCCTATTGGTTCAACCAGCACAATGAGAATTATGGGATTAACCTGTTATCATTGCGGATATGTATATGATGATGATCAGGTGCTTACACTCAAAGCCATTGGGCATAATGAACTGTGTGGCGACTTGGTAGATGTTTTTGAATATACAATCCCTACAGATTGCCCAAGTTGTGGCGACACACATAAGAAAGCTCTTTTTTTATGCCCAGACGGAATGCATTTTTATATTGATGTTGAAGAAAAAAGAGAACTTGTTGAAATAAATAGGCAATAAAACGAATGTTTTATTGGAATAGGAAAAAAATGTTTTTTACATTAGAAATTAATAATCCAATTAGAATAAAGCCTGGATATTACCGCAGTAAAGGCACTACAACGATTCGTATTTGGTGGTTGTGGTTTGCTGTTTCGCTTCATCCAATGCGATTTGACGAAATGATAGAGCTTGCGTCATCTGGGTACATTTTTTGGGAAAAGCAAACATAATAAAACAAACATTTTATTGGGAGAAACATGAAACAATTTGATCCAGAACAAAATAGAATTTTTGAAGCCATAACAGGAAGTCAGCTATATGGCACAGATACGCCGGAGTCGGACACTGACTATCGTGGAATCTGTATTCCGCCTATGGACGTTTTATTGAATCCATTTTATCCCTTTGAACAAAAAGATAGCGGAT